>ERZ1066136.87-NODE-87-length-101003-cov-15.169018_pt1 | contig 101003 bp, 78 predicted proteins | sample MGYA00382783_ERZ1066136 | MGnify/ENA primary metagenome ERZ1066136 (study PRJEB33369, sample SAMEA5778366) | biofilm metagenome | biome: Industrial cooling water; feature: Water cooling tower basin; material: Biofilm | place: United Arab Emirates | collected... | reverse complement strand
AGGCGCGCAGCGCCGCGCCCCCGTCGCGCCGTCGCGCTCGTCGCGTTCAGGTTTTTCCGGCTGTTCGTCGCGCCCGTCGTCTGTTCGTCGCGCCCGTCGTCAGTTCGTCGCGTTCGACCTGCGGCGACGGAAGGCACCGAGGACCGCGAGGCCGGTGGCGAGGAGGGCGTAGGTGGACGGCTCGGGGACGACGTTGGTGGTGCCGATCTTGAACTGGTAGATCGACTGCGACCCGGTGCTCATCGCCGGATCGAAGAGGGCCTGCGCGGCGTCGAAGTCGTCGTTCGCGGCGATGAAGAAGCCCCCGGCGAAGCGCGCGTCCTGGATCGCCACCCACTCGGCGTCCGCGTCGCCGGTGATGCCCGAGACCACCAGCGATCCGCCGGCGTCGAAGAAGATCGTGAACGGCGAGAGTGCGACGCTCGCGTTCGTCCCGGTGCGGAGCCGCGCGATCAGCGTGTTGATCCCCGTCGGCGTCACGGTGGCAGTGACGAATGGATCGGTGGGGGCGCCGAAGTCGAGTGCGAGGAACGCGTCCCCGAACTCGTCCATCGACAGGAAGTAGCCGTGGTCGCGGTTCCCGGCGTTCCACGCGACCTGGCCGATTCCACTGATCGGCGCGTCGGTCGGTCCGACGAGTGCGAGTTCCCAGTCGCCGTTGGTCTGGCGGTTGCCCGCGCGCACCGTGCCACCGAAGACCTTGCTGAAGCCGTTGGCGGTCGACCACGCGGTGCCCTGCGCGTCGCTGTTCAGCAGGGTGATCGTCTGCGCCGGGAGCGACGCGGTGGCGACGAGGAGAGCCGCAGCGCTGGCGGTGAGGGTGCGGACGGAAGCGAGCATCGGTCGAGGGCCTCGAGTCGTGGGAACGGCAGGTCGGCGGACGACATCCACCGCACGTCCCGTTCGCAAGCCCGATACCGCTCGAGCTCGCCAGCAAGTTCTTGCTGCGGAGTGACTTGCGATCCAGGGCCGATCGTCCTGTGGCGTGTGCGCGACAATCCGCTGTCGGACCACCACCACGGTCGAGCTCGCCAGAACGGCGTTCGCTCGGGTCCCGACGCGACGAGGGCGGCCCCCGGAAACCGGGAGCCGCCCTCGTCAGGACCGCAGTCCGAATCGACTTACTTCTTCGTCGAGTCGGCGGCCGGCGCCGCCATCGCCGTGCTGTCGGCCGGCTTCGCGGCGCTGTCGGCCATCGGCGCGGCAGCGGCGCTGTCCATCGCCGGAGCCGGCGCGGCGGCCGGGGCGGCCGAGTCGGTCATGGCGGCCTCTTCCTTCTTGGCGCCGCAGGCAGCGAGGCTGATCATCGCGGCGACGAGGGCGATCTTCTTCATAGTGATGTCTCCCGGGAGATGTTAGAGTAGGGCACAACGAAGCGCCCGGCAGCGGGCCCGCCGCCGGACACCCAGCCGTGAAGGTAGAAGATCGGGCCGGCCTGTCAAGGGATCCCCCGATGCAGCCGTCGGCGGCACAAGGACTTAGCTCCATCGGCATGCCTTCCATCGTCCGCGGCGCCTGCCCGCACGACTGCCCCGACACCTGCGCCACGCTCGTCTCGGTCGACACCGACTCGGGTCGCGCGACACGCATCCAGGGCGATCCCGCGCACCCCGTCACGTCGGGCTTTCTCTGCGCCAAGGTCAACCGATACCTCGAGCGCACCTACCATCCCGACCGCCTCACCGTCCCGCTCCGCCGCATCGGCGCGAAGGGGAGCGGACAGTTCGCCCCCGCGACGTGGGACGAGGCGATCACCGACATCGCCGCGCGCCTCGCCACCATCGCCGCCACGCACGGCGCCGAGGCGATCCTCCCGTATTCGTATGCCGGCACCATGGGCATGCTGCAGGGCGGGAGCATGGACCGCCGCTTCTTCCACCGGCTCGGTGCGAGCCGGCTCGCGCGCACCATCTGCGCCGAGGCAGGGCGCGTCGGCATGGCGATGACCGTCGGCGCCAACATCGGCACCGATCCCGAGGGCGTCCCCGAGTCCGACCTGATCCTCCTCTGGGGGACCAACACGCTCACCGCCAACCCGCACCTCTGGCCGTTCATCCTCGAGGCCCGGGCCAAGGGCGCGCGTGTCCTCTGCATCGACCCGATCCGCACCCGCACCGCCGAACAGTGTGACGAGTGGCTGCCGATCCGTCCGGGGACCGACGCCGCCCTCGCGTTGGGGATCATGCACGTCCTCTTCGCCGACGACCTGCTCGATCACGACTACGTCACGCGCTACACGCTCGGCGCCGATGCGTTGCGCGCGCGCACGGCCGAGTGGACGCCGGAACGCGTCGCCGATGTCACGGGACTCGAGGCATCGCGCGTCGTCGCTCTCGGTCGCGAGTACGGGCGCGCGCGCGCCGCCTTCGTGCGCGTGAACTACGGGCTGCAGCGGCATGCCGGCGGTGGCATGGCGGTGCGCACCATCGCCTGCCTCCCCGCGCTCACCGGCCACTGGCGACGTGCGGGTGGCGGCGTGCAGATGTCCACCAGCGGCGCCTTCGGCTTCGATCGCGCGGCACTCGAGCGCCCCGACCTCGGCCCCGCCGCGCGCACGATCAACATGACGCGCCTGGGCGACGCGCTCACGCGCCCCGATGCCGGTGTCGGCGGGCCGCCGGTGCAGGCCCTCGTCGTCTACAACAGCAATCCGGCGGCGATCGCGCCGGAGCGCGGCACCGTCGTGCAGGGGCTCGCACGCGAGGAGCTCTTCACCGTCGTGCTCGAGCACTTCATGACCGACAGTGCGCGGTGGGCCGACTGGGTGCTTCCCGCGACGACGCAACTCGAGCACTGGGACGTGCATCTCGCGTACGGGCACTACAACGTCTCGCTCAACACGCCGGCGATCGCCCCGATCGGCGACTCGCTCCCCAACACCGAGATCTTCCGCCGACTCGCTGCGGCGATGGGGCTGGATCATCCGGCGCTCCGCGACGACGACATCACGATGATCCGGCAGACGCTCGCGTCGAACGCGGCGCAGCTTGAGGGCATCACCTTCGAGGCGCTGCGCGAGCGCGGCTGGATGCGCCTCGCCCTCCCGCGTCCCTATATGCCGTATGCCGAGGGACGCTTTCCGACGCCGAGCGGCAAGTGCGAGTTCGTGTCGGCGCGACTCGCCGCGATGGGGATGGATCCGCTGCCGACGTACATCCCCCCGGTCGAGTCGCCCGCGACCGCCCCCGAGCTCGCGGCGCGCTGGCCGCTGCAGCTCATCTCGAGCCCCGCGCACCAGTTCCTCAACACCACCTTCGTGAACGTCGGCTCGCTCCGGCGTGCCGCGCGCGAGCCGGAGTGCATCGTGCACCCGCTCGACGCCGCGTCGCGCGGCATCGACGAAGGGGCGATGGTCGAGATCGCGAACGATCGCGGTGCGTTCCGCGCGCGCGCACGCGTCTCCGACGGCATCCGGCCCGGTGTCGTCTGGGCGCCGTCGATCTGGTGGACCTCCCTCGCCTCCGACGGACGCAACGCCAACGACACGACGTCGCAACGCCTGACCGATCTCGGCGAGGCGCCGACGTTCTACGACAATCTCGTCGACGTGTCCGTCGTGGTCTGATCCGGTGCCTGGCGCGGTCGCTTCCGTGCGGAACTGCTGACCGCGGAGATGCGGGGGAGCGCGAAGGGACGCGGAGGAAGGCCTTGGAAAACGACGTCTCCGTCCTCCGGTTTCCTCCGTTCCTCCGATATTCCTTGGCTGTTCGAGCTCGTGAACTGCCTGGAAACTTCGGAGGAACGGAGACGGCCGGAGGACGGAGACTGCGTATGTCGGAGGAGCAGCCGGAGCGCAGGCGATGACGAAACAAGTCTCCGTCCTCCGGTCCCCTCCGTTCCTCCGAAGTTCATCGTCAGTTCCAGATCTCGAACTGCCAGGGAACGTCGGAGGAACGGAGGAAACCGGAGGACGGAGACGTCGTTTTCCAAGGCATTCCTCCGCGCCCCTTCGCGCGCCCCCGCATCTCCGCGGTCTGCCGTAAGGAGTCGGCAGTCAGCGAACCCACCCCGATCGCGCACCACCGGCGGTGAGCGCTCGGCGCCGGAACCGCGCCCCGGGCGTCGGGGAAACACGAGCACGGCACCGCGGCGTTGAGCGGGAGCCGTTCCACCTTCGCTGTCCGGAGCCTTCGTGTCCCAGCTGCCCGTCACCCTCGGCGCGCTCAGGCGCTCGCCGTGGGGCGATCCCGTCCGTGCCGCGCGTACCGTCAAGGACGAACTGCGCGCCAACCTCATCGCGCGACTGAACGACGGCGCGCCCGTCTTTCCCGGCGTCATCGGTTACGAGGACACCGTCCTCCCGCAGCTCGTCAACGCGGTGATGAGCCGGCACAACTTCATCCTGCTCGGCCTGCGGGGCCAGGCGAAGAGCCGCATCCTGCGCGCGCTCACGACGCTGCTCGACGAGCAGATGCCGGTCGTCGAGGGGAGCGAGATCAACGACAACCCCTTCCGGCCGATCAGCAAGTTCGCGAAGCAGCGCCTCGCCGAGGCGGGCGACGACACGCCGATCGCGTGGGTGCCGCGCGATGCACGCTACGTCGAGAAGCTCGCCACGCCCGACGTGACCATCGCCGACATCATCGGCGACGTGGACCCGATCCGCGCGGCGCGTGGCGGTCATCTGCTGTCGGACGAGCTCACGATCCAGTTCGGCATGCTCCCGCGCGCGAACCGCGGCCTGTTCGCGCTCAACGAACTCCCAGACCTGAGCGGCAAGGTGCAGGTCGGGCTGTTCAACATCATGCAGGAAGGCGACGTCCAGATCAAAGGCTTCCCGGTCCGGCTTCCGCTCGACGTCATGATCTGCTTCACCGCCAACCCCGAGGACTACACGGCGCGCGGCAAGATCATCACGCCGCTCAAGGACCGCATCGGCAGCGAGATCATCACGCACTATCCGCTGACCGTGGAACTCGGCATGGCGATCACGCAGCAGGAAGCGTGGACGGCGCGCGAGACGGTGGCGGTGCACGTCCCCGACTTCATGGCGGAAGTCGTCGAGCGCATCGCCTTCGAGGCGCGCGAGGACAAGCGCATCGACCGCCGGAGCGGCGTGAGCCAGCGCATGCCGATCACGGTCCTCGAGAACGTGGTGAGCAACGCCGAGCGGCGTGCGCTGACCACGGGCGAACGGCCGGCGGTGCCGCGCATGAGCGACGTCTACGCCGCACTTCCGGCCATCACCGGCAAGATCGAGCTCGAATACGAAGGAGAGCTGATCGGCGGCGACAAGATCGCGCGTGAACTGATCCGCCGCGCCGCCGACGCGACGCTCGCGAGCGTCGCCGACGCGATCGACAGCGACGAGATCGTGATCTGGTTCGACGGTGGCGGCGCGTTGCAGGTCACCGACGACGTCCCGAGCGCGACGATGGTGCAGGCCTTCGAGACGGTGCCGACGCTGGTGACGCAGGTGCGGAACCTGGGGCTGGTCAACGGCGGGGGCGCCGGCGAACTGGCGGCCGCGTGCGAGCTGGTGCTCGAGGCCCTGGTGGCACGCCGCAAGATCTCGCGCTCCGACGCGGGCGCGTACGGCCGCGCGATGCCGGAGCCGCGTCGCCGGCGCCCGGCGGACGACGTCTGAGTCCGCGGCCGACCCGGTGGCGCACCGTCGACGGTGCGCCGCCAGGTACGGTACCAGCGAGCAGGACGTCGACCGGCAGGGTGGATGCACGCGACCGGACACCGTTGCGGCGACTCAACAGATGAGGTCGTCACGCGACGCCGCTCCCGTTCGCCACCTCCTTGGCGTGTGGGCGGAGGGTTCGGTGCAAGTGACGCTCCGACAACGAATTGCACGCGATCGAGGGCGCGCGTGCATGCAGCGAGCGCGCCGAACGCGAACGAGCGGCGCAACGGTCGAGCTCGGCATGCCGCCTGCGCTGGTGGGAGGTGCCTGCGGACTCCCCATGGTGGGGCACCGCGGTCCCACGACATCGGAGCAGCTGCATGCGCATCGTCCGCACGTCCCTCGCCGCCGCGCTCGTCGCGATCGTTCCCTCGATCGCGTCGGCCCAGATCAATGCCACCGGGCTCGGCGCGCCCGGCACCGCCGACCCGAACTGGCAGGTGAAGTGCGAGATCCTCGTGGTCGGGGTGACCAACCCCGCCTGCTCGGAGCGCGACGACTTCGCGCCCGCGATCATCAGCGCCGCCAACCCGGGCGGCTGGGCGAACGATCCTCTCGCCCCGACCAACGCGCGCTACATCGGGCTCACCGAGAGCAACACGATCGGCGGCAACCAGGGCGAGAATCCGCGGTACCGCTACACGTTCCGCACCACCGTCACGATCCCCGACTTCGCCGCCTACACCCAGCTCGTCCTCGACCCGCTCTGGCTGGACAACTACTGGGTGGGCTTCGCGATCAACGAGGGCCCGATCAACACGCTGCTCCGTCCGCTCGACGCGCAGGGCAACCCGACCGTCGCCCCGAACGGCAACAACTGGAATCGCCGCTTCACGCTCGTGATCCCGGAAGGCAGCTTCAACCAGGGCGCGAACACCCTCGACATCATCGTCGACGGCAACGGTCTCACCGACGGTCTCCTCGTCGCCGGCCGCCTGAACGTCGTGCCCGAGCCCTCGACCTACGCCTTGATGGCGACCGGTCTCGCCGGACTCGCCACCCTCGCCCGCCGTCGCCGCACGCGCGCCTGATCGCGCCGCGCGCCATCGAGCCCCGGCACCTCCCGCGCGAGGTGCCGGGGCTCGTGTCGTCTGGACGAACCGCGCGGTGGAAGGCGTCGCCCCACCGTCGCACGGCTTCCACAAGCCCATCGCACACCGGCATCGTACCGCTACGATGCATCCGTGACATGTCTGTCCTACGTGACCTACGTGTCCTACGTGTTTCCGGGTGTTCACGAACGTCGGCGAGAGCCGGAAGCACGTAGGACACTTAGGACACGTAGGACACGTAGGACACGTAGGACAGGTAGGACACGTAAGGCACGTAGGCTGATCGTACTGTGCAGGAGATGATGAATGGGTCGGATGACGATGAATGGATGGATTGGGGAGTGACGACGGTCGGGAGATCGCGGCGTGCTAACGGATCGGTTGTGGACGACGCGGCGCGTGTGGACGATGCACGGTTGCGGCGATTCGGACGGCTGCTGCGTGCGTGGTATCGCCGCAATGCACGCGACCTGCCGTGGCGGCGGACGTCGGACCCGTATCGGATCCTCGTCTCCGAGCTGATGCTCCAGCAGACACAGGTGCCGCGCGTGATCCCGCGCTGGCACGCCTTCCTCGAGCGCTTCCCGACGCTGCAGCACGTGGCCGAGGCGGCGGTGCACGATGTCGAGGACGCGTGGGCGGGCCTCGGCTACTACGCGCGAGCGCGCAACCTGCACCGCACCGCGCGTCTCGTCACGCGCGACGGCGGTGATCCGACCGCGACGCTACCGGCCGACGTCGATGCGTTGCGCGTGCTCCCCGGGCTCGGTCGCTACACCGCCGGCGCCGTGGCGAGCTTCGCCTATCGTCGCCGCGCCCCTCTCGTCGACACGAACGTCGAGCGCGTGCTGCGGCGCGTCTTCCTGCCGACGGCCGCGCCGAAGGCCGGTGCGACGCAGCGCGCCGTCTGGACACTCGCGGAGCGCAGTCTGCCGCGCGCCGGCGACGCCGTGTGGACGCACAACCAGGCGCTCATGGAGCTCGGCGCGCTGGTGTGCACGGCGCGGATCGCGAAGTGCGACGCCTGCCCGGTGCGAGCGGTCTGCGCGACGGGTGCGCCAGTCCCCGTCGATCGATCCCGTCGCGCTTCCTGAAGCGGGGATTGCGGCCACAGCCCTGTGCTCGTCCGCGCGCCCCGGCGCCCCGGCGCTTCACTCGGTCACGATGATCCGGTCCTCTCGGAAACCGATCGGTGACCATCGAACGGCACGCCGGCCCCCCCTGCGGGGTTTAGACTGTTCGAGGAAAGGCGAAGACACGCCGACGAGCGGCGTGCGGCCTCGGGAGACGCGATGCGGAAGCACACCTACACGAAGTACAGCCCCGAGCTCGCCGACGCGGTCGACCTGCAGTCGCTGCTCGAGAAGCTGAGCGACTTCCTCCTCCAGTCCGGCTTCGCCGAGCAGGGCGGCTACAACCCGTACTGGGGCGACGTCGAGGACGACGGCGACAAGAGTCTCGACGCGCTCCGGCAGGCGATCCTCGATGCGCTGATCGAGAGCGGGCAGTTCACTCCCGAGATGCTCGAGGCGCTCCGCGGTGACGGGGACGAGGAGGCGCAGGCGAAGCTCGCCGAGCTCCTCGACCAGATCGTCGCCCGTCTGATGGCCGAGGGCTTCCTCAAGATGGACCAGCCCCCGCAGGTCCCCGCGAGCCATCAGGCCGTGATGGGCAAGGGCGGGCTCGCACACGCCGCCAGCCGCGACGTGCAGTTCAACCTGACGCAGAAGGGCATCGACTTCCTCGGCTACAAGGCGCTGCGGGGGATCCTCGGCAGCTTCGGCAAGAGCAGCATGGGGAGCCACGACACGCCTTACCTCGCGACCGGCGTCGAGAGCGACGCGTGGAGCAAGCCGTACGAGTTCGGCGACGTGCTCAACCTCGACGTCAACGAGACGCTCCGGAACGCGATGCTCCGCACCGGGTCGCTCGACGTGCCCATGGATCTCGACTACGGCGACCTGATGGTGCGCCAGAGCGAGTACCGCAGCAGCTGCGCGACGGTGCTCATGCTCGACACGAGCCACAGCATGATCCTCTACGGCGAGGATCGCTTCACGCCGGCCAAGAAGGTCGCGCTCGCGCTCACGCACCTGATCCGCACGCAGTTCCCCGGCGACACGATCCGCGTCGTCCTGTTCCACGACAGCGCCGAGGAGATCCCGCTGCCGGCGCTCGCCGGTGCGCAGGTGGGGCCGTATCACACGAACACCGCCGAAGGGCTCAAGCTCGCACGCCGCATCCTGCTGTCGCAGAAGAAGGACATGCGCCAGATCATCATGGTGACCGACGGCAAGCCCTCGGCGCTCACCATGCCCGACGGCCGCATCTACAAGAACAGCATGGGGCTCGACCTGAACGTGATCGCCGAGACGCTCAAGGAGGTCGCGGATTGCCGGCGGTCGGGGATCGTGATCAACACCTTCATGCTGGCGCGCGACTACGCGCTGGTGGAGTTCGTGAAGCGCGTGAGCGCGATCGCACGCGGCAAGGCATACTTCACGAACACGATGAGTCTCGGCCAGTTCGTGCTGATGGACTTCCTGCGCAAGAAGACGAAGCGGGTGAACTGAGCACCGATCGCGCATGACGACCAGCTCGCCCCCGATCGCCGTCGCGGCCGTGCGACCGGCGCCGGCCCGACCGCGCGGCGCACTCGCCGAGATCGCCGCGCATCGCGACCTCCTCTTCCTGCTCGCCGCGCGCGACGTGCGCATCCGGTACAAGGAGACCGTGATGGGCTTCGCGTGGGCGCTCCTGCTCCCGCTGCTCGTACTGGCGTCGGGCGTGGTGATCCAGTTCGCGCTCACGCGCGTGTCGGGCGCCCCGCTCGACGCGACGCGCATCGCGGGTGTGCTCGTGAAGTCGGTGCCGTGGTCCTTCTTCGCCACCGCGGTCGGCTTCGCCACGGCGTCGGTGCTCACGAGTGCATCGCTGGTCGCCAAGGTCTGGTTTCCGCGTGAGGTGCTGCCGTTGGCGTCGGTCGCCGCCCAGTCGGTGGACCTCGCCGTCGCCGCCGTGGCGATGACCGCGGGACTCGCCGCACTCGGCGTCGGGGGACACGCCGCGTCGTTCTGGGCGGTCCCGCTCGTCGGGCTCCTGCTCGCGCTCACCGCCGGGCTCGGGCTCCTGTTCGCGTGCGCGAACGTCTTCTTCCGCGACGTGAAGTACCTGGTGCAGGTCTTCCTCACGTACGGGATCTTCTTCACGCCGGTCTTCTTCGATGCGTCGGTGCTCGGGCCGCGCGTCACGCCGTGGTTCATGCTCAATCCGGTCGCGCCGATCCTCGAGGGATTGCGCCTGGCCATCGTCGGCGGGCACGATTTGCTCGTGCCGCTCCGGCTCGCCGACGGCACGCTGGCGTGGACGCCGGCCTATCTCGCATGGTCGGTCGTCGCGGCCGTGGGGTCGATCGTCGCGGGGCTGGTCGCCTTCCACCGGTCGCAGGACCTCTTCGCCGAACTGCTGTGACGCCGCCGATCCGCGTCGACCGGCTCTCGAAGCGATTCCGCCGCGGCGTTCGGCACGACTCGCTTCGCGACCTGCTTCCCGCCCTGTTTCGTGGGCGGCGTGACGGCGAGCACGAGGAGGCCGAAGGCGACTTCTGGGCGGTGCGCGACGTCTCGTTCGAGGTGGAGCGTGGCGCCGCGCTCGGCATCATCGGGCCCAACGGCGCGGGCAAGAGCACGATGCTCAAGCTGCTCAACCGCATCCTGCGTCCCACATCGGGCACGATCGCGATCGAGGGACGGAGCGCGGCGCTCATCGAGGTGTCGGCCGGGTTCCATCCCGACCTCACCGGGCGCGAGAACGTGTTCCTGCAGGGCGCGATGTTCGGGCTCAGGCGTCGCGAGGTGGCGACCCGCTTCGATGCGATCGTCGACTTCAGCGGCATCGAGCCCTTCATCGACACGCCGGTCAAGCGCTACTCGTCGGGGATGAACGCCCGACTCGGCTTCTCGATCGCGGCGCATCTCGAGCCCGACGTGCTGCTCGTGGACGAGGTGCTCTCGGTCGGCGACATGAACTTCCAGCAGCGCTGCGTGCAGCGCATGCACGCCTTCAAGCGGGACGGCACGGCGATCGTCTTCATCTCGCACGACCTGGGCGCCGTCGGCGCGCTGTGTGATCGCGCGCTCTTCCTGCGCTCGACGGTGCAGGCGTACGGCGCCGTCAACGACGTGATCACGAGCTATTCGGTGGCGAGCGTCGGCGGTTCGATCTCGACGGGGTCGGAGATCGTCATCGAACGGGCGATGCTCGAGCGGGTGGACGGTGGCGATCCGACGTCGGTGTCACCGGGCGAGCCGATGCGCCTCGTCGTCGATTATCGCGTCGAGCAGGGGCGCGGCGGGCTCGTCCTCGGCCTCGTGCTGCACCGGTCGATGGACGGCATGGTGCTGTACGACGGCGCCTTCTCGACCCAGGAGGTGGGCGTGGACTTCACGCGTGCGGGGATGCACCGCGTGGTCTTCGACCTGGCCCCGCACGTGACGCGCGGGGTCTATCATTTCGCCACGCATGTCTGGGATCCGGCGACGCACTCGATCGTGAGCCGGCTCGATCCGGCGGCGTCGCTCGCGGTGCACGAGACGCGGACGTACTCGGGCATCGCGGACCTCGCCGTGCGGGCGGCCGCGACGCACTGAGCACGGCGCAGCGATCCCCGTTCGTGGACGCGGGCGTCTCGCAGGCCGGCTGCGACGCGCCGAGCGCGGCGTACGGATCCGCGCGCGTCGTCGCGCGTGTCCTCAGGCCGGCTGCGACTGCCCTGCCTGCTCCGGCGCCGGCATGCGCGCGCGCTCCCGTGCCAGGCGACGCGTGGTGGCGATGAAGCCCCAGTGGGTGCTCGCCCAGCACATGGCCGGAACCCAGCGCTCGGGGGCATCGCGCTGGAGGAGGAAGCGCGCGCGAAAGCGAAGTTCGGCCGTGATCGCACGTCGCCAGAGCCAGAGCGGGATCTCGCCGACCCGGCGCGACCGGTCGTGGCGCGGCACCATCGCCTCGGGCTCCATGATCGCGACGTACTCGCCGTGCCCGACCTCGTGTGCGCGCGCGAAGCGGAGCGACTGGCGATGCGGCGGGATCACGTGCTGCACCGCCGCGTCGGGGACCCATCGACATTCGCGGCCATCGGCGACCATCCGTCCGATGAGCTCCACTTCCTCGCCGCGGAGCTCGCTGCCGGGACGCGGGCCGATACGGGGATCGAAGGTGTAGCTGCGTTGCGCCGACGTACGGAACGCCATGTTCGCGCCGTACGGAAAATCGTGCGAGTGCTCGAGGCGTCGCGGCTCGGGCCCCAGCTCGCGTTCGGCGTAGACGCCGGGCATGTACGACGAGGCCCGCGCGAGCCACGGCGCGGGCGTGCCTTCGAACAGCGGGCGGATCGGGCCGCCGAAGATGTCGGCCGACGGCCACTGTTCGAACGCCTCGGCATAGGCCCGCAGCCAGCGCGGGGCGACGATGACGTCATCGTCGGTCCAGACGAGCCAGGTGCCGCGCGCTTCGCGCAGCACGAGGTTGGCGGCGTTCGACTTGCCGGCGCGCGGCTCGTGCATCGCGCGGAGCGGCAGGCGTGTGGCGAAGTCGGCCAGCACCGCGGGGGTGTCGTCCGTCGAGTTGTTGTCGACGACGATCAGCTCCCACGGTCCGTCGATGGGTTCGAGCCGCTCCATGGACTCGAGCGTGCGTCGCAGGGCAGCGGCCCGATTCCAGGTGCAGATGCCGACGGTGAGCATCGAGGGCGTTCGATCAGAAGGGCACGTAGTGATCCCAGCTCCGGGCGTCCTCGCCCGTCCGCCGGAAGATGGCGACGTTGTCGATGTCCGAGGCCTCACGCGTGAAGTCGTGACGGTTGGCCTCGATGAACGCCGTCACCCGCCGGATCGCCGGCATCCACATGTCGTCGAGGACGATGACCCCACCCGGCGGGCAGAGCTGCGCGGCGAAATAGAAATCGACGAAGGCGCTGTCGAACTTGTGGTCGCCGTCGATGAAGATCACGCCCGGGCGGATCCCCAGCTCGAGGAAGCGGGGGAGCGCGTGGGCCGCCCTTTCCTCGATGAAGGTGAAGCGGTCGCCGGCGCCGGCGGCCTCGACATGGGCGAGGGCGATGCCGTGCCAATAGCTGCGCTGATAGGGATCGAGCGCGAAGTGATGGCCGACACCGAGCGTCTCGAGGGCGTCGAGGATGTAGAGCGACGAGAAGCCGTAGGCGAGGCCGATCTCGAGCGTGAACTGGGGCCGCTGGCCGAGGACGAGGTCGCGGAGGAGCATGCCCTGTTCGGGGGCGATGCGGGTGACGGCGTCGATGGGGTGCGGCTTGCCGTCCACACCCGTCTGCGGCCCGCCGGCGTAGAGGGTGGCGAGGTGGGCGGCGAGGCGGGGAGTAAGCGGCGGGCTCTGCGTGACGCTCGGCATCGGAACTCGGCGCGTGTCGAGGTGGCGGAGGGCCGTGCGCGCGCGGTGGCGTCCCTGCACGGCGCGATCGGCGACGAGCAGGCCATGCGTGCAAGACCGGGGCCGGCCTAGGGGCCGACCCCGATCATGCGACCGGCTCGTGACGTGGCTCGCGCGCCGACCCGCCTATGCTCAGATCACCACGTCGGCGTCCGCCTCGGCTCGGCGCGAGCGAAGGCGGCGCGCATGGAGCAGCAGGAGAGCGCTGCCACCGGTGGCGAGGAGGAGCCAGGTGGAGGGTTCGGGTGCGATACCGAAACCGACGGTCATCTGATACTCGCCACCGTCGGCGAACGCGATCGTGGGCACCTCGAACGGAAAGTAGACCGTCCCGTAATTCAGCCCGGTCGGGTGAGGAAGCGTCTGCAGACCGAACCCCGTGCGTTCGACGCCCGAGTACAGCGAATCCACGCGTGTCCCGTTCCACGACACGAGTCCACGCGCCGTCGAGGTGGCGAGCGGCTCACTCGAGCGAAGGAACATCGTGAAGCTGAACATCTCGTGCCATGGCGAGACCGGCGGCGGCACCACGAATGCACCGACCATGCTCGTCCTGATCGAGCCGAGCGTGATGGTCTGCCGAACATTCGTCGCGACGACGGTCTGTCGTTCGGCCAGCGCCATCGTGAGCGTGAACGATGCGCCACCGTGCGCGAGTGTGAGCGAGTTGCCGTTCACCGTACACGTCATGATGCCGGGGTTGCCGCAGCGCCACGGCTGTGCGACGAGCTCGATGTCGTGCCTGTATCCCCAACCTCCGTCGGGCATCCGCATCCACCCTTGCCCTTCGAGTCGCTGGGCACCAGCAGCAAGGACGAGACACGTGGCCATCATCGCCACGGCGGCACGGCGCACGTATGTACCAGGGAGGCGACGGGGGCGCGAGGGACGCACGCCGACGATGCGCGCAAGACGAAACATGGGGACCACTCCTGATGAGGAATCGGGCGCAGGCGCGTGCGGGAGGTCACACGTCACCGGCGCTCCGACCATACCGCGGTCCACCGACAGTGGAGCGCGATCGTGCGTTCCGGATCGTGGAACGGCACCTGGCTGCACGCACACGTCGCGCGTGCGGAGCGCCGGTCAGCTCCGGCTGGCCGCAAGGGCGGCGTGCCTGGCGAAGTAGGCGGTCCAGATCCGCTGATAGAGCCACGCGAGCCGACCGAGCATCGTAGGGACGCGGAGCGTGGCGGCGGCCATCGCGGCCGCGCCCGCGAAGCGCGCGATGTCGAGCCAGAGGTGCAAGGGGATGCGGAAGAGGGCGCCGCGTCCCGGTCGGATGCCGAGGGCGACCGCTTCGACAGCGGCACCGCGGAGCCGCTGGAGCAGCCAGCCGACCCGAACCCGATAGGCCGGCAGCCGATGCCGGACGACGGCGTCGGGTGCCCACGCTCCACGTCCGCCGGCCGCGATCATGCGCGTGAGGACGTCGGTTTCTTCGCCGGCCGATGCCGGCATGCCGGGCTGATACCCGATCCGCGGGTCGAACGGGTGACGCCTCGCCCAGTCGTGCCGCAGCGCCAGGTTCGCGGCATAGGGCAGTTGCTCGACCCCCGGCGGCGCACTCATGGCGGACGCCGGCAGGATGGAGAAGTAGTTCTGGACGTGCGGAAAGGCGAGGCGGACCAGGCGATCCGGGATCGCGTCGAACTGCGCGTCGATGCGCCCGCCGACGAAAGCCGCATCGTCGTCGCGTTCACAGGCGGCGAGCAATTCGACCAGCCATTCACGCTCGACGATCACGTCGTCATCGAGGAGCACGAGCCAGCGGCCCTGCGCGGCCTCGATTGCGGTGTTGCGCGCTCGCCCGATGCCCGGCATGGGGCATTCGACGATTCGCAGCGGCAGCCTGTCGGCGTACCCCGCGGCCACCGCGATGGTGTCGTCGGTCGAACCGTTGTCGCACACCACGACTTCCCACGCGAGGGAAGGAGCCCGATCCGCCGCCACCAGGCTCGACAGCACGCCATCCAGCATCTCCGCACGATTGCGCGTGCAGATGAGGATCGACGCCTGCATCGGATTCGATACGCCTTCCATCGCAACCTCCACCACATCCCACGAACGTGCGTGGCGCTGTCACCACACGCATGCCGTACGCAGTCGACAGGCCGCGACACGACGTTCGACCTGTCGCTGCGGGCTCTACCATCGGGGGCGCGACGTCGACGTCCCCCGGGTTGCAGGGGTAGCAATCCCGATGCCATTTGCCGGGGTGCCCCGAGGCCTCTGCACTGCCCGACGATGCATGCAGCGCACGAATGATTCGCGAGCAGCTCGTGGCTTCGGCCGCCGATCAGGGCACCGTGCGCTCAGTCCCGTCGGCTCGAAGGCGATGGACGATCCAGTCGCGTCGCCGCTCGACGATGTCGTATCGTGTCTGCAGGAAGGGCCGGAGACCGGGGAGCGAGTCGGTCATCCAACCCAACTGCTCCTCGCGGCGATCCGGCAATGCCGCTGTCGGCTCGAGCCACCAGGTGGGCGGTGCGGATGCGACTTCGTCGAGGAAGGCTGTCCGGAGCGAGTCGCGCACCCGCGACCCGGCCCCTTCGTAGAGCGGACGAATGATCCCGAACCGGGTGGCGGCAGCGCGGCCGAGGATCGGTCCGACGGCGGGGTACGCACCCCAGACCAGAATGCGATCGGTCGGCGCGCCATCGCGGAGCAGGCTGTCCGCCAGCGCGAGGACCGAACCCGGTTGGCGACCGAACGACCCGAATTGCTCCTGCTCGTAGCGCGCGCTGGCATCGGCACCCGCGCGCGAGAGCAGCCACCACCGCAGCTGCTGCACGGGGGCCAGGAGAGCGAGCAGCAATGCGAGCGCCACCCACACCTGCCCGGCGACGCGCAGGTCGCGGGGCACCTCGCGATCGAGAAAGCGATCGAAGGCGACCATGGCGAGAATCGCCAGCGGCGCTCGCATCGGATACCAGTAGTACGCGAAGTTGCGCCCCTGCACGAGCACCACGAGCAGGGCACCGCCGAGCCAGATCGCGGCCGCGAGCGCCGCCGCGCGCTCTCGGCGCACGAGAAGCACCGCGACTGCACCGGCGGCGGGGAGCACCGCGATGCCGTGGGGGAGCGCCAGCGTCCCACCCAGCGTGGGGAGGATGCGTGCCAGCAGCGCGCCCGAGGCGTCGGCGTAGATCGCGGTGGTCCAGGCGAGACAGGCGAGCCACGCCGACCATGCGTCGAGCGCGAGCAACCAGACCGCGAGCGCACCGGCTCCGACGATCGCACCGAGGACGAGCACGGGGATGCGTCGCGGCCAGCCGGACCGCGCCGCCACGAGCACGATCGGGACGAGCAGGAACGCGGCGTAGAAGGGCTTCATCATCGCGCTCGCGCCGATGAGCGCACCAGCGAGAAGGAGCCAGACGACCCCACCGTGCAGCGTCGATGCGACCGACGCGGCGATCGCCGCTCCCACCCAGCCGTCGGGCTGTGCAGTGTGCGCGTAGTCGAGCCCGGCCCACCAGGCGACATAGAGCAACGCCGTGAGGCCGCTCACGGGGCCGCCCGCCCATCGCGCCGCGATCCGGCCGCAGGCGATCGCACCCACCGCGCAGAACACGAGGTCCGCGATTCGGAGCACGGCGGGCTCCGCGTGACCGACGAGCGCGAGCAGCGGCACCAGCGGCGCGAACGCGGCGGGCCCCTTGGTTTCGAACGCATCCGCGTACGGGGTGCCACGACCCGCGGCAAGATCGGCGAGCCAGAGGAAGACCTGCCCGTCGGCGCTCGCCGGCCACCCGATCGACCAGACGCCCCACGCGAGCAACAGTCCGATGGCACCGAGCCACGCCGCCCGATCGAGCCGCAGCCGTCCGCCGTGTGAGGCGTGTCCCGCAGCTCCCTCGTTCACGGCACCGATGCGCCGTTTCCGTTCGACGACGTGCATGTCACCCCGTGCCGGCAGTCCGCAGGCGCCGGAAGAGCCGCAGCAGATGCCCGACCGGTCGTCGCCGGACGAATGCGGTCGGGTGCGCGCTACCGAAGGTGCGCGCATACACATCGAGCCAGCGGGCGTGGGCGTCCACGTGCCCGTGGAACCAGAGTGCGTCGAGCAGCGTGCTCCACCCGTTCCGTGCCTCGGCGATGATCTCCGCGCGCGACGCCGCATCGGCCGTCGCGAGCATCGATCGCGAGCGCTCGTCGAGCAGCGTCAGCGCCGTCTCGACCATGCGCAGCTGATTGCCGCTGATCTGACCCTCGTGGATGCGATATCGCAGCGAGAGCGCGTCACGGTAGACGAACGGGCCGATGTGCGAGAGCCGCAGCCAGAGTTCGTAGTCCTCGACGACGCGCATCGATTCGTCGAAGCCACCGATGGCGGACACCGCGGCGCGGCGTGCGACCACGGCACTCACCGGTACGAAGTTGTTGCCGAGCAACCGTACCGCGGCGTGGAACGGCGCACGTCGCGGGATCGAGGGCGGAAGCGCGACCGTGTCCTCGCGGTCGCTGCGTTGCATCGCGCCGAACGCCATGACGGCCTCCGGGTAACGCTCGAGCAGCGCGACACAGTCGGCGAGGTGCTCGGGCTCCCATTCGTCATCCGCGTCGAGGAAGGCGACATAGGCGGTCGTGGCGTGCACGAGCGCCGTGTTGCGCGCCCCGGCGATCCCGACTCCGCGCTCGGCGTTGCCGGCCGTCGGCACGACGGTCCAGCCGGCGGCACGCGCGATCGCCGCCGTGTCGTCGGTCGAGCCGTCGTCGGCGAGGATGCATCGGCTCGGTCGCGCGGTCTGCCGCGCAACGGAGTCCATCATCGCCTCGAGAAAGCGCGCGCCGTTGCGGCAGGGCACGATCACGGTGACGTCCACCAGCGGCGCGGGCGTCACCGGACGCGTCGTCCGCTCAGGAGTCGACATCGGCGCGGCGCATGACGGAGATGGCGGAGTGCATGGCGAACGGGTTCATGTGAGCAGTGGCCGTGCTGCGTGTGCGAGGCCACCGGCGCCGGCTGTCGCGGTCCGACCGGCCATCACAGCACGACACGAGCCACCGTGCGTCGGTGTGCCGCCCGCTCGTCGTGTCGCGGCGATGCGCGAGGCTTCGACCGACGGCGGCCGCGCCGCGCGAGCGCCGCACCTCGCGGTCGTCCGAGGCCCGAGACGAGTGCCGTAGCTCCGCCCAAGGCGTCACGGCGTCGCCGGTGCGGGACACGCGCGCACGATGCGGTGCGAGGCGCGGGCGAAATCGGCGGGTTTCGTCACGCGTTCCAGCACGCGGTAGAAGCTGCGCGGTGTCGTGAGCGGGGCTTCCACGTAGTGCGTCGTGTCCTGCACCACGACACCGGGCAGGCAGCGGAGCGGACGCGACGGTGTCGCGCGGAAGCCGTGCTCCGCCGATTCGACGATGACGTCGGGGAGCGCACCGCTCGCGATGGAGACGAGGTAGTGGTCGCTCCGCACCCGACGCCAGTAGCCGAACTCGAAGCCGAAGGTGGACGGCGCGATCAGGTAGCCGGTGGGCGGCAGCACCCGTCGCACGGTCTCGACCGCCGCCTCGTGCTCGAAATGCAGATCGCGTTGCCGGATGCGGTAGCCGAGAGCGGCGGCGGCGAAGAGGGCGGTACCGGCGGCGACCGCGATCGCGATGGATGCGATCGGACGTCCACGCCCCGCGAGCTCGGCGAGCACCACGCCCGACGCGGCCGAGAGCCCCGCCACCGCGTGCAGGTTGTACACCTGCAGGTGGAGCGTGTCCGAGAACGGCAGGAGCAGGAGCGTCGCCAGCGCGTACACGAGCATCGCGATCCGCACGGGACGGCGCGCGCGGTCACCGAGCGGGACGAGGCAGACGAGCACGACGCCCCACAGCACGAGAAAGAGCGTCTTGGCACGCATCATCGCCGGGACGTCCGGGCGCCACCCGGCGAACAGGCGCCACCAGCGCAGGGTGAAGTCGGTGACCAGCGTCCCCAGCGGATCGGCGAAACCGACACGCTTGGTCGAGAGCATGATCGTGCGCTGCTCCGCGAACGCTGCCCAGTCCACGATGGTCAGCGCCCATGCGCCGAAGGCGATGGCGTACGGCGCCGTGGCCGCGGCGACGTGCGCCACGCGCACGCGGCGCCAGTCACCGGTGGCCAGCACGAGCGCCACGCACCCGATGAGCCCGAAGATCGCGTACGGATGCGTGATCGCGCTCGCGGCAAGGCATGCGTTGGCGATCACGATCGCCCGGAGGAGCTGCGCCTCGCGCCAGCGCACGTACGCACCCATCGCGGCCGCATTGAGTGCGGCGCAGACGATGTCGTACCGGCTGATCGACAGGTTGATGACGTCGTAGTCGAGGGCGACGAGCGCCAGCGTCATCGGTACGATCCATCGCGCCGTGGACGCGCCGCGCGCCACCGCGGTCCAGCCGACGACGAGGAGCACGTACCACGGCATGTGGAAGAGCCGGTACGACGCGAGCGAGTCGCCGAAGCCCGCGAACCACCCCGCGAGCGCCCAGTAGTAGAAGGGCGCCGAGAAGTACGCGTCGCGGATGGACGGCGGATAGTGCCACGACATCGGGAACGCGATGCGCCCGCGGTCGAGGAGCGAGACCGCCCCGCTCGCGAGGTCGCCCTCGTCCATGTGCGGGATCTTCGTGAGCGCGTGCGCGACGGCGAGCGCGAGCCCCGCGAGCAGTGCGGCCAGCGCGAGCCACGTCGCCGACCGTCGCGAGGCGCGACGGTCCGCCTGGTCGGTACCGGGCATCCGGTCGACGCCGGGCACCGCGGGATCGATGCGATGCATGGGCCTCGTCCCGGCAGTCACGAGCCCACACCCGTCGTGGTGCGGGCATCGAGCACGGCAGCCCCGACATCGCGGGGAGTGCCGTCGGCCGGCCAGTGCCGATCCACGACGAAGGGCGGCCGCCGACGTGTCTCGTCGAGTGCGCGCCAGAGATACTCGCCGAGGATGCCGAGCATCACCATCTGCACGCCCGCGGTGAACGCCAGCAGGATGATGATCGACGCGAAGCCCGGCACGCTGATCCCGCGCGTGAGCCACGAGACGAAGACGAAGGCCGCATACGCGAAGGCGGCGATCGCCACCACGCCACCGAACAGCGAGAGCGCGCGGATCGGCGCGTACGAGAAGGCGACGAACGAATCGATGAAGAGCTTGACCTTCTTGGCGAAGGTCCAGCGCGAGCGCCCCTTGCGGCGTGCGCGACGCACGTACGGGATCATCACCGGCGAGAAGCCGAGCCAGTAGAGCAGGCTCATCACGTTCGTGTTCTTCTCGCCGATCCGCACCACTTCGGCCACGACCTGTCGATCGGCGAGGAAGAAGTCGAAGCCACCCGCCGGATAGCCGGGCAATGCGAAGCGGCGCATCAGCGCGTAGTACGCATTCGAGAACAGCTTCTGGATCGGTGATTCCTCGCGGTCCGCGCGCACGGCCAGCACGACCTTGGCGCCGCTCGCCCACTGCCGCGCCATCTGCACGAAGAGCTCGGGAGGATCCTGCAGGTCGGCGGCGATCATGCCGACGCAGTCGCCGCTGGCCACCCCCAGTCCCGCGAGGATCGCGGCCATCGAGCCGAAGTTGCGCGAGAGCGACAGCACCTGGATGCGCCCCGGTTCGCGATCGCGCCATTGCAGCAGGATCTCGAGCGAGCGGTCCGCCGAGCCGTCGTCCACGAGCACGAGTTCGACGGCATGGCCCGGCAGCGCCTCCTCGAGTGCGAGGAGCTGCGGGATCGTCTCGTCGAGATTCGGCTCGTTGAAGTAGACGGGAACGACGATGCTCAGCGTCGGCACGGTCGCGTCCTCAGGCGATGCCGGCGGTCAGCACGGCGTCGATGACGCGATCCTGCTGTGCGGCCGTGAGATGGGGACCGATCGGGAGACTGAGCACCTCGTCGGCGAGCGTCGCGGCGATCGGAAAGGCATCGGCGTCGAACGCGAGATCGGCATAGGCGCGCTGGCGGTGCGGCGGGACCGGATAATGGATCAGCGTGCCGACACCCGCAGCGTGCAGATGGCGCTGGAGCGCGTCGCGCGCCGGTGCACCGCCCGGCACGCGGACGACGAACAGGTGCCACGCATGGTGCGCCCAATCGGGGACGTAGGGGAGCACGAGAGCGGTCGTCGCGAGCGCGTCGCGATAGCGGTCGGCGGCTGCGGCGCGCCGCGCGTTCCACGCCTCGAGATGTGCGAGCTTGACGGTGAGCACGGCGGCCTGCAGCTCGTCGAGTCGGCTGTTGGTGCCGCGCACCTCGTTCACGTACTTGACGCGTGATCCGTAGTTGCGACGCACGCGCACGGCGTCCGCGAGCGCGGCATCGTCGGTCGTGACGGCACCGGCATCGCCCAGGGCACCGAGATTCTTGCCGGGATAGAAGCTCCACGCCGCGACATCGCCCAGCGCACCGGCGGGGCGGCCCTTGTACCGGGCCCCGTGCGCCTGCGCCGCATCTTCGAGCACCAGCACGCCGTGCCGACGGGCGAGCGCGACGATCGGATCCATGTCGGCCGGCAGGCCGTAGAGGTGCACCGGCAGGATCGCGCGAGTGCGCGCCGTGATCGCCGCCGCGACGCGTGCGGGATCGAGGTTGTAGGTCGTGGGATCCGGCTCCACGGGCACCGGCGTCGCGCCGACGGCCGTCACGGCGAGCCAGGTGGCGACGTACGTGTTCGACGGCACGATGACCTCGTCACCGCGCCCGACACCCATCGCCCGCAGCGCGAGTTCGAGCGCGTCGAGCCCGTTCGCCACGCCCACGGCGTGCCGCGTGTGGGTGTATGCTGCGAAGGCGCGTTCGAAGGCGGCCAGTTCGTCGCCGAGGAGATACCAGCCGCTCTCGAGCGTGCGCTGCACCGCGGCATCGAGCTCGGCGCGGAGTTCGCGATAGGGCGCGCCGAGGTCGAGGAACGGAACCGACGCCGGCACGGACCCGGCCGTGATGGACGCGGGGGCCGTCATCGCGTGGGCTGCGCCAGCGCGACGAACTCGTCGTAGTCGCGGATGTAATCGCTCTCGCGGTAGACGTCGGACGCGAGGACGAGCACCGTGGTAGCGGGCGAATCGTGCAGGATCGTCGCCCAGATCATCGGCGGGAGATACACGCCGACCGCGGGCGAATCGAGGCGCACTTCTTCCCGGGTCGTACCGTCCTCGATCACGAGTCGGCACGCACCGTGGACGCAGACGAGGAACTGCTCCAGTGCGCGATGCGCGTGCTCGCCACGCAGCGAGCCGTCGGGGACGCCCGCGATGAGGAAGTAACGCTGCGGCACGAACGGAAGCTGCGCGCCGACCTGCCCGAAGCTCAGGATGCCGCGTGCATCGGAGACGAGCCCGAGCCGGACGAGCCGTGCACCACCGACGCGCGGGGTCGGAAGCGGCGCGTCGGCGCTCGCGCTGATCGTGCGTTCGGGCTCGCGACCCGTCTGCCGCAACGGCGTCGCGTCGACCCACCCCTTGATGCGCGCCGGATTGCCGACGACGATCGCGCCCGGCGGCACGTCGCGCGTGACCACCGCCCCCGCACCGATCATGGCGCGTTCGCCGATCGTGACGCCGGGAAGGATGGTGGCGTTCGCGCCGATCGACGCACCACTGCGCACGAGCGTGCGCGTGTACGCGTCGGGCCGCACGCGACTCCGCGGAAACGGATCGTTGGCGAAGGTCGCGTTCGGCCCGACGAAGACGTCGTCCTCGAGGGTGACGCCGTCCCACAGCTGCACGCCGCACTTGACGGTGACGCGATCACCGACGCGCGCATCGCCCTCGATGAAGACGCCGTCGCAGATGTTGCAGTCGGCGCCGACGCGCGCGCCGGGCAGCAGGTGCACGAAGGCCCAGACACGAGTGCCCGCGCCGACGTGCGGCGTCTCCACCAGCGCCTGCGGATGGAACTGCGCCGGGGCGGCCGCGGTCATGCGATCGCTCCGTCGGCGTGCGAGCCCGGCACGTCGTGCAGCAGCCGCTGCAGGTAGTCGCCGTAGCCGGTCCGTGCCATCGGCGCCGCGAGGCGCGCCAGCTCCGCCGTCCCGATGTATCCCATGCGCCAGGCGATCTCCTCGGGACACGCGATCTTGAGCCCCTGCCGGCGCTCGACGGTGGCGATGAAGTTGCCCGCCTCGAGCAGCGACTCGTGCGTACCGCTGTCGAGCCAGGCCATGCCGCGCCCGAACCGCTCGACGCGCAGCTGGCCACGCTCGAGAAACGCACGGTTCACGTCGGTGATCTCGAGTTCGCCCCGCGCCGACGGCACGAGCGCCGAGGCGACATCGACCACCGTGTGGTCGTAGAAATAGAGCCCCGTCACCGCCCACGTGGAGCGCGGCGACACGGGCTTCTCCTCGAGCCCGGTGACGTGGCCTGCCGCGTCGAAGTCCACGACGCCGTAGCGTTCCGGATCGCGCACACTGTACGCGAAGATGGTCGCTCCCACGGTGCGCCCGGCCGCGGCGCGCAGGAGGCCCGGCAGCCCGCTGCCGTAGAAGATGTTGTCGCCCAGCACCAGCGCGACGCGATCCGTGCCGATGAAGTCGCGCCCGATCGTGAACGCCTCCGCGATGCCTCGCGGCGCGGCCTGTTCGGCGTAGCGGAAGGTCATCCCCCAGCGCGCCCCGTCACCCAGCAGGTCGCGGAAACGCGGCAGATCGACCGGCGTCGAGATCACCAGCACGTCGCGCACGCCCGCGAGCATCAGCGTCGAGAGCGGGTAGTAGATCATCGGCTTGTCGTAGACCGGCAGGAGCTGCTTGCTCACGGCCAGCGTCACCGGGTGGAGCCGTGTCCCCGACCCGCCGGCGAGGATGATCCCCTTCACGCGCGTCCCTCGGCGCTGTCGCGGGGCTGCCGCACGTCACCCGCACGTTCCGGAGCGGCGGCCATGACGCGCTGCGCACCGACGCTTCGGGGAATCGACACTCGCCGTCTCCTTGCCGTGACGTGATTCCGACCCGCCGATCGCGGCCGGGTCGGCTGGCCCAGGGCACCAGTGAAGCGTAGACGGACCGACCGCGCCCGCGTCACCGCACGGGGACGTGCCGGTCGGCCCACGCGCTCACAAGGTAAGGTGGCCCCGCGCCGTCGGGTGCCGGATCGCGCCCCGGGCGCCGCGCGACGTGCGGCATCCCGGGGCGGCCCGACCATCACTTCCGGATGCTGTCCTTGACCGCCTTCGGGAACCGGTTCGACAGCTGCCCCTCGTACGCCCGCTCCCCTGCCCCGACGTAGATCTGACGCGGGCGCGCGATCTTCTGCTCCTTGTCGAGGAGCATCTCCTCCCACTGCGCGAGCCACCCCGCCGTCCGCGCCACCGCGAAGAGCACGGTGAAGAAGTCGGTCGGGAACGCCATCGAGCGGTAGATCAGCCCCGTGTAGAAGTCCACGTTGGGGTAGAGCTTCCGCTGGATGAAGTAGTCGTCCGAGAGGGCGATCCGCTCGAGCTCGAGCGCGATCTCGAGGTCCTTGTCCATGCCGACCTGCGCGAAGACCTCATCGGCGAGCTTCTTCACGATCTTCGCGCGCGGATCGTAGCTCTTGTAGACGCGGTGGCCGAAGCCCATCAGCCGCGAGCCCTTGCCGCTCTTCACCTCGTCGATGAAGGCCGGCACGTTCTTCGGTTGGCCGATCTCCTCGATCATGCGCAGCACCTGCTCGTTCGCCCCGCCGTGGAGCGGCCCGAAGAGCGCGGCGATGCCGGCCGAGATCGCGCTGAACGGATCGACGTGGCTCGACCCCACCGCACGCACCGCGTTGGCCGAGCAGTTCTGCTCGTGGTCGGCGTGCAGGATGAAGAGCACCTCGAGCGCCTTCACGAAGACAGGATTCGCTTCGTACCTGGGCTCCGACATGCGCGCCACCATCGAGAGGAAGTTCTCGACGTACGGCAGCTCGTTGTCGGGATAGATCATCGGCAGGCCCTTGACGTGCCGATACGAGAACGCCGCGAGCGTCGGGATCTTCGCCAGCAGGCGGATCACCGAGATGTAGCGCTCCTGCGGATCCTGGATGTTGCGCGCCTTCGGGTAGAACGAGCTGAGCGCCGCCACCGAGGAGCAGAGCATGTTCATCGGGTGGGCGTCGTACCGGAACCCCTCGAGGAACTTGCGGATGTTCTCGTGGACGTAGGTGTGGAACGTGATGTCGTGCACCCACGCGTCGTACTGCCCCTGGTCGGGGAGCTCGCCGTGCCGCAGCAGGTAGGCCACCTCGAGGAACGTCGCCTTCTCGGCCAGCTGCTCGATGGGGTAGCCGCGATAGCGGAGGATCCCCTTGTCGCCGTCGATGAACGTGATCGCGCTCTTGCACGACGCCGTGTTCATGAAGGCGGGGTCGTAGCTCATGAGGCCGAAGTCGCCGGCCTCGCGCTTGACCTGCTTGAGGTCCGCGGCGCGCACGTACGTGTCGCCCTCGGGGCCCTCGGTGGTGATCGGGGCGCTGTAGGCCGTGCCCGTGCGCGCGTCGCGCAGCTCGAGGGCGTCGCCGGCCACCGCGGACTCGCTCATCCTGACTGTCTCCGGGAGGTGTTGGGATAGGCACCGGTCGCCGTGCGCCGGCACCCGCCGGACGCTCACGCGACCATCGCCGCAAAGCTATCGCATGTACGGCGCCGGACCCGACGTCCGCACCCCCCGGCGCGGCTCAGCCCGGCCGCCGACGGAAGTGCAGCGTCCCCGTCTCCTTGCCGTCCACGACCGCCTTCACGCGGGAGACGAGTTCCAGTCCGCCGCGCGCGAGGTGGGCGGCGAGCTCGTCGACACGACCGTCGTGGTACTCCATCCGGACCTCCCCGACGCGCGTCCAGAGCGCGGGATCCGATCGGAGCACGACGGGATACTCCGCCCCCTCGCAATCCATCTTCACGAGGTCGATCCGGCTCGGCAGCGCCGCGAAGACGGTCGCCAGACTCACCGTCGTCACCGGCACGGTCGCGGTGCCCGCCGACGAGGCGGACACGTGCGACGCGGGACTCGATGCCGTCTGCATGTAGAGCGTCTCGCCATCGGTGTGCCAGACGGCCCGCGCGTCCACCTTCACCGCGCCGGCGCGATCGACGTCGGCGATGGTGCGCCGCAATGCATCGAGCGTCGGCGGATTCGGTTCGAGGCAGTACACCGACGCCGCGCCGTCGCGCAGCGCCTTGACGGCGAACGCACCGATGTTGGCGCCGATGTCGAGTACCACGCTGCCCCGCTCCACGGGGCCGTAGTCGTCGCGCACCAGCACGACCATCAGCGTGATGACGTCCTCGACCGGATTCGCCAGGTGCACCCGCCCACCACCGCGAAGCGCGATCGACGATCCCGGATATGCCTCGCGGAAGAAGTAGGCGCGCGCGACACCCGCGGGATCGTCGAAGATGCGCGCGCAGCGCGCCGATTCCCCGAGCAGTGCCGGGGCACGCGTGATCGCTCTCAACAACGCGGCCGGTTCGCGGCCAAGCAGCGTGAACATGCCTCCACCTCGTCCGTCGCCGTATGGGAGATACCACCCAGCGACGCAAGGTAGAGAGCGACATCCGCGTGTCGACGGCCGTCGCATGCAACTCGAGCTTCGTTCGTTGCATGAATCACGATCGAACGTCGTGCACGAGTCACGATCGCGCATGATCGTGACACGGTGACGTCGTATCGTGGTCCGGTCGTGTCGCCGCGGCGGCGTGTCGTGGTGCCGGCGTGTCAGATGTTGAGCCGCCCGTCGCCGTCCGTGCGCGTCACGTGACACGCGTCGAGTGTCACGCCCGCCTGCGCGAACGCGGGCGACAGCGCCACCACGTAGTTGCTCGGTGCACGGAGCCATCCGGTCGCATCGAGTGCGGCGATGGTCGCCGCGTGCGTCGCGTTCGTGATCGCGATGTCGGCGCCGTGCGCGGCGAGGTGCGCCAGCACCGCGCGCGACAACCGTGTGCGGCGCGATGCATCCGGCGCGAGCAACTCGAGCACCGTCGCCACGCGCAGCCCTGCGAAGGGCGACGCACCGGTGAGCGCGCGCGTGCGTACCACCGCCGCGCACGCGGGCTCGTCCGGCCACGCGAGCACACGTTCGCCGTCCGCCGCACCGAAGAGCAGTGCGGCCGCGGCCGCATCGCGATCGACCGCGAAGTCCGCTGCGTTCGCACATGCGGACCACGCGCGCGCCACGGCATCCGCGGCCGCCTGTCCGTCCACCACCTCGACGAGCGCGCGCCCGCCACGGACGCGAAGTGCAGCGCGATAGGCGACGCCGGCCACCGCTCCCGCGACGGGCACGATCGGCCTGACCAGCGCGGGGATGCGCGTGCGGATCGCGGACATCGACGAGGCCACGCGCCCCGGATGCAGCGGGACGAAGCGGAAGGCCGAGAGCCCCACCTGCCACTTGAGCGACGAGAGCAGCCGCGGCAGCGGACGGTCGGTCGCGCCCATGCCGACCGCGTACACGTACTCGAAGCGCCGCTGCAATTCGCGGAAGAGCCAGACCGCGAGTGACGCATACCGCGCATCGGCGATCGATTCGGTGAGCGGCGCCTGCACGTTCACCACGTCGGTCACCTGCCCGCGCACCAGCGCGCGATGCGTCGTGAGCAGCACGCCGCCGCGCACCACGTCCCCGTCGAGCAGGAGCCACGACCGCTTGCCGAGCGGGTCACCGTCACCGACCGACTCCGAGAGCGGAAACGGGATCTCCGCCCCGCTCGCGACGAGTCGGTCGTTGAAGGCGCGCACCGCGGGCGCGTCGTCGGCCTGCTGCGGGCGCAGCGTCGGCGGGACGCGTCGCGGCGCCGCCTCAGCTGGCGCCATGCAGCACCTTGCCCATGAGCCAGCGTCGCTCGAGGCGCGCACGCGACGCGTCGTCGAGGGTGGTCACACCGCGTGCGGCACGCAGGTGATCGAGCACGGTCGTCACCGGCGCGTACCAGCCGCCGAGCCCCGCGAGCCGTTCGAGGAGCTGCACGACCCGCGGCAGGACGCGACCGTTCTCCACGAAGCCGTGCCCGAAGTGCGTGTACACGATGCTGCACCCTCCCGACGCGGCGAGCGCATCCTGGTTGGCCTCGTCGAGCAGTTCGATGAAGCGGCTCGCGCGGTTGCCGTCGCTCGATGCGTACCACGCCTGCACGTACGGACGCGCCGGGTCGTGGTACGGCATGATCGGACAGGCGGCGAGCGTGTCGATCGTCGGGAAGGTGAAGTTGCGCACGTAGCGGATGCGCTCGCGACAGAGGTCGCCCCAGAAGAGCGGGCTGTCGCGGACATGGCCCTGCGACCGGCCGCGATAGCGATAGCGCGTCAGCAGCTCGTACAGCTGCCGGCGCCATCCGCTCGTGCGGTGCTCGTCCCAGTAGATCGCCTCGTCGCAGTAGTAGTGGTTCGCCATTGACGCCGGATACGCGCCGAAGAGGTCGCGGAACCGCTCGAGCGCGGCGGCCGTCTCCTCGCGCGTGGACGTGTGCAGCGTCGCGTTGTGCCACCCCATCTCGAAGCCGTCGCGCTGGAGCGCGAGGCACCAGTCGCGGTAGCCCGGCTCGTCGCAGGTGCCGCCCTTGTCGGACGGCTCGCGTGGCCCGCGCACCGGCCACGTCCCCTTGGTGGTGCGGAAGCCGAGGTCGCGCAACATCGCGTAGACCTCGCGCCCCTCCTCGAGTGTCTGCGCGTCCGGATCGTCGAAGATCGTGAAGGCGAAGCGCTTGCCGTCGGGCCACGTGATCGGCGCGCTCACGCGACGACCTCGACGTCGCGCGGGGTCGGCCGCACCGCCGGCAAGCGCGCCAACAGCTCCTGCGGGTCGATCTCGAGCATCCCCGTTGGCGACGTCCCCGTCACCGTCTCGAGAAAGCGTGCCGTCGGGGCGTTCTTCGCCGTCGGGGCGAACGGCAACCGCACGCGACGACCGCCGGCGCGCGCGGCCACGAACGCGAGGATCGCGTGCTCGATGCGACGCGCGAACGCGCGGCAGCTCAGCACCCAGTGCGTCACCTCGAGCGTGTCGTCCGTCGCATCCAGCCGCACCACGCCGATGATGCCGAGCCGCGCGAGCCGATCGGCGTACTCCACCACGTACGTCTCACCGGCACCGAGGAAGTGCGCCTCGTCCGCCGGCGTGACGCGACGACCGTCGAGGTTGAACTGGTTCGTCTTGTTCACGAGCTCGATCGCGCGGGCGCGCGTCGTCGCATCGACCCGTGCGATGCGGAGCTCGGGTTCGAGCCCCGCGAGAAAGGCCTCGTGCCGCTCGACGTCGGCCTCGTCCACCTCGGTCAGTTCGGCCTGCGACCGGAGCGACTGCGCGCGCAGGGCATCCTCCGCGCTCGTGCGCGCGGCACCGAACTCCGCGCGCAACCGCTGCAGCAATGCGACCACCGCATCGGGATCGTCGGCGATGAAGCGCAACGGTACGAGCCCCGGCACTTCCCGTTCGATCTCGGCCAGTTCGAGCGGCGAGTCGTCGAGCATCGCCATCGCGTCGGTGCCGATGTTCCACGATGCGGCGACGCGCCGCACGCCGACGGACTTCTGCTCCCACCCGGCGACGACGGGCCAGAGCGCGTCGCGCGGCACGAGGAGATCGGCGCGTGCCAGCCCCGCTTCGGCCGCGGCGGGCTCGTTCTTCGTCACGACGCCGACGAGTGTCCCGCTGTCGGCGAGGAGGCCGGCGACGCGCTGCAGCAGCGCGTGCGCGAGCGCGCCGTCGTCGAGACGCCACGAGACGCCGTCGGCGCCGTCGTCACCGACGATCCCGCGCCAGAGCGTGCCGTCGAGGTCGAGCACGAGCCCCTTGCGACGCGCGGGCGGCACCACGAGTTCGGCGACGAGCGAGGCGAGCTCCTTCGCATGCGGCTCCGCGTACGGAAAGCCGAAGCGCACCTCGTTGCGTGCCGACGCACGCGCCGCGACCGGCAGCGTGCAGGCATCGACATCGAGCACCGACACGCCCGCGACGGCGGCGCGCTCGCCGAGCTGCGCGGCGATCGCGCGGAGTGCCGCCTGCCACGACGAGGCCTGAACGGGACGCGTGGGGAAGAATGGCGGCATCGCGAGCGTCGGGAGCACGAGCACCGCGCGGTCACCGAGGCGCGCCAGTGCCGTCGCGATCCGCTCGGCGGTGGCCCGCGCCTCGTGCACGACCGCGTCGAGCACCGCGCGCGTCAGCGGCACCTCGCTCCGCAGCCCGAGGCGCGGGTCGAGGTCGCCCCATTCGACGATGGCGATCACGCGCGCGACCGCGATCGTCCCGTCACCGGCCTCGCGCAGCATCGACTCGAGCCCGCCGAAGCCGGACTGCCGGACGTCGACGGTGGCGGACGCGCGTGCGGTGACGGCGCGGGCGAGATGCCGCACGAGCGTCAGGGGCTCGAAATTGCAGGCGAGCCCGATGTCGAGGCGTCCGGCGTCGGAAGAGGTCATCGCGGAGGGAACTGTGCTCGGGGCGGCGGTGGATCGTCTTCCGCCGGAAACGGGAGCGGGCAACGGTTACGTTGCGCGCAGACCGGAGGATTCTGCATGGATGCGGCCCGCCGCACCAGCCGGGCCGCCCCCTTGGAGACGACGATGGAAGTGAACGTCAGGCAACGAGTTACGGAGATCATGGCGGACGTCCTCGACTGCCCGCCGACAACGGTCCCGACGCTGCGCGCGGGCGAGTCGGCCGCGTGGGATTCCGTCGCCGCAGCGTCGTTGCTGGTCGCGCTCGAAGACGCGTTCGACGTCATGATCGAGCCCGACCAGGCGGCGACGATGACGGATCTCGATCGCATCGTTGCGGTCATCGAGCAGGTGACGCACGCGTGACGGCACGCGTGCCCCTGCGTGATCTGCTCGCGCGCATCACGCCACGACCGACGCGCGTCGCGATCGCGCGCGCCGCCGACCGACGCATCGCCGTGCCGGCACGACGCGCGGTCGTCGGCTCCACCCATCTCTCCGCTTTCCTCGCATGTGCGGCATAGCCGGCTTCCTGGGCGCGCCACGGTCGGGTGACCCCGCTGCGGTGCTCGGTGCGATGACGGCCTGCATCGCGCATCGCGGTCCCGACGCCGACGGGCACTGGCTGGAACCGGAATCCGCGATCGGGCTCGGCCACCGTCGCCTCTCGATCCTCGACCTGAGCCCGCTCGGCGCGCAGCCGATGACGTCGGCATCGGGGCGGTTCGTCATGGTCTTCAACGGCGAGATCTACAACTTCGCCGTCCTGCGCGACGAGCTCGCGACGCTCGGCCACACGTTCCGTGGCCACAGCGATACGGAGATCCTGCTCGCGGCCGCCGAGCAATGGGGTGTGCGCGAGGCCGTCACCCGATCGGCGGGGATGTTCGCGATCGCGATCTGGGACCGTCGCGACCGGCGCCTGAGTCTGGCCCGTGACCGGCTCGGCGAAAAGCCGCTCTACCTTGGCCGCATTGGCGACACGTGGGCATTCGGCTCGGAGCTCAAGTCGCTGCGCGCGGTGCCCGGCTTCGACGCGACGCTCGACCCGGCCGCGATCGCGCAGCTGCTGCGTCACGGCTACATCCAGGCGCCGCGCACGATCCATCGCGCGGTCCGCAAGGTGCGCCCGGGGACGATCCTCGAGCTGCGCGCTGGCCACGAGCCGGACGAGCACGTGTACTGGAGCGCGCACGAGGCGGCACGGCGCGGGCTCGCCGATCCGTTCCGTGGGTCGATGGACGACGTGGTGGACGCACTCGACGCGGTGCTGCGTCCCGTTGTGCGCGACGAGATGGTCTCGGACGTGCCGCTCGGTGCCTTCCTCTCGGGCGGCATCGATTCGTCGCTGGTCGTCTCGCTCATGCAGGCGCAGAGCACGCGGCCGGTGAAGACGTACACGATCGGCATGGACGACCCGCGCTACGACGAGTCGCCGCACGCGACCGCGGTCGCGACACACCTGGGCACCGACCACACCGTCCTCCCCGTGCGCGGCGACGACGCCCTCGAGTTCGTCGAACGCTTGCCCGACCTGTACGACGAGCCGATGGCCGACTCGTCGCAGCTGCCGACGCTCCTCGTCTCGCGGCTCACGCGTCGCCACGTCACCGTCGCGCTCTCGGGCGACGGCGGCGATGAGCTGTTCGGCGGGTACACGCACCATCGCCAACTCGGCACCATCGCCGCGTTGCGCGCGCGCATTCCCGCACCGCTCCGCGCCCCGCTCGGTGCGATGCTCGCGCGCGTGCCCGACCCCGCGCCCGATGCGCTGGTGCGCATGCTGAGCGACGGCGGCACGACGATCGGTGCGCGCCCGGCGAACGCGCTCACGCGACTCGGCGACATGCTCGCCGCCGGCGACGAACAGGGTGTCTTCCGGGCGGCGATCGCGCACAGCACGCGCCCATCGCGCCTCCTGCGGCCGGAACTCCGTGCCGCGGCCGGCGACGGCGCGCAGCAAGGGCCGTGGCTCGCGGGCGGCTCGGCATTCGAGGCACGCATGCTCTTCGACGCGATCGCCTACCTGCCGGACGACATCATGGTCAAGGTCGATCGCGCCGCGATGGCCTTCAGCCTCGAGACGCGCGCCCCGATCCTCGATCATCGCGTCTTCGAGTTCGCCTGGCGCGTGCCGTATGCGCAGAAGGTCATCGACGGCACGGGGAAGCAGCCGCTTCGACGCCTCCTCCATCGCTACGTGCCGCGTGAACTCGTGGAGCGCCCCAAGCAGGGCTTCTCGATCCCGCTCCCCGCGTGGCTGCGTGGCCCGCTGCGTCCGTGGGCCGAGGAGCTGCTGTCGGCCGAGGCGCTCCGCACGGGTGGCGTCTTCGCCGAGGCGCCCGTGCGCCGGCTCTGGACACAGCATGCGCAGGGGGTGGCCGATCATGCCGAACGGCTGTGGGCGATCCTGACGCTGCAGGCCTCGATCCGGTCGTGGACGCGACGCTGACCGAGCGGTGACCGTGTGAGCGGTCGGCGCCGAGCGCGCAGGCCGCAGCCCCACATACGCACATCCGCACGTCCGCACACGTCGACGGCGGTCGATCCTCTCGGGAACGACCGCCGTCGTCATGTGTCGGGTTCGCGGTCCGGGCGGATACCGCCCGGACCGCGTTCGGACGATCCCGTCAGCGCGTCCGGGAGAAGGTCGCGATCGCCGTGGTGATCGCGGCCCGATCGGCGCCCGTCCCCGCCACCACCTCGGCGAGGCTCGAGACCACCGTACTCCCCGTGGGGATGCGCGGCAGCTTGCCGTTCACGAAGGCGTTGCCGACGACCAGCCGGTCTGCCGCCGTGTGCCGCGCCAGCGCGACCTCGCCGAAGCCGAAGTCACTCCGCAGCTCCTGGTCGGACTGCGTCATCGCGTTGCGGACGAAGGCGAAGCGCTGCATCGCCGGGCCGTTGAAGACGACGCCCATGAAGCGCTCGGTCGGCGCCGACCACGTGTTGTTCTGCACGATCAGGTCGTCGATCTCGGCGAGCATCGCGCCGAACTTCGTCGTGTTCTCGAAGACGTTGTTCTCGACGGTGATCGTGTTCGCACGCGGCGCCGGGTGGAACTCGGGACGACCGGCGATGTTCAGACCGCTCTCCGAGTTCCGCACGAGATTGTTGCGGAACGTCACGTGCTGGACGACGCTCCACGGTGCCGAGCCGTCCTGGTTCACGCTCTTCCAGAGCTGCGAGAACACCCTGTTTCCGTCGAGGTCGAAGACGTTCCCCTCGATGCGGATGCGCTGCGCATTCTTGAGCTCGAGCTGCGCGAAGATCACGAAGCGGCCGGCCCACTCGATCGGCGTGAAGAAGCTGTTCCCCAGCACCTCGATGTCGCTCGGCACGAGGTTCGGGATCTGCGGGTCGCTCCCGCCAAAGAACAGCACCTGGCTCGACGCCTCCAGATAGTTGTTCTGGATGCGGTACGGACCGGGGCCGTTCCACCCGCCGATCGCCTGCGACTGCATGGCGACGCCGTGGCACTGGCTGATGTACGAGTCCACGATGATCGTGCGGGCGCTGTTGAGCGCCACGCAGCGGCGCATGCTCACGTTGTCGCGCCCGTGGATGTACATCCGCTCGAGCACGAGGTCCGTCGGCACCGACGCCATCGTGGTCTGGACACCCGCGTCGGCGTTGCCGAGCGAGACGAGCGCGTTGCCCCACGTCATCTCGGGGGCGTACGCGATCTCGAGCCCGACGAGGCGGTAGAAGTTCGCCCCGGCGTCGGTGTTGATCGCCGACTGCGAGGGGTGATTCGGGACGAGGCGCGCCATCTGCGCCGCGTTCCCCGGTGCGACGCGCACACCGGCCGGCAGGTTTCCGGAACCGGAAGAGCGGATCGTGATCCAGCCGGAGCCGCTCGTCTTGCGGCGCAGGTAGAAGGTGCCGCGGTATGTCGCGCCGGCGTCGAGCACGATCTCGTCACCGTACCGTGCCGTGTCGAGTGCGACCTGCAGGTTCGCGCCGGCGGGGACGCGGATCGTCCGCGTGACCTGGGCCGAGGGCATGGGGAGCGTGACGCGCGGCAGCTCCGCGCGACGCGCGGGACCGGTCGGCGCGGGCGGCTGGATCGGTGCGGGGGCCGGAGCCGGCGGCGGCGTGACGACACCCCGGCCGACGGTGATCGCGAGCGAGTCCGCGCCGCGCTCGCAACGCGCCACGACGGTCGCGACGCCGTCGGCCCGACCGCGCGCGATGCCGGCGGACGTCACCGACAGCACCGCGGTGTCGAGCGACGACCAGGTGACGCGGACGGTCGCCGACTGGCGACGGAGCACCGTGGCCCGGCCGTTCGCGGCCACCGACCGCGCCGACGAGAGCGACGATCCGGACGAGGCCGACGACCGCGCCGGCGCGATGGCGCCGGCCCGCGACGCGGCCGTTTCCATCGCCTGTTTCGCGCTCGCCGACGACGGGGGGTCGGGGAGGCGCTCCATCGGGCGCCACGTCTCGACGGCGCCCGGGTTCAGCGTCGGCGGCCCCGAGGGGGGCGTCATGCTGAGCTGGACCTGCTGGCCGATGGCCAGCGTCGTATCGGGCGAGGTGATGGTGAATCCCTCGCACGCGGCGCCGCCGGCCACGCTCATGCTGAGCGCCGGGGCGTCGCTTTCCGGGGCGAGCAGATCGCTCCCGCACCCGGCGGTCACGATCGCGAGCGACAGCGTCGCCGCCCTGCGAACGACAGTCATCCTTGCCTCCATCAGGTGGTTCGGCAGCCCGACCGGCATCGGAGCGACCCTCGCTCCGGTGAGCCTCGTGGCTTTGCGGCCCCGACTTTCGCCGGGTGTGCCCTTGTCGGTCCCTCGAGAGAGGCCGATCCTCCGAAAGCTCGATTCGAACGGAGCTAAATGCTCCAGCTCGCTGACGAGCGCGCGAAGCCGGGGTCACGCTCCCCGGCCAGAAATCCGGGAAACGGGCTGCCGACGTGCTGGTTGGACGAAGTACGGCGTCGGCGAATTACCGACGCCGACCGGTGCGCACAGGGCGCGGCGAGCCTCGTTCGCTCACGTCCCGACCGCTGCGATCACCCGGAAGAGGCCCGCATAACCATCGATCATGCGGCCGAGGTCGTAAGTGCAAACCGCATGCCGCCGCGCCGCGCTGCCCGTAGCCTCACGTAGGGCCGGATCCGACGCGTACACATCCAGTCCGCGCAGCAGCGCCCCCTCGTCGCCCGGCGCGATCAGGACCCCGAACCGTCCGTGATCGAGGAGGAACGGGATCTCACCCACCGCCGACGCGACCACCGGCAATCCCATCGCCATCGCCTGGACCACCACATTGGGATTGCCCTCGCTCCACGACGGCATCGCGAGCACGTCGCACGCGGCGAGCAGCGTCGGCACGTCCTCGCGCGGCCCGGTGAAGGTCGCGCGCGATCCGATGCCGCTCGCCGCCGCCTGCGCGCGCAACGACTCGAGATCCGGACCCCCGCCGACGATCAGCAGCCGCACGTCGCCGCGTCGTGCGTGCAGGGCGTCCGCCGCACGCACCAGCATCGGGAGGTTCTTGACTGGCCGGATGTTGGCCACCGCACCGATCACGAAGTCGCCGTCGTTCGCACCGATCGCCGCACGCGATGCGGCACGCCGGGCGGCCTCGGGCGCGAACGCATCCATGTCCACGCCGTTCAGGATGACGCGCGACTTGCCGGCGAGCGGCGTCCCCTCGACCAGCCGCGCATGCACCGCGTGCCCGTTGCAGACGATCGCGTCGCAGCGGGCCATGAGCGCACGCGTCACCGATGCCGCCGTGGGCGAAACGTCGTCCCAGAGACTGATCAGGTGATGGACGCGGCGCACGCGGCGCTTCGCGAAGACGGCGACCGCCGACGACACGATCAGCGTCTTCATGTTGAACGAGTTCACCACGTCGATGCGCTCGCGATCGACGTAGCGGGCGACCTCGCGCAACTTGCCCCACTCGGCGTACGCCCGCCCGATCGGCAGCACGAACAGCCGCGCGCCCGCCGCCTCGAACTCGGGGAGCATCGTGAGCGCCGATCCGATGACGCAGACGTGGACCTCGATCGACGGCGGGAACGACCGCACGAAGTCGAGCAGTCGGCGTTCCGGCCCGGCGCGCTCGAGGCCGTAGATGATGAACAGGACGCGCAGCGGCGACGCACCCCGAGCGGCCGGGCCCACCGGAATCATCGGTGTCGCGTCGGTCCGTCCGGCCGGCGTCGCAGGGCGACCGGTGCGAACGGGGGCGTCACGCCTCGGCGAACTCCGGGAGCTGCGCGGACGCGTCGCCCGTCCGGAGCGACTCGATCCGGCTCGCCTCACCCGGCAGCCGCGGCACCGAGAGTCCGGCGTACCACGCGCCGAGCGACCGTGTGCGTTCCACGACGCTCCCGGCACCCGTGGCCGGCGGCGACGCGAGCTCCAGATACGGCCCGGGCACACGCGCCGAGTAGTAGAGCGGCGGCAGCTCCGGCGCTCCCCCGACCGACGCAGCCGCGCCGGCGGAGCGCGCGCCCACCCGCTTGTTCAGCTGCGAGACGCGCTGCGTCAGCCAGTCGGGTGCCACGACGAGCGTGCGCAGCGCGAGGTCGAAGACCTTGGGCGATCGCACGAGTTGCTTCACCGGCAGCGCGCGTACCCATCGCTTCACGTCGCCGGTGACCGATTGCGCGACGTGCGCCTCACGCACCGCGCTCGATGCGCGAGCGTCCATCCCCGCCGGCACCGACGCACCGACGGCCTCCGCATGGAAGGCGAACACGTCGCGCCACGTCCACGCGGGTTCGATGAAGCTGCGCACTCCCTCGGGGCCATCGGCGGTGACGAGCGCCGAGATCGAGCGCGCGAGCGTGTCGATGTGGATGCAGTTCGAGACCTCGCTCCCGTCGAACGGCAGTCGGGTGCGCGGATCGCGCGCGAGCTCGATGATCTCGCGCGACCGGTAGATGCCCGGCCCGACCACGTGACCGAGTCGGAGCGCGGTGCACTTGACGCCGCGCGCAGCGGCGGCACGCACCGCATGGCGCTCCACGTCGAGCTTCGAGCGACCGTATTCGCTTTCCGGGCGCGGCGACTCGAAGGCACTCCGCTCGTCGGTCGCGGGGCGGATCATCTCGCCGTAGATCGCGACCGTACTGAAGTGCACCAGCCAGCGCAGGTCGCGCGCGGCCAGCAGTCCGTCCACGATCGCGCGGTTCCGCCGGTACGCTTCCTTGGGCAGGCCGCCCGAACCGGCGAGTGCGCAGTTGACGATCACGTCGCAGTCGTCGAGCGCATGCGAGCCGTCCGCCGCCCGTCCGGTACCGCCGACGCGGATCTCGCACCCCGGGATCGTGGCTTCGAGCAGCGCGGCACCCATGCCGTTGCGCACCAGCGCCACCACCGCGAAGCCATCGGCCACGAGCTGCTGCACGATGGCCGAGCCCACGCTGCCGCTCGCGCCGGCGACGCCGATGCGACGCACGCCCTGCCCCGAGGTGCGGCTCATGCGGCACGCTCCCCGTGATCGCGCGCGGCGATCGCGTACGCCGATGCGATCAGCGCGGTGGTGCAACGCACACTGGCCGCGTCGAGGCGCGAGGGGACGCCGGTGCGCACCTGCGCGACGAATTCCATCCACTCGAGATGGAACGCCTGCGACGGGTCCTGGACGCCTTCGTCCGCGACCAGCTCCGCGAGCGGTCGCCCGTCGCGTCCCACGAGCGCGAGCGGCTCGCCGAAGAAGAAACCCACCTTGAGCACGCACCGTTCGAACTCGATGAAGAGTCCGTTGCAGAGGTCATCGAGCGACGAGAGTTCCACGACGGTGGGGATCGATCGTCCCGCTGCGGTGCGCACGGTCGCCGTCACCGACGATGCGAGTTCGATTCCGCGGCGGCGCACCTGCCGGCACGACTCGACCGTGACGTCGCTCGCATCGAGCACGTACACGAGCTGGTCGACGAGGTGCGAGCCCGTCTCCCAGAGCACGCCGCCGCCCATGGCGGGATCGGTCATGTGCCAGTCTCCGCTCCGACCGGTGCCACGCACGATCATCCCTTCGGCCGCGCCCACACCGATCGGCGGGCCGAACGCGCCATCGCGCACGATCCGGCGCGCGGTCGCGGTCGCGGCGGCGTAGCGGCGCAGTTGCCCGACACAGAGCTGCACGCCGGCCTTGTTTGCGAGCGCGAGATACTCCTCGTGCTCGGCCGCGTCGAGCGCGAACGGCTTCTCGCAGAGCAGATGCACGCCGCGCTGGAGCAGGGCGGGGACGATGGCGCGACGCGTCCCGACCGGCGTGGCGACGAGCGCCACGTCGCATGCCGGTACCGATGCGACGTCGGTGATCGCGGGCACGCCCCCGGCGAGCTGCGCGACCTTGCGCGCGGCATCGATCGAGCGGTCGCAGACCCAGGCGATCTGCACGTCCGCCATGGCGAGCAGGACCGGCAGGTGCGAGCCGACGGTCACCTGCCCCGCGCCGACGATGCCGACCCGGAGAGGGGCACCCGTGATGTGACTCATGTGGTCGTTCGAACGGTGTCAGGCGGGGCGAGGCGCACGCCGCGACGCCGCGACGCGACGCGGCTGCTGCAGCCAGCGCCGCCGGGAGGCGGGCGCAGGACCGGCGATGGTGGGTGCCGCGGCGACGCCACCGGACCGCGGCCACTGGATCCCCGCAGCCGAAATCATGATCGCGAGGTACATGTACATGTACGCCCACTTGTAGAACGACCCGAAGAAGCCGCTCAGCATGTAGGCGACGAGGCAGTAGCGCAGGATGCGCAGCTGCTCGGCTCCCGAGGGATCGACCACGCGCAGCTGCTTCTCGCGACGCGACGCGATGCGCATCGTGCCCACGATCATCGCGCCGAACAGCGCGAAACCGACCACTCCAGTCTCGGCGAGGATGCGGAGATAGAGGTTGTGCGCGTCACGGTCGCCGCGCGCGATGTTCCACTCGGCGCGCGTCTCGGCCATGAGTCCGTGTGCGCGCTCGTACGCACCGATCCCGATGCCGGTGAGGGGGCTCGACTTGAAGACGGCGAACGCCACCTCGGCGATCCGGATCCGCTGCTCGGCCGAGGCGTCGGCCTCGTTGTACATGTCGCGCTCGGCCGCCGACTTCGTGATCGAGATGTCCATGATGCGCGTGAACACCTTGCCGGGGAAGGCGATCACGATCGCGGCGACCAGCATGCCGAGGACGGCAACGATGCGCGTGCGGTGGCGGCTGCGGGAGAGATAGAGCGGCAGCGTGAGCGCGACCGCGAGGCCCGCGCCACGGGACTGCGTGAGCAGGAAGGAGAGGAGCGCGCCGCCGAGCACCGCCACGGCGAGCTTGCGATAGCGCGGCGCGATCGGTGCGAGCGCCACGTAGCCCGCCATCCCGATGATGAGGATGTCGAACGACGCGAAGTCGTTGAAGTTCGAGAAGTTGAAGTTCCAGCCGTAGCGACCCTTGAACTGCTGATTCGCCGCCAGGTAGACCATCTGCCCGCGCAGCGGATAGGCGACGAAGATCGCCAGCCAGGTGGCGATGAAGAGCAGCAGCTGCTGCGGCGCACGCGTCACGTTCGCGACGACCACGAAGACCGCGAGGATCTTCGTGAACTCGACCATCGAGGTGAGCACGAGCGACGGATGATCCGATGTCGCGAGCCCGATCCCCGTCGACCACGCGAGCCATGCCCCGAAGGCGAGCGTCGGAAGCGGGAACGTGAGCGAGCCGGGCCGCGTGAGCAGCCCGAGGAGGGCCAGGCCGACTCCGATCGCGCCGACGTTCAGCCGGAAGCTGTGGATGACCCAGAGATAGAGCGCGAGCCCGCTGAGCGAGAGCGTCCAGTGCGCGAGCGAGACATCGACGATCGCCGTGCGTCGCCCGACACCTCCGGGCATTCCAGCCGACGTACCGATCGCGGGCAGGGTGCCGGACGCGCGCACACCCACCCTAGTGCGCGCCCTTGCGGCCGATCATCACCGGGAGCGTCCGGCACATGATCGCCAGGTCCTTCCAGACGGAGCGCTCGCGGATGTACTCGAGGTCGAGCGCCACCTTGCGCTTGACGTCGTCGATCGAGCTGTCGTACGCCTGGTTGATCTGCGCCCAGCCGGTGATGCCGGGACGGACGCGCTGGCGTACCTGGTAGTTCTCCACCTCGCTGCGGAGCGCGAGGAAGATGCTCGGCCGTTCCGGACGCGGGCCGACGACGTTCATGTCGCCGACGATCACGTTCCACAGCTGCGGCACCTCGTCGAGGCGGAACTTGCGCAGGATGCCGCCGATGGTGGTGACGCGCGGATCGTCCTTGGCCGCCCACACCGCCTGTCCCGACGCTTCGGCGTCACAGCGCATCGTGCGGAACTTGTACATCGTGAAGACGCGCCCGCCGAGATCCTCGGCGCGCCGCGAGTCGTCGCAGGCGCCACGACGCCAGCGCCGGTCCAGGCCCACGCGCGTCTGCGAATAGATGATCGGCCCGCGGCTCGTGAGCGCGATCGCGAGGGCGATGAGAACCGCGATCGGTGCGAGCACGATCAGCGCGAGCAACGCGACGCCTACGTTGACCACCCGATGCGCCCACTCCGGGTGCGCCGATACGCGGACCTCGGCCGGCGTGAGCAGGCGGGCGCGCCAACGCAGGCGCGCGAACAGGTCGCCGTCATCCGGGGAGGGCCAGCCGGTCAGGCTCCCGCCGAACGTGTCGCGGAAGCCCGCCACCCGTCCCGTGAGGTCTCCCGCCGTGGTCGTGCTCGTCCCCACATGTCCTCCTGAAGGCACCTGCGTTCAGCTCCGCACCAGCGCGATGATCGTCGTCACCGTGCCGAGCAGGATCGAGATGGTCCAGACGAGATTGAGCCAGTTGGTCTGCCGCTTCTCGCCGATCCGGATCTCGTCGCCTGCGCGAATGTCCGCCTGATCGATGGTCATGCCCGTCTGGAGGACGATGCGCATGCTGTCCTCCTCGATCACCCGATCGGTCGCCCGACGGACCTGACTCTTGTTCACCAGTGCGACCGGCGTCAGCCCGCCCGCGCGAGTGACGACGTCGGTGACGGCGAGGTCACTGCGCACGACGAGGTAGCCAGGGCGACCGACGGCACCCGTCACGAGGATCCGCGCGAGAGGGGTCGTGCGCACCTGCGGCTGCGTGAGATAGCGCCGCACCTGCGAGGTGAGCGCCGAATCGAGCTCCGAGCGCAGCACACCCTTGACCGAGAACGCCGGGAAGCGGCCGATGATGAGCTCCTGCCCGGCACGCACCGAGACGGTGTCACGCACCGGCTCCTCGCCTCCGTAGAGCTCGACGTAGACCTGATCACCGGGATAGAAATCGCCGACCGTCAGCCGCTGGCGCATGGCGCGCGCTTCGGCCTGCAGCGACTCGCGCGTGTCCCCCCTGGCCGAGCCCGCCTGTCGCTCGACGGCCGTCGCGGCCGAGTCGAGCCACCGGCGCGTCCGGAAAAGCGATTGCTCCGGACGATCCTGGCCTTCGAGCTGTGCCGTGCCGGCCGCGAGACCCATGCACACCACCAGCAGTCGCGGGAGAAGACGATCGGGGCGATCCATGAGTCCTCGAGACGTTGCACCTGTCATGCTCACCCGCGCCGTGGACGAGCTCGGCACGGTAAGCGCTTGATCTGCAAATCCTTTCGCAACGGGGACGCATGATGCGCCCACCTCGTCACGGCTCGGCTGTTGCAGCGATCCCACAGCCTGAAGCACCACACCCTCGCATGCACGCCACGGCACCAATACGCTCGGGACCGGCATGCCCGCAGGAGCGACCTCTCCCTCGCACGGGGCGTGCCCAGGTCCTGCGCGCGGCAATCTAGCGGCATCAGGGAGACGATGGGGTCCGCACCGTACATCGGGACTGTTGCGAATTCGCTGCACCGCGCTCGACCGCAGCCCACGTCGGATCGGCCGATGTGCAGCTACCACAGCGACTTGGCGATCGTGACACGAGCGTGCACGCATCGTGCTGAGTCGGCCGTCGGTCCGCCTGTTCCAATCGTCGCCTTCCTGTTCGCCGCATGTCGCGCTCCACCGTTCCGCTGGACATCAGGGCGCGGCCACCGATCGTCGTCGTCGGGGTCGAACAGGAATGGGCCGCGCGATCGCTCGAATCGGTCCTGGGGCCGCATGGCTACGCCGTCGTCCGGGCGTACACCGGGCTCCAGACGCTCGACCTGTCCGAGGTCGCCGGGCCGGACGTGGTCATCGTCGAATCGCGCCTGCCCGACGTGGACGGGCTCGAGGTCTGTCGCCGGCTGCGGAGCGAGGCGCGGATCGGCGCGCAAGTACCGATCGTCGTGATGACCTCGGGCGCCGCGCCGCGCGACTTCCTGCGTCAGTGCTACGAGGCCGGCGCCTGGAGCGTCTGGGAACAACCGGTGGATGGCGAGCTCCTGCTCCTGCGCCTGGGCAGCTGGGTCGCCGCCAAGCGCGCCTCCGACGAGGCCGAACGCGACCGGATCACCGAACGCGACGCCGGCCTCTACACCTATCGGGCGCTGTCGCATCGGGCCGACGAACTGGTGGCCGATGCCACCCGGCGACGGACGCCGCTGTCCTGCATCGCGGTCGCCGTGAGCGCCGAGGACGGTGACGTCGCCGACGCGCTCGCACCGACCGCGGCGTCCGAAGTCGCCCGTGCGCTCGCCGCGGCCACGCGTGGCTCCGACATCGTCGGGCGACTCGCGCCGTCGGAGTTCGCGATCCTCGCTCCGGACACCGCGGCCGACGGCGCGGCGCACTTCGCGGCGCGCCTCCAGCAGCGGCTCGGCGCCGTGCCCGGGGCGCGCGGTGTCCGAGCGGGCGTCGCCGCGATGACCGACGCCGACGCGGCGGCGCGCAGCGGGGGCGAGCTGGTCGTTCGTGCCGTGACCGCGCTCCGGTACGCGACCTACGGCCCCGAACCTTCACGGACGATCCGCCGCTTCGACGACGTGCCGCCGCACTTCCTGTGAACGTGCGCGCCGTTGCGCACGAGTCGTTTCTCGCGGAGTCGCAGGACGAAACGGGAGTGCTGTGGGCCGTCTACTGCCGGATTAGCTTGCCCGCACCTCGAACGGTTCCGTTTCGTGGGACGCTGCAACGGTGCGCGACGTGCGGTGCCCGATCGCGTGCGTCATCACGCACGTGGAATGGACGCGACGCACGCTGTTGCTCGTCGCGGGCCCGTGACGCGCTTCTCCGCTTCTCGTCTGCGCGGGGAGCGTCAGCGGCGCTCGGGTTCGCGAATCGACCACCCCTGACCCGATTTCCATGATTTCGATCGTCATCCCGGCCTACAACGAGGAAGACGGGGTGGAAGAGCTCCATCGCCGCATCGCGCAGTCCGCCGCCGGATGGGGCGAGCCGTGGGAGCTCGTGCTCGTGGATGATGGAAGCCGCGACCGAACACTCGCACTGCTCGAAGGCATCGCCGCGACGGATCCGCACGTGAAAGTGGTCGCGCTCACCCGGAATTTCGGCCATCAGGTCGCCGTGACGGCAGGGCTGCAGCACGCGACCGGCGACATCGTCTGCGTGATGGATGCCGACCTGCAGGATCCACCCGAGGAACTCGGCGGCTTCATCGACAAGCTGCGCGAAGGTCACGACGTCGTGTACGCGATCCGCACCAAGCGCAAGGAGAACGTCTTCAAGCGGGCGGCGTACTTCATGTACTATCGCCTGCTGCGGCGACTGGCGACGCTCGAGATTCCGCTCGATGCCGGCGATTTCTGCGTCATGCGTCGCGAAGTCGTCGATGCGCTCAACCTGCTCCCCGAGCGCAATCGCTTCGTCCGAGGCCTGCGGACCTGGGTCGGTTACCGCCAGACCGGCCTCGCGTACGAGCGCGCCGCGCGCTACGCGGGAGAGCCGAAGTACACCCTGCGAAAGCTGATGCAGCTCGCCTCCGACGGCATCATCAACTTCAGCTACCGTCCGCTGCAGGCGATCATGATCCTGGGCGCGGTCGTCGGCGTGCTCGCGCTGGCGCTCGGCGGCGTCGTGTTCGTCCAGTACATCGGCGACATCTCGATCGGCGGCTACAACCCGCGCGAGGCCCGGGGTTGGACCTCGCTCATGCTCGTCATCCTCTCGATCGCCGCCGTACAGTTCTTCTGCCTCGGCATCCTGGGCGAGTACATCGGCCGACTGTTCGAGGAGACCAAGCGGCGACCGATGTACCTCGTCAAGCGCCGCATCGGCTTCGACGACGCGACCGAAGCGCTGCCGCACTGGGGCGAACGCCTCGCCGTCGATCCCTCGCTCGCGAACCGCCGCGCTCGAAGCGCTGGTCTGGCGTCCGGCTCGCGCTGACGACGACGAGCCGGTCGAACTTCGCCAGCGCCACCGGCGTTCAAAACGATCGAGTGCGCTGGCGCAGCGGTGGGCGCGAGCCGGACAGTGGGACGCAGCGGCGATAATAGTTGAACGGTCCGCGTCCGAAGGTCGTCGTACCACCGGGGGCCATGCGGCACCAGACGTCGCCGCGCGTCGCCACGAGGTGGCGCAGGTGGCCATGGTGGGCGAAGAGCGATTCCTCGGTGCCAATGCTCTCGTCGAACGCGATCACATCGATGGCGAGCGAATCGAGCGCCCGGCCGAGGTTAGTCGAATCGCCGTACAGCGTCAGGTAGCCGCGACCGTGCCAGTCGGAGCGCGACAGCACCTTCGTGCCGCGCGCGAGTTCGTAACCGGGCCGGCTCGTGTCGCGAAGGGCGACCTCGGCGATGAACGCTCCTTCCTGCCGCGCCGTCGACGACACGAGGGCACGCGTACCTCGCGGGAACGTGCCGATGAAGCGCTCGGCCGCATCGCCGACGTAACCGTTCGTCGGCAGTGGCATGTCGGTCATGCGAGGCAGCGCACTCACGTAGGCCGCGAGAAGGGCCACGAGTGCCGTGGGCTGCACGATGTCCGTCCGAGAAAGGCGTGCACCGATGAAGCGGGCCAACGCCGCGGCGCCAAGCGCCGCCGTCATCGCCATACCCGTGTAGGCAGGAATCAGGTAGCGTTCCTCGAAGTTCGCCGGCACCACCGAATGGAACAGGAAGACGGCAGCAGGCCAGACGAGGAACGGTGCGTAGCGCGCCCGCGCGTCGCGATCCGGCATGCGCACGACGGCGATCGCTCCGACGACGAAGAGTGCCATGGCACCCCACGTCAGCTGGATGGGAAACTGCGCTCCCAGCGCCTGCATCGCCTGGATGGTGTATGCGATCCCGGTCGACCCGTAGAACGCGTCACTCGACACCTTGGTCGTCACCCAGTACCACGGACCGGCCATCGCGAGCACGATCGGCACGGGAATCCAGAAATCGAGACGGCGCATGAGCGACCAGCGGCCACTCACGAGCAGCGCCCCGGCCGGCACCAGTGCGAGCGCTCCCGCCGATCCCTTGGCGAGCAGCGCCAATCCCGCGAATGTGCCGAAGACGATCGCCGGCCACCGGCGCGGCGCGCCGAGATACGAACCGTAGGCGCCCAGTGCGATCAATGACAGGATCGTGACCAGCGGATCGACCCCCACCCACCCCGCATTGCGGAGCGAGATCGGAACGATGATCGCCGCGAGACCAGCGGCGACCGCGAGGAGCAGCGGCAGGAAGCCGCGCATGATCGCCGCCACGACACCCGCGATCCCCGCGATCAGCGTGCACTCGAGGAACAGCAGCGAGTCGCGCGACGAGCCGAACAGGTCCACCCACACCGCCTCGATCCCGTAGAAGAGGGGCGGCCAGACGCCGATCGAGATCATCGGATAGGAGTCGTAGTAGCGCGACATGTACGCCATCGGCGACTCGCTGCAGCACGCGTGCAGATAGTCACGCACCGCGAGCCCTGCGACGACGTGCGCGGGTTCGTCGGGGTGGTAGCCGATGCTGCCGATCCGCCAGTTCCAGACGGCATGGGCGAACACCAGCACCAGCACCGCGAGCAGCGCGGCCAGGAGCCCGGCGCCCACGGGAGATGGGCGCGTCGCCATCCCCGCGGTCGGCACGTCGCTCGTGCTGCGTACGGCATATCGCTCGGTCGCCACGGCGGCGTCCGCTGACTGCTTCATCACGACGTCCTCGCTTCCGGTTCGTACACGCACACTGACTTCACGACGCGACGCACACCGCGCAACGCCGCCACCGGTCGTGCAGCCACGCGCGGATCGGTCGGGCGCCGCGCGTTCGCTCGCAGGACCGCCACGATGCTGCATCCCGCATATGGCACCAGCCCGGTCACCGTGTCGTTCCCGGCGGCCGGGCTGGCCTCGTCACTCGACACTCCAGCGCCGTGCGATCGGCACGCGCACCACCACGCCGATGGGGTGCGCACGTGATCGCACCATCACCCGCCGGACGCCTTCCCTCCACCGAGGAACCGCGACCCCTTCCCCTTCTTCGGCAGCGGCGCGGTCGGCTCGCCGTCGTCGTCGGGGGCGTTGGCACTCGTGTAGCCTTCGAGATAGTGGTAGTACTGGAACACACCCTTCGGCTCGATGCCGTTTAGCACCGCGCCCAGCGGGCGGATCGGCAGGCGATCCATCGTCTGGAGCTTGGCGACGGCGAGCTTGCGGTCCGTCATGCCGACGCGGAGCACCATCAGCAGCCCGCCGGTCAGCGTCGAGAGCGCGTAGCCGTCGGTGCCGGCACCGAGTGGCGGGCTGTCGCAGATCACGACGTCGTAGCGTGCCCGAAGCTCGTCGAGCAGCGACTCCATCGCCGCCGTCGTCACCATCTCGGGCGCCTGGCGATGCCGCGTCCCGCACGGCACGAGCGCGAGCCGATCGTACGACGTCGGATAGACGATGTCGTCGAGCGAGGCGGTGCCGAGGAGGAAGTCCACCAGCCCGGGCTTCTGCGGGACGCCGAACGCCTGCTGGATCGCGCCGCGACGCGTGTCGCCGTCGATCAGACACGTGCGGAACCCGGCCTCCGCGAAGCTCAGCGCGAGGTTGCTCGCGACGAAGCTCTTCCCCTCGCTCGGCCCCGTGCTGGTGACGGTGAACGAGACGGGTTCACCCGGCGCGAACAGGTGCCGCAGCGACAGTCGCAACGTCCGGAACGACTCGACGAGCTGCGCCTGCTCCTCGACGCTCGGACGCCCCGGATGCACCAGCGGGATCGCGCCGATGATGTCGAGGTCGAGCTCCTTGACGACCTGGTCGGGGTAGCGGACGCGCTTGTCGAGGATGTCGAGCAGGATCGCGAGCCCGAGCCCCAGCCCGAGGCCGAGCGCGATGCCGGCGGGGATGATCTGGAGCGCGGTGTTGCTCGTCGGCTTGAGCGGCGCGACGGCCGAGTCCTGCACGAAGACCTCGCTGCGCCGCGCCTGCTCGGCGAGGCGCGCCTTCTCGAGGTTCTCGGAGAGCTGCTGCACGATCCCGCTCTGCATCGCCACCTTGGTGCGGAGCTCCTCCTCGCGCAGCGTGCGCGTGGGGATCTCGCGCAGCTCCGAACTCTGGCGCCGCACGCGCGCGTTGAGATCCTCCTCGCGGAGCTTGAGCGACGCGATCTGCTGCCGCAGCAGCGATGGGATCGTCAGGGTCTCGAGGCGTTCGAGCTGCGCGCGCAAGGGCGCGACTTCGAAGGCGCTGTCGGTGTAGAGGGCGCGCTTGGCGTTGTAGCTGCCGCGCACGGTGTAGAGCTGCGTGAACGCCTGACGGAGCTGCTCCCCCGTCCCGCCGCCGAGCGAGGCGAGCGACATCACGATGCCCAGGTCCACGTCCTGCAGCCGGCCGGGTCGCAGCAGCCCCTCGAGGAACTCGCGGTCGTTCTTGATGACCTGCGCCTCGGTGCGGGTACGCGTGTACTGGTCGAGCACCGGCGCCTGCGTCATGCCCAGCCCCGGCGCGAGCACCGCCTGGTCGGTCGGCTTGGTGATCGCGTCGACGCGGAACTCCTCGAGGGCGCGGCGATCGGAGTTGAGCTGCACGCTGGCCGCCTCGAGCGACGCCCGGATCGCGTTGGCGTTCTGCGACACGCCGCCGTTCTTGAGTTCGTCGGCGAGCGAGACGAACATCTTCATCCACTGGTTGAGCGCCACTTCCGTCAGCGCCGGGTCCTCGCCGCGCAGCGAGACGTTCATCACGTCGGTGTTCGGCGGTGCATCGGCGCGGAGCTTCTTCTGCAGCTCGAGCGACGCCTCGCGCGGCGTCAGCACCTCGAACTCGATCGTTGCGCGCGCCGGGAGCAGCTCGCGCTTGGGCGACCAGCGGAGCCCCGTGGTCCGGCCGATCGAGTCACCCAGCCGCCCACGCTCGACCTCGCGCGAATCGCTGTTGCGCGTCAGCCGCAGGACGTAGTTCGTCTTGCCGGCGTCCGTGGTGAGTTCGTACGTGCCGGGGATGTAGACCGGGGCGAGCGTGAACTCGCGGAAGTAGACCGAGTCCGCGGCGCGCTTGGGATCCAGGTAGAGCCGCAGGAGCCGCGAGACCGAGTCGGTGATGAAGAACGCCCGGAAGATCTGCAGCCAGCTCTCGTTCGAGCGCTCGCGCGCGTTGTTGAGCACCGCCGCGCTCGGATCGCGCAGCGTGATCTTGCCGTAGACGTCGTACTCGGGCTTGATGTAGCGCGTCGCGATGTAGCCCGCGGTCAGGCCGAGGAGCGTCATCGCGAGCACGAGCCACTTGAACCGGCCGATGGCCGCCAGGTAGCGCTGCCAGATGGGCGTCTGGCCGGCGGTGGGCGGCGGCGGCGCCCCCCACGTCTCCTGTGGCATCGCGGCGGCCGGCAGTGGCGCGGCCGCCACAGGAACGGGCGTGAGCCGCTGGCTCGCGGCGATGGCGTTGGATCTGGTCATCGTGGCGGTGGGACGCTCAGGGCCGTGGGGACGTCACTCCCGGGGGCCACAAGATGCATGGTCGGCGGCGCCCGTGCAGGATGCCCCGACGCGTGCAAGAGTCGGCCCACCGGTATCGTCCGGGCTGCCCCCATGCCGACCGGTCCGCGTGACCGATCGGACAGGGACGTCGTCCGGGTCCGAGGCAGGAAAGCCACAGCATGTCGCGAGAACCACACGGATCCGTCGCGGATCTGTTGCCGGGCCACCACGGCTTGCTTGACAGGCGCCACACATCGTCCTAGATAAGCCCGCCGACACCATCCCCGTACGACGCCGGGGCAGGGAAGGCGGCTCGCCGCCGAACGCAGCATGACAGGTAGCCCCCCCATGCCGGAAGCCAGCCGGGCCGACACCGTCGCCGTGCGCGACGCCATGGCCGTGGCACCCGAGGTCCGGTCGTCGCTGCGCATCCTCATCGTCGACGACGACCGCACGCTCCGCGAAGGATGCGCCAGCGTCCTCCAGGGCGACGGCTACACGGTCACCGCCACCGGCCGCGCCGAAGAGGCGCTCGACCTGGTCCGGCGCCGCCGCTTCGACATCGTCCTCTGCGATCTCTACCTCACCCCGGTCTCGGGAACCGAGATCCTCAAGGCGACGCTCGAAGCCAACAAGGAGACGATCTTCGTCGTCATGACCGGCAACCCGTCGGTCACGAGCAGCATCGAGGCGCTCCGCGCCGGCGCGTGGGACTACCTCCCCAAGCCCTTCTCGGCCTCGCACCTCCAGATCCTCGTGGGGCGCGCGAGCCATGCGGTGCTCGTGGCCCGCGAGACCGAGGCGGTCCGCAGCGGCGCCTCCGGGAACGGCGGCGCGGGCAATGGCGCGGTCGTCCCCTCCGGAATGACCGGCGCCGGCACGCCCAGCTTCGCCCACGCGCACACCGGCGATCGCATCACGCTCCTCGGCCAGAGTCCGGCCTTCCGCCGCGCGATCGACCTCGCGCGCAAGGTCGCCGGCACCGATGCGAGCGTCCTCATCTCGGGCGAGAGCGGCACGGGCAAGGAGCTCATCGCGCAGTTCATCCACAGCCACAGTCGGCGCTCCTCGCGCAAGCTGGTGGCGGTCAACTGCGCCGCGCTCCCCGAACAGCTCCTCGAGAGCGAGATGTTCGGGCACAAGAAGGGAGCGTTCACCGGCGCCGATCGCGACAAGGCAGGGCTCCTGGAGGTCGCCAACGGCGGCACGCTCTTCCTCGACGAGCTGACCGAGATGCCGCTCGCGCTCCAGGCCAAGCTGCTGCGCGTGCTGCAGGACGGCGTGGTGCGCCGCGTCGGGAGCGAGCAGCAGGACGCGGTCGTGGACGTGCGCTTCGTGAGCGCGACCAACCGCGATCCGCAGGAGGCGGTCGCGCAGGGGATCCTGCGCGAGGATCTCTACTACCGGCTGCGCGTCGTCCCGATCAAGCTCCCGCCGCTCCGGCAGCGCACCGACGACATCGCGCTTCTGGCCGAGCACTTCCTCAAGCACTTCTGGGAGCGCCACCGGCAACCGGGCGAGACGCTGCCGCTCATGAGCGAGACCGCGCTCGACTACCTGCGCGCGCGTCCGTGGCGCGGCAACGTGCGCGAGCTGCAGAACATGATCGAGCACACGGCGGTCGTCGCCGATGCGGGCAAGCCGCTCCACCCGGACGACTTCCCGACCTACGACGATGCCCCCGCCGGTGGCACGCCGCAGGACGCGACGGTCTTCGCGGGGAGCTACATGAACGACGCGTACCACGTCGCCAAGGACAAGCTCGTGGCGCAGTTCGAGAACGAATACCTGACTCGGCTCGTGGCACGCGCCGGCGGGAACATGTCGCGCGCGGCCCGGCTGGCGGGGATCGACCGCACGACGCTGTACCGGCTGATGGAGAAGCACGGGCTGCGGCGTGACGAGTATTCGGGCACGCTGAACTGATGAGCGCCGCGCGGCGCGAGGCGGGCGAACCCTCCGCGGTGCGTCTCGTCGGCGACGACGAGCGCCCCCGGCTCCCCGCCCTCCCGCTCGTGCCCGGCGCGGCATGGCGCACGGCGCTCCTCGCGGCCGCCGATGCGGCGGTGTCGCAGGTGGTCGCGACCGACGCGCGGGTGCCGGCCGCCGCGCTCCGCGTCGGAACGACGCAACTCTGCGCGGGCGTCGAGCGCGCGCTGGCCGGGCTCGCGATCGGCCGCATCGAGGTCCCCCCCGCGCTCCCGGTCGCGGCGCTGTTGCGGGCGCTCCGGCGCGACCTGCTCGCGCAAACGCGCGCGGGGACGCTCGCGCCGCACGAGGCGACCGCGCTCTGCGAGACGCTCGAATGGGTCGAGGATGCGCTCGCCGAGTGCCCGGGCCACCGGTTCGCGACGCGATTGGGCGGCGAGCAGGGGCTCGCGCTCCTGGTGGACGTCGCGCACGACATGCGCTCACCGCTGGGGTCGATCCTCTTCCTCGTCGAGCAGCTGCGCCGTGGCCACAGCGGTCCGGTGACGCCGGTGCAGGAGCGGCAGCTGGGGCTCGTCTACGGCGCGGCGCTCGGCCTGAGCGAGCTCGCGAGCGACGTCATGGACCTGGCACGCGGCGGCGACGTGCTCGTGACGGGCGACGCGGCGCCATTCTCGATCCCGGCGCTCTTCGCGCACGTGCAGGCGCTCCTCGTGCCGGTGGCCGAGGAGCGTCGCCTCGCGCTCGTGCTCGAGACGCCGATCACCGGTGCGCGGCTCGGGCACGGCGGTGCGGTGCAGCGCGTGCTGCTCAACCTCGCCACCAACGCGCTCAAGTTCACCGACGAGGGCGAGGTGCGCGTCTCGGCGCAGCCGCTGGGCACGAGCCGAGTGCACTTCACGGTGCGCGACACGGGGCGCGGGATCCCCGAGGCGCTCGTCGGCTCGCTGTTCGATGCGTTCCGGCGACGGCTCGAGCCCGGGCAGTACGTCTTCTCGAGCGCCGGGCTGGGGCTGAGCATCTGCCAGGTGCTGGTGCGCGCGATGGGGGGGGAGCTGCTGGTGGAGACGGCGCCGGGCAAGGGGACGGCGTTCCACTTCGAGCTCGAGCTGCCGCCGCAGGGGCGTGGCGCATGACGCGAACGACGACGAGGGTGAACGGCGCGTGAGTCCGGCGAAGAAGGCGGTTGCGAAGAAGTCCATCGCGAAGAAGATGTCCGCGAAAAAGACGTCGGCGAAGAATGCGGTCGCGAAGAAAGCGTCAGCGAAGAAGACGTCGGCGAAGAAGGCTGTCGCGAAAAGGACGTCCGCTAAGAACACGTCCGCGAAGAAGGCGGTCGTGAAGACGACCGGCACCGCGACACCTGCACCTAGCGGTGTCGGTCCGTTCGGATGGGCGATCGCGCCGCGTGCGCCCGGGGAACGGCGCTACTGGCTGGCCAAGAGCGAACCGGACGTCTACTCGTTCGACGACCTGCTCTCGGCGCCGGATCGCACGACGTGCTGGGAGGGCGTCCGCAACTACACGGCGCGCAACCTTATGCGCGACGGGATGCGCGTGGGCGACCTGGTGCTCTTCTACCACTCGAACACCGAGCCGTCCGGCGTGGCGGGCATCGCCGAGGTGGTGCGCGAGGCGTATCCCGACCCGACGCAGTTCGATCCGCGGTCCGAGTACTACGACGCGGCCGCGAAGCCCGAGGCGCCGGCGTGGGTGATGGTGGACGTGCGGGCGGTCGAGCGGCTGCCGGTGTTCGTGACGCTCGAGGCGATGCGGGCGGATCCGGCGCTCGAGGGGCTGGAGACGGTCCGGCGGGGGAGCCGGTTGAGCGTGCATCCGGTGAGTGCGGAGGACTTCGCGCGGATCACGTCGTCGCGGCGAACGTGACGCGTCCGTCGCGGCGGCACCGTCGCATGCGACCGCGACGAGGCCGCGCGGCGCCCCCGCTCAACCGACGACGCGCCCCGTGCGACGGAAGACGTACTCGACGCATCCCATCGTGCCGTACTGCGTGTTCAGGTTCGTGAGCGCGAAGCCATGCCCCTGCACCTCGAAGATGATCGCCTCGGGCTTCGCGACCTCGCACGGGTAGCCGCCGAGCCAGTCGAGCCAGTCGTGCCACGCGTTCATGCCGCGGTTGCGCTTGTAGTTGGCCAGCGAATGCCACGGCGCGCGCAGTCGAACGAGGTCGCTCAGCGCGCTCCGGCCGGCCCAGTATGCGATCACGACGCCGCCGACGAGCACGCGGCTCGCGGCGTTGGCGCGATAGGCGCGCTTGATCGCGTCCCAGCGACGCGACCAGACGCCCTGGTCGTTGTAGATCGCGATGAAGAGCTGACCCTCGTGCGCCACCGACGGCAACACGTTGCGGATCGCCTCCCACATCCGACCGGTGTGGTGCAGCACGCCCCACGAGTACACGATGTCGTACGTGCCGAGGGAGGCGAGGAAGGCCGGATCGAGCGCCGATCCGTGCATGACCGCCCAGCGATCGGTCCCGTCGGCGAAGCGTGCCCGCAGCTCCTGCGTACAGCCGACCGACGAGGGGTCGTAGTCGAACGAGGTGACCGAGGCGCCGAGTCGGTGTGCGGCGAGACTGAACAAGCCGCTTCCCGAGCCGATGTCGAGGAAGCGGCGCCCCTCGAGCGAGTCCACGCGCAGCATGCGCCGCAGCGACGCCACGGCCTCCTCGATCTTCGTGTCGTCGAGCGTGCGGAGATACGCTCGCCAGTTCTCGCCGAACTCGAAGCGCTCGCCCGAGCGGACCTCGGCGGAATGCTGCGAGGCGACGCTGGAGTCGATGAGGGTCGTGGACATGAGTGGGGGAACCGGAGTCGATGAGCCACACTCCCCTGCATCCGCGCGCACGTCTCGCGAAGGCAGGAGGGCGCAGCGGCGGCGTAGCACCCGCGCGGTGACGTCGCGCTGGCCGGAGCGTCGGCACCCGGGACGCGACATCGAGTATATGACGGTTCACCGGAGGTTCGGCAACCATGACCCTGATCTCGTCGATCGTGCCTCGTTCGTATCGTATGCACGCAATGCAAGTCACGTCGGTGAGCGCGTTCGTGTTGTCCGCGTGTGCCACACCGATGCCCGCGCAGCCGGCGCTCGCGTGCCGGACCACGGCGATCGCGCCCGTGCGCCTGACCCTGCCGCCGGGTGCAGCGAAAATCGCGGAGCTCCCTGCCTGCGCGCTCGACCTCCCGCAGTGGCCCGCGGCGCGGCGCACGATCCGCGTGCCCGCCGGCCAGAGCGTACAGGCCGCCGTGAACTCGGCGCAGCCGGGTGACGAGATCGTGCTGGACGCCGGCGCGACCTATCGCGGCGCGATCGTGCTTCCGCGCAAGACGGGTCAGGGGTGGATCACGATCCGCACGTCGAACATGGCGGCGCTGCCACCGGCGGGCACGCGCGTCCGTCCGATGCATGCATCGGCGATGGCACGGCTCGTCCCCGGACATCCCAGCGAATCGGTCGTCCGGACGGTGGACGGGGCGGCGCGCTGGCGTCTGGTGGGCCTCGAGATCACCTACCCGGCGGACGTGCGCGAGGCCTCGACGCTCGTCTCGCTCGGTTCCGCGGATCTCGGAGAACAGCGGACGCTCGCGGCCGTCGCGGCCGACCTCGTGCTCGAGCGGGTGTACGTGCACGGGACGCCGCAGACGAGCTTCCGGCGGTGCATCGCGCTCAACAGCGCGCGCACGATCATCGTCGACTCGCACATCTCCGATTGCCACGGCACGGCGACGCAGTCGCAGGCGATCGGCGGCTGGAACGGGCCGGGACCGTACCGGATCGAGAACAACTACATCGAGGCATCGAGCCAGCCGGTGTTCTTCGGTGGCTCCGATCCGTCGATCCGCGACCTGGTGCCCTCCGACATCGAGATCCGCCGCAACCACTTCTTCGTGCCGCGCGCCTGGGCCGGCAAGTGGGTGATCTTCGCGCAGCTCGAGTTCAAGAATGCGGCGCGTGTGCTCGTCGAGGGGAACGTCTTCGACTACGAGGGGCACCAGAACTTCTCGCAGCTCTGGAAGAGCGTGAACCAGGACGGCGGCGCGCCGTGGAGCGTGACGAAGGACGTCACCTTCCGCTACAACGTGATCCGCGGTGCCGGGAGCGGCATCAACGTGGCCGGCAGGCCCGAGTCGCAGCCGGCGATCCCGGCGCACCGGATCACGATCGTGCACAACGTCGTCGAGACGGTGGGCCGCATCAACGTCATGCTCGCCGATGCCGACGACGTGCTGCTGGCGAGCAACAGCTTCACCGGGGGCGACATGGGCGTCGTGCTCAACGGCCGCCCGATGCAACGGCTGACGATCCTGCGCAACACCTTCGACGCGACGGGCCAGCAGTTCCGGAGCGACGAGGGCCTCGGCAACGTCGCGCTGCAGCACCATGCCGCGCGGGGCTTCACGATCGACGGCAACGTCTTCTTCGGGGGCGACGAGCGGAATCTGCCGCCCGGGAGCGTGACGCCCCCGCGTGGCTCGCTCCCCGGTCGCGCCGGTGCCAACCGCATGGCGGTGGATTCCGCGACCCGCGGCGTCGTCCTGCGCTGAACGCACGAGGGGCCGCGACGCATCGAGCGTCGCGGCCCCTCGTGCGTTCGGCAGCGCTGCGCGCATGCCGTCAGCGGTTCACCAGCAGATCCCCTCGTATCCCGCCACCGCCGCTGGCTTCGCCGGAAAGAGTCGCGCGAGATCCACGACCGTCTTCCCCGCGAACGCCCCCGCGCCCAGCGCGCGGATCTCTCCCGTCGCGTTGCCGACGATCACCACGTCGCCGTGCGCGATCACATCGGCCGCACTCGGCCGCACCAGCGACCAGATGTGCGGGATCTCGCCCTCGATGTACTCCTTGTTCGCGCCGATCAGTCGCGCCTCGCTCACGTCGCGGTCGTAGATCGCGAGCTCGAGCCCCTTCCCCACCATCAGCTCGATCAGGCTCACGAGCGGGCTCTCGCGCAGGTCGTCGGTGCCGGGCTTGAAGCTCATGCCGAGCATGCCGACACGGCGCGCACCCGTCCGCACCACCATGTCGAAGGCGCGCTGCACCTGCAGCTTGTTGCTCTCGAGCGTCGCGCGCAGCACCGGCGTCTCGACGTCGAGTTCGCGCGCCTTGTGCGTCACCGCACGCAGGTCCTTCGGCAGGCAGCTCCCGCCGAACGCGAAGCCCGGCTTGAGGTACGCCGCCGAGATGTTGAGCTTGCGATCCTCGCAGAAGACGCGCATCACCTCGTGGCTGTCGACGCCGAGCGCCTTGCAGACGTTCCCGATCTCGTTCGCGAAGGCGACCTTGAGCCCGTGGTAGCAGTTGCAGGCGTACTTGACCATCTCGGCGACACGCACCGCCACGCGATGCACCGGCGCGTCGAGCCCTGTGTAGAGCGACGCGACCACGTCGGCCGTCGCCGGCTCGTCGGCGCCGATGAGCGTGAACGGCGGCTCCTGGAAGTCCTTGATGCTCGTCCCTTCGCGCAGGAACTCGGGATTGCTCGCGACGCCGAAGTCCACGCCGGCCTTCTTGCCGCTCGTCCGTTCGATCGCCGGCGTCGCCACGTCGTGCACCGTTCCGGGCAGCACCGTGCTCCGGATGACGATCACGTGGTAGCCGTCCTTGTTGCGGAGCGCGGCGCCGATCTCCTCGCACACGCGCTCGACGTACTTGAGATCGAGCCCGCCGTTCGCACGACTCGGCGTCCCCACGCAGACGAGCGACAGCTGCGTCGCGCGCACCGCCTCGCCGACGTCGGTCGTCGCACGGAGCCGCCCCGCCGCCACCTGCTCGGCCACCAGCTCGGCGATCCCCTCCTCGACGATCGTGCTCTTCCCCGCGTTGACGAGGTCCACCTTGGTGCGCGCGACATCCACGCCGACCACCGTGTGGCCCTCGCGCGCGAGGCAGGCCGCGGAGACGCAGCCGACGTAACCGAGACCGAAGACGCTGACGGCGCTCATGCGCTGACTTTCGTGAGAGGAGAACGGGTGGCGGACGGAACGACCTCCGCACAGAGCTCGGCGAAGCGACGGGCCACGCCGTCCCAGCCGAAGTGGGTGCGCACGTACGCATCGGCGGCCGCGCCCATGCGCACGGCGCGCGCCGGATCACGGAGCAGCTCGATGCAGCGGTCGGCGAAGGTGGCGGGCTCGTCACCGATCAGCAGATGCTCGCCGTCGACGACCGGCAGCCCTTCGGCGCCGATCGCCGTCGAGACGGTCGGCAGCGCCATCGCCATGCCTTCGTAGATCTTGAGCCGCGTGCCGCCACCGACGCGTAGCGGCACGATGCACACCGATGCCGAGGCGAGGTGCGGCCGCACGTCCGGCACCGAGCCGGTGACCGTCACACCCTGCGCGGGATCGTGCAATGCCTGCACGCGCGCCGTGGGATTGCGCCCCACGATCGACAGCGTCGCATGTGGTACCGCCGCCCTGATGCGCGGCAGCATCGTCTCGGCGAACCAGAGGATGCCGTCCTCGTTCGGGAGCCAGTCCATCGATCCCACAAAGACCATCGCCCCATCGCGGCGCAGTCCCGGATCGCCGGGCTGGAAGAACTCGGTATCGACACCGGTCGGCACGTCCGCGGTGCGACGCACACCGTACTCGCGACGGAAGTAGTCCGCATCCTGCGCGGATACCGCCACCACCGAGTCGAACCGACGGCACTCGGCCGCCTCGAAGCGCTTCATGCGACGCCACTGGCTCGCCATGTACGCCTTCTTCACCGGATGCACGGCGACCTGCGCGTGCCGCTCCCAGATCATCGCCTCGACGTTGTGCTGGAAGAGGACGACGGGGACGCCCAGATCCGACGGCACGTTGATCGACGGCGCGAGGAAGTCGCAGACGACGACGTCCACGTCGCCCTTCGCACAGAGCGCGCGCAGCCGGTCGCGCAGCGCCGGCACCTCGTAACGCGCGACGGCATACGGCAGCGTCGAGAGTGCGTTGCGCGCGAGCGCCGTCCAGAAGCCGGCGCTTCCCTTGGGCGGTGGCGTGAAGGGCACCACCTCGACGCGCTCGCAGTACTCGGTCGCGCGCGCGACCGCGTCGGGCGCGGCGGTGCCGTCGTCGAGCGTCAGGTAGGTGAGCCGATGCTGCCGCGCGAGCGCGCGCAGCATCTGGTAGGTGCGGATGCGTCCGCCCTTGTCGACCGGGTGGAGGAGCTCCGTCTTGATCCAGAGGATGTGCATCCGCTCGCGACTCACGCGGCCTGCCGCGCGGGGAGCGATGCGACTCGAGTGGGCGGACGCATGCGCACCGACGAGGGATCCTCGCCGTCGACGAAGATGCGCTGCCACAGCTCGAGCGTCACCAGCGCCCACAACCGCTCGGCGTGGTTCTCGCCGGCGAGATGGCCGGCCACGAATCGCTCGAGCGTCGCCCTGTCGAACAGCCCGCGATCGATCGCACGCGGCGACGTCACGAACTCGTCGAGCAGGTGGCGCCACGGCCCGCGGAGCCACGTCCCCACGGGCACGGGAAAGCCCATCTTCTTGCGCGACAGGATCTCCGCCGGCAGCCGTCCCGTCATCGCCTGGCGCAGGATCCACTTGGTCGTCGCACCACGCAGCTTGACGCGATCCGGCAGGCTCGCGACCCACTCGACCAGCGGATGATCGAGGAAGGGCACGCGGCTCTCGATGCTCGCCGCCATGCTCATCTGGTCCTGCTTCATCAGCAGTTCGTGCAGGTACGTCTTCGTGTCGGCGTAGAGCAGTCGGCCGAGCAGCGTCGGTGCGTCGGTCGCGCCGAGCGCGCGGTGGTAGGCGGCGTACGCATCGACGCCGCGCACGCGCTCGCGCATCGCGGGCGAGAGCATCGCGCCGATGCGATCGGGCGCGAAGACGGCGAAGTTGTCGAAGTACATCGCGTCGAGGTTCGCCGGCCGCGCGAGGAAGGTGCGCGCGAGCTTGCCGCGCACGCCCGCCGCACCCACCTCACCGATCGCACCGGCGAGTGCGCCGCGCACCGAGCGCGGCACGAGCTTCTCCCACACGCCGCCCATCGCCATGTTCGCGATCGTGACGCGGTAGCGGTTGTAGCCGGCGAGCGTCTCGTCGCTCCCCTCGCCCGTCAGCACCACCTTGACGTGCTGCGACGCGAGGCGCGAGACGAAGTTGAGCGCCACCGAGCTCGGATGCGCGATCGGCTCGTCCTCGTGCCAGACGAGCGACGGCAGCGCGTCCCAGAACTCCTCCTGCCCGACGACGATCTCGTGGTGATCGGTGCCGAACGCCTCGCTCACGAGCCGTGCGTAGCGGAACTCGTTCGCCTCGCGTTCGGCGAAGGCGACGGAGAAGGTGCGGATGCGATCGGTGACGAGCCGCGACATGGTCGCGGTGATCGCGGCCGAGTCGATGCCGCCGGAGAGGAACATGCCGAGCGGCACGTCGGCCATGAGCCGGAGCCGCACGGCCTCCTCGAAGCGTTCGTCGTATTCGGCCACCAGCGACGCGTCGTCACGGCGCGCCAGCGACTCGTCGGGGGCGAAGTGCAGGTCCCAGTAGCGCGTGATCTCGACGGCGCCGTCCTTCCACGTCAGCACGTGGCCGGCCGGCAGGCGACGCACGCCGTCGAAGAGCGTCTCGTCGCCCGAGGGCGCGTGATTGGCGAGGAAGTCCGGGAAGGCACCGGCGTTGAGCGTCGGGCGCACCGCGCCGGCGGCGAGGAGCGCCTTGATCTCGCTCGCGAACCAGAGCGTGCCGTCGCCGTCGTGCACGTAGTAGAGAGGCTTGACGCCGAACCGGTCCCGCGCGATGACGAGCGTGCGCTCGCGACGATCCCAGATCGCGATCGCGAACATGCCGCGGCAATGCCGCACGAAGTCGCGCCCATGCCGCTCGTAGAGGTGCAATACGGTCTCGGTGTCGCACGTCGTGCGGTACGGCACGCCTTCGGACGTGAGCTGCGCCATCAGCGACGGGTGGTTGAACACCTCGCCGTTGTAGACGATGGTGCTGCGCCCGTCGTCGGTCGTCATCGGCTGCGCGCCGTGCGCCACGTCCATGATGCTGAGCCGCCGATGGCCGAGTGCGATCCCGCCTTCGAGCATCAGGCCCGCACCGTCCGGGCCGCGATGGACGAGCGTGTCGCGCATGCGCACGACGCGCCCTTCGTCGACGTGCCGCCCGAGCCGCTCGGGGATCGCGATGCCGCAGATGCCGCACATCGGTCAGCGCTCCCCGGCGTCGAGCCAGCGATCGCCGTCGCGCACGAGCGTCACCATGTCATCGGCATCGAGCGTCATGCGCCGCGTCCCGGCCGCGAGCGTGCCGCGTCCGGCGGCGACGAGCGTCGCGCCGTCGTCGAGGAGTGCGGCCCATGCGCCGTCGAAGGTGACGTCGGTCACCGTCACACTCCGGCCGAGCGGGGCGATGATGGTGTCGGTGCCGCCGCGATGCGCGACCCGCCACTCGTGCGTGCCTGCCCGCGAGAGCGACAACGGCCCGCACTCGTCGTCGCTGCCGAGGACCGTGCAGAGCGTCGTGTCGCCCGTGATGTCCGCATGGGCGACGAGTGCCGGTGCCGGTACCTCGGCGCCATACGCCGGCGACACCGTGCGCGACTCAACGGCGAGCGAGCAGGCCGGATCGACGGCGACGTGCAGCGTCACGCCGTCGCGTGCGAGCGCAACGGTGCGCCCGACGACGCCGAGCGAAACGTCCGTCTCGGGGGCGCAGGGCAGCACGAGGTCGATGGCGTGCGGGGCGGCACACGTCAGGGTGTCGAGCATGATCCAATATCGCCGGATCGGCCGGCCGATGGTGCGACGATGCCGCACGGGATCCGTCAGGCGCGCGTAGCCGTCGTGCCACGCATCGGCCCACGTTCCCCGTGTCGTCAGGGCGGCCCCGAGGAGCCGGGCATCGGTGGCCGTCCGCCAGCGGAAGGCCGTTCCCTGCTCCGACGAGTCGAGGGCGTCCACCGTCACCGTGGCGTGCGCCCGCGTGGCGCGATAGCGGTCGCGTAGCGTGCCGACGTAGGCGCCCGTCCCCGGATCGACGATCATCGGGACGCCGTGGACCGCGAGCGTGATCGCGAGCGCATCGGCGTGCGCATGGCCGCACGAGAGGGCACCATGCGGCCCCGCATCGAAGACGAGGTGATGATCGCGCGCCGGTGATTCGCTCCGCTCGCGCAGCACGACCCATCCGCCGTCGCGCATCACGCGACCGTCGCGCCCTGTGTCCGCGCGTGGTGACGCCTCGAACGTCTCGAGGCGTGCGACGGCGTCCGCCCCCTCGAGCCACGGGAGCGCCCACCGCCCGATGCTGCCGGGGATCGTCAAGGCCGGGTCGTCGAACAGCAGTGCGGCGCGGGCGAGCGTGTCCGTCACGTCGGCCGGATCGCCGACGACGAGCGGCAGCGTGTGCCCGCCGTCGTCGTCACCCATGAGCGGGATCGTGCCGTCGGGACGCGTGAAGGCACGGAGCGCACGCGCCGCCTCGTGGACGCGTGCGATCACGCCCGTCGGGACAGCGAGCCCGGCATGCCGAGCCCAGTGGATCGCCTGCAGGTAGAACTCGACCGTGTACGCCTGGTACCAGAGCGTCTGCTCGAAGTAGCTCCCGTCGGCCCGCAACTGCACCGCCACCTGCGCGCACAGGATGCGCCACCCCGCGTCGCGGCGACGTGCGGCGCCGGGAAGCGTCGGCCACGCGATACCCGTCACCAGCATCGCGAGTGCTTCTCCCGTCAGGTGCGTGTTGGGGCTGAACCACGTCGAGAGATTCCACTCGAGGTGATCGACCTGCGTCAGCAGCGACGCCGCGACGCGTCGTCGGAACTGGGCGTCGAACGCGGGCGCATCGGCGAGCAGCGGCCACGCGTACGTCCACGCCATCGTCCGGAAGGCGAGTTCGAGCGCGCTGGTCCAGTTCATCCCGCGCTTGGGCGGATTCGCCGCGATCCAGTGCGTCAGGAGCGAGGCGGCGCGCTCCGCGTAGCGCACGTCGTGCGTCAGCCGCCACGCCTGCGCGAGTCGGAGGAGCCACTGATGCCGGCTCGCCTCCCACGTCACCTTGTGGTCGCCGACGACGTCCACGTCGAGATAGGGCACCGCACTCCAGTGCGCGTTCGGTGCGACGCGTCCGCTCACGGGATCGCGCTGCCAGTCGGGCGGGGCGCCGTAGTCGAGCGCACCGTAGCCGAGCACGGGGAAGCGCCCCGCGACGATCGTCTCGGCCTCGGCGATGATCGCATCGCGCACGGATGCGGGAAGCACAGGCGTCGAGAGCGCCGCCGCGGCGAACGGTGTGTCGGGTGCAGGCACGTCGCCCGCGGCGAGCGAAGGCACGAGCCACCCGCGCCGATCGACGATGGTGCGAAGCGCGTGCGTGCCGCGGTCCTGCAATTCGGCGAACGAGCGGCCACGGAGCTTCCGGATCACGTCGCCGCTCCAACCGTCACTTCGCGCGATGGCGTCGCGGGTGCGATCGGATCGGTCGCGCCGTACACGGCGAGCCACTCCGGACGCACCGCGTTCCACGTGTACGTCTCGAGCGCCTCGGCGCGCGCGCGATCGGCGAGCGCCAGGGCGCGCGCGGGATCGGCGAGGAGTCCGAGCGCACCGCGCGCCAACGCGTCGGCATCGCCGGCCTCGATCAGCACGCCGTTCTCGCCATCACGCACGATCCACGGAATGCCGCCGGCGTCGCTCGTCACCACCGGAAGCCCGGCGGCGAACGACTCGATGACCGAGTTCGGCATGTTGTCGATCAGCGGCGTGTTGAGATAGATGTCGGCCGCGTCGTAGTGCGCGCCCATCTCCATCGGCTTGACCGGGCCGGTGAACGTGACGTTGCGCAACTGCAGCTCGGCGGCGCGCGCGTGCAGCGACGCACGCAGCGGGCCGTCCCCGACGACGACGAGCGAGGCATCGGGGTGCGTGCGCTGGATCGTCGCGAACGCCTCGAGCACCTGCGCCACGTTGTAGTGCGCCTCGAAGTTCCGGTTGCTGAGGAACTTCGGCGCGAGCGTGGTGCGGCGTCGGTAGGGGACGCGATCGAGTTCGAGGAAGTTGAGGATGCTGCGCGCACGCAGCCCGAACTTGCCGAACACCTGCACGAGATAGCCGGACGGCACCACGATCTCGTGTGCGAGGCGCAGCAGCGGGATCGCGTGCCATCCCCAGCGCGCGAGATGGTCGGGTGCCTCGCCGCTCCGGTAGTTCACGAGCACGCGCTTGCCGAACAGCCGCCCGACGAGCATGGCCGGCACGGGCGCGAGCAGGAACGACCAGTAGCTGGCCGAGAACGCCTGCACGACGTCGTACCTGGGTACCGTGCGCACGAGCGAGGCGACGTACGCGATCGACGTGACGATGGTGCGCACGTACTTGATCCGCTGCAGTGCGGCCAGCGGGCCGGGAAGCACCGGATCGACGGGGAGGATGTCCACCGTGATGCCCGGCACCTCGGCCAGGCGGTCGCGCAGCCGCCGTGCCTGCACGGCCTGCCCGCCGAGGAAGCGGAGCGACGGGGCGACGAGGAGGATGCGGCGGCGCGACGTGGGCATGAGGGGTCGAACGTGAGCGTGCGGCAGCGGACGGCGATCAGTTGGACGCGCGGCGCGACGTCATCCAGACGTCGCGCAGGGCGTCGATGCGCGTGCGGAAGAACGCGACGACGACGAGCGCGTACGTGGCGACACCGATCGGGATCATGACCGCGAGGCGTGGCAACGGCGCGGCCCCGTCCATCGCGACGCCAGTGCCCCAAACGGCGCCCGCCATGACCGCCGATGCGACGACCGGCCCCGCAAGCGTCGCGACGTACTCGCGCAGCCTGAGCGAGAGGGCGCGCCGGGCATGCCAGAGCGGGATGCCGAACATCACCGGCTGGAACAGCACCCACACGAGCGCGACGGCCGTGATGCCACCGGTACGCGCCGCCACGTAGAAGCTGGGCGGCAGGACGAGAATGAAGAAGATGCCCGTCGTGCTCGCGATCCGCGCGAGGCCGGCCGCGACGAGCGCGAGGCTGAGCAGGACCATGAGGTTCTGCGACAGGGCGTAGAGCACGAGCACCTGCAGTGGCTGCACCGACGCCGCCCACTTCGCACCGAAGATGAGCGGGATCGCGTCGTGCGCGACGAGCGAGAAGCCCGACAGCACCGGCAGCACGACGAACGCGAGACTCTCGGTGACGACCAGGAGATAGCGGCGCAGCATGGCGCGATCGTCGCCCACCGACCCGAACAGCGGTCCGGCGACCGCCTGCAGCACGTTGGTGATCTTCTCGCCCGGCAGCTGCGCGATGTTCCACGCGAACTGGTAGAGTCCGAGCGCGGTGACGTCGAGTGCGCGGCCGACGACGGCGAAGTCGGCGTTGCTGTAGCCGTACCAGAGCAGGCTTCCGACGATGAGGTGCGTCGCGAATCGCACGGGTGCGCCGAGATCCTGCCACCGCGGCCGGGCTGGTCGTACCCATGCGAGGCGCGCCGACAGCACGGCACTCGTCGCGCTCGCGACCACGATGCCGGCGGCAGGCGCCCAGTAGCGCGCACCGGCCAGCGCGAGCACCAGCACCGTCGCGGCTTGTGTGAGCGCCTTGATCAGGTCGTTCGTCGCGAGTCGCTTGTACGCGAGCCGCTGCTGCAGCCGCGCCGTGGGTACCGCATTGAGACCGCTGGCGGTGAACGCGAGACTCAGGAAGAGCAGCAGCGGAACGAGGCGATCGTCCCGGTAGAAGCGTGCGATCAGCGGGCTCGCCGCCGACAGCGCGACCGTGCCCGCCACACCGGCGAGCAGGCACGCGCCATGGAGTTGCCGCACCAGGCGCTCGTCGCGAATGCGCTGCACCACCAGCACGCGCGCGAGGCCGTTCTCCGTGATGTACGTCGCGAACGCCACGAAGAGTGCCGCGATCCCCGCCAACCCCATGTCGGCGACCGAGAGCTGGCGCGCGACGACGATCGTGGTGGCCCACACACCGGCCTGCGCCGCCCAGCGCATCACCGCGTACCACGCCACCCCGCTCGCCAACTTCCCGTCGAGACGCGCCTCGCGCTGCCCATCGTCACTCGGCGGCGGCGCGACGGGCGGCGCGCCGAGCGTCACGGCACCCGCGTCAGGTCCAGACATCCCACCGCCGTCGCAGTCCGTTCACCGTCGCCTGCGCCAGTGCCCCGTTCGCCGCCCAGCCCCACGCGAGCGCGGCACGTGCCACGCGCACCACGCGCGGCGCGACGAGTGCCGCGAGCACCCCCGCGAGCAGCACGACGCCGAGCAACATCGCGACCGCACGCGGCCACGCGAGCGTCGCCATGCACGCCGCCGCGAGCACCGACGCGAGCGCCAGCCACGGCGTCAGGAGCCGCAGCAGCTTATGGCAGACGAACTGCAGCCAGACCGGGTTGCGCACGGGAGCCAACAAGCCGGGGAGCAGCGCCACGAGCTGATAGTTGCCCGTCAGCGTGCGCACCTTGCGCCCCTGTTCCTGCTCGGCCGACGTGCGTCGGACGTCCCACGCGCGCGCGGCACGCTCGTATCCCACGCGCCGCCCCTCGAGCACGGCGCGCATCGGCACGTACACGTCGTCGAGGATCAGCCCCGCCGGCAGCGGTGCCCACGACGCACGCCACATCGCGTAGATCGAGCCACTCACGCCGATCGTCGAGTGCACGCGCGCCTCGTGCGTACGCAGTGCGCGCTCCATCGCCCAGTACCACTCGACCGGTGAGCGCGTGCTTCTCGGGCGATCGCCGGGCAGGTGCAGCGCACCACCGACCACCGCGCGCCGTGGATCACGCTGCAGCGCAGCCACGAGGGCCGACACGGCATCGGGTTCGAAGCGCTGCTGCGAATCGGTGAAGACGAGCACCTCGCCCCTGGCCGCACGCACCCCCGCGTTGAGCGCCGTCGCCTTTCCGGCCGGTGCATCACCCCGGACCACGCGCACGCGATCGCCCGCGAGCGCCTCGAGCGCCGGTACGCGCTCGGCCGGCGTGCCGGCATCGATCGCGACGATCACCTCGAGCAGGTCGGCCGGCCACGCGCTGTCGAGCAGGTTCGCGACGCGCGCCGCGACCACCGACGCCTCGTCACGCGTGGCGACGATCGCCGAGACCATGGTCGCGCGCGCCTCGCTGCTCGCCGCAGGCTCGGCGCGGCGGCCGAGGAGCGCCATCAGCAGCGGATACCCCGCCCACGTCCACACGAGGAGCCCGGTCGCCGTCACGAACACGACGCCGAGCACGGTCAGCACGACGACCGTCCGCCGTGCGCCGTCGTACCACGCCGCCGAGTGCGAGACGTCGGTGCGGCGTGGTCGGGACCGTCGTTCACGCCCCCGGCGCCTTCGGCATGACGGCGCTCACCTCGCGCGCGAGACGCGGCGCGAGCTCGAGCGCCAGCGAATCGGCCTTGGCGATCTCGCGCTTCACGATGTCGGGCGAGCGATCGCGGCGCGTGTCGAGCGGAATCACCATGCGCACCAGCGACTCCTCGGTCCGGCCGTGCAGCGCCGCGTCGCGGAGCAGGTTGAGCTTGACCGTGTACTCGTTGCTCTCGATGCGACCGCGTCCCTGGTACCAGTAGTACACGGCCGCGTACGCGCCGCGGTTCGCGAGCACGTACTTGTTCATCAGCCCCGTGCCGTTCGTCGCGACGCCCGGGATCTTGAGCGTGGACGATTCCACCGGCTCCCACCCCGCCCCCGGCAGGCAGTTGCGCGGCGAGTGGATGGTGTGCCCCTGCTCCTGGTACTTGTAGTAGCCCACGTACAACGTCCACACGGGCGTCGTATCGCGGTTGTAGACGCGCGCGATGTAGTGGTCCATGCCCGCCACGCGCTGCGAGATCGTGTCGACCTCCTGCGCCTCGAACGTGTAGCCGTCGACGTTCGCCATGATCGTCGACAGCGGCTTCACCGGTTCGGGGCGATCCTGGTCATGCGCGCTCGCCAGCAGTCCGAGGCCACCGACGAGGAGGGCCGCGGGGACGAAGCTCATCAGGTCAGGCATGGGCCACCTCGCCCGGCATGACGGCGGCCGGCGACTTGCCGCGATCGAGCCGCCCTTCGATGAAGAGCAGCAGGCTGGCGACGGCGCCGAGCGATGCGAAGGCGATCACGAACATCAGCCACCCCTCGGTCGTGTGCATGAAGCCCTGCCCCGCTTCCGGGCTCACGAAGAAGACGAGGAAGGCGGTCAGGAAGATGCGGAAGCCGTTGATGAGGATCGCCATCGGCACCGCGAGCGCGAGCAGCAGCACGCGGGTCCAGCCGCGCGTCAGCAGCATCGCGCCGAGGAGCACGCCGAGGTTGATCAGCGCGGTGAGCGACCGCAGCCCGCTGCACGCCTCCGCCACGAACAGCTCCTGGCCCGGGATGCGGATCACGTTGCCGTTGAGCATCACCGGGATGCCGCGCCATTCGATCAGCGACGCACCGATCCGGCTGGCGATCAGCTGCAGCGGCGCGGTGAGCTTGGCGAGGATCAGCTCGGGCAGCGGCACGGCGAGGATGAAGAGCACGAACGGCAGCCAGAGTCGCACGAAGGCGCGCCATCCCCAGAACCAGAGGATGATCCCCGCCGCCGCGCAGATCATCGACATGCGCATCGTGAACAGTTCGGCCGCCAGCTCCGAGAAGTACCGCACCACCACGGCGCCGAGGAGCGCGATGCCGCCCAGCAGGTAGGCGGGACGCCGCTCCTCCGGCAGGCCGGTCTTGAACGCGAACCAGAGCGCGAGCGGCGCGAGGAGGAGCCCCGTCCCCGAGTCCGGGTTGTCGAAGTTCGTCCAGTCGCGGACCAGCAGGTAGATCGGACGCGAGTACAACACGGCGAACGCCACGACGGCGAGCCCCAGCGGGACCCACAGCGCGCGATCGATCGCCGGGAAGGTGCGGCGTGCGGGAAGGGCGATCCCAGCGGTCACGGAAGACCCCGGACGGGAAGAAGGGGGAACACGGTCGATGCGGCGTCGCGGGACGCGCAGGGAAAACTCGTCGGATCGGCTCGCGACCGGCACCCCGGCCGCGGCGAACGACGCGCCCCCGCGCTTCACGACCCGTGCCAGCCCCGGCCTCGGGTGCAAGCGCGGAAGTGACGATCACGCAAGCACTTCCGCAACGCGGTCCACGGCCGAGTCGGAACTGGTGTTGCGGCCGCGCCACGATCGCACCGACACACCGCGAATGCCGTGACCGGACGCATGCGAACGTCCCGCCGCCCACGGTGTTCGTGACGGTCGCACGGAAGGCGACCGGCCGACCACGAGGCGCCCCGTCCCGCCACTGCGATGGCGCGGAATCCGTCGGCGCGTGTACGCTTCCCCGTCCGGGCACCCCATGCTCGGCCTCCTTCGTCCCGGTCCTCGTGGAAGCCATCGTCCCCCTGCTCGCCGGTGCCGTCGCGGTGACGCGCACGCTCGTCTTCGGTGTCGTCTGCCTCGGCGCCATTCTCTGCGGCGTGAGCTGGGCGGTCCGGACGCGGCGACTCAACCCGTTCGGCGCAGCCGGACGCCTCGCACGCGATCGCGTGGATCCGATGCTCGCTCCCGTCCAGCGCGCCGTCCGCCGCGCCGGTGGCACCGAGAGTTCGGTGCCGTGGTGGGGGCTCGCCGCCCTCGTCCTCGGCGGCATCGTGGCGGTGCAGGTGGTCGAGTATCTCGCCAGCCTGGTGCTGCAGGTGATCGCGGTGTCCAGCGGAGGCGGCGTGCTCGGCCTGTTGCGGCTGGCTGCGAGTCTGACGTTCAGTCTCCTAGAGCTCGCGATCCTGGTGCGCGTCGTCGCGAGCTGGATTCCCGCACTCGCCGGCGCGCGCTGGCTGCGCTGGGCCTACACCTTGAGCGAACCGATCCTCGAGCCGTTGCGGCGCGTGCTCCCGACGCTCGGCCCGATCGACATCTCGCCCCTGGTCGCACTGCTGCTGCTGCAGCTGATCGGCGGGTTCATCGTCAGCGCGATGCGGTGACCCGCGCGCCGGCTCGTGCCGGCCGTGTCAGTGCAGTCCGGCGATGCACATCAGCGCGCGAAGTGGCAGACGGTCGTCTCGCCTTCGTGCGTCCGGCGATGCGGGCGCGACGCCATCGCCGCCTCGAAGAGCGGGGTCGCCGGACCGAACGACGAGTCGTCGTGCAGTTCGACCGCGAGGTGATCGACACGATCGAGCCACGACAGGTCCGGATGTGCGAAGAGCGCGGCTTCGGCGCCTTCGATGTCCATCTTGAGGAGCGACACCCGATCGCCGCCGAGGCGGGCGATCAGGTCGCCGGGTGACCAGCCGCGGAAGGCGCCAGCTTCGCCGGGGCGGGCCTCGCGGACCTGACGTGCCCAGTCACCGCCGTCGCGGTACGGCCGCTCGTCGATGACGAGGTCGGCCGTCACCGGCCAGACCGCTCCGTGGATGAGTTGAGCCCGCTCGCGATACGGGGCGAGGTTACGCTCCAGCATGCTGAAGTTGGCCCCGTCGGGCTCGACGGCGAGCAGCCGCGCGTCGGGATAGGCGGACAGGAGGCGCGCGGCGGTGAAGCCGACGTTCGCGCCGAGATCGAGGATGGTGTCGATCCCGGCGAGCCCTTCGATGCGGGCGTACTCGTTGGCGGTGAAGACCTGTTCGAAGACGGGCAGGTCGCTTCCGCGGAGGCGCACCGCGAGCGGAAACTGCGCGGCGCGTGCCGACAGCGAGACGGTGCCGCTGTGCCCCCGCCAACTGCGCCGCCGGGCGATGAAGCACGCGACGGCACCTGGGACACCGAGTTCTCGCGCGAGGGCGCGCAGTTCGGCGACGTGTTTCGCAGCGCTCATCGGTGTCGTACGCAGCAGGGTCGGCAGCGGTCCCGCACGCATGGCGAGAGACGGAAAAGCGGACGCCGGGGGACGCATGAGCGTCCCCCGGCGTCACGAGCTGCGTGCAAGGCTCAGGCGCGACGGCGGCGCGCGAACCCGGCGAGGGCGACGAGACCGGTCGCCATGAGCGCGTAGGTCGACGGCTCCGGCACCGTGGTGGCCGTGAGCGAGATCATGATGTCGTTGTAGTCACGATCCGACACGCGCACCGACGGCTGGCCGGCGCCGAACCCGAAACCGCCGTTCGAGTTGTCTTCCATGCCGACGAAGAACTGCCGCCCGTCCTGGAAGTTGATGACGTTGCCGGTGAGGCTGGGGCCCGCGCCGTTCGTGAAGACCGCGAACTGCTGGTTCGTCGTGGCCTGGACGGTCGTCAGCGTCGGGTTGGCGACGAGCAGGTTCGACGTGTAGCGCGTCAGGCCCGCACCGTCGCTGCCGATGGCGGCGTCGATCCAGATCGCGAAGTTGTTCGTGAAGTTCCGCGAGCCGGCGGCGGTGCCCGGCGTGACGACGACGGCGCCACCGGGACCGAACTCGATGAAGCCCCACTGGTTGCCGGTGATGCCGGCGATGCGGCCGAGCAGGTTCCAGCTGTACGAGCCGGCACCGAACAGGAAGCCGCCGGTCGGCGCCGAACCACCCGCACCACCGAGGAAGGTCGCGTTCGGCGTGAGGCGCGTCGGCAGCACCGGGAGGAAGGCACCCGGGTTCTGGTTAGCGCAGCTGCCCGGCGCGAGCTGGACCGGAGCGTTGCGCAGCACCGAGCCGACGTTGCAGACCGCGTTGCCGACGTTGTCGTCGGAGATGTTGTTCCAGTACGACGAGCCACCGGCGTTGTTGCCGGGGGTGCCCACTGCCTGCCACGTCTGGGCGGCGAGGGGGCTCGTCGCGACTGCCGCTGCGACGAGCGCGAGCGAAAGACGACGCATGTGAGGACCTCGAGCTGAAGCTTGGGGTGAGCGAGAACGTGCTTCGCTGCACTCGGCCTAGTGCACACCGCATGCCGCTTGCTTTCGCAGCGCGCTGCACCGTTCACGAGGTGCGAAGGTACGCGTGCTCAACGAGTTGCACAACGCGCGGCTTCGTATGGTCGAGGTCGGTGATACCGGCCGGCGTGTGACATCACCACATCGCGCCGTAGCGACCATGCAATAGTTGAGATCGCCTTGTTTCACATGGCGAATCTTGGTCGCGCACGCGCGCTGCATGCATCGGTGCAAGGCAGCGAACTCTGCCATTGTGCCGTGCATCGGCGCGCCGCGTCGCAACCAACGCGCATCGGCGAGCTCGACCATTCGCGTGCATCGGTGAGAGCTATCCGGACGCGATGCCGCCGCGTGACCGACCTCGATTTCGCATGCCCGTTTCGACCCATCACATCGCACACGACGTGTCGCGCTGACGCACGCACACTGGGTGCCGAGCTCGACCATACGACGACGGGGCCGATCGTCGTCGCGATCGACCCCGTCTCCGCACCCGTGCGCTGCCGCGACCGCTCGATGCACCGTCGCGCGTTCGCGCGTGACGCTCACCCCCGGATCGGCGCCAGCCACCGCGCCATCTCGCCCGCCGCCATTCCCTTCCGCTCCGCCAGCTCGGCCACCTGATCCTCGCCGATGAAGCCGGTGCCGAAGTAGCGCGCCTCCGGTCGCCAGAAGTACCACCCACTCACGCTGGCCGTCGGCAGCATCGCGCAGCTCTCGGTGAGCGTGATCCCCGCCAGCGCAGGCACGTCGAGCAGACGGAAGAGCGTCCGCTTCTCGGTGTGGTCCGGGCAGGCCGGATACCCCGGCGCCGGCCGGATCCCCTGATACTGCTCGCGGATCAGCGACGCGTTGTCGAGCGACTCGTGCGCCGCATACCCCCAGTACGTCGTGCGCACCTGCTCGTGCAGCCGCTCCGCGAACGCCTCGGCAAGCCGATCCGCCAGCGCCTTGAGCAGGATCGCGTTGTAGTCGTCATGTGCCGCCTCGAACGCCGCCACGCGCGCGTCGATCCCGTGCCCCGTCGTCACCGCGAAGCCGCCGACCCAATCGCGCACGCCGCTCTCCACCGGCGCCACGAAGTCCGCCAGCGCCAGGTTCGGACGCCCATCGGTCTTCTGCATCTGCTGGCGGATCGTGTGGATCATCGCCATCGCCGGCCCGCCGCGCTCCTCCTCGGTGGCCCAGAGCGCGATGTCGTCGCCGACCGCATTCGCCGGGAAGAGCCCGATCACCGCCTTCGCCGTCAGCCAGCGCTCGTCCACGATCCGCGCCAGCATCGCCTGCGCATCAGCGAAGAGTTCGCGCGCCTGCGCCCCGACGACCGCATCGTCGAGGATCGCCGGATGATGGCCGGCGAGCTCCCACGTCTGGAAGAAGGGCGTCCAGTCGATCCGGCCCACGAGATCGGCCAGCGGCCACTCGTCGAACACGGTCACACCCGGACGCGCCGGCACCGGCGGCACGCTCGCGGCCCAGTCGAGCACGAGCCGGTTCGCGCGCGCATCCGCCAGCGGCACGAGCCGCGTCTGCTTCCCCTGCCCCGCGCGGTGCGTACGGATCGCCTCGTACTCGTCCTTCACACCGGCGACGTACGCCCCTCGCTGTTCGTCCGAGAGCAGCGCCCCCGCGACACCCACCGCGCGCGACGCGTCGACGACGTGCACGACCGCGCCGTCGTAATTGGGGGCGATCTTCACCGCCGTATGCGCGCGACTCGTCGTCGCCCCACCGATCAGCAGCGGGATCGTCCACCCTTCGCGCTGCATCTCGCTCGCGATGAAGCTCATCTCCTCCAGAGACGGCGTGATCAGCCCCGACAGGCCGATGATGTCCACGCCGTGCTTCCGCGCCTCGTCGAGGATCTTCGCGGCCGGCACCATCACGCCGAGATCGACCACCTCGTAGCCGTTGCACTGCAGCACGACGCCCACGATGTTCTTGCCGATGTCGTGCACGTCGCCCTTGACGGTGGCGAGCAGGATCTTCCCCGCCGACTGCCGCTCGGCTTCCGGCAGGAGGAGCTTCTCCTCCTCGATGTACGGGATGAGATGCGCCACCGCACGCTTCATGACGCGTGCGCTCTTGACCACCTGCGGCAGGAACATCTTGCCCGCACCGAACAGGTCGCCGACGACGTTCATCCCCGCCATCAGCGGCCCCTCGATGACGTTGATCGGGCGCGGATACTTCGTGCGCGCCTCCTCGGTGTCCTCGACGACGAAATCGGCGATGCCGTGGACGAGCGCATGCGACAGCCGCTCCTCGACCGTCCCCTCGCGCCACGCGAGATTCGTCGCCGCTTCGGCCGCCTTTCCCTTCACGTCGCCGGCGACGGCGAGCAGCCGCTCGGTCGCATCGGCGCGGCGATTGAGCACGAGATCCTCGACGCGCTCGAGCAGATCGGCGGGGATGTCCTCGTAGAGCACGAGCGCGCCGGCGTTCACGATCCCCATGTCCATGCCCGCCTTCACGGCATGGTACAGGAAGACGCTGTGGATCGCCTCGCGCACCGGGTTGTTGCCGCGGAAGGCGAACGACACGTTGCTCACGCCACCCGAGATCCGCGCGTGCGGGAGGTCGCGCTTGATCGCACGCGTCGCCTCGATGAAGTCCACCGCGTAGTTCGCGTGCTCCTCGATCCCCGTGCCGATCGCGAAGATGTTCGGGTCGAAGATGATGTCCTCGGCCGGGAAGCCGAGCCGCTCGGTGAGCAGACGGTAGGCGCGGGTGCAGATCTCGATCTTGCGCGCCGCGGTGTCGGCCTGCCCCTGCTCGTCGAACGCCATCACGATCACCGCCGCGCCGTAGCGGCGCACGAGCGACGCCTGGCGCAGGAACTCGGCCTCGCCCTCCTTGAGCGAGATCGAGTTGACGATCGCCTTGCCCTGCAGCTGCCGCAGCCCCGCCTCGATCACCTCGAACTTGGAGCTGTCGACCATCACCGGCACGCGCGAGATCGACGGCTCCGACGCCACCAGCCGGAGGAAGGTCGTCATCGCCGCGACGGCGTCGAGCATCCCTTCGTCCATGTTGACGTCGATCACCTGCGCCCCCGCTTCGACCTGCTGCCGCGCGACCTCGAGCGCGGCCTCGTAGTCGCCCGCGAGCACGAGCTTCGCGAACTTCGCCGAACCGGTGACGTTGGTGCGCTCGCCGACGTTGACGAAGTTGGCGTCGGGCGTGATCACCTGCGGCTCGAGCCCCGACAACCGCAGCGCCTTGGGCAGCGCCGGCACCGCGCGCGGCACGACCCCCTGCACCGCGGCCGCGATCGCGCGGATGTGCGCCGGCGTCGTGCCACAGCAGCCGCCGACGATGTTCACCCAGCCGTTCCGCGCCCACTCGCCGATCGTCGCCGCCATCGCCTCGGGCGATTCGTCGTAGCCGCCGAACGCGTTCGGCAATCCCGCGTTCGGATGCACGCTCACGCGCGACTCGGCGACGCGATGCAGCTCCTGCACGTACGGGCGCAGCTCGGTGGGACCGAGCGCGCAGTTCAGCCCGATCGACACCGGCCGCGCGTGCGCGACCGAGATCCAGAACGCCTCGGTCGTCTGCCCGCTCAGCGTGCGACCGCTCGCGTCGGTGATCGTGCCGCTGATCATCACCGGCAGCCGCACACCGTCCTCGGCGAAGACCTGCTCGACCGCGAACAATGCCGCCTTGGCGTTGAGCGTGTCGAAGATCGTCTCGACGAGCACGATGTCCGCGCCGCCCGCGATCAGCCCGCGCGTGGCTTCGGCGTACGCGACGACCAGCTCCTCGTAGGCGACGTTGCGTGCGCCGGGGTCGTTCACGTCGGGCGAGATGCTCGCGGTGCGGCTGGTCGGGCCGAGCACGCCCGCCACCCAGCGCGGACGCGCGGGATCACGCCGCTCGAACTCGTCGGCGACGCGCCGCGCGAGACGCGCCCCCTCGACGTTCAGCTCGTACGCGAGCGACTCCATGCCGTAATCGGCCATGGAGATCGTCGTGCTGTTGAACGTGCTCGTCTCGAGGATGTCGGCGCCCGCCGCGAGATAGGCCGCGTGGATCGCGCCGATCAGCGCCGGTTTCGTGAGCACGAGCAGGTCGTTGTTGCCGCGGACCTCGCTCTGCCAGTCGGCGAAGCGCACGCCACGATAGTCGGCTTCGGTCAACCGCTCGCGCTGCACCATCGTCCCCATCGCGCCATCGATGACGAGGATGCGCTCGGCCAGCGCGCGCTCGAGCAGTGCGATGCGCTCGGCACGCGTACGCACGGGTGCGGCGTCGTCGGCCGGGAGCGCGAAGGGCGGCAGTGGCTCGATGGCCCACGCCGGCCCGTCGGGTGCGGCGTGATCGTGGCCGGGGACGTTGCATGCGCTCATGCGGGCACCGGAGTGGCGGTGGCGAGCGTCGCCTCGCTCGATGCAGCGGGCGCCGCCACCTGCGGACGCAGGCCGAGGAGGTGACAGATCGCGTAGGTGAGATCGGCGCGGTTGAGCGTGTAGAAGTGCAGCTCCTCGACGCCGTGATCGGCGAGCTTGGTGCACTGCTCGGCCGCGAGCGCGGCGGCGACGAGCCGGCGCGTGTCGGGATCGTCGTCGAGTCCTTCGAAATGCCGCGCCATCGAGCTCGGGATCGTCGCGCCGCACATGGCGGCGAACCGGCAGGCCTGCGCGTAGTTCATGATCGGCATGATCCCCGGCACGATCGGCACGGTGATGCCGGCCGCGCGGCACAGGTCGACGAAGCGGAAGTAGGTCCCGTTGTCGAAGAAGAACTGCGTGATCGCGCGCGTCGCGCCGGCGTCGACCTTGCGCTTGAGATTCTCGACGTCGGCCTTGAGCGACGTCGCCGTCGGATGCCCCTCGGGATACGCGGCCACGCTGATCTCGAAGTCGTGTCGCGCACGCAACCCTTCGACCAGGTCACACGCGTACGCGAAGCCGCCGGGGTGCGGTTCGTAACTCTGGCCCGGCCCGGCGGGCGCGTCGCCGCGGAGCGCGACGATGTGCCGCACGCCGGCGTCCCAGTACTGGTCCGCCACTTCGAGGATCTCGTCGCGCGTGGCCGAGACGCAGGTGAGATGTGCGGCCGGCGCGAGCGAGGTCTCGTCGACGAGGCGCTTGACCGTGGCATGCGTGCGCTCGCGCGTCGAGCCGCCGGCGCCGTAGGTGACGCTCACGTAGCTCGGAGCGAGCGGTGCCAGGCGCTGGATCGCGCGCCAGAGCTGCTCTTCCATCTCGGCCGACTTGGGCGGGAAGAACTCGAAGGAGACGCCGAGGTCGTGCCGCGCGGCGGGGCGGTGCAGGATCGAGGGGCTCATGGTCGGTGAACGCGGTCGGACGGTCGGGTGGCTTCCCAGACGACGACGGTGAGCGGGTCGCCGGCGAGGCGCGCGGCTTCGCGGAGCCGGAGCCCGGCGCCGGCGCACCAGAGCCGCACTTCGTCGGTGGCGAAGCCGAGGCGCCGGTGGGCGTGCTCGCTGCGCAGGAACTCGAGCGTGTGCGGGGCGAAGTCCACGAGCAGGACGCGCCCACCGGGGCGAAGGACACGCGCGACCTCGCGGATCGCCGTCGCGGGATCGTCGGCGTAGTGCAGGACCTGGTGCAGGACGGCGAGGTCCACCGATGCGTCGGCGACGGGGAGGCGATACATGTCGCCCTGCCGCAGCTGCACGTGCCGGAGCCGCGGATCGGCGAAGGCCGGCCGGGCGGCGCCCAGCATCGCCGGCGATCGATCGATCCCGACGGCGCGGGTGGCACGCGGGGCGAGGAGTTCGAGCACACGACCCGTGCCGGTGCCGATGTCGAGCAGGTCGCCGATCTCGGTGTCGCCCCCGACCGCCGCGAGCAGCGCCTGCTCGACCTCGGCCTCGGCCACGTAGAGCGAGCGGATCTCGCCCCACTCGTGCGCGTGGGCCTCGAAGTACGCCTCGGCCACGGCCTCGCGTGCGCGCTGCACGTCGTGCAGGCGGGCGCGGTCGGCGGCGAGGAGCGGGTCGTCCACCGGCAGGAGCGTCAGGACGGCCTGCACGAGGGCGTGATCGCGCAGGCGGTAGAAGACCCAGGCGCCCTCGGGGACGCGCTCGAGGAGCCCCGCATCGTCGAGGAGGCGGAGATGGCGCGAGATCCGCGGCTGCGACTGACCGAGCAGCTGCGTGAGCTCGGAGACGGTCAGCTCGCCGTGGGCGAGGATGGCCAGGAGGCGAAGGCGCGTGGGCTCGGCGGCGGCGCGCAAGGCGTCGACGAGGCCGGCGAACGACTCGGGAACGGTCGTCGCGTCATCCTCAGCGAGCAGGGGTCGGGCGGGCGCGGCCATGGCTTCAAGATATAAAGCTATCTTTATCTCTGCTATGGGCTCCGCGCTGAAGGGCCATGAGACATCACTTTTCGAGGGCGTATCGCGCCACGTGGGCTGCGCACCGTCCTTGGATGGGATCCACACCGTGGCGAGCTATAGCTCATAGTGCTACTTTCTGACATTCAATGGTATCCAGAGCCCCCGTTTCCAGAGCCGGTCATGAATGTGTCGTTGACTCCTGAACTCGAGGCGTTCGTCGAGACCAAGGTGCAGAGCGGAGACTTCACTTCGGCCAGCGAGGTCGTCCGCGCGAGCCTCCGGCTGCTCAAGCGCCAGGATGCCGAGCAGGAAGCCACGCTCGAAGCGCTTCGACAGGCCGTCAGCGAAGGGATCGCCGCCGCGCGAGCCGGTGCGCTCCGACCGGGGGGCGAGGTATTCGCCGAAATCCGGAAGCGCCGCAGCATCCGTCGGCGTCCAACCGAGTGACGCGTCTCGCGTTCACCAGTCCCGCGGAATCCGACGTTGTCGAGATCGTAGCGTACCTCGACGAGCGCAGCGACACGGCGGCGGACATCGTGCTCGCCGAGATCGAGGCGACGTGTCTCCTCATTCAGCAGCACCCTTCGATCGGACGGCGCCGTCCCGATTTGGGAGACGCGGTGCTCAGCCTTCCGTCCGGAACCTACGTGGTCTTCTACGAGCACGATGATGCGGCACGAACGGTGACGATACTGCGGGTGCTGCATCAGCGACGCGACGTGACGGCCGCGTTCTGATCGCTCGGGCGATCGGTCAGCCGACGACTCCGCCGTACTGTCCCGCCACCCACGCCCGATAGCTCCCGTCCATCACCCCGCGCCACCAGGCCTCGTTCGCGAGGAACCAGTCCACGGTGCGGGCCAGCCCGGACTCGATCGCCTCGCGCGCCTGCCACCCGGTCTCGCGTTCCAGCTTGTCCGGCGCGATCGCGTAGCGACGGTCATGACCGGGACGATCGGTGACGGGGGTGACGAGCGTCGCACATGGCGTGGCGCGCGCCGCCGGCGACTGCGGAAAGCGTGCGCGCAGCGCGGGGTCGTGCGCGAACCGCTCGTCGATCAGCGCACAGAGCGCCGCGACGACGTCGACGTTGCGTCGTTCGGCCCGACCGCCGACGACGTACGTCTCACCGACGCGCCCGCGCGCGAGCACCGCGTCGATCGCGCGCACGTGATCCTCGACGAAGAGCCAGTCGCGCACCTGGCGCCCGTCGCCGTACAACGGGATGGCGCGACCGAGGAGTGCGTTGACGATCACCAGCGGCACCAGCTTCTCGGGAAAGTGGAAGGGGCCGTAGTTGTTGGAGCAGTTGGTGATGGTGACCGGCAACCCGTAGGTGTGCGCGTAGGCACGCACGAGGTGATCACTCGCCGCCTTGCTCGCGGCGTACGGCGAGTTGGGTGCGTACGGCGTCGCCTCGACGAAGGGCGGATCGTCCTCGTCGAGCGAACCGTGCACCTCGTCGGTGCTCACATGATGGAAGCGCACACGGTCCGCACCGGCGCGGCGTTCCTCGAGCCAGACGCGTCGCGCCGCCTTGAGGAGGGCGTGCGTGCCGAGGACGTTCGTGCGCAGGAACGCATCGGGGTCGACGATCGACCGATCGACGTGCGACTCGGCCGCGAAGTGCACGACGGTGTCGATCGCGTGATCGCGCAGGAGCCGCGTGACGACCGCCTCGTCGCCGATGTCGCCGTGCTCGAATGCGAAGCGTGCGTCGCCGTCGAGCGAGGCGAGACTCGCGCGATTGCCGGCGTAGGTGAGCGCATCGAGCACGACGAGCCGCGTGTCGCGATGCGCGCCGAGCCACCAGTGCACGAAGTTCGCGCCGATGAAGCCGGCGCCGCCGGTGACGAGGAGGTGGCGGGTCACGGGAGCGACCTGCTGCGCCCGACCCCCATCACGCGGTCGAACGTCGTGGGCGTGTGCGGCCGAACGCACGGGCCACCGGCCGGAATGATCCCGCATCGCGGGGGCGTGCTCGACATGCGTGTGGTCGGGGCCGGGAGGAGGTCGTGGGACGGCGTAAGGTACGTGCCGCCCCCTATCTTCCGATCGTCGCGACCGGGATCCCTCTTCGTACGGCCGGGCGCGGTTCCCTCACGCATGCCGCCGATGACCGACACCGCCCTGGCTCCCCGCCCCGCCCTCACCCGGTTCTCGGACGAGGAGCTGATGTTCCGCGACGCCGTCGCCGCCTTCGCGGCGGAGGACGTCGCGCCCCGCGTCCGCGCGATGGAGGCGGCGGGGAAGATCGACGCGGCGGTGATCGGCAAGTACTTCGAGCTCGGGCTTATGGGGATCGAGCTCCCCGAGGCGCTGGGGGGTGCGGGCGGGTCGCTGACGATGGTCGCGCTGGCGGTCGAGGAGATCAGCAAAGTGGATCCCGCGGCGGCGATCATGGTGGACGTGCAGAACACGCTGGTGAACTACCCGCTGCACGCCTACGGCAACGCGGACCAGCACGCGCGCTACCTCTCGCGGCTCACGACCGACACGATCGGTGCCTATGCACTCTCGGAGCCGGCATCGGGGTCGGACGCCTTCGCGCTCCAGACGAAGGCCGAACGGGTCGACGGCGGCTGGTCGCTCACCGGGCGCAAGCTCTGGATCACGAACGGCGCCGAGGCGGAGCTCTTCGTCGTCTTCGCGAACACCGATTTCGCGCGCGGCTACAAGGGGATCACGGCGTTCATCGTCGAGAAGTCGTTCGCCGGCTTCGCGGTCGGGAAGAAGGAGGACAAGCTCGGGATCCGTGCCTCGAGCACGACGGAGCTGCTGCTCGACGGTGTCTTCGTGCCGGACGCGAACGTCCTCGGCCCCGTGGGGCAGGGCTACAAGATCGCGATCGACACGCTCAACGGCGGGCGGATCGGCATCGGCGCGCAGATGATCGGCGTCGCCGGCGGCGCATTGGCGGCGGCGAGCGCGTACGTGAAGGAGCGGACGCAGTTCGGGAAGTCGCTGGCCGACTTCCAGGGGATCCAGTTCCAGGTGGCGCAGGCCGCGACCGAGCTCGAGGCGGCGCGGCTCATGGTCTACAACGCCGCCCGACTCAAGGACGCCGGTGAGGACATCCAGCGCGAGGGGGCGATGGCGAAGCTCTTCTCGTCGCAGGTGGCCGAGCGGGTGACGTCGGTCTGCCTCGAGCTGTTCGGCGGCTACGGGTACGTGACCGACTATCCGGCCGAGAAGTTCTATCGGGACGCGAAGATCGGCACGATCTACGAAGGGACGTCGAACATGCAGCTGCAGACGATCGCGAAGCTCGTGCTGCGCTGACTCTCGACCGCAACGGCCTGAACGCAGAGGACGCCAAGCGGACGGCGAAGGCGCAGAGTCGCCGGGTGCGACGATCGTCGCGGCGTGCCTGGCTGAACTGCCTCGACACGGAGGCACGGAGACGGCCGGAGCACGGAGGGTGCACGTGGTCGGCCGTGCGCTGGGTGAACTGAAGACTGGAAATTGGTGCCGAGCGCACGGGAGCCTCCGTGTGTTCGGCACCTTTTCACATGAGTCGAATCACGATGCGCGCGGGGGCACTGGCGAGGCATCCTCCGTTCTCCGGTCGTCTCCGTGCCTCCGCGTCATGGCGGTTTAACGACGCTCGTCGGTGTCCACGCGGCTCCCTCGAAGCGCACCGGCGGGAACGCAGAGGACACGAAGTCGACGGTGAGGTCGCAGAGGCGCGCCATGCGCGACGATCGGAGCGGCGCGCGCCGTGGGATGTCGGCTGTTGGGGGACGACGGCCGTGTGATGTCGTGGCCACGTCGTACGGGATCCTGAAGAAACGACACGGGGCCGGTCGCGGTGAGCGACCGGCCCCGTGCGTGACCGCGGTGGGAAGGCTCAGGCCTTCGTGTTGCGGCGGCGGGCGATGCCGGCGAGGGCGACGAGGCCCGTGGCCATCAGCGCGTACGTGCCGGGCTCCGGCACGACGTTCGTCGGCGTGAGGAAGCTGCTGACGAAGTTGAAGTTCTCGCCGCAGACCTGGTTGCCGGTGATGTTGGCGACGCAGGCGTAGCCGAAGGCGGTGCCGAAGGCGCCGAACGGCGGGATGGGCGAGATGTCCACGCGGCGCGAGCCGAACGAGGCGACGCCGAGGATGGTCATGTTCTGGAGGAACGCGGCGCTGCCCGAGTCGCCGCCGCCGATGTTGACTTCACCCGGCACGCCCGTCACGCCGGTCTCGCAGACGCCGAAGCGGAAGCAGGTGAGCGAGGTGCTGTTGTTGAAGATGCCCGACGGATCGTCGAAGTCGCCGATGAGGACGCCGCCGAACCCTTCGCGGTTGGTGGACGGGTTGCCCGGGAGGACGCCGGCGCAGTTGGTCGCGTTCGTGTTGCCGTTCAGGCAGGTCGTATCGAAGCGGTTCTGGCCCCAGCGCATCCAGGTCTGCGCGCCGGTGTTGGCGCCGGTGATGCCGTTCCCGGTGGCGCCGTAGCCGGCCAGGTTGATCGTCTGGCCGATGATCCCGCTGCCGGCGAAGATGTTGTAGCCCGTGCCGGCGGTGGTGAGCGCGGTGCCGAGGCGGACGAAGGCGACGTCGCGCTGATCGACGACGGCGCCGGTGTAGCCCGGCTTGATCGAGACGTTGCTGCCAGCGGTGGTCACCGACTGCAGGAGGGCGCCGGTCTGCGCGCTGCGGACTTCGATGGTGACCGAGTTCGTGACGTTCTGGCCGGCGGCGTTGCTGAAGCAGTGCGCGGCCGAGAGGATGCCGGTACCGCCGGTGTTGTTCAGGAGCGAGCCCGAGCAGACGAAGGTGCCGTCCTGCCGGTTCATGATGATGCGCACCACGCCGTCGAAGCGGGTGTCACCGGCACCGACGCGGTACTGCGGGAGGTTCGGATCCTGCGGCACGACGATGTTCGGCGTGTTGCCGGCCAGCTGGTAGATGGTGTTGTACTCGCTGGTCTGTGCCGTCAGCGGCGCGGCGAGGACGCCGAACGCAGCCGCGGCGAGGGCGGGGCGAAGATTCACAGCCTGCTCCGGGTGGGGTGGTGACGACCCGCGCGGGTGGCGTCGGGCCAGCGCCGCGCCTGCGAGCAAGCGATGTACCGACGACCGGCGCGATTCGTCGGAATCACCAAGCGTTTGCACATCAATGCGTTGCGCGTCACCGAACTCGACCGTTTCTGCATTGCTGGCGAGCCCGACAGTGCAACGAACTGTCGGAAATCCCCCACAGGGTACGCCCGAGAGGGCAGCCCTGTCGTGACGATCCGGGCGACTCCGAGCGCCACGACACTCTCCGGGACATGCGACCAGTCGCGCCGACGCGACGACACGGACAGCTTCCGCGAGGTTCACGTCCCCCATCGATCCGCATGACCCCGCCGTCGCTCCCCCCGCTCCGTCCCCGCTCCGCCACCGAAGTGGTGGACGCAGCGATCCAGCTCGTCCGTGCCCATTACGGCCACCTGCTCCAGGTGGCCGCGCTCGGCACGATCCCCTCGCTCGCGCTCGCCCTCGCGCAGGTGCTCGTGGTACCCGGCGCCGCGATCCCCTCGGATCCGACGAAGGCCGGTCCGCTCGCGGGCTTCCTCGTCGCGTCGCTCGTCGTCTCGACGATCTTCGGGCTCGCCACGCAGGGCGCGCTCTCGTGGAGCGGCCTCGCCGCGCTGCGCGGCACGACGCTCCCCACCGTGGGCGAATCGTTCCGCGTGGGTTTCCGCCGCCTGCCGACGCTCATCGGGGCCGTCGTGCTGGTCGGCATCGGCGCGATGGTCGTGCTCGCACCGCTGACCTTCGGCGCCATCCTCGGCGCGGGGGTCCTGGGCCTCGGGCCCATCGTCACGGCGGTGATCGGCGTCGTGGTGCTGGTGACATCCCTGCTGCTCGCGGTGGCGAGCTACGGACTGCTCGCGCTGGTGACGAGTCTGGTCGTCCTCGAAGGGCTCGGTCCCGCCGCCTCGATCGCGCGCGCGATCCGGCTCGCGCGTGGCGCATGGCTGCGCCTCGCCGGCGTGTGGGCGATCGCGATCGTCCTCTTCCTCGCGGTCTTCGGGGCCGTCTTCGCGCTCGCCGCGCTGCTCGGGAACGACGAGGTGGCGGGCGCCCTGGCGACGGTGTTCGCGATCCCGGCGATCCCGATCTTCGGCATGGTCGCCCTCGTGCAGTACGCCGACGTACGCACGCGCCGCGAGGGGGCCGATCTCGAAGCGGCGCTCGGCGAGCTCGCGGGCGGCGTCGGCGACTCGCCCACGCTGCCCGCCTGATCGCACGCGACGCGTGCAGCTCCCGGTCGTCCCCGCCGCCACGCCCGCCGCGGTCCGCGACACCGTCGCGCGGCTGCTCGACGCACGCGAGTACGACCGCGCGCTCCGCGACACGCTCTGGTCGCGGATCATCTCGTGGGTGGGCGAGATCATCGGCGACGTGCTGCACGCGGCGGCACGCACGCCGCTCGGGCGCGTGGTCGCGCTGGTGCTCGTGTTCCTCGCGCTCGCCACCGTGATCGGGCGTGCGCTCATGCTCGCACGGGCGCGCCGACGCGCGGCGGCGCTCGCGCCCGCACCCGTGACCGCCGAATCGCTCCGCGCCGAGGCGCGCGCGCTGGCCGCGCAGGACGCGTACGCGGAAGCCGCGCACCTGCTGCACGCGGCGATCGTCGCACGGCTCACGGCCGACGGGCGACTCGCACCGCATCCGAGCAACACGATCGGCGATCACGCACGCGCGCTGCGACGCGGCGATCAGTCGACCTGGCGCGCGTATCGCGACTTCGGGCGTCGCTACGAAGTGGTGCTCTACGGCGACGGGCGATGCGACGCCGCTCGCTGGGCCGCGCTCGACGCGCTCGCGTCGCCGATCCTCGACGCACCGGCACGCACGGCGGCGGCCGCATGACGGGCATGCGCCCCGACGCGCGCCGCGCGCCGATCCTCATCGCCGCGGCGGTGGTGCTGCTCACGGCACTCGTCGTCCTGCTCACGCCCCGCGAGGACACGGACGATCGCCTCACGATCACGCGCCCCGGTGCCGACAACGCGAAGCTCTTCGCGCAGCTGGCGGCGCGCTTCGGCTGGCCGGTCCGCACGACCACGACGCGGTTCGCCACGCGCCCCGACACGACGGCGATCCACGTCGTGCTGCGTGGCCCGATCGACATGTCGGCGGCGGAACGCGATCGGCTGCTCGACGCGGTGCGTCGCGGCGCGGGTCTGCTGCTCGTGACCGACGACGAGACCCCGGGATCGATCCTCGATTCACTCGGCCTCACGATCGAGTCGGCCGGCACCGTGCTGCCGCAGCGGCTCGCCTGCACCGCGGCGCAGAACCGTCGTGGCCTGCGCGACTGGCCCAGTGGACGTCCGGCGCTCGTGACGCTCGCGACGCCCGCCGACAGCGCGGGACGCCGTGCCCGGAAGCTGCCACCTGGCGCGCGGTCGCTGCTCGACGTCGAGGTGATCCGCTTCACGCGCGGCCCGACGATCCTCTCGTCACCCAGACAACGACGTGACACGCTCTCCGCCCTCGTGGCGATGCGGTACGGCCGCGGGCGCGTCGTCGTGGCGGCCGACGGCGACGTGGTGCGCACCGACGTGCTCCGCGTCTGCGAGTGGGGCATGAGTTTGGCGGCGGTCCGCGCGCTCGAATACCTGTCGCAGGGAGCGCGTCCCCCGCTCGTCGTGGCCGAGTCGTACCAGGGCGACGCCGGGGCCGATGGGGCGGGGCGCGTCGTGCGCGAGGCGCTCACCGACACGCGCCCGGGACGTGCCACGCTCGCACTCGGCGCCGCGGGGCTGCTGCTGCTCGCCGCGCGCGGACGTCGCACGCTCTCACCGCTGCCGATGCCGCGCGAGCGTCGGCGGAGCCCGCTCGAGCACGTGGATGCTCTCGCGACCGCGTGGGCGCGCGTGCGAGGGACACGCACCGTCGCGCGACAGCTCGTCGCGGGGGTGCGTCGCCGGCACGGTGGCGTGCGACACGCCGCCGTCGACGACACGACCTTCCTGCGTGCGATCGCGTCGCGACACCCCGACGTGCGCGACGACGTGGAACGGCTCGTCGCCGCGCTCGCGCAGCCGGTCACCGCGGGCGAGCTTCCGGCGCTCCGCCGTGCGGCCGCGCGCGTCGATGCGGCCTGTCTGCTGCCATGACCTCGCGCGCCGCGGCTTCGCACCGCTCGTGCGCGTGATCGCGTCCCATCACCACCTCGTACCGCCACCGACCGCACCATGACGCTCCCGCTCCCGATCGACGACGCCACCGCGGCCCTTTCGGCGGTCCGCGACGCGGTGCGTGCGCGCGTGGTCGGGCAGGATGCCGCGATCGACGACATCCTCGCCGCGCTGCTCGCGCGCGGCCACGTGCTGCTCGAAGGCGTGCCGGGTGTCGCCAAGACGCTCCTCGTGCGCGTGCTCGCGGCGGCGTGCGGCGCGCGCTTCGGGCGCATCCAGTTCACGCCGGACCTGATGCCGGCCGACATCACCGGCACGAGCGTGCTGCGCGAGGGACGCTTCGAGTTCCGCGCGGGGCCCGTGTTCGCGGATCTGCTGCTCGCCGACGAGATCAATCGCGCGCCCGCAAAGACGCAGGCCGCGCTGCTCGAGGCGATGCAGGAGCGGCACGTGACGGTGGACGGCACGCGCCACGCGCTCGGCGAGCGATTCACGGTCGTCGCGACGCAGAACCCGGTCGAGTTCGAGGGGACGTACCCGCTCCCCGAGGCGCAGCTCGACCGCTTCCTGGTGAAGGTGCGCATCGGCTATCCCGAAGGCGACGCCGAAACGGCGATGCTCGCCGCGCACGCCCGCGGCGACGATCCCGACCGGCTCGTGCTCGACGCCGCACCGGTGCTCGCGCCCGAACGGCTCGACGCGCTGCGTGCGACCTGCGACCGCATCACGGTGGCGCCCGACGTGCAGGCGTACATCGCGGCGATCGTGCGCGCGACGCGCGAGGATCCCGCGCTCCTGCTTGGCGCGAGCCCGCGTGCGGCGGTGTCGCTGCTGCGCGTGGCACGCGCCGCGGCGCTGCTCGAGCAGCGCGACTTCACGACCCCCGACGACGTCAAGGCGACCGCCCCCGCCGCGCTCCGCCATCGCCTCGTGCTGAGCCCCGAGCTCGACGTGGACGGGCGCACGACCGACGACGTGATCGCCGGCGTGCTGTCGCGCGTGGCGGCCCCGGTCTGACGCCGGCGACGATGCGTCGGCGCTGGTTCGCGCTCGCGACGAGCGTCGTCCCGACGACGCGCCTCGCACTGGTCGTCGCACTCGCCGCACCGGCGTGGCTGGTACCCGGCCCGAACGCGGCACCGCTGCTCCCGGGCATCGTGGCGACGATCGCGGTGCTCGCGCTCGTGCTCGCGGATCTCGTGCGCACCGCACCGTCGCGTGCGGTCCGGATCACGCGCGACGCACCTGCGGAGCTCGGCCTCGGTGACGAGGCGCGGCTCACGTACTCCGTGCAGAGCGAGTGGCCGACCGCGCTCGCACTCGACCTCGTGGACCGCATCCCGGCCGCCCTCGACGGCACGGGCGTGCGCACGATGCCGATCGCACTCGCACCGGTGGGCACGGTGCGCGTCGAGCACGCGCTGCGCGGCCGCGTGCGCGGGCCGGTCACGCTCGGCCCCATCGCGCTCAGGATCGGATCGCCGTGGGGGTTGCTGTCGCGCATCGACGAGCGCGCGATGGACGACACGATCCGCGTCGTGCCGAGCGTCGCGCTGCTCCGGCGCTACCGGCTGCTGGCGGTACAGCGCCGCCTGCGCGACGCGGGGGTGCGCCCGGTGCGCCGGCGCGGTGCCGGGCTCGCCTTCGACGCGTTGCGGGAGTACGTCGCCGGCGACGATCCGCGCCATCTCGACTGGAAGGCGACGGCGCGGCGCGGCGTGCCGCACGTGCGGCAGTACGCGGTCGAGCAGGGACAGACGATGATCATCGCGCTCGACGCGGGCCGGCTCATGACGCAGGTGGCCGGCGACCGGACGCGCTTCGAGCACGCGATCGCGGCCACGCTGGTGCTCGCGGACGTGGCGATGCAGTCACGCGACAAGGTGGGGCTGTTGCTGTTCGACGACGAGGTGCGCGGCTTCATCCCGCCCGGAAACGGGCCGACGACGCTGCGTCGGATGCGCGCGCTCCTGGCCGGCGCCGAGGCGCGCCTCGTCGAGCCCGACTACGCGGCGGCCTTCCGCGTGCTCGGCGAGCGGCAGCGCACCCGGGCGCTCGTCGTCGTGCTGGGTGACGTGGTCGACGCGCGCGCGAGCCGCGCCGTGGTGCAGCGCACGCGTCACGCGGCGCGACAGCACCTCACCGTCTTCCTCGCGCTCCGCAACGACGCCCTCGTCGCCGCGGCGCAGCCCACCGACACCGGCACCGCCGACGACGCCTTCCTCGGCGCCGCCGCCGAAGCGCTCCTCGGCGCCCGCGCCCAGGCGCTCCATCGCATGCGCGCCGCCGGCGTCCAGGTGGTCGATGCGCCACCGCAGGCGATGGCTCCGGCGCTCGTCAACCGGTACCTCGCGATCAAGGCGCGTGGGGAGTTGTGAGTGGGTGGAGGGTGCGGTTTCGACTGCAGACCGCGGAGAAGCGGGGGCGCGCGAAGGGACGCGGAGGAATGCTCTGGAAACAGCCGTCTCCGTCCTCCGGTCCCCTCCGTTCCTCCGATTTTCCTTGTCTGTTCGAGATCTTCAACAACACAGAACTTCTGAGGAACGGAGACGACCGGAGGACGGAGACGGCTGTTTCCAGAGCATTCCTCCGCGTCCCTTCGCGCCCCCCCGCATCTCCGCGGTCTGCAGTCACGTCAGGCGTCGACCAGCGCATCACCGCGTGCGGAGCGACCGAGTGACAGGTACGCGACCATCGCGATGAAGGTGAGCGCGGCGACGCCGTACTTGGCGGCGTTGGAGATGCGGGCGGGCGAGACGTTGCCTTCGATCACGCCGGCGACGAGGAGGAAGAGCGTCGCGCAGGCCACGAGGTGGAGTGCACGCAGCCCTTCGGCGACGAGCGCCTCGCGGCGGGTGCGGTCACCGGGAACGAGCAGTGCGGTGGCGAGCAGGAAGCCGGCGCCGCCGCCGATCGCGATCGCGGCGAGTTCGAGCACGCCGTGCGCGGCGACGAAGCCGAGGATCTGGCCCTCGATGCCACGCGAGATGTAGAGGCCGATGCCCGCGCCGACCGCGGCGACGCCGTTGAACACGAGCGCGAGCGCCGTGCCGATGCCGAAGAGGATGCCGCCGGCGAAGGCGACGTACGTCACCTGCACGTTGTTGGTCGTGATGAGACTCGCGAGCACCGGCCCGATGGGCGTGCCGTCGGGGAGATAGTCGCCGCCGGTGTTGGCGCGCGTCATGCCTGCGTCGGCACGTGCGAGCATCGCGGGGGGCAGGAGCCGCTCGGCCAGCGGCGGATCGCGCACGATGGCGGCGATGGTGATCCCGGCGGGGATGAAGAGCAGCGCAGCCGCGACGGCGACGTGGCGCCAGCTCCGCAGCACTTCGGCTGGAACGTCGTAGGTGACGAAGCGGGCGACGCGTGCGAGCGTGCGCGTCGGGCGCCGATAGATGAGGTTGTGGCCGGCGGCGACGAGACGCGAGAGCGAGTAGACGGCGTCACCACCCCGCTCGCGATCGGCGGTGCGCAGTCGTGCGAGATCGGCGGCGATCGTGCGATAATCGTCGACGAAGGCGGTGACCTCGTCCTCGTCCATGTCGGCGAGGCCCTGCTTGCGAACGACGGCGAGGCGCTGCGCGAAGGCGTCCCAACGCGCGCGCCCCTCGGCGACGAGCGCCCATTCCTCGCGACGGCCGCCGACGTCGCTCCGCACGGGACCGACGACGGCACGCGCGGCGAGTTCGGTCGCGTGTCGTGCGCGCAGTGCCGCGACCGCATCGCGTCCCGCGTCCACGCCGATGCGCGCCGCGAGCGCCGTCGCGATTCGCGTGCGTGCCGCGTCGTCGAAGCCGCCGGCGCGCGCGACGAAGGTATCGAGCAACGCGAAGGTGGCGTCGTCGAGACGCGGCAGTGCCGTGGTACCGTCGGTCGCGATCGCGTCGCCGGTGGCGCGTGCGGCTGGGAGCACGAGTGGCCGCTCGCGCACGACGATCGTCCCGGCGACCATGTCGCCCAGCCGCTGCCCCTGCTTCGAGAGGATCGCGCTCACGATCCCGACGGCGTAGAGGATGCCGGGTTGCTGGTCGATGATGCGCACGAGATTGCGTGCCGCGCTCGACGCGAGATCGACGCCGCCGCCGCCGAGGCGCACCACGCGGAGGCGCAGGAGGCGCTTGCCGATCGTCTGCCCGTCGAACGCCGCCTCGCAGCCGACGTAGTAGCCCCACTGCAGCAGGAACTGGCCGACGACGAGGGCGACGGTCGCCCACGTGTCGCCGGTGAAGCGCCGTCGCGCGCCGGCGACTTCGGCGACCGCGCCGGCGAGCCAGACGAGTGCGACGAAGCCGACGATGACGACGAGGAAGTCGATGATGACCGCCGCCGCGCGCGCGCCGGGCCCCGCGAGCGCATGGGAGACGAGCACCTGTTCGGGCGTCTCGATGTCGACGACGGGATCGAGGACGCTGCGCGGGCGACGAGCCATGCGCGGAAGATAGGGCGGCACCGACGCGACGCGGGGACCGGCGCCGAGCGGCACCGATCCCCGTGTGCGATCCACGATCACGCGGCGGCTGCGCGCCGCGGGCGCGTCACTTCCGCGTGGTCTTCTTCGCGCCGCGCTTGGCGCCCTTCTTCGCGGCCTTCTTCGGTGCGGCCTTGGTGACCGTCTTGCCGTTCACGAAGGCCTTGAGGCTGACACCGGCCTTGAACGCCGGCGCCTTGCTGGCGGCGATCTTGACCTTCTCGCCCGTCTGCGGGTTGCGGCCCATGCGCGCCGCGCGCTTGCGGATGCCGAAGGTGCCGAAGCCGGTGAGGCTCACCTTGTCGCCCTTCTTGAGCGCCTTGGCGAGGTGACCCTCTTCGGCGTCGAAGAAGAAGCGGTAGACGGCGAGGGCGTCCTTGCGGCTCATCTCGTGCGAGGCGACGAGCGCATTCACGATGTCGGTGCGGTTCATTGCTTGCTGCTCCGGGTGAGGGCACGTGTTTCCGCGCCAGTGGCGCGCGGCAAAGCTGGAACGGGGGTGCGATTTCTGCAAGCGGCGCAAGGCGATTCGTCGTGTCGTCGTGCATCCGGCGATGGTGCCGCGGGGCGACGGACGCGTCGCCGGCGCATCCATCCCCCTCGCACGTCACCCGCGTTGCGCCGATTCGCGAGCCGTCGATCGCCCCCGATCGCAGCCCGTTCGCGCACACGCATCGCCCTCGGGCCAGCGGGGTATCTTGGCCCGGTCCCCGCAGGACGCGGGGGCCGTCATTCCAGCATGGAGCCCTCGCATGTCGCTCGTTCCCGGCCTCGCGTTCGCCACGCCGCTCCTCCTCGCCGCGCTCGCGCCGGCGCTGCTCGCGCAGGGAGCGCCGCCACCGCGCGACCCCGCACCGCCGATGATCGAGGTCGCGGGCCACGGCGAGGTGACGACGATGCCCGACCGCGCGCAGGTGCTGGTGACGGTGCAGGTGCGGGCGAAGACCGCGGCCGCCGCCGGCACCGAGAACGCGACCCGTGCACAGCGCGTGATGGACGCGATCCGTACCGCCGGCATCCCGCGCGAGCAGCTCGCGACGCAGGGCTTCACGGTGCAGCCGTCGTACACCTACCCGGGTGACGGGAAGTCGCCGATCCTCACCGGCTACGAGGCGCGCAACACGGTCCGCGTCGAGGTGCGGCAGCTCGAGCAGCTCGGTCGCGTGATCGACGCGGCGCTCGGTGCCGGCGCGAACGACATCGCCGGCGTCAGCTTCTACCAGTCGAATCCGAGCGCGCCGCGTCGGGACGCGCTGGCCGCCGCCACCGCCGATGCGCGCATGGCGGCCGAGGCGATCGCGAAGGCCGCGGGTGGCTCGCTGGGCGCGCTGCTGATGATCTCGACGCAGCAGGACGACGGGCCGCGGCCGGTGTACGCGACGATGGCGATGCGTGCCGAGTCGGCCGCGCCGAAAGCCGACACGCAGCTCTACGCGCCGACGGAGCAGCAGGTGACGGGGCGCGTGATCGCGCGGTGGCTGTTCGTGCCGGCGGGGCGATGAGGGGCGGCGACGCCTGACGCGGCGCCGGGCGATGCGTAGGGCGCCGCGCGCCGTCGTGGCGGTGGACTGGAGCGGCGCGGCGGATCCGGCGGTGCAGCGCGCGCGCATCCAGGTCGCGGTGGCGCTGGACGGCGTGCTGGTGTCGCTCGAGCACGGGTTCACGCGCGACGAGGCGGTGACGCGGCTGCTGCAGCTCGCGGATGCACACGGCGCGCTCGCGATCGGGCTCGATTTCGCGGTCGGGGTCCCGGCGTGGTATGCGCGCGCGGGGCTCGGGTGTGACGCGGCGCCGGATGTCTGGGCGCGGCTCTACGACGAGTGCGACAGGCTCCTGACGGGGACGCGCCCGTTCTGGGGGCGACCCGGCGTGCCGCGCTGGCCGGAACTCGACGATCCGGCGACGGCGTATCGACGCACGGAACTGGCGTTGATGGACTCGCACGGTGTGCGGCCCAAGTCGGTGTTCCAGGTCGGCGGTGCGGGCGCGGTGGGCACCGGGACGTTGCGCGGCATGGGGGCGTTGCGCGCGTTGCGTGCCGCCGGCGTGGCGATCTGGCCGTGGGATGCGGCGGGCGACGTGACGGCGGGGGAGATCTATCCGCGGCTCGCCACGGGCGCGGTGATCAAGCGCGATGCGCGTGCGCGTGCCGCGCTGGTCGCCTCGCTGGGCCAGCGCATCCCCGCCCCGCTCCGCACCGCGACCACCGCGAGCGAGGATGCGCTCGATGCGACGTGCGCGGCGCTGTCGCTCGGCGTGACGCTCGCACACGGCTGGCCCGCCGGCCCGTCCGACGCGGACGCACGGCTCGAAGGGTGGATCGTCCCGATGGAGCCGGCGACGGCGTAGCGCGCTCGCACGTCGCATGCGTCGCCGAGCACGCGCGGGGTGCGACGCGTGCGTGACGCGCGGCTACTGTTCGCGCATGGCCACCATTTCCCGCCCCGACCTGCGCACCATCGCCGAATCGCCCGACGCACCACCGGGCTTCACGCCGTACGTCGCCGCCGACCGCGAACTCGTCGAGCTGACGCCCGGCGCCGTCGCGCTCGGGATCGCGCTCGGCCTCGTCTTCGCGGCGAGTTCGGTCTACCTCGCGCTCAAGATCGGGCTCACGGTGAGCGCATCGATCCCGATCGCCGTGCTGTCGATCACGATCTTCCGCTCGCTCGGACGTGCGGTCGGCGTGAGCGGGTCGCAGATCCTGCGCAACAACATCGTGCAGACGACGGGTTCGGCGGGCGAGAGCATCGCGGCGGGCGTCGTGTTCACGCTGCCGGCGCTCCTCCTTCTCGGCTACGAACTGCCGTGGACGCAGGTCGCGGCGGTCGCGCTGGTCGGCGGCCTGCTCGGCGTGCTGCTGATGGTGCCGCTCCGGCGATCGCTGATCGTGAAGGAGCATGCGACCCTCAAGTATCCCGAGGGGACGGCGTGCGCCGACGTGCTGATCGTCGGCGAGGAGCGTGGTGTGCAGGCGAAGACGGTGTTCACCGGCTTCGCCCTGGGCGCGCTCTACAAGTTCCTGAACAGCGGCACGAAGCTGTGGGCCGAAGTGCCGAAGCACACGTTCGAGCGCGTGCTGCCGACGGGGAAGAAGGCGCTGTTCGGCGAGATCCAGATGGAGATCAGCCCCGAGCTCGCGGGCGTCGGCTACATCATCGGGCCGAAGATCGCGGGCTACCTGTTCGGCGGGGGGCTGCTCAGCTACTTCGTGCTCATTCCGGCGATCAAGCTGTTCGGCGAGGGGCTCACGACGCCGATCTTCCCCGCCACGGTACCGATCGCCGAGATGGGGCCGGCGCAGGTGCGCGGCAACTACGTGTTCTACATCGGCGCGGGAGCGGTGACGGCAGCGGGACTCATCTCGCTCGCGCGCTCGCTGCCGACGATCTGGAGCGCGTTGCGCGCGGGGGTCGGCGACATCGGCGGAGCGCGCGGCGGCACGGGCACGCGGCGGACCGCGCGCGATCTCCCGATGGGTGTCGTGCTCGCGATGACCTTGGTGCTGGTGCTGGTGACGGCGTTCGTGCCGCCGCTCGGCATCGGGTTGGTGGGGGCGGTGCTGGCGCTCGCATTCGCGTTCCTGTTCGTGACCGTGTCGAGCCGGATCACGGGGCAGATCGGGAGTTCGGCGAACCCGATCAGCGGGATGACGGTGGCGACGGTGCTGCTGACGGCGCTGATCTTCCTCGCGGTCGGGTGGGTGGGCGTGGAGCATCGCGTGCTGGCGCTCAGCATCGGCGGCGTGGTGTGCATCGCCGCGGCGGTGGCGGGGGCGACGAGCCAGGATCTCAAGACGGGCTTTCTCGTCGGTGCGACGCCGGCCCGGCAGCAGATCGGACTCGTCGCCGGCGTGACGACGAGCGCGGTGCTGATCGGCTTCATCATCACGTTCCTGAACGACGCGAAGTCGACCGTGGTGACGCGCTCGTTCCCCGGTGTCGTCGTGGACACCATCGAGCCGGTGCCGGTCACGCTCGATCGAGGGCGGCTGGCGGTGGCCCGCGAGATCGACACGGGCAGCGGCTACGCGTGCCCACCGGATGCGAGCCGTGAGTGCGTGGTGCTCCCGGTCGGCCGGCTCTACGAAGCGCGCGGCGCGGCGACGGCGGGGCGCTACCTCGTGGATGCGCGCACGCGCGAGATCCGCTACGCGATCGATCCGGGCATCGGCGGCCGCGAGCCGGTCGACTACACCGGCCGCAAGGTCGACAAGCTCGACTCGCCCAAGTCGCAGATCATGGCGCTGGTGGTCGACGGCATCCTCACGCAGAAGCTGCCGTGGGGGCTGATCCTGATCGGCGCCTTCCTGTCGATCGCGATGGAGATCATCGGCGTCTCATCGCTGCCGGTGGCGGTGGGTGTGTACCTGCCGATCAGCACGAGCGCGGCGATGTTCGCCGGCGGCGCGCTGCGCTGGCTCGTCGATCGTCGCACACAGGCGAGCGGCACCGCCGATGCGCACGGCGACTCGGGTCCGGGCGTGCTCTTCTCGTCGGGGCTCATCGCCGGTGGGGCGATCACGGGCATCGTGCTCGCGGCCTTCGGCGTCGCCGGCTGGAGCCGGGGCTACGACCTCTCGCACGTCACCGGCGGCATCGGCGAGGTGCCGTGGGTGGCGTTCGCGATCTTCGTCGTCGCGGTGCTGGTGCCGCTCTTTCGCGTGGGCACGACGCGAAGCTGACGTCGGGTGCGCGCGGTGCGAGTTCCTAGGACCGGCACCGCGCACGCCATGATGCACAACGACTTGCATTCGGAACGCCGCCGTCGGGTCCGCATTCGCGTGCGATGCGCGCGTCGTCACGAGTCGACCGCGACGGGAACCGGCGTGCGCGCCCGGTGTTCGTGGCGTCGTGCCGAGGGCCGGATTGGCCGGCGGACGGTACGCCAACCTCGATGACGGGATGGGTGGACGATGAAGCGGTTCATGACGGCGCTCGCGCTCGCGGGTGTGGTGCTCGGCGCGCCGCGCGCGACGATGGCGCAGGCGCAGCGGAACATCGTGGAGACGGCGGTCGCCGCCGGGCAGTTCACGACGCTGGCCAAGGCGCTGGGCGCCGCCGGGCTGGTCGAGACGCTCTCGGGCAAGGGGCCGTTCACGGTCTTCGCGCCGACGGATGCGGCCTTCGCGAAGCTCCCCAAGGCGACGCTGGACGCGATCCTCGCCGACAAGAAGAAGCTGACCGAGATCCTCACCTATCACGTCGTCGCGGGGCGCGTGCTGGCCGCCGATGTCGTGAAGGTCACCGAGGCGAAGTCGGTCCAGGGCGCGCCGATCGCGGTGAAGGTGAGCGGCGGCACGGTGACGCTCAACGGCAGCGCGAAGGTCGTGTCGACGGACATCGCCGCGTCGAACGGCGTGATCCACGTGATCGACACCGTCATCCTCCCGCCGGCCGGGCACTCGGGGCACTGAGTCGTGTCCGCGCCGGCAACTTCGCCCGGCGCGAACATCCACCGAGCCGAACCACGGCGCGATGCGCCACGGTGAACGGCCCACGGCCGAACCACCCACGGCTGGAGAACGTCTCCAGAGATTCCCGTGGGCTGTTCCGCCGTGGGCCGTTCACCGTGGCGCATCGCGCCGTGGTTCCGTGCGGCAAGTCTCGAACTCGAGCGGGCTGCGTCGATGTTGCCGTGCGGTTAGCGTAGTGCGCATGAACGCTGCAATCGTTCGTACGCTGGGCGCGCTGGTGTGCGCGCTGTCTCCGGTCCTCGTGCTCGCGCAAGGCGCTGCGGTGCCGACGCAAGCCGAGATCATCGTCACCAACGCGCGCATCTACACGGTGGACGAGGCGCGTCCGCTCGCCGAGGCGATGGCGATCGCAAAGGGGCGCATCGTCTTCGTCGGGAGCGCGCGCGAGGCCGCGGCGCTGCGCGGGCCGCGGACGCGCGTCGTGGACATGACAGGGCGCACGGTCATCCCCGGGATGACGGATGCGCACGCGCACCTGTCGGGCCTCGGCAAGGTGCTCCGCGAAGTGGATCTCGTCGGCACGACGAGCTACGCCGACGTGATCGCGCGGGTCGTCGAGAAGGCGAGGACGAGCCCGAAGGGCACGTGGATCCTCGGACGCGGCTGGGACCAGAACGACTGGGGCGAGACGACGCTGCCGACGCACGGCGCCCTGTCGCAAGCGGTGCCCGATCATCCGGTGCTGCTGCAGCGCGTCGACGGGCACGCCTCGCTCGCGAATGCGGCCGCGATGCGGCTGGCGGGCGTCACCGCACGCACCGTCGCGCCGAGCGGCGGGCGTATCGAGAAGGACAGCACGGGCGAGCCGACGGGCGTCTTCGTCGACGACGCGGAAGCGCTCATCGAGGCGAAGGTGCCGGCACCCACGAGCGCCGACTCCCGCACGTGGGCGATCGCGGCGATCGAGGAGGCACAACGCTGGGGGCTCACCGGCGTGCACGAGATGGGCGTCGGGCGCGAGACGATCGAGGTCTACGAACAGCTCGCGCGCGAGGGCAGGTTCGGCCTCCGCAACTACGTCTACGTCTCGGGCGATTCGTCGAACGTGGCCTGGGCGCTCGCGCGCGGGCCCAGGATCGCGCAGTTCGACGGACGGCTCTGGGTGCGCGGCTTCAAGCTCTACGCCGACGGGGCGCTCGGCAGTCGCGGCGCGGCGCTGCTGTCACCGTATGCCGACGAACCGCACAACCTCGGCCTGACGCGCATGTCGCCCGACTACGTGCAGTCGGTGGCGGAGCGGTCGCTGCGTGGCGGTTTCCAGATGGCGACGCACGCGATCGGCGACCGGGCGAACCGGCAGGTGCTCGATGCGTACGAAGCCGCACTCAGGACGGTGCCGGTCGCCGATCATCGCTTCCGCATCGAGCACGCGCAGATCATCCATCATCAGGACATCCCGCGCTTCGCGCAGCTCGGCGTGATCCCCAGCATGCAGGCGAGCCACCAGACGAGCGACATGTACTGGGTCGCCAACCGCCTCGGCACCGAGCGGCTGCGCGGCGCCTATGCGTGGCGTTCACTGCTGCAGTCGGGAGCGATCATCCCGAACGGCTCCGACTTCCCGGTCGAGCTGGTGAACCCGCTCATCAGCTTCCACGCCGCGATCGCGCGCCAGGACGCCGACGACTTTCCCGTCGGCGGCTGGTATTCCGAGCAGCGCATGACGCGCGACGAGGCGCTCCGCTCGATGACGCTCTGGCCCGCGATGGCCGCGTTCCAGGAGCGCGAGCTCGGCTCGCTCACGGCCGGCAAGCACGCCGACTTCGTCGTGCTCGACCAGGACATCATGCGCGTGCCGGTCGAGCTGGTGCTGCGTACGAAGGTGCTGCAGACATGGCTCGGCGGCACGGTCGTGTACGACGCTGCAGTGCCGCGGCGATGAATCGTCACTGAGAGCGGGCGCTGACGGACTGCCGACCGCGGAGATGCGGGGGGACGCGAAGGGACGCGGGGAACTGCCTTGGGAAAAAGTCGTCTCCGTCCTCCGGTCCTCTCCGTTCCTCGGATCCTCATTGTCTGTTCAAGATCCTGAACTTACTTGGAACTTCGGAGGAACGGAGACAACCGGAGGACGGAGACGACATTGCTCCGGTGTTCGATGTGCTTCGGGATCTCGAACTGCTTGGAACTTCCGAGGAACGGAGGGGACCGGAGGACGGAGACAGCGGTGCTTACCGTCGGTTCTCCGCGTTCCTTCGCGCGCCCCCGCATCTCCGCGGTCTGCAGTTCAGACGGTGCCACATCACCCACGGAACATGCGGTACGCCACGACCACGAGCAGCACTGCGAAGGCGCGCTTGAGCATGACGGGTTCCAGCGATTGTGCGACGCGCGCGCCGAGTGGGACGGCGACGAGCATGCCGGCGGCGACGAGGAGCGACGCCTTCACGTCGAGCTGCCCGTTCCGGTAGTAGGTGTACGCACCCAGCGCGGCACCGGCGGGGAGCATGAGGGCGCCGAGACTCGTGCCAACCGCCTGCTGCGGGCCGAACTTCGCGAAGTAGATCAGCGCCGGCACGATGACGATGCCGCCGCCGATCCCGAAGAGGCCGGAGAGGATGCCGGCGGCGACACCGATGCCGAGGAGGACGGGCCACATACGGATGCGGTATTGAGCGGTGTTCGTGTCCGATGACGGAGACTTCCGGGGCCATTAGCATACCACGATGCTCTCCGACCGCGCCCTCTCGTTCCTCAAGACGCTCCTCGACACGCCCGGCCCGTCCGGTTTCGAGGCCGCACCCGCCCGCGCCTGGCGCGCCGAAGCGGAGACGTTCGCCACGGTCACGCGCGACGTCGTGGGGAACTCGCTCGCCGTCGTCGAGGGAACGGGCGGCCCGACGATCCTGCTGGCCGGCCACATCGACGAGATCGGCGTGATCGTCACCTGGATCGACGAGCACGGCTTCCTCTACATCGACCCGATCGGCGGTTGGGATCCGCAGGTGCTGGTCGGGCAGCGGCTGCGCTTCCTCGGTCGTGCCGGCGACGTGTTCGGCGTGGTCGGCAAGAAGCCGATCCACCTCATGAAGGTCGAGGAGCGCGACAAGGTCACGAAGTTTCCCGACATGTGGGTCGACATCGGGGCGACGTCGCGCGCCGAAGCCGAAGCGCGGATCCACGTCGGCGACGCGGGGGTGATCGACGCGCGCGCGCTCGAACTGCCGAACGGCCGGCTCGTCTCGCGCAGCATCGACGACCGCATCGGCGCGTTCGTCGTGCTCGAGGCGCTGCGTCGCTACGCCGCCGCGCCCGGCGCTGCCCGGGTGATCGCCGCGGCGACGACGCAGGAGGAGATCGGCTACCAGGGTGGCGGTGCCCGCGTGGCGGCGCAGGCGACCGACGCGATCATGGCGATCGCGGTGGACGTGACGTTCGCCACCGACCATCCCGGTGCCGAGAAGAAGGAAGTCGGCGAGCACCGGCTCGGTGGCGGTCCGGTGATCACCCGTGGGAGCATCACGCATCCGCTCGTGGTGCGGCTGCTGCGCGAGACGGCCGAGGCGAACAGCATCCCGTACTCGCTGCACGCGTCGGGGCGCTTCACCAGCACCGACGCCGACGCGATGCACCTCGCCCGCAGCGGCGTCGCGACGGCGCTGGTGTCGGTCCCCAACCGCTACATGCACTCGCCGAACGAGATGGTCGCGCTCGAGGATCTCGATCGGGCGGCCAAGCTGCTCGCCGAGACGTGCCGGCGAGTCACGGCGGCGACCGACTTCACGGAGCGGTGAGCGACTCTCTCTCTCTCTCTCGTTGCTGGGGGCTCGGTGCATCGCCCTCCAACGGCGGGAACGCAGAGGGCGCAGAACGGAGGGCGAGGTCGCAGAGAGGCGACGGGCGAGCATCACGAATGCCGCTTGCTAGTGTGGCGTCCCAGAGATTCCTTGCACAAGAAATTCCGTTCCGTCGCGTGTCTGCCAAGGCGGGGCGACGAGTCGTGCCCGTAGGCACGGCGAGGAGCCCCAACGCAGGCCGGCACGTGACGGGCCGGGATTTCTGCGAGGAATCTCTGGGACGCCACACTAGCAGGCTGCTGAAAAAGTCGCGGCGTAAATCGACAGTTGATCCGCGAGCAAAATTTTCCCGCGAGAATCGCCCAAGAGCGACGATCTTGGGTCGACGAATGGTTCAACCACCCCCGCGAAAAGCAGGTTTCCGCGAATTCGTTCGTTTTTCAGCAGCCTGCTAACCGAACACGGGCGCGACGAACGGACGGAAAAACCTGAACGCGACGGTCGCGACGGCGCGACGGGGGGCGCGGCGCTGCGCGCCTGCGCGTGCACGGCGAACGGATTGTTTCGGAAACAGCAACAGACAACGACAACCGATGGGGCGCTGCGCGCCCGAGTTTCGGGAGGGCGACGGAGAAGGACGAGTCTCGATGCGCGGGTGGGGAACGGGTGACAGCGGTGCAGCAGGGATGTGTCGGTGCCGGAATGCGGTAGCGCTCGAGTGGATCAACGCCGGACTGGGTCAGCGCCGGAGTGCATGCGCGCCTGCCTGCACGATCAGCTTCGTGGGGAGTGTTCTGATTTTTGTGTGTGAGGCGCTACCCTGCGGACCTCGGAGGTCGCAATGCCTCGTACACGGAAGTCTCGTGCTGTCTCGTCCACCCCGGTCGGTCCGACGTTCGACCCGGCTGCGCTCGACGCACTGCTCGCCGGACGCCAGACGGCCGGCGAGCTGGACGACCTGTTCCGCCAGATGAAGAAGGCGCTGATGGAACGCGTCCTCGCCGGCGAGCTCACCGCCCATCTCGGCTATGGCCCGGGTGAGGCCAAGCCCGCCGAACAGGCCAATCACCGCAACGGCGCGACGTCGAAGACGGTGCTCACCGAGGACGGCCCGATCCCCGTCGCCATCCCGCGCGACCGGGCCGGCACGTTCGCGCCGCAGCTGATCCCCAAGCACGCCCGGCGCCTGCCGCGCTTCGACCAGAATGTGCTGGCGCTGTATGCGCGGGGCCTCTCCGTGCGCGAGATCCAGCGCCACCTCGAGGAGCTCTATCAGGTCGAGGTGGCGGCGAGCGTGATCAGCGCCGTCACCGACGAGGTGCTCGCCGAGGTCACCGCGTGGCAGCAGCGGCCGCTGGAGCGCGTCTACCCGGTGCTCCTCCTCGACGCGCTGCGCGTGAAGATCCGCGGCGACGACGGCGTCGTGCGTAACAAGGCCGTCTACCTCGCGCTCGGGATCACCAGCGCCGGCACGAAGGACGTCCTGGGGCTCTGGGTCGATGCGAGTGAGAGCGCCACCTTCTGGCACCGCGTGCTGAGCGAACTGCAGACTCGTGGCGTGGCCGACATCCTCATCGCGCTGGTCGACGGGCTCACCGGCTTCCCGGCGGCGATCACCGCGGTGTTCCCGTCGACGCAGGTGCACACGTGCGTCGTGCACCTCGTGCGGCGCAGCCTGGCCTTCGTGCGTTTCCGTGACCGCAAGCGCGTCGCGGCGGCGTTGCGGCGCATCTACCGCGCGCCGACGGTGGCCGGCGCCGAGGCCGCCCTCGCTGAGTTCGCGGCGAGTGCCGATGGGCAGCGCTATCCGCTGATCGCCCCGATCTGGGCGCGCGGGGTGTGTACGGATTTCTGTGTGTGACGCAGGGAATCCGGTTACGGCTCCGGGGT
>ERZ1066136.85-NODE-85-length-102731-cov-18.257178_pt1 | contig 102731 bp, 109 predicted proteins | sample MGYA00382783_ERZ1066136 | MGnify/ENA primary metagenome ERZ1066136 (study PRJEB33369, sample SAMEA5778366) | biofilm metagenome | biome: Industrial cooling water; feature: Water cooling tower basin; material: Biofilm | place: United Arab Emirates | collected... | reverse complement strand
ACCAACACATTCAGTACAAAAGAGACGAGGAAGGAGTTGAGCAAGTACGCAGTCCCAGAAGAGCATGGAGCGATAGAATGACGGGAGTAGACTGTGACTGTTACACCGTATTTATTCTCTCCATCCTACGATCTCTTGATATAGACTGCCTCGCCAAAATAACGAAATATCCAAAGAGGTATCCGGAAGTTCCGAGATGGCAGCATGTATATCCAATTGTACCAAAGCCTAGTCATCTGGAAGACTACCTAGATGAACGTGATTACTACATCGTGATTGATTGTGTGAAGGACAGGTTTAATGATGAACAACCTTATTTAGAATGTAAAGACTACGATATGAGACTGGATTATTTAGACGGAGTTGAAGATGAAGGACAAGAGGAAATCCAATTCATAGAACATGAAAATGTTGACCTCTCTGATCTTGCTTCACTCTACGATGAAGATGAAATGGGAAACATCTTCAAAAAAATTGGAAGCAAAGTAAAAACTGTTGCAAAGAAAGTGGGCACAGTAGCGCAAAAGGTGGGCGATAAAGTTGGTGATGGTATCAGGTTTATTAATCGCTATGTAAATCCTGCTACGCTCCTGCTTCGCAACGGTTTCCTATTAGCTATGAAAAATAACATGATGAATGTAGGCGGGAAACTTCGCTACGCTTACATGACAGATGCGCAAGCACAGGCAAAGGGAATCAACCTAAGTGAGTTAAAGAAACTGCGATCCATCAAAGACAGAGCTGAGACGGTTTACTGGCAAGCAGGTGGTAAAAAGGAAAATCTAAAAAAAGCGATTCCTGGTGGAAAAGGTAACAGGGATAAAAAAGTACCCTTGAGTGGCTTCGAAGGATTTTTTGGTGCGCATGATGTCTATGCAGATGAAGACGAGTACAATATCATTCATAGCAATGGTGTTGAGGGCTTAGGTGAAATCGCTACGGGTACAGCATTGGCAGCAGCAAGTTCAGCGGTGGCAGCTATTGCAGGCGCGTTAAAACAAGTCAAAGGTTTATTCACTAAAGGTGGTGGCGATGAGCAATCCTTTCAAAGTGAATCAGACGGAGGTGGAGAACCATTGCCTGCAACTATTTCAGAAGATGAAGAGGCAATCATTGCAAGTGCATCAATCCCTTCTTCCTACACACCAACAACTCTAAAAACCAATGAAGCAACAAAAATATATTCAGCACCTGCTTCGCCTACTCAGCCTGTACTATCAAATGAATCTACCGCCAGTAGAGCTATGCTTCTACCAAATGAAAGTGCATCATCAGACAGTGCGCTACAAACTCAGGATAGTTCAGAGAAGGCTGGCTTCTTACAGAAGACTACGACATGGGTAAAAGCAAATCCTGGTAAGTCTCTGCTTGTCGCTGGAGGAATTATCACAGGAGGAGTTCTTTTGATAAGAGCAATGAGGGGTGGATCAGGAACGAATGGATTGGAAGGCGTTCCTCCAAAAAAGAAAAAGACGAAGAGCAAGACTAAACCTGATAGCAAGAACAAAAAAGAAAAAGTAAAAGCACAAAATCTATTATAAGCATGGCTAAGCAGAAGAAAAACAAACAAGGGAATGCACTCTTTGGAACCGCTCCAGTAATGGAACATCCGATAGCGCAGACGGTAACTAAAGGTGGGCTTGTGCTACTCGCAGCCATCGCAGCAGGCGGTGCTGGCGCGGCACTTGGCAAGCACTCGCTGCTTGCAGGAATTCCAGTGACATTGGTGGGTTTCCATAAGAAGAATCCCTACATCATCGCAGCAGGTTTTGGGCTTACACTAAGCAACGGATTTCAAAATCAAAACAAGACTACAACAGTGCAGGGTGTAGATGGATTTGATATGAAACAAATTGCTGAACAGGCAAAAGATCGTGTGGGAACATTCTTCAAGAATTTCTCAGAAAAGCTTTACATCAGCAAAGCAGAACCAAGTGCAACCAACGGACTTGCTGGTGAAGAGCAAGTAACCTACTTCGTCAATCCATACAACAATTCAAAGGAATTAGATATGTCAGCCATTGATAGAATCCAGGAACAGATCGCGAACATGAATGGAATGAATGCAGTGGAAGAAACTGAAAGAGAGTTTTAAATCAAAGAGTAACAATTAAACACAAAGTAAAATTATGCTGGGAGCATTAGGACAACTCATGGAGAGTGAGTACACAAACCCAACGGAGTTGTTGGGTCTGAATGGAGAGATGGATACTGAGTTAATGGGGTATCTGAATGCGCTGAACCCTGTGCAACGGGCAAAGGCGATGAGTAAGATTGTGAAGCGGCACATTCCTTCTCAAGGGTCACGTGCAGAGTTTGAGAAGTTCTTTGTAGAACTACCCAAGCACATTAAAGAGCAATTGCTTCAAGGTAAGTTGCGCCTGGCAGATCAATTGATTCATACCATCAAGCCAATCAAAGGCGCAAAGACGATCAAGATGTTTGAAAGTCAGGACGTAAAGGAGGTAAACCTGCGTAACATCAGTAACGCAAAACTTCCTAAGAACATGGCCTTGCTCGTGTCGGGAATTTATTTGCTGCATGGTGTTGCCGATTCATTGGACATTGATGACATCAAAACAACCAAGTTTGATTCAATCGAAAACATCGGAGCACTTGCTAACGGTGAGTTTAAACTGAAGGCTAACAAGAAACAATTGGTGAGCGATACTTCTAACAGGAAGTTTGTGACCACTCAGTTTGACATGGTGCCAAAGAGTTTTTACAAACTGGCAAACCCTCGTCTGATTCATGACGATGTGGACATCGAATTTGAAATTAAACTTGGAACGATCAAGGGTCTGGATGCAAACTCAGTTTTGTATGTAGGCCTTGAAGGAACTGCAACCATTCCTTAGTAGGTCATGGAGAAGCGTTTGGTGGATAAAATCTACACCTTCCTGGTGGACGCGGAAGGGCAACCGGTGAGCAAGAAGTTTGACCTGGATAAGAACGTCAAAGTGGTACACGGTATCATGATGAGTTCAGACAGACCGAACCTCTTGTTCTACCGAGGCTCTCAACGGATTGAACTTTCGGGGGAAGAACTTTTCCCAGAAGACTTTGAGAGCAAAATGTTTATGAGTGGAATGGCAGTAGCTCCCGACAATAAATACAAGTCGTTGGGTAATGGAGTAGTATCCGGAAACGGTGAGTTAAAAATCCAATACAAGGATACGGCCAATCCAAACGCTCCCTTTGCGGCTTACAAAGTTATCATCAGTCTTTTATGTGAGATGAAATGATAATCACGAAGACCAAACGGAGAATCATCATAGCCAAACTTGAAGTGAATAAGCTTGAGCGGTTCAAGCCATTCGAAATCAGGCTTCCGGCTAATGTGAAGAAAGTAACAGGGATACTCGTAACGACATCAGCAACATGGGAACCGGGACCGTAAGCTTTCAAGCTAATGACAAGATGGATGTCTTTTATGTAGCACGCCTAAAAGAAGAAGGTATTGAGTCGTCAGACGAATCGATCATTCAAGTTGAAGACTCACAGTTTGAGGGTGATAAGGCTTGGGTTACTGGAAATGTACCGAAGATGAAACCTGTACATGTTGAGGGTGATACTTCCATCGTCAATGCCTGGTTCAAAGGTGAGTCGTTTGACAATCCGTTTGTCATCACAGTATATGTTGAATGTGAAACTGCTGAAGAGCTTGAAGAAGTTACTGCGGATGAAGAATTAGAACAGAGCAAGAATGATAAAGCAGATTTTCTTGAACCAACAGAGATACACTTATGACCGAGCAATTCATTTTAGAGTTTGCGCCTTTGCGATTAAAACAACAAGGCTATTCGAAGTATCATCTCCGTCACAGGGATTTTATCATCGAGGCAGGAACAACAGTAACCATTCCTGCCTACAATGAAATGTTCTTCATCATTGATGAACCTCCTGGTCTTGTGGTTGACTCTGGATATGGAATGTACGACTCAACGGAAGATCCCATACCAGAGAGCATTCATATTCATCGAGGTGAAATCAAGATAACGAATCCAGGAGCTGCAAAGCGAAGAATAAAATTTATACAAGCAATCATAGTGAATTAGTTATGGCACTACCGAATAAAGAAAAATACGAACAGAAAAAGATTGATAGTCTTTTGCACTACCTACGCTTATACCATGAGAAAGGTCAACCCATTGATAATGAAATCTTAGTGGATGGATTCAAGGCGGTACGTAGAACAAGTGACCCTGATATGTTTACGATGTTTGAAAACTTCGTAACTGCGGATACGAGATCAATTGAAATTCTACTTTTCACTGGCAGTAGCAATAACAACGAAAAGCGCATTTTTTATTTTGGTGAACAACCCAAGGAAGGCTTATCTGGAGTTGATGTTAAAAATATCGTTGATGAAGAAGTTCAACGAAAACTGCGGGAGAAAGAATTTGATGAGCTAAAAGACGTAAATAAAAAATTACAGCAACACATCGCAGACCTAGAGAGTGAAGTCGAGGAATTAGAGAAGCACAATGCCCGACTTGAAATGAAACAATCTCCTTTGAATAGTTTCTTGGGTGACGTTGGTTCAAGTCTGGTGGAGAGCTTCATCAAGCGTAATCCAAAACTAATGGCAGCCTTCCCAGGTGGTGAGGCACTCGCAGGTTTGTTGCAATCAAGTAATGAAGAAACGAGTGAAGAGTCTATACCGGATTCAGAAGTCAGCTTCAAACCAAAGGTAAGTTCTTCCGCTTCATCTCTCACTGAAGAAGAACAGGCTGCTATCCAGTTTGTCAATCAGATTAAGTCACAGTTTAGCAAAGAAGAATTTGAGCGAGTGCTTCTCATTCTTCAAACCCTTGCCGATGACAAGAGTAAGATTGACCTAATCATTAATCATGTAAACATTAAACAATCATAACAATGAACAAGTACAGTTTTGAAGTGAGCATTGAGGCGCAAACGCAAGGTGAGGCAGAAGTAAAACTGTCAGCAGCATCCATCTTGATGCAGAAGTTAAAGGCACGCGAAATAGCAAAGCTTGCCGATGTGGTCAAGAATGACCCAATGAAAACATCCCTGGCTAAAAAAGCCTTGGGGTTATAGAGAATTAAAGAAGGGATAAGTAAGACATGAACGCAGACGAACAGAAGGTTCAAAATCTCAAGACCGTAGTGATCTATTCGACACTTGGACTTGGCACTGCTACCGGACTGTTTTTTCTGGCGCGTCACTTTTACAAAAAGACAAGAGCGAATGTATCTCAAAAGCGAAGTCTGGAGGTAGGCGATCCGGCAACATTTGCCAAGCAATTGAAGATGGCTTTTGATAATGACAATTACGCAGGTTGGGGAACGAATGAAAAGATGGTGATGCAAGTATTTAATGAAATACCATCCAAGAGCATGTACTCAAAAGTGCAGAAGGAGTACGCCAACCTCTATGGTAAAAGTCTGAATGCAGACCTGGAAGACGAATTGAGCAGTGAAGAGTATAACGAGCTGATAAGGATTTTAAACGCGAAGAACTAATGGCGAAGAAGGCATTGAAGGGGAAGACGAAAGCACAAGCGAAAAAGCCGAAAGCAAAAAAGACAGCAACACCAAAAAAGAGTCAAGGCAAGAAGGGTGCTGTTAAACCTGCGAAGGTATTTATCTACGCATTGGCTCTAGCTGCCCTTGGCGGTGGTGGGTATCTGGTATATGATGGGATTAAAAGAAAGAAGTTGGCTGAACAAAATCAGTTGCCTCCAGACGCCAACGATACAATCATTATAAATAACACACTACCAGCTTCGTTTAGCACCTTCACATCAAGAGTTCTGAGTTCAGCCAGTGATAGTTTCCCTTTAAAGAGAGGAAGCCGAGGTACGCGAGTCACCATGCTTCAACAGGCCTTAGCGAAGACTACTCCATCCATTATGATTGATGGACAATTCGGACCACAAACAGCGGGAGCATTAAAGACAGCGGGGTATCCTGAAATTGTAGATGAAACACTCTTCAACAAAATCACCGGATCAGCTAAGGGTTTTGTCCAGGTGGTATTCAATCCTTCCGCATTAGCTGAGAGCCTTTACAAAGGTGCGCAAGCAAAGAATCTTGCTCAAGTGATGGATATTTTAAAACAGCTAAAATCTGTGTTGGAATATTCAGCGGTGAATGAGTACTATAAAAAGCAAAGCTTTATCTCAAAGACTATCGTAACCGATCTTCTCGAATATGCCTTCAAAAGCAATGAAGCTGCCAAGGTGCAGATACGAAATGAATTCCTGCGCATAGGTTTAAAAGTAAGCTCTTCGGGAACGTGGAGCCTACAAGGAATCCGACTTTACAAAGACCTCGTCACTATCCGCGAAACAGTGGTAACGGATGCCAGGAATAACCGGATACCTGTGCGCAGGAATACCATACTCGGAGATGAATTGGAAGTCGCTAATGGAATGACATGGTTCAAGTCTATTGATAACAGCATTCTGAAAGTCCCAACGCAGGACGTGAAGTACACTTAAACAATTAATAACAATGGCAAAGTTTGAAAACTTCGCAGGGAAACTCCTGCGATTAGAGGGAGGGTATGTGAATCATCCATTGGACAAAGGAGGCCCGACTAAGTATGGAGTCATTCTTTCCGTGTGGAAGGAACACGGCCATGACAAAGATGGTGATGGAGACATTGATGCAGAAGACATCAAAAAACTCAGTGAAGAAGATGCGAAGTGGATCGCAAAGAAAATCTTTTGGGATTACTTCCAGGCAGACTTAATCTTAAATGAATCAGTAGCTCAGTTCATTGTCGATTGGGGTTATAATTCAGGAAGGAAGACAGTTGCCAAGATTGTTCAGCGTGTCATTAAGGTAGACGTTGATGGAATTGTAGGCGCAAAAACACTTAGTGCAATCAACTGTGCTGACCAGGAGCGTTTGTTCAATCTACTCAAGATTGAACGCCAGGTATTCTTGAACAACATCATCAAGAGAAGACCTGACCAAATTGTATTCTATGATGGATGGATGAATCGAGTGAATTCATTCCGCTTTAAGCAAGCTACATAAAGCACTAAACAAGTAAAGAGTAAAACACATGCTATCAAGAATAAAGGGAATTTTGAAAGAGTACGGCTTTGTCCTATACACAAGGCCTTATGAGCTTAACATCGTTGGGCTAAGAAGTAAAAGTGTGGAATCAAATTCCTTTGATGATGAGATTCATGTGTTTTACACTTTGCCCAATGGCAAATGGAATTATCACATCTATCCGGCAACCACTGACCCAGGAACATTCTGGTTAAACAATCCTGCCTATCCACAAGGCACAGCCATTCTTGCCCAGGGTCAGAATGTGGATGCCTACTCCATTGGAAAACATCGAGGAAAGTATGAAGCGCTTGTTCAGCAAAAACCAGTTACTGTAATACGCGATTATGACCGCGATGCTATTCTAGACTTTAACAATGGCGAAAAACAAACAGGGCATTTTGGTATCAACATTCACAGAGCATCTGTTTCAGGCACAACGAAATCCATTGACCAATATTCAGCAGGATGCCAGGTGTTTAAAAGCGCAGATGACTTTCTAGTGTTCATGGAGCTTTGTAAAAATCATGCAAAGCTTTATGGAAATAAATTCAGCTACACACTGATTGATTTTAGATCGCTAAGAAGAATTACACTCAAGCGAGTAATAACAGCAACAACTGTTTTTGCTGCCATCGCTTTGGGATGGGTTTTTAAACCAAATATCAATAATTAATGGAAGGACTTACTCCGCCATTTTATTCGAGAACCGATGAGCTGCTTTATAAAATCTATTTAAAGCTTCAGGGAGAAAGTATGCCTGGACTAACAGCAAACGACATTAATACGCTTTCTAAACTCAATGCCATTCTTGAGGATGGAGAACTTATTAGTCAAAGTCAGTTCAACGATACAATTATGGCTTTACGTGGGAATGTTCTTGTAAGTGCAAATACACTGGAGAAGCTTTATAACATCATTCAAGGTATGCAGTCACTCAAAAGAGAAGACATTGATACTTTAGAAGAGTTAAATGCCATTCTCTCAAACGCAGACCTTGTTCGTATCCAAGATTTAGCAGATGCGCTTGTAGCACTTAATCTTAAACAACGAAACTTTCAATTTTACTTTCCCGATAGCCAATGGGATGACGATCACAACCAAAGTTTGCGAAGAGACCGCTTTGTTATGCGTGGAAAAATTACAGACTTATCTAACGACTTTACAAATGCCCTATCGGCAGTATCCTATAAAACACGAATTGATACATCAAGCACTTGGGCATATCACTTAAATGTAAGCGCATTACAGAACTGGATTAATGCTAACATCTCCGGAAATGAACAAACAGGAACAAGGTATTGGATCAGATGCATCCCTACTTATAAATCGGGGCATAATGGAGAAGCAGTAAATACTTTAACATATAACATTCAGACATAACCAAATATTTGTGATTTATGGAGGGGAGAAACAAAGCAAACAGAGAAGAACAAGGACAACGTTTACATAGAGACCAACTTCTTACAGTTGGTGACTTTGAAAATTTAAAGCAAGACCTGTTTAATGAGATTAAAAATCTCTTAAAGGGAGCAACTGCCACACCCGCCAAAAAGTGGCTTAAGTCATCAGAAGTAAAAAAGCTGTTAGGAATATCTACTGGAACGTTGCAAAACTTGAGGATCAATGGGTCTTTATCTTATAGTAAAGTAGGTGGTATCATCTTCTACGACTACGATCAAATTGCTAAACTGATTCAAAGCAATGAACAACGCTGAACAGTTAGGGAATTTTATTGATCGCATTACTTCAGATGCTAACCTTACAACATCGCACATTGGTCTATGCACTGCATTAATTTCAATCTGGATTAAAGGCGATTTAAGTAATCCATTTAATGTATCGCGAAAGCGATTGATGACAGCAGCCAGAATTAAATCAGTTACCACGTATCATAAGGTGATTAGCGACCTGGCCAAACTTAACTATGTGAAATATGAACCCTCATATCATCCAGCCAAGGGTAGTTTAATACATATCCTTTAAGTATTAACTCACACGTTGTAAAAGCGAATTGAATTTTGAATTTCAGAATTCGGTTCGCTTTTTGTATGTTTGAAGTATCAAGTGGATTGTCGATTTGTTTTGATTTTGGCCGTAACCAAACGGTAACCATAATTTTGAAAAGCTAATAAATTACTAATAGTGAGGTGGTTGTAAAAGTAAAAAAACACCCTCCTCCTCTGCGAAGTAGATTTCAATTGAACTAAGCCTCGAAATCATTAGAACTTCGAGGCTTTTTTCTTTTTTGATCTCGCCATTTTATTCCAAGGTGCCTAATTCCTAGGTAACCCGAGCAATGACCCGAAAAATTTTCAAAGTCGAGTCACTGATCTTGATTACAGCTCATCCAAGACTTAGCTTCAAGAACCAAAATCTAGAAACAATAAACGCCACAACGAACATCCTCCTTCACGCACAGAAGTCACGATACAGTCGACTCGCGCGAGGTCTAAGCTTTTTCCAAAACTTCGGCAAAAAATATTATATTTGCCAAAGTTTGGAATATTTAATTCAATGGCCATCACGATAGAAAAGCCACTTTTAGAGCATTTTAAGGGCAAAACATCTGTTTCAGCTAATGAAATCCTGCGCTTTTTAAGAACCCAATATCCTGGTGTAGCCCAAAAGACCCTCCAATGGAGGATCTATGAACTCAAAAAGAACGGGCTTCTTCACCACGTAACCCGAGGCACCTACTCCTTCGAAGAACGCACGGAATATCGGCCGACCATATCACAACCCCTAAAAAGGCTATTTAATAAAATCCACCGATCATTGCCGTACGTAAAAATTTGTGTTTGGGATACGCGCTGGTTTAATGAATTTATGGAACTTCAACTCTTTAAGCATTTCCTCGTGGTCGAAGCCGAGAAAGATGTGGCCGAAGCCATTCACAACCGGCTGGTAAGTCCCACCGCAGGTGTTTTTTTGGACCCTGACAAAGAGATATTTGACAAGTACATCGCAAATCACGATGAAGTCATCATTGTAAAGCCAATGATATCCGAAGCCCCGCTAGCTAATCACCAAAACATCGTATGTGCGTCACTTGAAAAACTATTGGTCGACTGCTTGGCTGAACGAGTTATGTTCAGTGCCCAGCAGGCCGAGTTGGATGCTATCTTTAAAAGTGCTTTTGATCGATATACCATCAACATCAATGCGATGAAGCGATATGCCAGAAGACGCAATAGACTCGCGGAACTCCAAGCGCGAATTCAAAACTTTGGCAAAAATTGAAAATAGTGCCGCAAATTTGACATGATACATCAGGCTTCATACGAACTGGAATGGATAAAGAAAGTATCCGAATCTCTTGGTAAAAAAGGTGATCCTAAATTGTTGGAGAAAGTGATTTACGCCTTTACGCTACTAGAACAGATCGTAATTCATAAGCTCGACTTCATATTCAAAGGAGGAACCTCACTACTTCTTTCAACCAATCCACCCCGCAGATTTTCAATTGATATTGACATCATAACATCCACTCCTCAAAAGGCCATTGAAGCATTACTCGAAAAAATTGTTGCAACCGAACTGTTTACAAGGTGGGCATGTGATAACGACCGCAAATCAGCGGTAGAAGCCCCGGTCGCACACTATAAGTTGTATTACAAAAGCAAAGTCGATACCTACATCCCGGAAGAGCCCATTTTGCTCGATGTACTTTTCGCGCCAAACCCATATCCGAAAGTAAAGAAATACCCTATTGCTCATGGTTGGGTACTAACCGATAAAGAACCACTCACCGTAAACATCCCCGTTTTCGAATCACTTCTTGGCGATAAACTTACTGCCTTTGCTCCTACCACAACGGGCATTTTGTACACCAAGAACAGACCCGTGGAAATCATCAAGCAATTGTATGATGTGAGTCTTCTCTTTGATCTCTCCACTGATTTTGAACTGGTAAAAAAAAGCTTTCTAAAAGTAGTGCACGAGGAAATTGCTTTCCGAAAGCTGGACATCTCTTGGAAGCAGGTACTGCAAGACACCACCGAAGCATGTCATATACTTGCTCAACGAAACCTGACGCGGCCGGAGTTTATTCATTTACAAACTGGCATCACCAATATCACAAATTTTGTCCTTGACCGCTTTAAGATTGAAGAAGCCATCACCGCATCAGCAAAAACTGCCTACCTCTGTAGCCTGTTGGAGGCCGATGAAACACCTGCGCCTGTACGGTTTGAATCCCCGGCACAAATAGCATCGTTAACCATCGAGAGCATGAACCACTTAGAACTTAACAGGCTGAAGAAAACCAACCCTGAGGCTTTTTACTATTGGCACAAATCCATAAATCAAAATTGAAAATCAAGGTTAGTATGAATAAAACACACGCTCGTCCTCTGCAGCGCGACTCCAAAGCCAGGACCCCACACAACATCCGATGAGCGCAACACATTAACGCGAAGTTAGATTTCGCACAACGGCCCCTCGCGCACTTGCGCATTCTTCTCGTACCTACTATCCTTGCGCCTGTCGCGACAACTTTTATTTTCATCATTTTTTAACCAAAAAATTAGAGAATTATGAACAAGAGTCTGAAAACTGTCGTTTGTGGCATCGCCCTTATTGCGGGGCTTTCCTTTATTTCCAACAAAGAAACATCCGCTAACCTGGCGTACTGGGCAGCTTCCAGTGTGACCGATAGCGGTATTGTTCAAAACGGTGCCGCTGGAGCAGGTGGAACGGCCGGAGCCTATGCAGGTGCATGGGCAGCTGCCAAGGTTGGTGCAGCCATTGGCACCACCGTGGGTCCTGTGGGCACTGCCGCAGGAGCCATCATTGGCGCAGGCATTGGCGCAGCCTAACGGGGCCAAAAAGAGGGGCCGTATCCGGCTCCTCTTCTTTTTCACTTCTAATCCATTGACGAGATGCTACGCGAAGCATTTTTGGTTACAGCGACTATTGTAAGTACCAGTTGGCTGATCAAGACACTTTTTGTGTTTCTGCAAACCACTAAGCAAACCCGCATCGCATTGAATATGTTCACGTTCCGGACCATAGCGATGGAGGTAGTGATTGTTTTCTTGCTGGTATTGAGTATTGTCTCAATGATGTTATCACTCGACCAAGCGTCACCCCAAAGTATCACCGGAATTGGGCTGGCCATTTTGCTATCGGCCACGTTGCCTACGTACGCGTTCTTTATCGAACCTCTTGTCCGCCTGCGCGGATCAAACCTGACCGACATCACCTCCGACTATTCCCACCTTCCCCCCATTCGGGACAATAACATTCGCATTGTGGAGACCAAAAGTGACCTTCTCAATGCCTATGCCACCGGGATCATTCCCTATAGCCGAACGATCATTCTCGGAAAACGCATTCGGCAACAAATGACAACAAACGAACTGGAGAGCATCCTCTATCATGAAATCGGACATCTCTCAAAAAATCACTTGTTAAAGCTCTACCTCATCAACCTGCTGGTGATTGGGCTGGGTGTTGTTTCGTTTACCTTCATCCGACAGGCGATCGAAAATTCCTCGCTACCCCTGTTATGGGTAGGCCTGCATGGATCGGCATTTGCCGCGTTACTACTGTTTTTATCGGCTGCGGCCCAACGTTCATTTGAAAAACAGGCTGATGTGTTTGCTGCGTGTGCTACTGGAAGCATGGCTATTATCGATGCATTAAAAAAAATGGACCATTTAAGTGGCGGGCAAGTATCCCGAAAGTCGCTCAACTACCCAACCCTTCAACAGCGCGAATCGTATGTCAAAGCAAACGTTGTCTCGCACACTTGTTAGCATAGGCTTTCTGGCAGCAGGGGGTGTGTTTGCTTACCACTCGCTTGACCCTATGCTTACTTTTTCGACCCAATCCTCCGAAAGTTTTCTGACCGTCCATCATCGGTATTCGTCCGTTGATTTTCTTCACATTTTTGTCTCCAATAGCATCGTACTGACGCTATTGCTCTATGGTGGGTTTTTTACGGGCGGGTTGCTGGCCGCCACGGTGCTTTTCTGGAATGGTTTTGTGATCGCCCTTGCGGTGATGCAGCTATCCACACAATTGGCCCCAACCACGCTCCTCTATGGCTTTGCCCTTCACGGGGCCATTGAAGTGCCTGCTCTATTGATAGCCGCTACTAAAAGCTATAATGGCATCCCCTTCTATCAACATCTGCTACACCACCAACTCCGCACCGATTTGATCCCCACTTGGAAAGAATATGGCATTCTCCTCGGACTTCTCGCGATTGCCGCATTAATTGAATCGTCTTTATGATACCTTGGCTATGAGAAAAATTTTCTATTGCTTTCTTGCTCTTCTGGTTTGCACCATGGTTTCGGCCTACTATCGAAGCGGAAAAATCGTGGACATCTTTCCCCCCGACCAGCATGCCTTTCTCCAGGTTACGAGCAATCTCACATCCACCATCTACATCCTGGTCTCGTTGCTGATTTACGGTGTCATTTTCTACACAGCCTTTCACATCAACCGGGTCTTCCAAGCGGCCATTGATGAAAAAAGTTATCTCTCGGCTATCCCGCACTTTTTGCTGTATCTGTTGGGGGTTGAAATCGTTAAGTTTGCCAACGCCATTCTGTTTTTGGAACACAGCCTTGTGCACATCATAGCCGATGAGTCAATTGCCGAGACATTGAAAACCACTTTTTGGTATCGGTATAATAGCCATATTGAAACCGGTGCCTTGCTGTTGTTTCCGGTTTTTTGTTTTGCCATTCTACGGTCACAGAACCAGCGTTATAAAGCAAGCCTTATTAAGGCGTTGGCCGTTGGTGCCGGATTTCTGGTGGTCAGCATCATCGGGCGATAGCTTCTAGCGCTGTAGCCGCTACCGCATCGCCCGCTCCAACCGTTTATTTTTCAAATTCGTATTGACCACTTCCATTTTGCGACCATAGTGGAGGCTGGCGTTGATTTCATATCCAAACAGCAGTACGGTGGTCAGCAACTGAATCCAAATCATCAGCGCAATGAGTGCCCCAATGGATCCGTACACTTTGTTATAGCTGCCGAAGTGCGTGACATAATAGGAAAACCCGTACGAAACACCCAGTCCCGCCAAGGTTGCCAACCGCGAGCCCACTGAAAAAAAACTCCAGTTATAGTGCACGGCCGGTCCAAAGTAATAAATACACGAAATGGCGATGAAAAACACCGCAAAAATGATCACAAAGCGAAGGAAAAAAATCAGATAAATGGTATAATCTGTCAGGTTCACGTTGAGTCGCTGCGCATTGGCGATGAGGTAGTCGATAACAACCTGCCCCACGATGAGCAATACCACGGCCGTCAACAAGGCCAGTGCGAGCATGAGTGTTAGGCCCAAGGCCGTGAGGCGCATCCGCCACACACTTCGTTTTTCAACGGTGCGATAACAGGCATTGAATGCACGCATCAACGCCATCATGCCGTTGGTGGCCAGAAACAGCGAAAACAGAAACCCGAATGTGAGCAGCCCTCCCCTTTCTTTGCTCACGATATCCAAAATGGTGGAGGAAATTACTTCAAACATGCTGGGCGGAAGGTACCCCTCCAAAAACGCCATGATGCTATCAGTGTTGATGGCGGGAAAATACGATGAGATGTAGGGAATCAATGTAAACAAAAAGATGACGGCCGGGAAAATCGCTAGAATAAAATTGTACGACACACTGTTGGCGCGGTCCAGTATCTCGTCCTCATCCACATTGTGGGTGAAGATTTTCAAAAAACTATACAACGAAAGATTATCGTACCGCTTAAAACGGATTTTCTTTAGCCAGTTCCGACCGGTACGGGCAGACGTGAACTTCAGTATCCGTTTTCGCGTGACGTACTTCATGGAAAATAGGGAGCCAATACGTTTTGAAACACCTCGGGTGGGCGGCACGGGCGGCCCGTCTTTTTGTCCACAAATGCCAAGTGCGTTTCGCCTTGGTGTATCAGCTTGCCCAGGCTATTGAAAATCTGATAGTCAAACCGGATACGCACACCCGGCTTCTCGCGGATGGTAGTGCGCACGGTGAGCAGATCGTCATAGAGGGCGGCAGCCAAAAACTTGGAGTAGTTCTCCAGCACGGGCATCATCACGCCCATGTCTTCGAGTTCTTTATAGGTAAGTCCCAACTGGCGCAAACTCTCCACCCGCCCCACTTCGTAATACATGGCGTAGTTTCCATAATACACGTATCCCATTTGGTCGGTTTCGCCATAGCGCACGCGTATGTGGGTTTCAGAGGTATACATTATCTTTTTTGGGCGGCTTTTCGCTGTTCGGCCGTGAGCGCACGTTGGTATTTGCGGGCATTCTTCATGTGCTCGTCATAGTTGGTGGCAAAATTATGATACCCGGAAAAGTCCTCGCGCGAGCACATGTAGATGTACGTGTGCTTTTCATAGTTGAGCACGGCATCAATCATGGCAATCTGGGGCATGTTGATCGGCCCTGGTGGTAACCCCGTGTGCTTGTAGGTGTTGTAGGGAGACTCCACCTCCTTGTGCTCATTCAACACGCGCTTGATGGTAAAGTCGCCCACGGCATAGACCAGCGTAGGGTCGGCCTGCAGGGCCATGTCGCGTTTCAGGCGGTTCATATAGAGCCCCGCAATCCGAGGGGCCTCGTCTTCGCGGTAATTTTCGGCCTGAACGATCGAGGCTAACGTAGACACCTCGATGGGGGAAAGACCGATTGCCTTGGCTTGGCCAAGCCGCTGCTCATTCCAAAATTTCTGATACTCCTCGTACAGCTTGGTTACCAGATCCTCGGGCGACACATTGAAATACACTTCATAGGTGTTGGGGATAAACATCGCTATGATCGTCTCGTCCGTAAAGCCCTCCGGGTTGTTGCCCACAAAAGCTTCCAGGGCATCTCTAAACTCAGCGGACGTCATTCCCACATTTTTTGTGATTTTTTCGTGCAGCTCCTCCACTTTGCGCGCGTGCGAAAACGTGACGTTGACAGGTTCCTGCTTGCCCGACTTTAGCACTTTTATCGCTTCGATGTTCGTCATCCCGCTGCGCAACATGAACCGCCCCGGCTTAATCTGTTCGTCATAATTTGACAGGCGCGCCACAAAACTGAACGAAACCGGGTCGTTGATAAATCGGCCATCGTACAATTCGCTGATCACCTGCTGGTACGTGGCCCCGGAGCGCACGACAAACAGTTGGTCTTGCCGATCCACCAGGATGTTGGGTGTAAAGGCAATTTGATAGCCATAAAATATAAATGTGATGAGCAACATGGAGCCGCCCAGATAGATGACGAGCTTTCGCTTGCTCAAGGGTTCGTTTTTTAACTCCGCCATACCAGTCAAAATTAAGAAATTAACACATAGCCCGGGGTGCGGGCGGGTCAAACAAAAACCCATTTCCGGTGGGCGAAAATGGGCTTCTGTCTACCGGCTGCGAGGCCGTCCTTTAAAATTTGATGCCGGGGAAGTAAGCGCTGTCGCCCAACTCCTCTTCGATGCGGATCAGCTGGTTGTACTTTGCCATCCGGTCTGAGCGCGAGGCTGAGCCGGTCTTAATCTGGCCAGTATTTAAGGCCACGGCCAAGTCGGCAATGGTGCTATCTTCGGTTTCGCCCGAGCGGTGCGACATGATGCTCTTGTATTTATTCCGCTTCGCCAAATTGACGGCATTGATCGTTTCGGTCAGCGAGCCAATTTGATTTACTTTAATCAGAATGGAGTTGGCCACGCCCAAGTCAATGCCTTTCTGCAAAAACTCTACGTTGGTCACAAACAGATCATCTCCCACCAGTTGCACCTTGCTGCCTATTTTTTCGGTCTGTTTCTTCCATCCGTCCCAATCTTCCTCGGCCATGCCATCTTCAATGGAAATGATCGGATACTTCTTCACCCATTTGGCCCAGTAGTCCACCATTTCGTCTGACTTCAATTTCTTGCCATCCGATTTCTTGAACGTATATGTTTTGGTTTTGGCATCATAAAACTCCGAGCTGGCCGCATCCATCGCAATGAACATGTCCACGCCCGGTTTGAACCCAGCTTTTTCAATGGCCATCAACACAATTTCGATGGCCTCTTCGTTGGACTTGATGTTGGGGGCAAAGCCGCCCTCATCGCCCACATTGGTCGAAAAACCTTTGTCGTGAAGTACTTTCTTGAGCGTGTGAAACACTTCCGTGCCCATGCGCAGTGCCTGTGAAAATGTGTCGGCCTTCACCGGCATCACCATAAACTCCTGAAAGTCGATCGAGTTGTCTGCATGGCTGCCTCCGTTTAAAATGTTCATCATAGGTACCGGCAGGGTGTTGGCATTTACGCCCCCGATGTAGCGATACAACGACTGGCCGCTTTCCATGGCCGCAGCTTTGGCAATCGCCAGGGAAGTCCCCAAAATCGCGTTGGCACCCAACTTGCCCTTGTTAGGGGTGCCGTCCAACTCCACCATGATTTTGTCGATCAGATTTTGTTCAAATACCGATGCGCCCACGATCTCCGCGGCAATTTTGGTATTCACGTTTTCCACGGCCTTGAGCACACCTTTGCCCAAGTACTTCTTCTTGTCGCCATCGCGCAGTTCCACCGCTTCGTGGGTACCGGTGGATGCGCCTGAGGGTACGGCCGCGCGGCCAAAGGCGCCCGTTTCGGTGTGTACATCTACTTCAATGGTGGGGTTGCCCCGGCTGTCCAAAATTTGACGGGCATGGATGCGTTCGATTAGGCTCATGTGTATTTGAATTTGAGATGAAAGATTTTAGATTTTAAGATTTTTCGATTTATGACTGAGAGTCTTTCACCATGTCCACAAATTGATCGAAGAGGTAATTCGAATCATGTGGCCCGGGCGATGCTTCCGGGTGATATTGTACCGAAAAGGCTTTTTTGTTTTTCAACCGCAAGCCCATGATGGTGTTGTCATTTAAATGCCGATGCGTGATTTCAATTTCAGGGTGCTGGTCCAACCCCTCATCTTTTACGGCAAAGCCGTGGTTTTGCGAGGTCATTTCGCCCAAGCCTGTGACCAGGTTTTTGACCGGATGGTTGAGCCCACGATGGCCGTGATGCATTTTGAACGTCTTCAATCCGCTGGCCAGCGCCAGTATTTGATGCCCCAGGCAAATGCCAAACAACGGGCGGTTGGCCTCCACGATTTGCTTTACGGTTTCCACCGCGTAAGGCATAACGGCCGGATCGCCCGGCCCATTGGAAATAAAATAGCCATGCGGTTGAAATGCTTCCATTTCCGCGAATGCGGTTTTGGCCGGAAACACCTTGACAAAGCAGCCGCGCTGGCTCAGGTTTCGGAGTATGTTGGTTTTGATGCCCAAATCAAGTGCAGATATGCGCAATACCGCCTTCTCATCACCAAAAGTATAGGGTTGCTTCGTGCTCACCACGGAAGAAAGCTCCAGGCCATCCATAGAAGGAACCTTTTTTATCTCTGCCCGCATTTGGTCTGGCGATAACTCAGAGGAGATTAGCGCATTCATGGCTCCTTGGCTGCGTATGTAGCGCACCAGCTTGCGTGTGTCCACATCGGCAATGCCCGTGACCTGGTTTTTTTCAAGATACTGCTGCAGTCCGTCTTGGGCTGCCTTGCGGCTGAACTCATCCGAAAATTCGTTTACCACCAGCCCGCTGATCTGCGGCCGCTCCGACTCCTGCTCGTGTGCCACCGTGCCATAGTTGCCAATGTGGGCAGCCGTGTTCACGATGATTTGACCTGCATAGGAAGGGTCGGTGTAAATTTCCTGATAACCCGTCATGCCCGTGTTGAAACAAATTTCACCCCCGGTGGTGCCTGGTTTTCCAATGGCGCGGCCCTCCACCAGGAGGCCATCGGCCAGTAGCAAAAACGCTTTTTTCGTCAAGGAAACTTATAATTTTAGTGGAACAAAAATACTCTTTTGCCGAGGCGTTTGGCGGCCCGCGGGGTCAAATCTTTCCGCATTCGTTTGATCGCCCAAGCGAACGTCCTATCACGCGGGCTGATTCGCACATAAAAAAAGGGACTGAACGCCCGTTCAATCCCTTTTTAACATTTTCTGTTACCAGACCATTACTCCTCTTTTTTGGTCTTCTTAGCTGCTTTTTTTGGCTTGGCGGCCTTTTCTTCGGCTACCGGTGTTTCGGTCGTTTCGGCCTCGGCTGCTTCCGCCTTTTTGCTGCGGCCCCTGCGGGTCCTAGCTTTCTTGGCAGCACCGTCCTTCTTGTATATGTCATTGAAGTCCACCAACTCCATCAAACACATCTCGGCATTGTCGCCCAGGCGTACATCGCCCATTTTGATGATGCGGGTGTACCCTCCGGCCCGATTGCCCACGCGGCCTGCCACTTCGCCAAACAGCGTAGCCACCGACTCCTTGTTCTGCAAGTAGGCCATCACCGTTCTGCGCGAGTGAGTGGTATTGTCTTTTGCCTTGGTGATCAGCGGCTCCACGTACTTGCGTAACGCCTTGGCTTTGGCCACCGTGGTGGTAATGCGCTTATTCATGATAAGCGAAGAAGCCAGGTTTGACAACAACGCATGGCGATGCGATGATGTGCGGCCGAGGTGATTTACTTTCTTACCGTGTCTCATTTTAGTCTTCGTCCAGTTTATATTTTCCCAGGTCCATGCCGAATGTCAAATTCTTATCGGCTACCAATTGCTCCAACTCCGCCAACGATTTCTTACCGAAGTTGCGGAACTTCATCATGTCGGATATTTCCAACTGCACCAGGTCGCCCAACGTTTTTACATCGGCCGCTTTCAAGCAGTTGTATGCGCGTACCGACAGATCCAGGTCGTGCAGGGGTGTCTTCAACAGCTTGCGCATGTGAAGCATTTCCTCATCTACCTGTTCAATTTCGCTGTCCTTGCCGGTTTCGAGTTCAATCGACTTGTCGGAGAACAGGCGGAAATGCTGGATCAAAATAAACGCAGCACCTTCCAATGCTTTTTCCGGGTGGATCGAGCCATCGGTCTCAATGTCGATCACCAGTTTCTCGTAGTCCGTCTTTTGTTCTACGCGGGTATTTTCCACACTGTACTTCACGTTTTTCACCGGGGTGAAAATGGCATCGATGGCGATGAAGCCGAACACCTGCTCGTTGGGTTTGTTCTCCTCCGCGGGCAGATAGCCGCGGCCTTTCTCCACCGTCAGTTCAATCTCGAAGTGGGCGGTTTCATCCAAATTGCAGATGACGTGATCGGGGTTCAAAATCTCGAAGTTGCTCGTAAACTTCGCGATATCGCCCGCCTTGAACTGCTTCTGCTTCTTGATATTGACCGTGATTTTTGACTCGTTTACTTCGCTCGTTTTCTTGAAACGCACTTGCTTCAAGTTCAAAATAATCTCGGCCACATCTTCCACCACGCCTTCAATGGTCGAAAATTCATGCAGTACCCCGGGTATCTTGATGCCCGTAATCGCATATCCTTCCAATGAAGACAACAAAATCCTTCTCAACGCATTTCCGATGGTAACCCCATATCCTTTTTCCAGAGGTTTGAATGTGAAAAGACCTCGGAAATCATCCGATTTTTCCATCACCACCTTCTCCGGCATTTGAAATGCAAGTATTGACATAATGTGATTGTTTACGTTAGTATTACTTCGAGTACAATTCCACGATCAACTGTTCGTTGATATTCTCGGGAATATCTTCGCGGGGGGGTACGTTGATGAACTTACCGGACATCTCGTTGCCGTCCCACTCCAGCCAATTGTATTTCTTCGCCCCTTGTATGGAGAGGCTGTTGTTGATTGCTTCCAACGACTTTGATTTTTCGCGCACGCCCACGACATCGCCCGCCTTCAGCGTGAACGAGGGGATGTTTACCACATCGCCATTGACCAAGATATGCTTGTGCACAACCAACTGGCGTGCCGCCCTGCGCGTGGGAGCAATGCCCATGCGGTACACGGTGTTATCGAGCCGCGCCTCCAACAATTGAAGCAACACTTCGCCCGTCACGCCCTTTTTGCGCGAAGCTTTGTCAAACGTGTGGGCAAACTGCCGCTCCAATACGCCATAGATGTATTTGGCCTTTTGCTTCTCGGCCAACTGTACGGCATATTCAGATTGCTTGCGTTTTTTGCCTTTGCCGTGCATGCCCGGGGCATAGTTCTTCTTTTGAAGTGCCTTGCTTTCACCGAGTATCGGCTCGTTAAACTTTCGGGAGATCCGTGCCTTGGGGCCTGTGTACCTTGCCATAGTTTTATTTCAAATTGGTGGGCTGAGGGTCGGGGATTTGCCTGCTCCTCACTCCGTTAATATTTTCTCTTCTTGTCAGTCGTTACAAAAATCAAATCGGTTTCAACCTGGGTTATACCCTGCGCTTTTTAGGCGGCCGGCAACCGTTGTGCGGCATGGGGGTCACATCGCGGATGATCGTCACTTCGATACCCGCGCCCTGGATGGTGCGGATGGCCGACTCACGCCCTGCGCCCGGACCTTTCACAAACACCTCTGCCTTGCGCATACCCAGTTCAAACGCTTTGGTGGCACACTCCTGCGCAGCCATTTGGGCGGCATAGGGTGTGTTTTTCTTCGAGCCTTTGAAGCCCATCTTGCCAGCCGAAGCCCAGGAGATCACCTGCCCGGTGGAATTGGTCATGGCAATGATGATGTTGTTGAACGTGGCATGGATGTGCGCCTGGCCCACCGCCTCCACGTTTACCACACGCTTCTTGCTTTTATCTTTCTTCTTTTCTGCCGCTGCTGTTGCCATAGGGAAAAGTAATGAGTGTTCGGTTAGTTAATTATCCTTTTGTTGCCTTCTTCTTGTTGGCTACCGTCTTGCGCTTGCCCTTGCGGGTACGCGCATTGTTTTTGGTGGTTTGGCCACGCACGGGCAAGCCTTTGCGATGGCGCAGGCCGCGATAGCACCCAATGTCCATCAGTCGTTTGATGCTCATTTGCACCTCTGACTTGAGCGATCCTTCAATCCGGAATTGCTCGGCAATGACAGCACGCACAGCATTTGCTTCATCGTCATTCCAGTCTTTTACTTTCTTGTCCCAGCTTACGTTGGCCTGCGAAAGTATTTTCTGAGCTGACCTACGGCCAATGCCAAAAATGTACGTGAGGCTGATTTCGCCTCGTTTGTTATCGGGAATATCAACCCCTGCGATACGTGCCATAATTATCCTTGTCTTTGTTTATACCGTGGATTCTTCTTGTTAATCACATACAACTTGCCTTTGCGTCTGATGATCTTGCAATCAGCGCTGCGCTTTTTGATGGATGCTCGTACTTTCATAACTCTTCATTTGTAGGCCTCACCAGCCTTTTTTATTTATATCGAAATGTGATCCGCGCTTTGGTTAAATCGTACGGAGACATTTCCAATTTCACTCGGTCGCCCGGCAACAAACGGATGTAGTTCATCCGCATCTTGCCGGAAATGTGGGCCAATACCTCGTGCCCGTTTTCCAGTTGCACCCGAAACATCGCGTTTGACAACGCTTCGGCTATCGTTCCATCTTGCTCTATCGACTTTTGTTTCGCCACGGATACGTAAAATTTCGTTCTATATGTTCAAATGTCGTTAGTACCTCTGCTTCTCCGTTTCTCAATGCTACCGTATGCTCAAAATGAGCGCTCGGCTTGCGGTCGGCCGTACGGATGGTCCACCCGTCTTTCTCCTGCACCACACTCTTTTTGCCCAGGTTGATCATCGGCTCAATGGCAAACACCATCCCGTTGACCAACTTCACCCCTTTGCCCTTTTTGCCGTAGTTGGGCACTTCCGGGTCTTCGTGTACGCCATGTCCTACACCGTGCCCCACCAACTCCCGCACCACACCGTATCCGAACTTCTCGACATAACTCTGGATCGCAAAGCCGATGTCACCAATCCGGTTACCCAACTTCACCTGGCCAATGCCCAAGTAGAGCGAGTCGTACGTCCGGTTGAGCAAGTCCATCACGGGCGGGCTCACCTTGGGCATCGGATAAGTATAAGCGGAGTCGCTGTACCACCCTTGGTACTTCACGCCACAATCCACCGTTACGATGTCCGTTTCCTTCAGCTCATGCCCTCCGGGAAATCCGTGTACGACCACATCATTCACCGAAATACACAACGAGGCCGGAAACCCCTGAAAGCCTTTAAACGAAGGCGAAGCTCCGTGATCGCGGATGAATTCCTCGGCTACTTTGTCGAGGTGCTGGGTTTTGACACCCGGCTTCACATGCTTGGCTATCTCCCCGTGTACACGGCTCAATAGTTCAGAGCTAACGCGAATCAATTCAATTTCTTCGTCCGTCTTGAGGCGAACCATGTTACCTTAAGCCGCAGCAAACTGAGAACGTCCTTTTACTCTACCCGACTTCATCATCCCTTCGTAATGCCTCATGAGGAGGTAGCTTTCAATCTGTTGAAGCGTATCCAGCACCACGCCCACCAAAATCAGCAGCGAGGTGCCCCCATAAAACTGAGCGAAGTTTTGGCTGATGCCCGCCAACACTGCAAACGCAGGAAGGATGGCAACGATGGCCAAAAAGATGGCGCCCGGTAGTGTAATCCTTGATAAAACCGTATCGATGAACTCGGCCGTTTGTTTGCCCGGCTTAACGCCCGGCACAAACCCACCGTTTCGTTTCAAATTTTCAGCAATGTCGTTCGAGGGCACCGTGATGGCGGTGTAAAAGAACGTGAACAACAAAATCAACAGCCCAAACAACAGGTTGTATTGCCATGTGGTGAAGTTGTTGAAAGCCGTGAGAACATACGCGCCCGCATCGGTATCGGCCCACGGTTGCGCTGCCAGCGTAGGCAAAAACATCAGCGCCTGCGCGAATATGATGGGCATCACACCGGCCGAATTCAACTTTAGCGGGATGAAATCGCGCTTGCCGCCATAAAGCTTGTTGCCCACCACTTGCTTGGCGTATTGCACGGGTATCTTGCGCACGGCCTGCGTCAGCGCTATCACGCCCACGACTACAAAGAACAAGGCCAGCAATTCAATGATGAAGAGGATCAATCCACCCGACTCCAGCTTCAACCCTACTTCCTGTTGGATGGCCACCGGGAAGCGCGACACGATACCGATCATGATCAGCATGCTGATACCGTTGCCAATGCCCTTATCGGTGATGCGCTCGCCCAGCCACATGCAGAACATGGTGCTGCCAATCATGATGAGGATGGAACTGAACGTGAAGAAAAAGCCCGGATCGATGATCACATTGGCCGGCACCTGCGTGCGCAAATAGCCGTACGCCTGAGCAGCCGTAATGGCAATGGTGAGCACACGGGTATATTGATTCAGTTTTTTGCGACCGCTTTCGCCTTCCTTTTGCAGCTTGGTAAAGCTGGGCACGGCCACCGTTAGCAACTGAATAACGATGGAGGCCGAGATGTACGGCATGATGCCCAACGCAAACAACGACACGCGACTAAACGAACCGCCCGAGAACGTATCGAGCAAACCCAACAGACCCCCTTTGGTGGCGCCATTGGCCAGTTCTTTCTCAAGCTCAATCGCATCAATGCCCGGCAACACGATGTACGACCCCAATCGGAAAATGATCAGGAATCCAATCGTATTGAGGATGCGGATGCGAAGGTCCTCGATGGAGAAAATGTTCTTTATAGTCGTGAAGAAACGCTTCATCCTTAAATCGTTGTTGCAGTTCCACCTGCAGTTTCAATGGCTTTGGTTGCTGTTTCCGAAAAGGCGTGTGCCGAAACGTTGATTTTCGACTTCAACTCGCCCCTGCCCAATATTTTTACTTTGTCTTTTTTGCCCACCAGCCCGTTGCTTATCAACAGGGCCACGTCAATGGCGGAAGCGTTGGTCTTTTGAGCCAATTGCTCCAGCACATCCAGGTTGATGGACTTGAAATACACTTTGTTGTTGTTCTTGAAGCCAAACTTGGGCACGCGTCTTTGCAGCGGCATTTGCCCGCCTTCAAAGCCAATTTTCTTGCTGTAGCCCGAGCGCGACTGTGCCCCTTTGTGGCCGCGGCCTGCCGTGCTGCCGCCCGAACCTTGCCCGCGCCCGAGGCGCTTATTTGTTTTTACCGAGCCGGTGGCCGGTTTCAATGTGTGCAACTTCATATTACAATTCAGTTACGCTAACCAGGTGGTTTACTTTACGCACCATGCCCTGGATAGACGGGGTGTACTCTACTTCTACGCTGGCGTGCAACTTACCCAAGCCCAACGATTGGATAGTCCGAATTTGTGTCTCCGGACGTTTGATGGTGCTGCGCACCTGGGTGATTCTGACCTTTGCCATACGTGGTTATCCGTTAAATACTTTTGATAGTTGAATGCCTCGGTTGCGGGCGATGGTGTTCGCATCGCGCATGGTCGTCAACGCCTTAAAAGTTGCCTTCACCACATTGTGCGGGTTGGACGAGCCTTTGGACTTAGCCAACACGTTGTGCACGCCTGCGCTTTCCAGTACGGCACGCATCGCACCCCCGGCAATAACACCCGTACCGGGCGAAGCAGGCTTGAGCAACACATAACCGCCACCAAATTTACCAGTCGATTCGTGCGGCACGGTGCCTTTGATGATCGGCACTTTCACCAAGTGCTTTTTGGCGTCATCGATGCCTTTGGTGATGGCATCGGTTACTTCATTGGCTTTGCCCAATCCGTAGCCTACCACCCCGTTGCCATCGCCCACGACCACAATGGCCGCAAAGCTGAAGCGTCTACCGCCTTTTACCACTTTGGCCACGCGCTGGATAGCAACCACCTTTTCTTTCAGGTCGATTTCGCTTGCCTTTACTGTGCTGACGTTACTCTGAGTCATGCTGTTAGAATTTTAAACCTGCTTCTCTGGCGGCTTCGGCCAAAGCTTTTACATTACCGTGATACAAATACCCGTTGCGGTCAAAAATGATCGTGTTGACACCCGAGGCGATGGCGCGCTCGGCCACGATTTTGCCCACCTGCTTGGAGATGGTCAGGTTCAATGCCAACTTCTTGTCAACGTCAGCCGAAGAGGCGGAGGCCAAGGTGTGTCCTTTGGTATCGTCAATGACTTGTGCATAGATGGCCTTGTTGCTGCGGAACACAGACAACCGAGGGCGCGCGGATGTACCCTCCAGCTTTTTGCGGATACCCGCCTTGATGCGGCCGCGTCTTTGTTGTTTCGTCTTAATGTTTGCCATACCTCAATTATTTAGCGGCTGCTTTACCTGCTTTTCTGCGTACATACTCACCCACAAAGCGGATTCCCTTGCCCTTGTACGGTTCTACCTTGCGCAACGACTTGATTTTGGCGGCCACCTGGCCCACCAGTTGCTTGTCGATACCTTCCAGCGTGATCAGGGGGTTTTGGCCTTTTTCCTGGGCGGCCGTTACTTTCAATTCCGATGGGATGGCCACAAACACGTTGTGCGAAAAGCCGAGGCTTAACTCCAACACGTTGCCCTGGGCCGATGCTTTGTAGCCCACGCCCACCAGCTCCATTTCGCGTTTGTACCCTTTGCTTACGCCCTCCACCATGTTGGCGATGAGCGCGCGGTACAATCCGTGCTTGGCGCGGTCCGCCTTTTGTTCGGACGGGCGCTGAACCGTCACTTCATTTTCGTTTTGCTCGATTTTGAACTTGCCCGCCAGCGACTGCTTGAGTTCGCCCTTGGGCCCTTTCACAACCACTTGGTTTTCGCGCTCATTGTGCGTAATCGTTACCCCCTTGGGGACCGTTATCGCGAGTTTACCGATGCGTGACATGCTGGCCGTGGATTAATAGATGTAACACAATACTTCCCCACCTACATTCAACACGCGGGCCTCCTTGTCGGTGATGACACCCTTGGAGGTGGACAGGATGGCGATGCCCAGTCCGTTGAGCACTTTGGGCAGCTCCGTGGCCGGCTTGTATTGACGCAAACCGGGCGTACTGACGCGGTGCAGTTTGGTAATGGCCGACTCCTTCGTTTCCGGGTTGTACTTCAATGCGATTTTGATATTACCCTGCTTGTTCTGGGTGTCCTCAAACTTGTAGTTGAGGATGTACCCTTTGTCGAATAATACCTTGGTCATCTCCTTTTTGAGATTGGAGGCCGGTACATCCACCACGCGGTGGCGCGCCTTGATGGCGTTGCGCAACCGGGTCAGGTAATCTGCGATGGGATCTGTTGTTTTCATTCGTTTTTACTAAAAAAGCAAACCCGTTTTTTGAAACGGGCTGCAAAGTTATATAACAATTTTTGTTATTCAAACTGTTATCCGGTTTCAGTTTCGGGCTTTTTCGCCCTTCCTGACCTGGATACTCAGCAACCAATATGTATTTGCTGGGGCCTGGCCCCTGCCATTACCAGGACGACTTGGTCAATCCGGGGATTTTGCCCTCAGAAGCCAACTGGCGGAACTGGTTACGGCAGATGCCGAACTTGCTCATGTAGCCACGCGGGCGGCCGGTGAGCTTGCAGCGGCTGCGCAACCGAACGGGCGATGAACTCCTCGGCAGCTTGTCCAATGCCTCCCAATTGCCGGCCTCTTTCAGGGCCTTGCGCTTGGCGGCATAGCGCTTCACCAATTCCTCCTTCTTTTTGTCCCTGGCGATGATCGATAATTTTGCCATGTCAACGGGTTAGTTTTTGTTCACAAAAGGCATCCCAAATGCCTTCAATAGTTCATAGCTCTCTTCATCGGTATTGGCGGTGGTCACAAACGTGATGTCCATACCGTTGATTTTATTCACCTTGTCGATGGAGATTTCGGGGAAAATGATCTGCTCTTTTACGCCCAGCGTGTAATTGCCGCGGCCGTCAAAGCCTTTGTCGCTCACGCCTTTGAAATCGCGCACCCGGGGCAGCGCCACATTCATCAGGCGGTCCATAAACTCATACATGCGGTCGCCCCGCAGCGTCACTTTGGCCCCAATGGCCTGGTTGGCGCGCAGCTTAAAGTTGGAAATGTCTTTTTTGGAGCGGGTGGCTACTGCTTTCTGGCCGGTGATGGTGGTCAGTTCCTCCACCCCTTGGTCAATCAATTTTTTGTCGGCCACCGCAGCGCCAATGCCTTTGTTGATACAGATCTTCTGAATTTTGGGTACCTGCATGACAGAACTGTACTGAAACTTCTGCTTCAGGTTCTGCACGATCTCTTTTTGGTACTTCTCCTTTAGTCGGGGCGTTGCCATTACTTTATAAATTCACCTGTTTTCTTGGAATAGCGCTGAAGCTTCTGCTTCTCGTTCAACTTACGTCCGGTGCGGGTGGGTTTGCCCGTAGCGGGGTCTATCAGCATCAAATTGCTGAGGTGGATAGTGCCTTCGGTTTTTTTGATGCCGCCTTCGGGTTTTGCAGCGGTGGGTTTCTGGTGCTTGGTGATCATGTTGATCCCTTCCACCACGGCCCGGTTCTTGGCTACCAGTATCTCCAGCACTTTGCCGGTCTTGCCCTTGTCATCGCCAGCCAATACTTTCACCGTATCGCCTTTGCGGATGTGGAGCTTGGGTTGTTTGTTGTACGTTCTTTCCATGACTATAACACCTCAGGGGCCAATGACACGATTTTCATGAATTGTTTTTCGCGCAGTTCGCGCGCCACCGGGCCAAAAATGCGGGTGCCACGGGGCTCGTCCTGCGCATTCAGCAACACGGCCGCATTGTCTTCAAAGCGGATGTACGAACCGTCTTTTCTGCGCACTTCTTTTTTGGTGCGAACGATTACCGCCTTGGACACCGTGCCCTTTTTGATTTGGCTGGTGGGCATGGCGCTTTTCACCGTCACCACAATTTTATCGCCCACGCTGGCACTGCGTCTTTTGGTGCCGCCCAACACGTGCATACAGAGCACTTCTTTTGCCCCGCTGTTGTCGGCTACCGTCAATCTGGATTCCGTGCGTATCATATATAATTACTTCGCTTTTTCTACGATCTCAATCAATCTCCACCGCTTGTTTTTGCTGAGCGGGCGTGTTTCCATGATGCGAACGGTATCGCCAATGCCGGCTTCGTTCTTCTCATCATGCGCCATCAACTTGGTGGTCTTGTTCATAAACTTGCCATAGATGGGGTGCTTCACCTTGCGGTCAATGGCCACGGTGATCGACTTGGTCATTTTGTTGCTCACCACGCGCCCTACGCGCTCTTTTCTTAAGTTACGTTCCATCTCCATTACTTTTGACGTTCTTTGGCCGTTAATTCTGTCTTCAACCGGGCAATCAGCCTGCGGTTTTCGCGGAGCCGCATCGGGTTCTCGATGGCCGACACCTGGCGTGCAAACTTCATCTTGCGAAGTGCTTCCTGCTCGCTGCCGATCTTTTCTTTCAACTCGGCTATGGTCAATCCTTTGATCTCTGCGTTCTTCATATGCTTACTTTGCCTTTACCGCTTCCTCTACGTAGTCTCTGCGGATGGTGAATTTCGTTTTGATGGGCAGCTTGCCTTCGGCCAAGGCCAAGGCCTCCTTGGCGGTGGCGGTGGTTACGCCACCGGCCTCAAACAAGATAGTGCCGGGCTTTACTACGGCCACCCAATATTCGGGCGCTCCTTTACCCTTACCCATACGCACCTCAGCCGGTTTACGCGTAATGGGCTTGTCGGGGAAAATGCGAATCCATACCTGTCCTTCGCGTTTCATGGCGCGTGTCAGGGCCACACGGGCGGCCTCCAACTGGCGGGCGGTGATCCATCCGGGCTCCAATGCCTTCAGGGCAAACGACCCGAACGCAATTTGATGCCCACGGGTGGCCATGCCTTTCACTTTGCCCTTCTGAGCTTTTCGGAATTTCGTACGCTTCGGCTGTAACATCTTACCTGCTGATTATATCGTTCAACGCTCTTAGTTTGATTCTCTTCTGTCGCCCCGGTCGCCACCACGGCCACGGCCCCCGCGGTCTCCGCCACGGCCTTCCCTGCGGTCACCACCACGTCTGCGGTCGCCACCTTGTCCGCCCTTGTTGTCACCGGTGTTGTTCACCATGCCCACGTTGGGCGAGAGGTCGCGCTTGCCGTACACTTCGCCTTTGAAAATCCACACCTTGATGCCGATTTTGCCATACACGGTTTGTGCTTCGCTGATGGCGTAGTCAATGTCCGCGCGCAGCGTGTGCAGCGGAATGCGTCCTTCTTTGTATTGTTCGGTACGGGCCATATCTGCCCCGGCCAAACGGCCCGACAACTTTACCTTGATGCCTTCGGCACCCACGCGCATGGTTGACGCGATGGCCTGCTTCATGGCTCTCCGGTAGGAAATCCGCGCCTCCAACTGCTGGGCGATTGATTCCCCTACCAGTTTGGCGTCCAATTCGGGGCGCTTTATTTCGAAGATGTTGATCTGAACATCTTTGTTCGTCAACTTCTTGAGTTCTTCTTTGATCTTGTCAACCTCGTTGCCGCCTTTACCAATCACCACGCCCGGGCGGGCGGTGTGGATGGTGAGCGTAATGCGCTTGAGCGTGCGCTCGATAACCACCTTGGAGATGCCTCCTTTTTGGATGCGGGCGTCCACGTACTTGCGGATTTTGTGATCCTCCACCAATTTATCGGAGAAACTGTTGCCACCGAACCAGCTCGAATCCCAGCCGCGTACGATGCCTAATCTCAATCCAACGGGGTTAATTTTTTGTCCCATGCGTTTATCTTATTCTGCAGATTTGACTTCGGTTGTTTCTGTAACGGGCATGCGGTCTACCACCAACTTCACGTGGTTGGAGCGCTTGCGAACGCGGTGGGCACGGCCTTGCGGGGCCGGGCGAAGGCGCTTCAAAATGCTGCCGCCTCCCACCGAAATTTCTTTGATGAACAAATTGGCGTCTTCCAGCTTCACGTCCTGGTTTTTGGATTCCCAGTTGTTGATGGCCGACAGCAACAGTTTTTCGAGGCGAGCCGCAGGGTGCTTGGCTTCGTACTTGAGCAAACTCAAGGCGTGACTTACGCGTTGGCCACGGATCAAATCCGCCACCAACCGCATTTTACGGGGCGAGGTGGGCACATCGTTCAGATAGGCTACCGCAGGCCCTGTTTTGGCTGCTTCTTTCACCGCCTTTATCTTCTCGCGCTTGAGTACCGAGCGCTTTACTTTTTTCTCTTCCGTTGCCATAACCGTTACGGGTTTCTATGGGTGATTACTTGGCTTCTGTCTTGTTGTTGCCCGAGTGCCCTTTGAAGGTGCGGGTGGGGGCAAATTCGCCCAGTTTGTGGCCTACCATGTTTTCGGTCACATACACGGGGATAAACTTGTTTCCATTGTGCACCGCAAAGGTGTGCCCAATCAAATCGGGGGTAATGGTAGATCTGCGCGACCAGGTTTTGATCACTGACTTTTTGCCGGACTTCTCCATGGCCTCTACCTTCTTGGCGAGACGTGCATCCAGGTAAGCACCTTTTTTAATTGACCTTCCCATTATTTTTTCCTCCTTGCAATGATTAGGTTATCAGAATATTTCTTCGGATGACGGGTTTTCTTGCCCTTTGCCAACAAGCCTTTGCGTGAGCGTGGATGCCCACCGGACGCACGGCCCTCGCCACCACCCATCGGGTGATCGACCGGGTTCATGGCCACGGCACGGGTGCGCGGGCGTACGCCTCGCCAACGGCTGCGGCCTGCTTTACCCACGCTTTCGTTCATGTGCTCGGCATTGGACACGGCCCCGATGGTAGCCATGCAACGCACCAACACATTGCGCATTTCGCCCGAAGGCATCTTCAACGTGGCATACTCGCCTTCGCGTGCCACCAACTGAACAAATGAACCAGCGCTGCGCGCGATGGATGCGCCTTTGCCGGGCTTGATTTCTACGTTATGAACGATGGTACCCACCGGTATCTTCGCCAACGGCAGGGCATTGCCTACTTCCGGGGCCACATCGGCACCCGACACCACTTGCTGGCCTACTTGCAAACCCTGGGGCGCAATGATGTATGATTTCGAGCCGTCTTTGTAATACAACTTGGCCACGCGTGCCGAGCGGGTGGGATCGTACTCGATCGACTTCACCACTGCGGGCACACCAAAATGATCGCGCTTGAAATCAATCAACCGCAATTTCTGCTTGTGGCCACCGCCAATGTAGCGCATGGTCATACGGCCCGCGCTGTTGCGGCCACCCGTCTTCTTCAGGGTCACAACCAGCGACTTCTCCGGCTTGCTTTCGGTGATGTCACCAAACCCGGGGGCCAAACGATGGCGTGTGCCGGGGGTGATTGGTCTTAGTTTCTTCAACGCCATGACTGGTTCGTGTTATACGTTGCTGTAAAAGTCTATTACCTCGCCTGCGGCCAATGTGACCACGGCTTTTTTGTAGTGGGGCTTGTTGCCGCTCACTACGCCTTTCTTGGTGTAGCGGCTTTTGCTTTTGCCCATCACGCTCAGCGTGTTTACTTTCGTCACGTTGACGCCATACAGTTTTTCCACGGCTGCTTTGATCTCCACCTTGTTGGCGTTGATATCCACAATAAAGCCGTACTTTCCTTTTTCGTTGAGGGCCGACACTTTCTCGGTCACCAGCGGTTTCTTTAGGATGCTCATGGAATTACGCCTTTAAAATGGTGTCAATGGTATTAATGGAGCTCTCCAACAAAACCAACTGATCGGCATTGACCACATCATAGGTGTTGATCTGGTTGGCGGTGATGATTTTGGTTTTGGGGATGTTGCGACCGGCCAACGCGATGTTGGAGGAATTCGCGGGGATCACAAACAAGGTTTTCTTATCGGCCAGCGAGAGCGACTTCAGGATCGCGGCAAACTGCTTGGTTTTGGGAGCTTCGAAGTTGAAATCTTCGATGATGGCGAGGGCATTGTCTTTGGCCTTGTAGGTGAGGGCCGACCTGCGCGCCAAATCTTTTACTTTCTTGTTCAGCTTGAACGAATAATCGCGGGGCGTGGGACCAAACACCCGGCCACCACCTTTGAACTGCGGATTTTTGATATTACCCGCGCGTGCACCGCCCGTGCCTTTTTGCTTCTTCAGTTTTTTTGACGAACCGGTGATCTCGTTGCGTTGCTTGGACTTATGCGTGCCTTGGCGCTGATTGGCCAAATAGCTCTTTACATCCAACCAAATCGCATGATCGTTCGGTTCGATACCAAACACCTCGGCCGAAAGATTCACCTTCCTGCCCGTGCTTTCTCCACTCTGTTTTACTACTGCAATGTCCATTACTTCTGCAGGATTAATGTTGAATTCTTTGCCCCAGGCACCGACCCGCTCACCAAAATCAAATTTTGGTCAGCCATGATCTTCACCACTTTCAGGTTGGTCAGCTTAACGCGATCGCCACCCATGCGGCCGGCCAAACGCTTGCCTTTGATGACGCGTGACGCAAACGAGGCGTTACCCATAGAACCGGGTGCACGCAGGCGGTTGTGCTGGCCGTGGGTTTGACCACCCACCCCGCTAAAACCGTGGCGCTTTACCACCCCTTGAAAACCTTTTCCTTTTGAAATGCCTACCGCATCGAGGAAGTCGCCCTCCGCGAAGATGTCGGCCACTTTTATTTCCTTGCCCAGTTCAATGATGCCTTCAAACTCTTTGCGGAAATCGCGGAACTCAACCAGATGACGCTTGGGCGTAGTGCTTGCCTTTTTGAAATGGCCCATCAATGCCTTGGTCGTGTTTTTTTCCTTTTTCTCGCCAAAAGCCAATTGTACCGCGCGGTAGCCGTCTGTCTCTTCGTTCTTTACATGCGTAACGACACAGGGGCCAGCCTCAATGACGGTGACGGCAATATTTTGGCCATCCGGGCCAAATACGCTGGTCATTCCTACTTTACGTCCAATTATTCCAGGCATGGTTGAAACCTATTTTGCTTGTTTTTAAATCGTTTTGCGGGTTTTGTCCGCAAAAAGGACTGCAAAGATAGAAGCCGGGTGCGAGATAACAAGCGGGGTGCGCAAAATTTTGGGATGGGGAGGCGTTCGCCCGCCCGGGTGCCGCGCACGCGTTGTCAAAACGAACCCAAAATCAGCTAATTTTCAGCGTTTGAAGCCCATTGTGTCCAAGATATTCCTGCTGGCGATACTCGTGCTGGCCGTCTTTCTGCTCAACGTATCGGTGGGCAGCACCGCCCTTTCCGTGGGGCAGTTGGCACAAGGGCTGATGGGCGAGGGCGATGCCTCCGTGATCCTTTGGCAATTCAGGCTTCCGAAGGCGGTGACGTGCCTATTGGCAGGTGGCGGCCTGGCCGTGAGCGGACTGCTGATGCAGACGCTTTTCCGAAACCCGCTGGCCGGGCCCGATGTGCTGGGCTTGAGCTCGGGCGCGGGGCTGATGGTTGCTTTGATCTTGCTGGCCGGGCCCGCGGCCGGTGCATTGTTGGGTTCGGCCTGGGGTGTGGCTGCCGCAGCCAGCGTGGGCAGTGGGGTGGTGTTCTTGCTCATGCTCGTGTTTTCCCAGCGTATGACCGATTCGGTTTCGCTGTTGATCATCGGCTTGATGACCGCGGCCGCAGCCTCTTCGCTGGTGAGCGTGTTGCAATATATAAGCTCGGCCGATGACCTTCAGGCGTACGTGATCTGGACCCTGGGCACGGTAGGCGCCACCGACTGGGGCGAAATGGCCGTTTTGTTTGCTGCCCTTGTAGCCGGGTTAACGATTGCCGGTTTTCAATTGAAAGCTGCCAACGCGTTGCTCTTGGGCGAGCGCTATGCGGCCACGCTGGGTATCGGTGTGCGGCATACCCGGTTTTGGCTGGTGGCCGCCACCAGCATCATGGTAGGTGCCATCACCAGCTTTTGCGGACCGATTGCTTTTGTGGGGCTGGCGGTACCGCATTTGATACGCCTGCTGTTGCCCACCGCCAACCACCAATATCTGCTACCGGCCGTGGCCTTGGGCGGGGGCCTCCTCTTACTAGTGTGCGATCTGATCTGCCATCTGCCGGGTGCCACGCAATTGCTGCCGCTCAATGCCGTCACATCGTTAATAGGCGCACCGGTGGTGATTTGGATGGTCATGCGCAGCAAAGTGGTGCGTGTGTAAGCGTCACCTGGCCGCTTGGGGCATTCCAACCTTTGCGTGCCCTTCGGTTTCTAATTGCCACGAACCTACAATAAACGGACTATGCGATTCAATACCCTTGCGCTTTGCACCTGCATGGCATGGCTGGTTGCCTGCCAAGACCCGGAGCCTAACGGCAAGTTGAGCGAATTTGCCAGTGAGTTTATCAGCCTGCGTCTAGGAGGCCAAAACGCGGCCGCCATGACCGGACAACCGATGATCAACCGGTCGTTTCAAGGGCTCATGGGCGGCATGACGGGCATGCCCGGGGGCCGCGCGCAGAATGGATCGGACACCACGCTGTATGAGCCGTGGCAATCCTGCGCGATCATCACCGAAATAACCGATGACGATGGAAGCGTGACGATCACGTACGACTATGGCAAGGGCTGCCAAGAAGGCTGGGGCGAGTGGACGTACACGATGTTTGGCAAATTTCAATACACCTACCGCTATACAACCGACCGGGCGGGCTCGGTTTACCGACACAGCTACTCGTTTGCCTCGCGGGCCGACAACTACGGAGGCAACTACGGCCGTCACGACAGCACGCGGTGGTTGTCCAATGGGACTTCTTCCTACGAGGGCGAATCAACGTACGACACCGTCAGCCAGAAGTTTTCGGGCTGGTTTGAGCACGAAAATGAATCGGAGTATGCGTATGGAGACGAGGAGTATGAGTACCGCTCGGATGGCCGCTCGTCTTATGACGAGAAAGGCCACACGGTGGAACGCAGCGAGTATGAATACCAACAGGATGATGAGTATTACAAGTCAACGGTGATCCGCCCTGTGTTTACGCGCTATGATTGCAGCAGTCCATCGATAATCAGCGCCAGCAGTCTGATGATGCCCTGGATTCCGGTGTCGGGCGTGGAGCGCGTCATCTACCGGCAGAACGGCAAAACGGGTTTGTTTGAAATCAATTATGGCGATGGCCAATGTGACGACATCATCTTTGTGACCGAGAATGGCGTGACCACGCGCGTGGATGTGGGCCAATGGATGACGGCCTTTTGATGAAAAGCCAAGACAAAAAACCGGTCTGAGGGCCGTTTTTTTCTAAAGGGTTCAATCACTCGAGCGAATGCTGCACCGCCCGCTGGGCATCGGCCTTGCCCACATCATAAGCGGCACGGCACAGGATAAAAACCAGCGCGGCAACCACGATGGCCAGTAGTAACTCACCCAGCCGACCGGAGTCAATGTCATCAGATCTCATCTTTGAATCTATTTTGTGTTTTCGCGCAATGCCTTTCCTGTCAAATAGCCGGCCTCGTAAAGGAGCTTCCCCGCCACGACCGCCACGAGGGCAATCGCTACGAACATCAAGATTTTGGTTTGTTTTTTTATACCCGTAATCACGTCCGTTGTCGTACTATTTTTTCGAAATCAATCGACAACGAAGATAGCACATCAACTGGCATGTTCATCACCTCATCCATGATTTTTTTCTGCTGCCGGCCGATGCGCAGCGCCTCGCTGTAGCGGATGGTGTCATGGAACGTAACCATCGCGTACAGGGGTATCCACCGGTCGGGATACAAGGCGTGCAACTTGGCTTCAATTTTTTTGCGCAGCAGAAAATCCGCATCCCCTACCAGGTCACGCATCTCCACAAAATTATCCAACGCCAATTGGGCAATCGCATCGGCATCGGGTTTGCGCAGTTGTTGAAAGGCGGGCAGTGTTTTTTGCCAGTCGTCTTCGTATTGGTTCAGCAGTTCATTCAACACACGGCAGTCTTCAAACCCGGCATTCATGCCCTGGCCATAAAACGGCACGATGGCGTGGGCGGCATCGCCTATCAGCAGCGTGTGGTGGCGCACCCAGGGGTAGCACTTCATGGTGACCAATGACGAAGTGGGGTTGCTGCGGTAGTCTTCCGTCAGGTCGGGGATCAGCGCGGCCGCATCCGGAAAAACGGTGTTGAAAAACTGAGCCACCTCGGTATCGGTGCGCAATGACTCAAAGGAAGAGTTTCCCTGAAATGGAAAAAATAACGTGCACGTAAAGCTGCCATCGGGGTTGGGCAGGGCAATGAGCATATAGCTTTCGCGTGGCCAAATGTGCAACGCATGTTTTTCGATTTGAAACGTGCCGGCCACACCCGCGGGGATGGTCAACTCTTTATAGCCGAGCTCAATATAGTCCTGCGAAAAATCAAACCGGTCGGTCACCTGCATGGCACCCCGCACCGCAGAAAAGGCTCCATCGGCACCGATGAGGTAATCGAACGACTCGCTTTTATGGGCAGACGGGTGGGCAAACGTGACGGTCGTGGCTTCGAGGTCTACACGCTCTACGCGATGGTCAAAGAAAAACGAAACGCCCAACCGCTCGGCCTCGGTCATCAGCACACGGTTGAGTCCGCTGCGCGATATGGAGTTAATGTACTGCCCTTCCTTTCCGTAGGCCTGGTACGTAAGCTCGCCTTCGATGCTGTGCATCATGCGGCCATGCATGGGGATGGCATTTTTGCGCAAGTCGTCCTCCAGCCCCACTTCATGCAAGGCACGTATGCCGCGGTTGCTCAGGGCCAGGTTGATGGAGCGGCCGCCCTCATAGCCTTTTCTTCGCATGTCAGGCCTGCGCTCATACACGCTCACGGCATAGCCTCGCTTTTTCAGGTAGATGGCCAGCAGCGACCCGACCAACCCCGCTCCGATGATCCCGATTCTCATGTTCGTTTTTCTGTTTTAACCGTGAAATCTGTAAATTTGATTTTCAATTTTCCCGGTTATGATCGAAAGAAAGGCAAAAAAAGCCATTTCTGCATATTTGATGTCTTTCCCGGTGGTGTGTATCATCGGCTCTCGTCAGGTGGGCAAAACTACGCTGGCCAAGGAGTTGATGCGTCAAAGCGCGGATGAATTTCTTTACTTAGACTTGGAGCTGCCCAGCGACCTGGCCAAACTGACAGAGCCGGAGCTGTTTCTTACCAGGAACCAGAATTTTTGCCTCATCCTGGATGAAATCCAAAACAAATCCGATCTCTTTCCCATTATCAGGGCGGTCGTGGATCAGAACAGACGGCCGGGTCGATTCATATTACTCGGATCGGCAGCTCCCACGCTGCTACGGCAAAGTTCCGAATCACTGGCTGGCCGGATTGTCTATGTTGAATTGGCGCCCCTCATTCTTTCAGAGTGGGCACCGAACAGACCGCTTGACACGCTGTGGCTGCGAGGCGGTTTTCCTCTTTCCACGTTGGCTGCATCTGATGATGAGAGCATTCGGTGGCGAGGCTCCTTCTTGAAAACATTTGTAGAACGTGACTTACCACGGCTGGGCCTTTCCGCCAATACGCAAACGCTCCAGCGTTTTTTGTCCATCTTGGCCACCACCCATGGCCAGCCTTGGAATGCCCAGGCCTTTGCCAAAGCACTTGAAATCACACACCCCACCGTTAACCGCTACCGCGATTTTTTTGAGGAGTGCTTCCTGATTCGATCGCTAAAACCGTATCACAAAAACTTCAAAAAGCGGATCGTCAAAAACCCCAAGGTTTACTTCCGGGACACCGGTATTTTGCATTCGTTGCTCTCCATCCGATCCATCAATGAGTTGATGGGCCATGCCGTAGCCGGTTTTTCGTGGGAAGGTTTTGCCATCAACCAAATCATCGATTCGTTGGCCGCACGTGACCTTTCGTATTGCTATCTGAATACTCACCACCAAGCCGAGACAGATTTGATTGTGATGCGGGGGGAGCAGATCGTGGCCGTGCTTGAAATCAAATTATCCAACGCACCGAACGTACCGCGCGGATTCATGAATATCGTGGAAGACTTAGGGACATCACATAACTTCATCGTCACGCCTGGTTCATCCCGGTTTCCACTCAACAAAAAAGTAGAAGCCATTTCGTTGCCGGCATTCATAGCCTGGCTGGAAGACATCACAGCCTAAAGGCCGATTCGAAACTCTCTACAAACCGGAACACCTCTTCAAATGTATTGTAGAGCGGTACCGGAGCCACCCGAATGACATCCGGCTCGCGCCAATCGGCCACGATGCCCTTTTGGCTGAGCCGCTCAAAAACCTTTCGCCCCTTGCTTTTCATCAAGATGGAAAGTTGACAGCCACGCGCGTCTTTGGCCGAAGGCGTAATGATATCGAACGCAGTTCCATAGGCGGGCAACTGCCGTAGCAGAAACTCGAGATAACCGGTGAGCCGGACACTTTTTTGGCGCAACGCGCGCATGCCAGCCTTGTCAAATTCGGCCAGCGAGGCGAGTTGCGCGGCACCCGACAGCACGGGAAAATTGGAAAGCTGCCACCCGTCCACCGAAGCGATCGGGCGAAATCCTTTTTTCATCTGAAACCGTTCGCGTTCTTGATGGCCCCACCAGCCCGCCATCCGCGGAAGCGAAGTATCCTGTGCATGACGCTCGTGCACAAACACACCTGCCATACCACCCGGGCCCGAGTTGAGGTACTTGTAGCCGCACCATACGGCAAAGTCGACTTGGTGTGCGTGCAACCGCAGCGGTACGTTGCCAATGGCATGGGCCAGATCCCAACCCACCATGGCCCCGATTTTTTTTCCGGCCCTGGTAATTTTTTGAATGTCGAAAAACTGGCCGGTGTAATATTGAACGGCACCCAGCAGCACCAGGGCCACCGATGCGCCCTGCTGCTCCAGGGTGTGGATCACGTCTTCGGTGCGCAGCGTAAACTCGCCCGGCCGGGGTTTCAGTTCTATCCAGGCTTCGTGCGGATCGTACCCGTGCAGCCGAAGTTGCGACTCAACCGCGTGCATGTCGGACGAGAACGCGCCCGCCTCAGTCACAATTTTAAAGCGTGTGGCCGTGGGCCGGTAAAACGTGGCCATCATCAAATGAAGATTGACCGTCAATTGATTCATCGCCACCACTTCCCCGGGCTTGCCGCCCACCAGTTTGGCCAGCGACTTTTTGCTTTGCTGATGGTAGCGCAGCCACGGCCGCTTCGCGTGAAAGTGCCCCTCCACCCCACGCGCAGCCCAGTCGGTGAGCTCCTGCTGCAGGAAGCGTGTGACCGTTTTGGGTTGCAGCCCCAGCGAATTACCGCAAAAATAGAGTGCCTCCCGGCCGTTGATTTTGGGGATGTGAAAGCGCCCACGGAAGGGGCGGAGCACATCTTCCTTATCCTGTTTGCGGGCCCACCGTAGATCGGATTTGTAGTTCATGATAACGCCCCGTATTTCTTCCTATATCCCGTTGGGCTCATGTGCCGCCATTAAACTCGTTCGCTGGGAAAAATCTGTATTTTCATTTTCTCTCCCATGCGTTACTAAATTAAACAAACCGGGCATCTGCCTCCATCACCGTACCACAATTGCTGCAGGTGCGCAGTTCCTTCGAGCCATAAAATTCGCGAAAGCGGGGAATAAAATCTTTCTCGATGTTTTCAAGGTGAAATTTGTATTCGTGCAACTTGTGGTTGCAATTTTCACAAAACCACATCAGACCATCGTCTTCTTCCGTCAGGCGTTTGCATTCAATAACCAACCCGATGGAACCGGCCGTGCGGATGGGCGAATGGGGTACGCGCGCGGGCAACAAAAACATGTCGCCTTCGCGAAGGGGTATCTCCACCGCTTTTCCGTCTTCCTGAATTTTCACGGTAATGTCTCCTTCCAATTGATAATACAGCTCTTCGGTTTCATTGTAATGATAGTCTTTGCGGGCGTTGGGCCCCGCCACAATCATCACGATGTAGTCGCCTGCCTCGGCATACAGGTTTTTGTTGCCCACAGGCGGCTTGAGCTTATCGCGGTTTTCGTCAATCCACTTCTTCAGGTTGAATGGTCTGCGGATGGCCATGGTCACAAAAGGGTTTTTGTCGCGTGAATGGGAAGGTTGGGCTTGCGAAAACTCGGTGCGATCAACAGCGCGACTGCCACCGAGGCAATGATCAACACATCAAACGGAAAAAGAAAATGAATGCGGGCGGACGCAAACACCGCAGCCACCAGTACCACAGCCGCCACAGTATGACGCATGGGCCAATGCTGACGCGCCCGCAGCACGCGGTCTTTTTCGTAAACGAGCTTTTGCCATCGGTTCTTCATATCTTCACGCGTTTTTCGAAAGAAAGGTACTTATTTCAACACAATTTTACGATGAATCTTGACTTGACGGGCAAACGGGCAGTGGTATGTGGCAGCACACAGGGAATTGGGCTGGCCTCCGCCAGGGAGTTGGCCTCATTGGGCGCGCATGTCACCTTGCTGGCCCGCCATCGCGAAAAGCTGGAACAAACCGTTGCTTCACTGCCCGCGGTAAAGGGACAACGGCATAATTTTATTCAAGCCGATTTTGCCTTCCCCAACGAAGTGAAAAGCCGCGTGCACGACTTTATGCAAAACCACACCGTGCACATTCTCGTCAACAACACCGGAGGCCCACCGCCCGGAACCGCACTGGAGGCCGAGCCCGAAGATTTTTTGAAAGCCTTTAGCGCACACCTGATCTGCAATCAACTCATTACGCAAGCGGTGGTGCCCGGCATGAAAAAGGAAACGTTTGGTCGCATCATCAACATCATTTCCACTTCCGTGAAAATTCCACTGCGCAACCTGGGGGTTTCCAACACCACCCGCGGGGCCGTGGCCAGTTGGGCAAAAACACTATCGCTGGAGTTGGGGCCGTTCGGCATCACCGTCAACAACGTGTTGCCCGGGGCCACGATGACCGGCCGACTGGAAGCGCTGATTCGCAACAATGCCGAGCGGTTGGGCAAGACCTTTGACGAGGCCAAACGAGAAATGGAAAAGGAAATACCCGCGGGACGCATTTCAGAAGCGCACGAAGTGGCGGCTGCCGTGGCCTTTCTGGCAAGCCCGGCCGCGGGCTACATCAACGGCATTAACCTGCCGGTGGATGGTGGGCGGACGGGCAGTTTGTAGGCTGCCCTGGGGGTCCAAGTAACATCGCCTTGTCACGTGGTCTTTTTCATATCTTTGACTATGACAAAGCGATTAGAACAGGCCTTGGAAAAAGCCAAAGGCCTTCCGGAGGCGCAACAAAATGCATTGGCCGAGCTTATCCTCCAAGAGATAGCATGGGAAAAAACACTGGCGCAAAGTACGTCTGAGCTAACATCGCTGGCGCAAGAGGCGTTGGAAGAGTACCGAGCCGGCAAAACTAAGCCACTGACCTTTTAGTCGGTGAAATCGCACGCCACGCATCGGTTTTGGACATGCTTTGACCGCTTACCCGCTCGGGTGAAAGACCTGGCAAAAAAGAGTTTCGAGCAATGGAAAAAGGATGTCAATCACCCGTCTCTCCAATTTAAAAAAGTAAAGTCCACCGAAAACATCTATTCGGTAAGGATTGGATTGCATTACCGGGCCTTGGGTGTCATGGATGATCACACGATTGTTTGGTTTTGGATCGGCTCGCATGAAGACTATAACACGTTGCTGTCCACGTTATGAAAATTCAAAACTACATAGCCGGAACCTTGCGTGACCCTTTGGGCGGCCAATGGTTAGATAACATCAATCCGGCTACGGCCGAAGTCTATTCGCACGTTCCCGCTTCGCAAGCAGCCGATGTGGCGCAAGCCATAGAGGCGGCCAAGTCCGCTTTCGCGGGATGGGCGGCAATGCCGGCTCAAAAGCGCGCGGACATCCTGTTAAAAATTGCGGACCTCATCGACCGCGACTTTGACGCCCTGGCACTGGCCGAAAGCACCGATCAAGGCAAACCCGTTAAACTGGCCAAAGCGGTGGACATCCCACGTGCCTCTGCCAACATGCGCTTCTTTGCCACCGCAGCCATTCACTTCGCCAGCGAGTCACATGCCATGGAAGGCGCCCTCAACTATACGTTGCGCACGCCCGTGGGCGTGGTGGGCTGCATCTCTCCGTGGAATTTGCCGTTGTATTTGTTCACCTGGAAGATTGCGCCCGCCCTTGCCATCGGTTGCACGGTGGTCGCCAAGCCTTCCGAACTGACGCCCATGACGGCTTATTTGTTTTCCAAGCTGTGCATCGAAGCGGGGCTGCCAGCAGGCATCTTGAACATCGTACACGGACGGGGCGCTGAGGCGGGTCACGCCATCATTCAACATCCGGAGGTAACAGCGATTTCATTTACGGGCGGCACCGCCACCGGCAAACACATTGCCTCCGTGGCAGCCCCGATGTTTAAAAAGCTTTCACTCGAACTGGGCGGCAAAAACCCCAACATCGTGTTTGCCGACTGCGACTTTGAGCAAGCGGTAAAAACATCCGTCACGGCCTCGTTCTCCAACCAGGGAGAAATCTGCCTGTGTGGCTCGCGCATCCTGGTGGAGCGCAGCGTTTACGAAAAATTTGTAGCAGCCTTTGTGGAGCGCACGCAGCAACTCATAGTAGGCGACCCGCTGGCAGAGACAACGCACGTGGGCGCGCTGGTGTCTGAAGGGCACATGAAAAAAGTGTTGGGTTACATCGAACTGGCCCGACAAGAAGGCGGAACCATCCTGACCGGAGGCCGCCAACGGATGATGACGGGGCGATGCGCCCAGGGATTTTTTGTGGAACCAACTGTCATTGTCGGACTGGACCACCGGTGCCGCACCAATCAGGAAGAAATTTTTGGGCCGGTGGTTACGATTATGCCGTTTGACCGCGAAGAGGAAGCGGTGGCGTTCGCCAACGGCACTGCGTATGGACTGGCTGCCACCGTGTGGACAGAAAATTTATCTAAGGCGCACCGGGTGGCCGCAGCGCTGAAAAGTGGTATCGTGTGGGTGAACTGCTGGCTGCTGCGCGACTTGCGCACGCCTTTTGGGGGCGTGAAACAAAGTGGCGTGGGCCGCGAGGGCGGTTGGGAAGCATTGCGCTTTTTTACCGAGGCCAAAAATGTGTGCGTGAAGTGGTGAAATCTGACTGTCAAATCGGTCACGCAGGAACGATAAAGTGTACGCGGGCAAGCTAACGACTACAGCGACTCCATAAAATTCACTGCCTCTCGCCAACCGATGATGCGTGCTTCGGGGGTTGAATAGGATTCATCGCCTCCATAGATGACAGCGCCTTCGCGATGGCCCGTTGTTTTATACCAGTACCGAAGCCCTTTGATCTGATCTTTTTGAAAAGTCATTCCGGACTTAATTTCAAACGCCCAGAGTCGCTGACCGCGATCCATCACCAAGTCGATTTCGTGTCCACTGGCATCTCTCCAAAAATACAAATCGCTTCGGAGGGCTGCATTCAGTCGCGACTTTAACACCTCGGTGACGATCATATTTTCAAAGATGGCGCCCCGCGCGGCATGAGACGACAACGCCCCGGGAGATTCTATTCCTAACAAGTAGCAAACCAACCCCGTATCATAAAAATACAGCTTAGGAGATTTTACCACCCGCTTGGAAAAATTCTGATAAAAGGGTGGCAGTAAGTAAATCACATAGCTGGCCTGCAACACCGACATCCACGAACGAACGGTTTTGTGATCGACACCACACTCGATGGCCACGTTGCTCAAGTTGAGCTGCTGCCCTACACGGCCGGCACACAAAAACAACAGGCGCTGAAAGGCCGTGAGGTCGGTAATGTTTTTTATCTGGCGAACATCGCGTTCCACATACGTACGCACGTAGGAGGGAAACCAAAGATGAGGATCGACCTTCTCAAAGGTGACGGCCGGATAGCCACCTCTCCACAACACCTCGTTGCTGGTTTGAGGGTACTTGGGAATGGAAAACAGTTCGCGCAGCGAGAAAGGGGTTAAGTCCAGATAGCCAATACGACCTGCCAGGCTTTGGGTAATTTTCTCCAGCATCAAAAAATTGTTGGAGCCCGTGAGGATAAACAGACCGCGCTCGCGCGTTTCGTCAAGCAATTGTTGCAAATAGTTGAACAACTCCGGCACCCGATGCGCCTCATCTACCACGGCTCCATGCGGAAAGGAATGTAAAAAGCCTTTCGGATCGTCCAAAGCACGTTGTCGTACTTCCGGGTTTTCGAGCGACACATAAGGGCGATCGGGAAAAACCGCTTTGGCCAGTGTAGATTTGCCGCATTGGCGCGGTCCCACCAAGGCCACCGCCCGAAATTGCTGAGCTAGCTTTTTCAACGTATTTTCGGCTTCACGCAAAACCATGCAGATTGGGAATTGGATTCCCAAAAATACAGAAAAACGCTTATCAAATTGTAAATCATATACTTACACCGTGCATTTTTTCGACATCAACACCCCTTTTTTCACCGTTTTGGGTTATCCCCTCTCCTATCTGGAGTTTTTTGGGCTCGTTACCGGCATTGTGGCGGTGGTGCTTTCGTCATTGGCCAATGTATGGAGCTGGCCCGTGGGCATCGCCAACGTGGTGCTGTCGTTCTTTCTTTTTTATCAGGTGCAACTGTATCCCGATATGCTTCTGCAAGTATTCTTTTTTGTCACCAATCTTATGGGGTGGTGGCGGTGGACGCATCCCGCCAGGGAAGAAGAAGACCGCAAGCGCGAACTGAAGATCAGCCACACGCCCCCGCGCGAAGCGCTGTTGTATGCCGCGGCATGTACCGCGGGCATCACTGCGTTGGCGCTGTTTGCCCAACAGCTTCACCATTGGTTACCTACCGTCTTCTCCCAACCCAGCGCAGCGCCTTATCTGGATTCCACCATCACCATCCTGAGTGTGGCGGCCACCTTTTTGATGATTCAAAAACGCATGGAATGCTGGTGGGTATGGATTGCGGTGGATGTCATCGCCACGTATGTTTACTTTATCCGCGACATTAAGTTTTACAGTTTGATGTATTTGGTGTTTTGTCTGATTGCCGCGTTTGGCTTTTTTCACTGGATGCGCGAGTACCGGGGCTACAACCACCCGACCGCATGACACGGGCGCTCGTCATCGGCAAATTTATGCCCGTGCATCAGGGCCACATCAGTCTTATTGAGTTTGCCGCACAGCAAGCCGATGAGGTGATCGTGTCGATGAGCGATACGCCCACGGATCCCATCCCGGGCGATCTTCGATTTCGCTGGTTGCAGCAGTTGTTCGAGGGGCGCCCCACCATTGCGGTTGCGCGGGTGGAAGACACGTTTGATGACCCCCGTCTGCCGCTGGTGCCGCGCACCAAAATCTGGGCCGACTTCCTTTCGAGACGTTATCCAAAAGTAAGCGTGGTGGTCAGCAGCGAAGCCTATGGCGAACCCCTGGCGATGCATTTGGGCGCCCGGCACGTGTTGTATGACATGGCCCGTGCCCGCACGCCCGTGTCGGCCACGCAGATACGCGAAGCTCCCTTTCGCTACTGGGAGTTTATTCCTGACGTGGTGCGGCCTTACTTTGTCAAGTTGATTTGCCTGTACGGCCCGGAGAGCACCGGAAAGTCTACCTTGGCAAAACAATTGGCCGAAGAATATCAAACTGTGTTTGTTCCGGAAGTCGCGCGGGAGATCGTGACCTCGAACAGCTTTACGGTTGACGACATCATCAAAATTGGGCAAGCCCAAACACAGCGGGTGAACGATCTGCGACAGCGTGCCAATAAATTTTTGTTTTGCGACACCGATGTGATTACCACTCAAATTTATAGCAACCATTACCTGGGTGTGGTGCCGCCCGTGTTATACGAACTGGAAAAAGAAATACGGTATGATCAGTACTTCTTGTTGTACCCCGATGTACGATGGGTAGCCGATGGCCTGCGCGATTTGGGCAACCGAAGAGTGGAGATGTTTGATGTTTTCAAACAAGAATTGGTGCTGCGCAGCATCCCCTATCACTTGATTCAAGGAGATTGGAACGAGCGGTTTACTCTGTTGAAAAACACAATCGAAAAGCGGTATCGCTGACTTCGCTACGAACGCCCCACCCGGTGTCCACGCCACGCATAGTATAAAATGAACACGTAGCACGGCACCACGCAGGCAAAGAAGGCAGCGGGCGCGTCTAATGCCGGCCCATCCTGCGACACCAAATAGCCATACACTTGCGGGACAATCGCCCCACCCGCTATGCCCATGATCAGCAAGGCCGAGCCGATTTTGGTAAACGTGCCCAGGCCGTCAATCGCCAACGGAAAAATAGCAGGCCACATCAGCGCGTTGGCCAACCCCAACAACGCAATAAACAAGATGCTCACATAGCCCGTGGTCACAAACGCCAGCGTAGAAAAAACAATCCCCGTAAGGGCCGAATACAAAAGAGCCCGGTGTTGCCGGATGTATTTGGGGATGGTTAAGATGCCGAACACATACCCCACTACCATAGCCCACAGCGTGTACGAAGTAAAATTCTTGGTTTCATCCAAACTCATGCCCAGCGATTTGCCATACGTGCCAATCACATCACCGGCCATGACCTCGGCACCGACATACACAAAAATACACCAGGCGCCCAACAGCAGATGAGGAAACTGAAACACGCTGGTTTTGGGTGACTCCCGGGATACCTCTTCTTCCATGTCAATCTCCGGCAACGATGAAAACCAGATCATCAGCGCCAGCAATACCAACACGCCAGCCATGATGCTATAGGGCAGGATCACACGGTGTGCCAGGGCGTCAAGCAATTCGGTTCGTTGCACGACATCGGTTACGGTCACCAGTTGCGCTTCCAACTCACCGGCTCCACGCAACACCACGGCACCCAAAATCAACGGGCTGAGCGCACCCGCCACTTTATTGCAAATGCCCATGATGGAGATACGCTTGGCGGCCGACTCCAACGGGCCCACGATGGAGATGTATGGGTTGGAAGCTGTTTGCAACAACGACAAGCCCATACCCTGTATAAATAACCCCGTAAGGAACAATGCGAAACTGCGCGTGTTGGCCGCGGGCACAAACAACAGTGCCCCCACCGCCATCACCACCAACCCCCACGCCATGCCTTTCTTAAAGCCCGTGGCCTTCAAGATGTACGAGGAGGGGATCGCCAAAAAAAAGTACGCCATATAAAAGGCAAACGTAACCAGCAACGCCTGCGCATCGGTCTTCAGATCGCACGCCAACTTCAAAAACGGGATGAGCGTGCCGTTCAACCACGTGACAAACCCAAAAATGAAAAACAAAATGCCAATAATGACGATAGAATAGGCATAGCGGTTGGTCGATTGCGGCATAGGTTTTACTTTCGTGGCTGCGATTCGCTAAAGTAGGCAAAACCGATCACCCCACATGACGAAACCAAAAAATATGACGCTGCTGGTACTGGCCGCGGGCATGGGCAGCCGCTATGGCGGCATCAAACAAATCGATGGCTTTGGCCCTTCCGGGGAGACGATCATGGACTACTCGCTCTACGATGCCCTCCGGGCCGGATTCACGAAAGTCGTGTTTATCGTGCGCGAGGAGATCGTACAAATTGTGAAAGACCGGTTTGAACCCAAACTGCGCGGCAAAGCCGAAGTGTCGTTTGTGATCCAGGCGTTGAATACCCTCATCCCCACCGCCTACCAAAACCCGGAGCGCACCAAACCCTGGGGCACGGGCCATGCCATGCTCTGTGCCGAAAACGCCATCCATGAACCGTTTGCCGTCATCAATGCCGATGACTTTTACGGGCGTGAAGCATTCCAATCGCTGGCGCAATTTTTCCAACACTCTGCCGATCATGCCATGGTGGGCTATACGTTGAAAAACGTGTTGTCCGACTACGGCAGCGTATCGCGCGGATGCGGCCAGACAGACGCAGATGGCTTTCTGAAAGAAGTGATCGAGCGCACGAACATCAGCCGCGAAAACGGAAAAATCATTGCGCACGAAAAGGACGGGGACATCGAACTGAACCCCGATACGCCCACCTCCATGAACTTCTGGGGCTTCCAGCCTTCCATCTTTGAGTTGACGCGCAAGAGCTTTGATGCGTTTTTGAAGAACCAGTACCAAAACACCAAGTCGGAGTTTTACATACCCTTGCTGGTGAATGACATGATCATGACCCGCCAAGGCAAGGTAAAAGTGATTGATGGTGGCAAGATCTGGTTTGGCGTCACCTATCAACAAGACAAAGAAGAGGTAACGCAAAAGATACGGGCCCTGGTGGACGCTGGCGAGTATCCATTGGCCTTGTGGGCATAGCGTGTTGCCGGACAATTCTTTTTGGCAAACACATTACGGTCTGGCGCCCGTGCTGGCCGCAACACCCATCGGGTCGGGCCACATTCACCACACCTACAAACTGGTGACCGGGCGGGGCACGTACATTGCGCAGCAATTCAACACCCACGTATTTCAACACCCGGAGCGGATCCACCACAACCTGCGCACCGCGCAAACGCATCTGCGCAACACGGCACCTGCCTATTCCCTTTTGGTGCCGTTGGCGAACCGGCAGGGTGAATGGCTTACGTATGAAGATGCCGCACAAGGGTGGCGTTTGTTTCCCTTCCTGGACGGAAGCCGCACGATAGACGTGGCCGACACGGCCCACCAGGCGTTTGCCGCGGCTCAGGCTTTCGGCCGACTGACAAAATATCTGCGCGAGGCGGACGTGACACACTTTCAGGAAACCATCCCCCGCTTTCATGATCTCGCCTTCCGGTATGGGCAGTTTCAACACACCTTTCATCAGGCTTCGCACGAGCGAATGGCACAAGCCCATACAGTGGTGGAAGCACTGCGTTCGTTTTCGTTTCTGGTCACCGACTATGAACAGGCAGTAGCAAAGGGTTTGCCGCTGCGCATCACCCACAACGATACCAAGATCAACAACGTGCTGTTTGACGAATCCCTCACGCGGGTGCTGGCCCCGATTGACCTGGACACGTTGATGCCCGGGTATTTTTTCTATGACCTGGGCGATATGCTACGCACTTATGTGAGCCCGGTGGGCGAAGAAGAAAACGATGTGACGCTGATTTCCGTGCGCCAGCCGTTTTACCAGGCCGTGCTGCACGGCTATTTGTCGGAGATGGATGATGTGCTCACCCCGCTGGAGCGATCGCTGCTGCCCAAGGCCGGACTTTTTATGACGTACATCATGGCCTTGCGGTTTGCCACCGACTTTCTGCAGGGAGATACCTACTTCCACACGCACTATGCCGACCAAAACCTGGTGCGGGCGGCCAATCAAATTACGTTGTTGAGGTTGTTGCAGCGGCAGGTGAGTTGGTGACGTGGCGGTAAGAATGTCTCCCGAGCATCCATTGATTCAAGGGATTCTTCGCATGCGCTCAGCATCCGGATGTCACGCTAGCCCGCGTTTCTTCAAAATGTCCTCCAACTCCTTGTTCCGGTTGGGGGTTTTGACAAGCCGGTAAATGAGAACAATGGGAATCGACATGGGAATCAGGAATCCTAACTGCTTCTTGGGCGACAGGGCCCAGGAAACAACTCCAAAAATCAGGATTCCGGCCAGAAACCCAATCGCCAGGGCATACCAGACTTTGGATTTCGCCAGCTTCTTCTTCTCGACCAATAACGCTTCGTCCGTCAGTTGGTGGAGGTCTTTTTTCTCCGTCATCATTCGGTGTCGTGATCTTTTGTTTTGAGGATCCATTCCTGGCCACCTGACATGTCCCGCCCGCCCCCTGTTGCGCAATGGGGCGGATCTTCCCGCCACCCGGGTCAGGTGCACCAATTGTTAAAAGTACTCAATCTTTTCTTCCTGTAGAATCCCCGCCAACCGTGGCCGGGCCGGAGGTAATGGCAATACCAATGAATAAACATATCCCCATGAAGTGCAGGTCTGATAAGACTGTTCGTCCGTTGGATCGGCTGGACTTATGGGGTTCGCATATCCCGTACCGTTTTGGGGATATGCGCACCTTTTGTATTTTTACAATAGGGGGATATACGAACGGGTGCGCATATACCAACGTTGTGTGGCATTTGCTAAAAAAGATTCGGCTTCGATTTATGGAAACACGGGGGACAGTGAATCGTTACAGAAAAAACTTATGACAAAGAATCTACTACTTACACTGCTGACGGTGATTTCTGTAACCGCTTCGGGACAGACATTTAAAACTGAAGACCCAAATCTAAAGGGCTGGACTAAGGAGACAAAAATTGTTTATGCCGACTTTAGAGGTAAGCCAACTGACCAATTAAAAAGACTTAACAAAGAAGCTGGACTTCAAGCTTCGGCACAAGTTGGACTAAAATCAATTCTTGACGTCCCAAAAAAGAAAAGGGACAGAGGACGACTGCTAGAGAAAATTTATGTTGCTCCATTTTTCATTAAAACCACCTCGGTGACAATGACTAAGGACGAAAAAGAACTTGATAAACAACGACTCTATTTCGACATGGGAGAAGTACACGCGAGAATGATGAGAAGAGATATTGAGCATATTCAGGACTCAACAAAAGCATACGGGACAATGTGGATTTTGTATTCAAGTATTAAGGACTACTACTGTACTGAATTCGGAAAAATGTTCAATGACTACACCTATGAAGTATTTGTTGAGAAAAAGGAAGGAGCTTATGAAAAATGGCGAGAACTAATCGACAAAGGACTAAGTGAATTAGAAAAGTACGCGACTAAAAAAGAGGACTGTCATCGACTCTTGACTGGACTACCAATTGACCCAGAATACGAGCAATCAGAGAAAGTCTTGGACACTTTTATGAGGTGTAACCAATAAAGAGCGGGACAAGCAAACGCCACACAACAAAATGCATAATCAATGGCGGGGTTCAGTGTAAATTTGTAGTTTTAGTTTTCAAATAACGTTTGGTTTCGTGGGACAGTGACGCGCTTCGAATTCCCGCCACTGCTTATGCACAAACGTTGTGGGGCATGGCCGCTGGACATTTGGACTATGAATCAGGAGAGAATTGAAATAAAATTAAGTAAGACAAAAGGTATTCTGACCTTTTTAGGGAGTGTGGCATTCGTATTGGTTTCCCTATGGCTAATAAGTTTCGCTGACCAACAAGACAGATATACACCGACATTTGTAAAGGGTGCTGGTTACGTTGGACTAATTTTCTTCGGAATTTGCGGACTTTATATTTTTTACAAACTGTTTGACTCAAAACCGGGACTGATAATTGACGACAATGGTATTCTCGACAATTCAAGCGCAGCTTCGGGACACATTATCAAGTGGGATAGAATCGTGGGACTTAGAATTGACCAAGTTAAATCGACAAGATTTATTCTTATTGACTTAGTTGACCCTGAACAATTCATGAAAGAGGTAAATGGAATAAAAAAGGCATTAATGTGGGGGACTTACAAAATGTACGGGACACCGACAGCAATATCAAGTTCGACATTGAATTGTGACTTTGACGAATTGTATAACCTCATTGACAAGAGACTTCAAACAAAAAGTACGGTGTAGCGGCCACGACCCCACAACAACAGGTTTGGTCAATGGCGGGGTGATGTGTAAACATAAAGTTTTATCTTCGCTACAACGTTTGCCCACGGTGGACAGTGACGTCCTTGTCGGCCTTAGCATTCCGCGATGCTCCATTGCTAAGGCCTCCTAAGCCCGCCACTGCCCAAACCCAAACGTTGGCAGCAAGCGCTACGGACATATGAGATTGCAAATATTCGGACTACTTATGTTATTTGGTTGCGGTGGACAACGACCGGAAATTAAAAACGATTTGGTTACCTTAATTGGTCGACTGCCGACAATTCAGACTCCAGTGACATTCGACTCCGACAAACCTGTAAGCGTTCTTGTGAAAATTGACCAAGATATTATTGATAGTCTACAAAATAAAATTCCCGGCTACGGAATTTTAGGTAAACTATTTGAGACGGACGCCTTTACTGCTATTGTTGGAATTGTTCCGAACGATACAGGCTCACCACAAATATTAATTTTTGATAAAACCGGAAAGCAAATTGACTCCTATTTCGCTTACCGGACAGCAGGGGGAGACATGGGTCTCAATTCAAAAAATGTTGTCACAATTAATCCAAATCGAGAAATATTATTCATCGACAGCACATGGACAATGAAAATAAACAACGAGGGAACAGACGTAATTAAAGGAACCGACTCCTTAGCCGTAGCAGTTGAGAAATACAAAATTTCGGATACTGGCATGGTTGAGAAAATGCGGTGACGCGCCAGCAGCCAATGCTACGCGATGCTGGTCTTCGTTCAACACTTGGCTTGGAGACAGAATGCACCTTCAAAGGGCCACCACGTGTAAAAACACCGCCTCATGCCGCAACCCGCGGCCATTTCCACGCATAGCGGATAATCAGGCAAAGAAGAAACACCTCCACCACCGCGCCAACCACCATGTGCATCCAGGCCTCCCCGGCCAGGTTGAATAAAGAATAGGGAATATAGACCGTGGCCACGGAAAGGTTTGCCCAGCGATTCACCCGGGCCGGCAAGGCCACGGACAAAAAAATCATCAGCGCGGGAACGGTCACGGACACAAGCGCCACCAACAGAAATCCGCGCGTAATGTCAAACACGAACACCTTCCCGTTCAGGATATCCGCCACCTTACCCGGCATGTACAAGGCAAAATAATCGACATAGATATAGAGAAACATAAAACCCGCCCACAGCGCAGCAAGCTTTACCGGCACGCCCACGGGAATCTCTTCCAGCCTTTCATGTGATGTTTTTTGTGTATTCATACCTGACTATTAAAATGAAGGCCCTCATAACAACCGATGCGTTAACCACCGCCTGTTTTATGCCAACCGACAGGGCAAAGGTAGACTGACGAGACAGTCCGACTCGTTCACTTAAGTTAAGAAAGGTGTTCTATCCCTTCTTTTCCAGAAGCCGTGCGCGCAGCCGGCTGAGCGATGGCGGCTGGATGCCGAGATAACTGGCCAACTGGTGCTGGGGCACACGCTGAATAAGGTCGGGGCGCTTTTGAAGCAACTTCACGTACCGCTGCTCCGGGGAGGAGGTCTTAAACTCGTCAAAGTCGATCCGCTGGCGGGCCAATAATTCTTCCGACAGCGTTCGGCACATCTGTTCAAACTTGGGAAACTTCCGGTTGATGTCGGCCTCCATGTCTGTCGTGGAGACGGTCAGGATCGTGTCTTCCACACACCCGATAAAATACTCGGACGGTGTTTTGCTTACGACACATGGCGGTGTCAACGCCTCCAACTCGGTGTAAAACGCGGTTGTTTTCTCTTCGCCATCCACCACGTAATACGTTCGGATGCAGCCTTTGAGTACAAAGAAGCTCTCGGTTGATCGCTGCCCCGCGTGGAGTAAGATTGTTCACTTGGTGACCGATCGAAAAATATTCAACGACATGAGCGCCTCTCTCTCCTCCTCCGTGAGCGAGACATAGTTAGATATAAAATCAAACAGGACGTCTTTCATGGATTAGCATGGATGGTGCCGTGCTATCCCCAAGCAGGCACCGGGTGAACATCTTTGGCACAAAGGAAGCAAAAGTAAGCGACTGCATTGGGGATATCAAAACCAAAGGGCAACTACACTCGACTGCAAGCACGTCACCCACCTGACGCAAAACCCGTGTTGTGTGCCGTTTTTTTTGAGTCATTATAAAACCAAGTTCGAATTGTCAGACTTGGATTACTACTTTTTAATTCCCTTATGTCGGCCGAGTCAATTGCGTTGCCCATAAGTCCGAGGTACTTTAATCCCTTTAACTCCTTGAGTTTTTTTAATTCATTTGAAATTACAAGTCTGTTCATGCTTAAGTCCAAGGTGTCCAAGTTTTCAAGTTTGTCGAAGTCGTCTGGTAAAGTCTCTAGATTCAGATTAACGAGCCCTAAATACTTAAGACCCGTTAGGTCTGTTATCTCTGTGGGTAATTTCCTTCCTCGTGTTGAGTCTGTCGGCTGTGGAATTGCGCTCAGCGGAGGGTAAATTGTCCAACCAAGAGTGTCGGCTGTGATATAAAGTCGTTTTGCTTTTTTAAGTCGGCCAATGTCGCTTGGCACATTGTCCAATTGGTACTTGCTAAGAAATAGTGTAACCGTCTCTTTGTCGGCTAAGTCGTCAAAGAGTCCTTTATTGTCAGTCGTTGAACAACTTATTAAGAATGTCGTCAGGATAATTATTAGTAGTCTCATCTGTCCGTGAATAATGGCCAAACTTTAGTGCTTGTACAGTGTAGGGTACGGGAGCGCAAAAAATGGTGCGTAGCAGAATGTTTAGCGCGCCTACACGTCATCGCCAATCGTGAAAATACGTATTTTGAAATACTATTCAAAGTTTAACACCGAACACCCTGCATTGGACAAGCACGCGTGTTAACCGCTTGGCGTTCTCGTTCAGCTTTGATCAATCAGTTTTATGATTTTTTCTTCCTTGAACTCAAAAAGTGATTTTCCCCTTAACTTTACCTCTTGCCCCTTTTTCATCCCGTTCGGTAAATCTGACGCCAGAATTCCCTGATAGTCTATCTCAACTTCCGTTTTGTCTGTTGAATGTTTAAAGTCTTCAATTTTTTGCCTTCTCTGCGAAAAAAACAGCCTTGCCGCTTCGGCTTGCTTTGTAAAATCCTGAATTCCAATGAGGGTCATGGTAACCTGACCGCCTTGCAGATTCTCAAAAACTACATCCTCTGAAAAGTCTCGAATCATCCTTGGAACATCAAAGGTATTGTAGCCTTCTATATAGTTCTGAATGGCCAGTTCCCTTCGCCTCATTACATTCTTAGTCAACAACTTTATCACGATTCCAATTTGTCCTAAGTGGTATAGGTCGTGATGAATTAGTCCCTCAAGAAGATGCTTACACCTAAAACCGTCTGTATATTCTTGTTCCAGATACGCGTCTATTTCATTTTCAATAAGTTCAATGATGTCTTTCTGGCTTTGATAAAACTCCGATGTAAGTGTTTCCCAGCCGTGTTTCCGTAACACCTCATTTGTGAGCCAATTTTCCGGACTTTCCATCGTCAGCGTTGAATCACGCCCTTGAAGCTTTGCAATGCAGTCTCTTCTCCAAACCAAAATATGCGAAATTAGCTCGGCAACACTGTGCAATTCTGGTATTGGTCGCTCAAAAGCAAGTTTTTCTGGCAGACGATCAATCTTCTTTCTAAAATTTTCGTCAAGCCGCAATTCCTGCTCCTGTATGTCCCTGAATTGGCTGACAATGTTTTTGATTAATGTGTTGTCCATATTCCAATTTGAACTCCTCTCTACGTCCTGCGCATTGGCGCTCAACGTTTGTGTTTGCGATGTGGCCGGCTTTCGAAGCCGCGCGTTGTCCCACGAAACCAAACGTTGGTATTTTAAAAATACTAAAATTTAACCGGTCGTTCGGCCATAGCGCAAACATGCTCTCGGCAATAGTACCGCTATGCCGTTACTTTCTTCTTGGCAGTCAACTTTCTTGTCGGTTTACGGGTCGAACCTTTCTTAGCTTTAAGCGTTTTAATCACCTCACTTATTCTTTTTTCCTCTTCCTTTGTCAATGGTACAACGCCACCAATGAAGTCTACGTCCAATTCCTTCTTTCTTGTTCTCATAATTCACTGTTTTTAAAATATTTTGCCAATAAACTCAAAGCCGCTCTTGTTTCTATAATCATTAGTCGTCCACCAGCGTGAAAGGCTCCTAATGTCTCGATGTAATGATTGATTAATTGGGTCTTTGAAACAAAAGAAATATTTCCGTCAAACCCACGTTGAAAGGAAAGCCTGCAAGCGAATGCCACTAAATTACCTGGAACTCCTGCGTAGACTTTTTCTCTACCCTTATTAAATGGGGCACTTTCTACCAAGTGCATATAAACATGGTCAAATTTTATCTCTAGACTTATTAGTCCTTGGATAACAGTCGGGTTTTCGGCCGTAGTTAGTTTATAAACTTCTCTCTCAGGTTGATTTAACTCAAATTTCCAGTCAAAAACCCATCTATTTTTTTTAGTAACGGTCTTTAAATCCTCCCTTGTCAGATGGATGATATTGGTTGTAAAATTGTCCCCAGTAATTCTATTTTAAATGGAATTCGTCAGCTTGTCTATGACGAAATTAAGTCCCTTTGCAGTCCGTTTTTTCACCCCTTAATTTACTAATTTTTTGGTCACTTTTTTAGGGGGGAATCTCTGTCCAGCGAAACCAAACGTTGGTTTTACGAAAATACTAAAATTTAACTGGTCGCCCGGCCATAGTGCAAACATACTGTTGGCGGTATGTGCCTTATCTCAACTCTGTCTTTTGAAGTTTAAACTCCTTTTCAATATTGTCTCTTATAATCTTGATATCTAAACTGTCCGTCTGATGAAGTGTCTTGCGAAGTTTGAAAAAGCTGTCGCAAAGGTTTAGGTTGTCAACTCTTAACTCATTCACACTGACTACTTTGTCGTTAAGCCGAATTCCTATTTTGTCAGCGTTAAGTCCCTTATAAATTCTGCTTATATAAATCTCTTTTTCATTCATGTTCATGTCTATTCCAAATGATTTGAATGGGTCAGTCGGAAGTACACCAATAGGAGTAAGTATTAGTTCCCCTTCTTTAAAATTAAGTGTCACAATGAAGTGTTTGGCTATTTCTGAACCAATCAAATTGTAATTATTTGACTTCGAATAAAACGCCACTTGGTTAGTGAATCTTTGTCCAGCAATTTTTACTGTTGCCAAGTTTGAAACATACATTGATTCTTTGCTCGCTCCGTTTGCTCCAATGGCGCCTTCACCAGTTGCTTCAATAGTAGTAGCAAACTTGTACTCACTGGCTGTCTTTTCTGTTAATGAGATGAAACCACCAAAACCAAAGTCCAACATAAATCTTTGATTGCGTCCATCAATTTCCACTTGGATAAACGGATTGAGTACTTTGTCAAGCTCAACTTTAAGTTTTACCGAATTCCCAAGATTTGGCATTTTCTCTAATTTGTCAGCCAGTCGTATAATCTTGTTCTGATAGTCAATCTGCCAAACTGCTTGTTTGATAACTCCTTTTCCAAGAAGCCCACCGTTGGTATAGCACTTAATTACTGGAGCTTCGTCAAAGTCAAAATTAAAAACCCCTACATCTGTAAACTGTACGTCACCAACATTAAGTCTGGGTACTTTGCTGAGAATTATCTTTGATTTAATTTGATTCGAACTACCAACAGAAACCTTCATTAGTTCAGGAAGCATATTCTTAGTCATGATGTCGGTTGTCACGGTATTGTAACCCCCAGTATCGAATATGTAGTCGTACGTCTGTGAACTTATTGTAACAGGAATGATGAAGTAGCCACCTTTGTCCGTAAACGAAATTTCCTCGTAAAAATCGGTCAGGCCAACACTTGCAGCGTTAGCAACTTTGAGTTGCTCTTTTGGACTTTGTCCGAAGCTACAAATTGTCAGCGAACCAAAAATTATAATAAACAGTCTCTTGGTCATCAAGTTCAATTACGTCAGGCTATGTTCTTGGTCGTCAGCGGGCATGGCCACCCACCCAAAGATATACGAAACCCCTCTTTCATAAAAGGAAATACCGGTGCCTGATGATCTGTCGGTTGGGATCCCCGCGCGGCATCGAAACATTCGTTGAGCCACCGATCCCCCCGCTACCCGCCAGCCCCGGTCGTGTAAAAGACCCCCGCAGTATAACCCCGGCCCTTGTATATTTGCCCCCTGTCAACACTCCCAACCCCGGGCCTCGCCCGGCACACAATCAACTACCAAATACCCGTACGCCTCCCATGAAATCATTCAAACCCTTCTGCCTCGCCCTCACCCTGCTCATCGCCTTCGGCACGGCCGCACAAGACGTGAAAACGTATGCCGAGGGCATCACGCCCGCAGACCTGAAAGAAAACCTCTCCATCCTCGCCTCCGATGCCATGGAGGGGCGGGCCACGGGCTCGCGCGGCCAAAAGATGGCCGCTGCCTTCATCCGCCATCACTTCGAAAGCCTCGGCCTCAAAGGCCCCGTCAACGGCAGCTACTACCAGCCCGTAGAACTATACGCCACCACCCCGGCCGAGATTTACGTGACCACAGGCGGCACGCGGATCAACAACTTCACCGAGGTGCTCTACCTCGGCTCGGCCGACAGCCGCGGGGAACAAAAAAGCGCAGTTGTTTTTGTGGGCAAAGCTTCGGAAGCAGAGCTGGCACAGGTAGACCTGACCGGCAAAGCGGCCTTGGTAATGATGGAGTCGCTGATGTCCATGCGCACGTGGCGCACCACGGCCGACCTGCTGCGCAGCAAGGGCGCCAGCATGGTGTTTCTCACCTCCAACCAGCCTACGGACGACTTCCGCAAACTCGTGGAGCAACTGCAGGGGTTCCTGAGCCAAGGCAACCTGGGCCTCAAACGGCCGGACCCGAACAACCCCAACAAGGGCATGTTTATCATCGACCGCACGGTGGCTGAAAAAATCATGGGCCAGTCGATGGAAAAACTAACCAAAGCCATGAATGGCGAGGCCGCCAAAATGCCGTTGAAAAAGCTAAAGCCCGGCAACGTGGCCTACCACACGAGCGTGAACACGCGCGTGGTGGCGTCTGAAAACGTCCTGGGATTTCTGGAGGGCACGGACAAAAAAGATGAAGTGGTGGTGATCACCTCGCACTATGACCACATTGGCAAAAACCCGGGCGCTGCGGGGGATGTGATCAACAATGGCGCTGACGATGATGGTTCGGGCACGGTGGCCGTGATGGAGATGGCCAGCGAGTTTGCGCGAGCCAAAAAAGACGGCAAAGGGCCGCGCAGAAGCATCCTGTTTATGACCGTGACGGCCGAAGAGATTGGGCTGCTGGGCTCGGAATACTATGCGGCCAACCCCATCTTCCCGATTGAAAAAACGGTGGTGGATATCAACATTGACATGATTGGCCGCAACGACCCCGAGCATGCCGGCAAATCCGACTACGTGTATGTGATCGGTGCCGACAAACTGTCGAGCGAGCTGCACGAAATCAACGAGCGCAACAATGCCACCTACACCCAACTGGCCTTTGATTACACCTACAATGACGAAAACCACCCCACGAACCTATACAAGCGCTCCGACCACTGGAACTTCGCCAAGCTGGGCATTCCCATCGTGTTCTATTTTGACGGCATCCATGAGGACTACCACAAGGTGACGGATGAAGTGTCCAAAATTGATTTTGAGATTCTGGCCAAGCGCGCACGGGCGGCTTTCTACACGGCCTGGGAGGTAGCGAACCGCGAGGAGCGGTTGAAGGTGGATAAGAAATAGTCAACAGTGGCAGACGCCTTATCTCGTTGCTTGTTTGTGTTCGTGACGCAATCGCTGTTCCACGAAGTTTCACAAAGACCCATGGAGGGGCACAAAGAGTCCAACGTGAATAAGAAGTAACTGCCGCCAGAACGTGCCCATAGCCCTGCCTACCGGCAGGCAGGCCTGCCTACCGGTAGGCGCACAAAGGCTCAAAGACACCACGGCTTTTTGACCGTTACCTGAGAACCTAACGGTCCTTCTTTTCTTCAGGTGCGCCAAAAGACTGAAAAAGTGCCTATTTTGACGTTTTTTGAAGTCTACTACATTTTTTCGTACGTAAAAGTGTATAAATTTACATTTTTATGGACGAAAAAAAGTAGGTATGGAGCGCTTTCTCATGGATTCACTGTTGGCCTGGAGGGCAATACCCGGGCGAAAGCCGTTGATCTTGCAGGGCGCCAGGCAAGTGGGCAAAACCTGGTTGATGAAGGAATTTGGCAAGCGGAGCTATACCCATACCGCCTATGTCAACTTCGAAAGTGCCTCACCCCTCAAAAGCCTGTTCCAAGCCGATTTCAATGTCAATCGTATCCTTGCGGCACTTGAAATAGAAACCAACCAAAAGATACTGCCTTCCAATACCCTTCTGATCCTGGACGAGATCCAGGAAGCCGATGGGGGGCTCACGGCCTTAAAGTATTTTTTTGAGCAAGCCCCCGAATACCATGTCATCGCAGCGGGCTCGCTGTTGGGTATTGCGCTACAAAACGGAAGCTCTTTTCCGGTGGGCAAAGTGGATTTGTTGGAGATGAAGCCTCTCTCCTTCCTCGAATTTATTTCCAGTCTGGGGGAAGAAAAGTTAGTGGCAGAACTACAGCAGCGGAATTGGCCCGTGATCTCTCTTTTTCACGAGCGATTGACTGAACTTTTACGCACGTACTACTTCATTGGGGGCATGCCGGAAGTGGTGGCTACGTACCTGCACCAAAAAGACCTGGCCCTTTGCCGCCAACGGCAAGCGCAAATTGTGAGAGGCTACGAAAACGACTTTGGCAAACATGTGCCGGGCAATCTCCTGCCCAAAATCAGGTTAGTATGGAATCACTTGCTGGGTCAGTTGGCCAAGGAAAATCGGAAATTCATTTATGGACAACTAAAAAAGGGGGCACGTGCCAAGGAATTTGAAGCGGCCATCCAGTGGCTGGCGGATGCCGGGCTGGTGATAAAGGTCAATCGCATTGAAAAACCCACGCTGCCCATGACGGCCTATGCCGATTTTGATGCCTTTAAGTTATTTTTTGTGGACATCGGACTGCTGAATGCCATGGGAAACGTTGACGCGCGAACGCTGTTGGAAAAAAACAAAATACTGTCGGAGTTTAAAGGCGCGCTGACCGAGCAGTTTGTCTGCCAACAGCTTTGCCAAAAAACCAAGCTGTACTACTGGTCGAGCAACCACACAGCCGAAGTAGATTTCGTGTTTCAATCAAATGACCAGATTGTTCCGTTGGAGGTAAAAGCGGAAGAAAACTTAAAATCCAAAAGTTTAAAAGTATTTACCGAGCGCTTTCCTGTCAGTCGCGCGCTGCGCACGTCCATGAGCCCGTACCGCGAGCAGGACTGGCTGACCAACATACCCCTCTACGCCATCGAAACGATCACATAGGTTTCTTTACCTCGCCAACACGGGTTGGTTGGCCATCAGCACAATGAGATCATCATCTTCCACATTCCCTTTCTCGTCCGCCAACAGCAGAAAATTCTCGTACACCGTATTCAGCTCTTCACCCGATACCTGGAAGCCGAGCAACGACAAGCGGTGGCGCAACGCTGCGCGCCCGCTTCGCGCGGTGAGCACAATGGACGAAGCGGAAACCCCCACATCGGCCGGGTTGATGATTTCATAATTTTCGGCATGCTTCAGGAACCCATCCTGATGGATGCCGGACGAGTGCGCAAACGCATTCTTCCCCACAATGGCCTTGTTGGGTTGCACGGGCATGTGCATCAAATCGCGCACCAATAAACTCACTTCGTACAAGCGCTCGGACTTGATGTTGGTGTGCAGGCCCAGATCGCTGTGTGTCTTCACGATCATCGCCACCTCTTCCAATGACGTATTGCCGGCCCGCTCGCCAATGCCGTTGATGGTCACCTCGGCTTGCCGCGCCCCATGGATCAACCCAGCTACCGTGTTGGCCGTAGCCAGCCCCAGGTCGTTGTGGCAATGAACGGACAGGACGGCCTGGTGTACATTCTTCACATTCTCCATCAAATACTGAATGCGCTTGCCGTACAGGTGTGGCAAGCAATAGCCGGTGGTATCGGGAATGTTTACCACATCGGCCCCGGCCGCAATCACCGCTTCGGTCAGTTGCGCGAGAAATGCCAGGTCGGCCCGGCCGGCATCTTCGGCATAAAACTCCACTTCATAGCCTTTGGCTTTAGCATACTTCACCGCCCACACGCCTTGCTCCAGTACTTGTTCGCGCGAGCTTCTAAACTTGTGTTTGATATGCACATCCGAAGCACCAATGCCCGTGTGGATCCGTCCGCGCTGGGCGTGGTGCAATGCCTCGGCCGCTACATCGATGTCTTCCTTTTTGGCGCGTGTCAATCCGCAAACCACCGGTTCTTTCACCGCCTTGGAAATCTCCACCACCGACAGGAAGTCACCGGGACTGGAAATCGGAAATCCGGCTTCAATCACGTCCACCCCGAGTGCTTCCAGCTCGCGGGCAATAATGACTTTGTCTTCCGTCTTTAACTGACATCCCGGCACTTGTTCGCCATCTCGCAGGGTGGTGTCAAATATCTGAACCTTGTTGCTCATACGCTTTTTGTGTTTTGTACGATCCTTGGTGTTAGGCCATTTGCGGCTTGGTTATACGCGCTATTTCATCCACCACCACACGGCCCATCTCGCTGGTGTTTAGGATTTTCCCTTCGTCTGTGGTGTCATCTCTGATGTCGCGCGTGCGAAAGCCCTTTTTCAGCACGTGTTCAACAGCGCGGATAATGGTTTCACTTTCTTCTTTTAGTCCAAATGAAATATCCACCAGTAAGGCGGCCGACAAAATGGACGCCAGCGGGTTGGCGATGCCACGGCCGCTGATGTCGTGGGCACTTCCGTGGATGGGCTCGTACAACCCCACTGTATCGCCCACAGACGCGGATGCGAGCATCCCCATGGAGCCTGCGATTTGCGAGGCCTCATCGGTCAGGATGTCGCCAAAGAGGTTGCCCGTAAGCACCACATCAAAGCTGCGCGGGTTTTGGATCAGCTTCATCGCGGCAGCGTCTACGAATTGATGCTCCAGCGTGACATCAGGATACTGTTGCCCAATCTCTGTCACCACCTGGCGCCACAGGCGCGAGCTCTCCAATACGTTGGCCTTATCTACACTCACAACTCGCTTCTGGCGCGTGCGCGCGGCTGCAAACGCCTTGTGGGCGATGCGTTCAATCTCAAACCGCTGGTAGATCATCAGATCATAGGCCGTGTTGCCATCGTCTTTCTTTCCTTTCTCCCCGAAGTACACATCCCCGGTAAGCTCCCGAAAAAATAAGATGTCCGACCCCTTCAAAATCTCCGGTTTGATGCTGGAGGCTCCCAGAAGTTCATCAAACAGTTTGATCGGCCGCAGGTTGGCATACAGGCCCAATTCCTTGCGCATTCGCAGCAACCCTTGCTCAGGGCGCACCCTCAGCGTGGGGTCGTTATCGTAGGCGGGGTGGCCCACGGCACCAAACAAAATCGCATCGCAGTTTTTCAGTTTGGTCAGCGATTCATCGGGCAACGGGTTGCCGGTGGCCTCGATGGCTTCATGTCCGATCTGCGCCTCTTGAAAGTTGAAGGTATGGTCAAACCTGTCGGCAATCTTTTGCAGCACGCGCTTTCCTTCAGCCGTTACTTCTTTGCCGATGCCGTCTCCGGGCAGTATGACGATTTTCTTTTTCATTTTTCAGTGCGCGTCAACGGTTGAATGAGCCTGGTCGAATGCGCGTATTTCCGTTTGTAAGCTCAACAGGTAGTCAATGTCATCATAGCCATTCAACAGACATTCCTTTTTATAGGCGTTGATGTCAAATACCTCAACCTCCTTGCCCACGGAGATCGTTTGCTGGGGCAAATCGATGGTGACGGAGGTCGCGGGCGATTTTTCAATCGTAGTGATCAAATGCCGCAAAAAAGTCTCGGAGACCACCACCGGCAGCAGGCCGTTGTTCAGGGCGTTGTTTTTGAAAATGTCGGCAAAGAAGCTGGACACCACCGCCCGAAATCCATAATCATGGATGGCCCACGCGGCATGCTCGCGACTGCTGCCACAGCCAAAATTTTTCCCTGCCACCAATATCTTGCCTCCGTACAGTGCGTTGTTCAATACAAAACCGGGCACCGGTTGGTTGTTGGCATCGTATCGCCAATCGCGAAACAGGTTGTCGCCAAAGCCTTCGCGGGTGGTGGCTTTGAGAAAGCGCGCGGGGATGATCTGATCCGTATCGATGTTTTCAATCGGCAACGGAACAGCCGTGGACGTCAACACACTAAATTTTTCTTTCATGGTCATGACAAAAATCCAATCGTAGGTCTAAGTCAGTTCTCGATCCATTGCCGTACATCGGTAACCTTTCCGGTGATGGCGGCTGCGGCTGCGCTGAGCGGGCTGGCCAAAAAGGTGCGGCTCTTGGGGCCTTGTCGCCCTTCAAAGTTTCGGTTGCTGGTACTGATGCAATACTTGCCGGGAGGTACTTTGTCCTCGTTCATGCCGAGGCACGCGGAGCACCCGGGGCTGCGCAGCTCAAAGCCTGCCGCTTCAAAAATTTTGTCGAGTCCTTCCTGTCGTGCCTGTGCTTCTACTTGCTTGCTGCCGGGTATCACCCACACCTCCACGCCTTCGGCTTTCTTTTTTCCTTTCACCAACGAGGCCACCTGGCGCAGGTCTTCAATGCGCGCATTGGTACAACTGCCGATAAAGACATAGTCCACCGGTTTGCCCAACAACGAAGACCCGGCTTCCAGCCCCATGTAGTCCAACGACTTCTTGAACGATACTTGCTCACTGATCTCTTTCCACTCTTCCGCGGTGGGGATGCGGTCGGTAACCCGAATGCCCATGCCGGGGTTGGTGCCGTAGGTAATCATAGGGGCAATATCGGTCGCATCAAACGTGAGCACCGAGTCATACACGGCACCCTCATCGGAAGGCAGGTTTTTCCATTGGGCGGTAGCGTGCGCCCAGGCAGCGTCCTTCGGGGCAAACGTTCTTCCGTGCAAGTAGGCAAACGTGGTGTCATCGGGCGCGATCAGCCCACCCCGTGCGCCCATCTCAATACTCATGTTGCAGATGGTCATGCGCGCCTCCATGGAAAGCGAGCGGATGGCTTCGCCTGCGTACTCCACAAAATAGCCGGTGGCCCCGCTGGCCGATATTTTTGAGATGATATACAAGATAATGTCTTTGCTGACCACACCCTTGCCCAGCTTACCATGGATTTCAATCTTCATGGTTTTGGGCTTGTGTTGTAAAATGCACTGCGTGGCCAGCACTTGTTCCACTTCGCTGGTGCCGATGCCAAAGGCCACGGTGCCAAACGCACCGTGTGTGGACGTATGGCTGTCGCCACAAACAATCGTCATGCCGGGCAACGTGAGGCCCAACTCCGGCCCGATGATGTGCACGATGCCTTGATAGGGATGGCCCAAGTCGTACAACGCGATGCCAAACGCCTCGCAGTTTTTGCGCAGGGTATCAACCTGATGCCGGCTGAGCGCCTCCTTGATCGGCAAATGTTGGTCTTTGGTCGGCACATTATGATCAGCCGTGGCAGTAGTGCGTTGGGTATTGAAAACCGATATGCCGCGCTTGCGCAATCCGTCAAACGCCTGTGGACTGGTGACTTCGTGAATAAAATGACGGTCGATAAACAAGGCATCCGGATAACCTTCGCGTTGTTTGACCACGTGTGCATCCCAGATTTTTTCGAAGATCGTTTTTGGTTTTTGTCGACTCACAACAATCGTTAGTTTGTTACGGCCCTGATAAAACAAAATCGCCCCGTTCACGGGAGGAACGAGGCGATTTCTACAGGTTTAGGTTTAGAAGTTGCCCGTGTGTTTTGCAAAACAAGAACAACAGCACGAATATCTGGCTTCGGTTTTTACCTTCCAAACAAACGCGTCATTTTTTTCATTTTCGCGCTTACAAGTGTTTGGTAGCGCTAACTCAACAATGTTGCATCTGAGCTGATGGGCACGCTCAGGGCTTTGCTAATGATGCAGTTTTTTTCTGCGCCTTGAGCAAACTGTTGGAATTGCTCGGCCGAAAGACCCGGCACCTTGCCCTGCACGCTCAAGTGAATTTGCGTAACGGCCAGCCCTTCCAATTGCACGGTGGCCACGGTATCCAGCGCGGTGGCCTTAAACCCGGCTTGGGTCAAGGCGGCACTGATGGCCATGGTAAAACACCCCGCGTGCGAGGCGGCCAGCAACTCTTCGGGGTTGGTGCCCACGCCTTCCTCAAATCGTGTGTTGAATGAATATTGATGTTGGTTGAGCACGGTGCTTTGGGTGGAGAGTGTTCCTTTCCCTGTTTTTAGGTCGCCCTCCCAATGGGCGGAAGCTGTACGTTTCATAAGCAGTGTTTAAAATTTATTGTTCTTTGGATTGCGCTTGTTGTGAATAAATGACAGTAACACAATACGTTTGGCTGACTTTTGATAGTAATAGTATACGGAAATCTGATAGTTCACGCGGGGCTCGTCTTACCTTTTTGTTTTTTTCGGATGGCCGGTAAGACTCTGGAAACTCGGCCAGTCGTGAGGTTACACAATCAACCTGCTGAATAAATCGCTGTACCTCCCGAAATGACCAGTTTTCAGATAGATAATCAAGATTATACCGAAAGGTACGAACAGCTTCTAATGACCATCTTACTTCGATTGCCATTTGCGAAATTCTTTCATCGCTTGATGATGCGGAACGGTCAATCCGGCTCTTGCCTCTTTCAACCCTTGATTGATGGACGATTGGGCTCCGTTTGGCAACAAGTCCCACCAATCCGCTTCTTGTTGCGCTTCTAGCAAGGCATGAACCATCCGTAACGTGGTCGTGTCTGCACGGTCGATGTATTGCTTCGTCTTACGTCTTAACTGGGCAGCCTCTTGCATAGGGTAAAGATAGAATAAGTTTGGCGACTTTCACCACCACGGCAACGGAAACTCGATCTCCCCGGCCGATTCCACCACCAGGTCGGGCTTGAAAGCATAGCGTGTCAAATGCTCGCGCTTGGTAATGCCGCTCAAAACCAAAATCGTCTTGTATCCCATCTGCACGCCTCCGCGTATGTCGGTGTCCATGGTATCGCCAATGATCGTGGTCTCCGCGGTTTCGAGGCCCAACGCCTTGCGGGCGGAGCGCATCATGACCGGGCTCGGCTTGCCCACCACAAACCCTTTGATGCCCGTGGCTTCTTCGATCATGGCACTGGTGGCGGCTATGCCCAAATTGTCCCACCCTTTTTTCTTGGGCGATGGATCGCGGTTCGTGATCACAAACTTGGCGCCCGCCAAAATCATATCCACTGCGCGCTGCACCATCTCCAACGTAAAGTTGCGGCCCTCGCCCAGCACCACAAAATCGGGGTCTGTATTGACCAACGTAATGCCGTTTTCATGCAAGCTGGAGAGCAAGCCACCCTCGCCCAATACGTAGGCGGTACCATTGGGTATCTGGCTCGCCAAAAACTTGCCGGTGGCCATGGCGCTGGTGTACACGTGGTTTTCGGTCACGCTGATGCCCAACCGCGCCAGCTTGCGCACGGCCTCCAGCCGCGTACGCTGGCTATTGTTGGTCATGAACATGAAGGGAATGTCGTTTTTCAGCAGATGCGTGATGAATTTGTCCGCCCCGGGTATCATGGTATCGCCTCCGTACACCACCCCATCCATATCAATCAGTAAACCCTGTGCCATGGTCAAAGATGTTGATTTTTTTTGTTGCGCGATCAGGGTTTTGTTATATTCATGTGTTCATGACATAACAACCGATTGAAGCACATGAAACACTGTCTCCTTATTTCGCTTTTGGCCCTGATGGCCTGCGGAGAAGACGACCCCGTGCCCACCCGCCCCTACCGCATGGGATTTCAAAATTCTGGTCCGCGCGTCACGCTGGAGGACTTTCAGCGAAGTCTTGATCTGTGGACGGCCCGGGCCGATGCGGCCATCATCACCACCGAAGTGCCGTGGAAAGAACTGCTCGATGGCCAACCTGCGGTGGACTATGTGAAAAACAACTACGGAGCGTTGGTCGAGCGCTATCGCAGCTTGGGCTTTGAACTGTGGGTGTACATCGACCCCCAAAATGGCCTGGACCGCACAAGCGATGCCACCGAGTTGGTGAACCGTGGCCGCAGCATCGCAGAGCCGGAAATACAATCAATCTACCGCAGGTTCACCGTGGTGATGGACAGTTTATTGCAACCCGAACACCTCGGATTGGCATTGGAGACCAACCTGATGCGCACCGCAGCACCCTCTTCCATTTATCACGGAGTGAAACAGGCTGCCAACCAACTGGCTTCCGAACTGCAGGCGCGGCAAAGCCAAGCCCGCTTGAGCGTGAGCATACAGGCAGAAGATGCGTGGGGAAAATTTAGTGACGGCACCTACAAAGGGATAGACCAAGATTTTGTCGACTTCCCCTTCATGGAAGAGCTTGGCATTTCTTCGTATCCGTATTTTGGCTTTGACCGGCCCGAAGACATCCCGACCAATTACTATTCGCGGTTGGTGGAAGGGCGTACATTGCCACGGTTTGTGAGCGAGGGCGGATGGACATCGGCCACGGCCGGCCCCATCGTCAGCTCCGAAGAAGAACAAGCCGCCTATATTCAGCACCACGACCGGTTGCTGCGCGAAGGTGGCTGCTCGGCTGTTTTTCAGTTGTTGTTTACCGATGTTGATTTAGATGAATGGCCACAGCCGATACCGGAAAATCTTCCGTTGTTTACAAGTATCGGGCTGATGGACATAGACTTTCGCGCCAAGCCAGCTTTGGCCCGTTGGGAAACGCTGTTTGCCCAAAAAAGACAGACTCCGTGATTTCGTCTGCAGCCAATAAGAGTTTCCGAATGAAAAGGTGATCCCGAAACCCTATTTCTTGCGGCATCACTAAACACAACAACTTGCAGAATCGGTTGCCGGAAAAACGGGAAACTGCCATCCGCCTTTAGGCGAGCCGTTTGGCCACCTCATCCCAGTTTACCACATTCCACCACGCGGTGATGTAATCTGCTCGTTTGTTTTGGTACTTGAGGTAGTAGGCGTGCTCCCACACATCCAACGCCAACAAGGGCGTGCCCTTCAACAGACCCCCTGCCTGTGCGGTGGGCAAATCCATCAGGGGGTTGTCTTGATTGGGCGTTGAGCCGATGACCAACTTGTTTCCGTTTTTTACCAGCCAGGCCCAGCCCGATCCAAACTGGCCAAGTGCAATCTTGGCAAACTGATCTTTAAAGGCATCCACCGAACCAAACGCACCACTCAGTGCTTCTGCTACTTTGCCGGAGGGCGCAGTGCTGCCCGGTTTCATACTCAGCCAAAAAAAGTTATGGTTCCATGCTCCCCCGCCATTGTTGCGCGCTTTCGCGGATAGCTTTGAGGTCATCGCAAAAAATTCATGTTCGGTAGTTGCGGTGATTTTGGCCGCTGCGATTTCGTCATTCACGTTTTTGATATAGGCTGCGTGATGCTTGTTGTAGTGGATGTCCATTGTTTGCGCGTCAATGTACGGTTCCAGCGCATTGGCGGCATACGGAAGCGGCACTTGCGAAAAGGCCAAGCCCGCAGGTTGACCTTGGGCCAACGAAGTGAGCAGGGTGTTGCCCAGCGTGGCGGCCACCGCCACCTTGGATGTATCGGCCAAAAACTTTCTTCGATTGATGCTCATATCTTTTGGAGTTGGTTTCTTGTTTGGTTTGTCAACAACGGCCGTGCCAGAGGTGTTTTGGCAACATGTAAATTTAGCCAAAATTAGTAGCTTGCATCGACCAAAGATGCCTACCCATGAGCGAGATTTTGTACGACACCATCCCATCGCTTGATCTGGGCGATTTCACCGGCCCTGACCCTGTACGAAAGAAAAGATTTGTGGCCGATTTGGGCGCAGCCTACCATAACATTGGATTTGTGGCCATCCGCAACCATTACCTCACGGACGAGCTCTCGTCCAAGCTATACACGGCCATCAAAAAATTCTACGCCCTGCCGGACACCATCAAGCAGAAATATGAAATACCCGGCTTGGCCGGACAGCGCGGCTACATCGGCAAAGGAAAAGAACATGCCAAGGGCCGCAACACGGGCGACCTAAAAGAATTCTACCACATTGGCCAGGAGGTGCTGGACACCGATCCGATCAAAAGCGAATACCCCGATAATGTGTGGCCCACCGAAGTACCGGAGCTGAAAGACGTGGGCCTGGAAGTGTACCGCAGGCTGGAAGCCACGGGAGTGCAGATGCTACGCGCCATTGCCTTATACCTCGAGTTGCCCGAGACCTATTTTGATGCCAAAGTAAAACACGGCAACAGTATTCTTCGTCCCATTCACTACTTCCCCATCGAAGACCCGGACTCGGTGCCGGCCGATGCCGTGCGCGCAGCCGAACATGGCGACATCAACTTGATTACACTGCTGATGGGTGCCAGTGCCGATGGTTTGCAAGTACTGCGGAGAGATGGCAAGTGGATACCCATTACCGCGCTGCCCGAACAACTGGTGGTAAACGTGGGCGACATGTTGGAACGCCTGACCAACAAAAAACTCAAGTCCACCATCCACCGCGTGGTAAATCCCCCACGCGCGTTGATGAACACCCCGCGCTACTCCATTCCGTTCTTCATGCATCCGCGGTCGGAGATGAGTTTGGCTGCGTTGCCCGGTTGTGTGGACGCACAGCACCCCAAGTTGTGGGACGACATCACCGCGGGTGAGTTTTTGAATCAACGCCTGCGCGAGATCGGACTCAAAAAATAATCCGGTGATGCAGCGGGTGCGCTATATCATCTTCCTCCGCGATGTCTTCTATTTGTCGGTGTCCAGCTTTGGCGGGCCGCAAGCGCACATAGCACACTTCCAGCAGTTGCTGGTGGGTCAGCGAAACTACCTGACGGAAAATGAACTGTTGGAGTTGCACGCCCTCTGCCAGGTATTGCCGGGGCCCTCGTCCACCCAAACGCTCACGGCCATTGGCTATAAATTGGGCGGCCCCAATTTGGCTTACCTTACGTTGCTGATTTGGCTGCTGCCTTCGGTGGTGATCATGACGGCAGCGGGTATGCTCATCGCTTCGTTTGGCGATCAGTCCGTTCCGCTTTCCTTCACGCGCTTTATCCAACCCATGGCGGTGGCCATCATTGCCTACTCCGCCTACAGCATGGCCCAAAAAACGCTGGTGGCTCCGCGCAGTTTTTTCCTGATGCTGGGCGCAGCCGGTATTTGCTATCTTTTTCCCACGCCTTTTGTTTTTCCCATCGTGCTGTTGGCAGCCGGATGCATCACGGCCTTTAACTACAAGGTATTCCCGAAAGAAGAAAAGAAAAAATTTGACATAAAATGGTCCAACTTCCTGCTATGGGCCGGTGTGTTGATTGGGGCCGCGCTTTTGGGCGCGTATACCAAGGCATTGCCCATCCGTTTGTTTGAAAACTTCTATCGCAACGGCAGTCTCATTTTTGGCGGTGGCCAAGTGTTAACACCCCTCTTGTATACAGAGTTTGTGCAGTATGCGCCCAAGCAATACCTCTCCCATGAGGAGTTCCTTTCGGGGATCGGGTTTGTGCAGGCGTTGCCTGGGCCGGTGTTTTCGTACAGCGCCTACATCGGGGCCCTTTCCATGCGCGAGTTTGGGCCGGATGGCGAGATATTGGGTGCGGTGATGTCCGTTGCCGGGATTTTTCTGCCGGGCACGTTTCTGATCTTCTTCATGTTCCGCATCTGGCAGAGCCTAAAAAAATTTCGGCCCATACGCGCCTCGTTAGATGGCATCCATGCCGCCAGCACGGGCCTGGTCGTGGCGGCAGCCGTCCTCTTGTTTATTCCGCTGGTGAAGGGGCAAGCGGGGCCATCCGTTGCCGTCAACTCGGCCACGGTGCTGATTACCCTGGCGTTGCTCTATTTCACGCGGGTGCCGGCCTGGGCACTGATTCTGGCGGGCTTGGTCGCGGGATTTATTTTTTCTTAGAAAGCCTGTAACCTTTGGGGCAGGCGCCTGTACCCCATACAAACGCGAACAAAACGGACGGATGACTGACGAGCAACTCATGGAGGCCGTGAAAAACGGTGACCTTCGCCAGGCTTCCGCCCTTTTTGATCGGTACCACGTGCGCATCTTTCATTTTCTGGCGCGTATGACCACAGGCACTGCGGCAGCCGAAGACCTGACACAAAATGTGTTCTTGCGGCTGCTCAAATACCGGCACACGTACAATCCCGAAATGAAGTTCCAATCGTGGGTTTACCAACTGGCACGCAATGCTTTTGCCGACCATTACCAACGCGAAAAACGAAACCGAAAAGAAACACTGGCCGATCACATGGACAACCTACCAGAACTGGAGGAAGCCTGGCTGGCAGAAGAAAGCGAGAAACGCCTGATACGCGCCCTGGCCCGCGTGCCGGACGACTACCGCGAGTTGCTGGTGCTCACACGGTTTCAGCATTTGAAATATGAAGAAGTAGCCAATTTGTTGAACATGACCGTGGCCAACGTGAAAGTAAAAGTACACCGCGCCATCGGCCACCTGCGCGAAAACTATTTCCAACTTGAACAACCGAACGCATGACACGGAGCGAATGGGAAGGTCTTTTGATCGAATACATTGACGGCACACTGCCGGAAGCCAAACAGGCAGACGTGCGCGAGCTGTTGGCCACCCACGCGGAAGCCGCTAAACTGGAGGCAGAATTGCGCGAGGTGCTGGGCGCGATCCAACGCTCACAAAACAAGCCGGTGCCCGCTTCGTTAAAAAACACCTTTGACGAAATGCTGGCGCACGAAATCCGTACGCAACGGGCCGCGGGCAAACAAGTATTTCTTTCGGCCTGGGTATTGCGCGCGGCCGCGGCCATCGCGCTAACAACGGGTATCGTACTGGCGGTTTATTGGATTCAGCAAAATGCCGAGCAACAGCGCGAGCTTGCTGCCTTGCGCGAAGAAATGGCGAAAACCAAACAGCTCATGTTGACGCTGCTGGCAGCCGATCAGCCCGCCAGCAAACGGATGACGGCCACGCACGTGGCCTACGCCATGGAGCACGTGGACGATGACATTGTAAATGCGTTGGTCAACACGATGAACACCGATGCCAACGGCAATGTGCGACTGGCCGCGTTGGAGGCGTTGAGCCAATTTCACACACAAAATCATGTGCGCCAGGCACTGGTGGAGTCTTTGGCCATTCAAAACGATCCCGCGGTGCAGATTGCGCTGATTCGAATACTGGTGGAGATCAAAGAAACGGACGCCCTGCGGGGGCTGGAAAAAATAACGACAGATGAAGGCGTGCTGCCGGCCGTAAAAACCGAGGCGCATGCGGGCATCTTGCGTCTATCCTAACTAGTTAAGAAAAAACGACCTGTCGTATTTCGTTCCGGACGGAGCACGGCTGGCAAATCCAAACGAAACAAAAATTATGAAAACGATCATTTTAACAGTGTGTCTTTTTGCCCTGACTGTATGTGCCAAGGCGCAAGACTTCAAAGTAAACAAAAGCAGCGGCAAGTTGGAGATCAACGGGCTCAACCGGGTGACCATTGAGGGGTATAGCGGCAATGAAGTCATCTTTAGCTCGCGCGATGGCGACAAGCGATCGGACGATCGCGCCAAGGGCTTGCAGGCCATCAACAGTATGGGCCTGGTGGACAACACGGGGCTGGGTATTTCGGTGCAAGAAAAACAAGGGGTGGTAGAAGTCCATCAACTCAAGAAGATGGGCGGCCCGGAAATTCGCATCCAAGTGCCAAAAGGGTTTACGATTCATGTGTCCCATCAGTCCAACTATGGGTCGGAAATCAACATGAAAAATATCGAAAGTGAGATTGAAGCCAACGTGACGTACGCCTCCATCAACCTCGAAAATGTAAGCGGCCCGCTCACGGCCAAAAGTGTGTACGGTCACGTGGAGGCGGATTTTTCCACCAACGTAAAGGGCCCCATTTCGATTGTGTCCGTGTATGGCTATGCCGATGTGACCCTGCCGCTGTCCGTAAAGGCCAATTTAAAAATGAGCACATCTTATGGGGAACTGTATGCCGCGCCCGAATTCAAGATTGAAAACGAACGCCAGGGAGACATGATCCGCTATGACGACCGCGTGACGGGCAAGATAAACGGTGGCGGTACCGACATCTCGCTGAACTCGAGCTACGGGAAAATTTACCTGCGCAAGAAATAACTGTTCCGTCCATCACTCAATGAACTCATGTGTCTATGAAACTATCCCTTTTTCTCCTGGCCTTGTGGCCTGCCTGCGGGGTCATGGCCCAAACCCCGGTTCAACGTTCGGTACCCGTAAAACCAGGGCAAACGATACACATGCACTTTGACTATCCCGAATTGGTGCGCGTCACCACGTGGGATAAAAATGAAATGGAAATCACCGGTGTGGTCTCCATTAACGAAGGAGAAAATGATGACGCGTTTGAACTGGAAACTTCGGTGGATGAAAACCGCATCATGGTTACTTCACGCATCAAAAACCTCAAACAACTGCCACAGCGCATCACTGTTGGCAAAGACGGAAATAAGATGCTGTTCAAAAGCAAAGAGGCGTTTCGCGAATATGCCCGCGAGCACGGCAACGACTGCGACTTCCAATCGTGGGGCGTGGACATGGATATCACCCTGGAGATCAAAGTACCCAAAGGAACAACTACGCAAATCACATCTGTGTACGGGATGGTGGAGGTGATCGACTTTGCCGCGCCCCTCCGGGTGGATGCCACGTATGGAGGTGTGGATGCTGCCATCCGCGAAACCGCCACCCGCGAGATAACGGCCGAGACGAACTTTGGGCAGATCTATTCCAATCTGACGGCACGATTTGATGGGAGCACGATGCGCGAAGAAAACTTTCATACGGTTGTCACGGCCCGTTTCGGCACCGGGGTAACCTATCGTTTTGAATCGAAATATGGCAACGTGTATCTGAGAAAGGCTTTATAGCACACTTGCTTCAGAAGGATCGATATGAAGTTTGTATTCGTCAAACCGCTGGAGCACCTCCTTCACATACTCCACAGGCCCGGTGCAGCGGCAGTAGCCTGCCACCGCCACGGGGTCGCGATAGTACTTGGGGTCAGACTTTTTTAGCAGAAACGACTCCACATCGGCCCAACGCGTGGGGTCACTGCCATATTTGCGGGCCAGGTTACGGGCGTCCAGCACGTGGGTGAGGCCCACGTTATACGAGGCCAGCACAAACTTGACGCGTTCGTCCGGATCGTTGATGGATTTGGACCATTGGTTGTCCAAGAACGTGAGAAACTTCACCCCAACCCGGATGTTCACATCGGGGTTCCACAAATTTTCCACGCCAAAATATTTTCCCGTCTCGGGCATGATTTGCATCAGGCCGATGGCCCCGGCCCACGATTTTACGTTCGGGTCAAAGTTTGACTCTTGGTACACCACCGAAGCGAGCAAACGCCAATCCCAGCCGAGGGCTTGTGCGCCCGCTTTGATCTGTTTGTCGTATGGCGAGAGGCTCTTCCCCGCCAAAGAAGAGTAATCGCTGTGTATGCGGGTGAGCGAAAAGCGGGGACTGTTGAAATACTTATTGAAGATAACCTGGTATACGCCCGATTTTTTGATGCCCTGCATCCATCCATTGATGGCACCAAGCAGGTAGGGAGAGTTTTTGCGTGTGGCCCACCCGATTTGTTGGGGCAAACTTACCACGGTGTTGATGTCCAGGTTCGGGAAATAAAGCGCGTTGACCATGGCGAGGGTCTGATCGGTAACGGTGTATTTGATTTCGCCCATGGCCACTTTACGTATAAGCGACTCGGTTTCGGCCGCGGCTGAGTCGGGAATGATTTCGATGGGGCCGCCTACTTCCTGCGACAAATTGCGCATGCGCTGTTCAAACGAAGAGCCTTTCATCACATGCACGGGCTGGCCGATCAGCTCCACGGGGTTTCGCACCAGTTTTTTCTCTACCACCACCGGGGGTTGCATGCGCCAGTTGGCCGGCTTTTTTTGCACCAACACCTGGTGCGTGGTGAAGTGGGCATCGCTAAAGGCCACATACTGCTGTCGGTCGGTGGTGATGGTAAGGGGAAATGCCAGCACATCGCCCTCGCCTTTGTTGAGTTGGTCAATGGCCTGTTCAATGCCTGTGATGATCTTAACTTTGAGTTCAACGTTCAGGTGATCGGCCAGGCGTTTGAGCAATTCATATTCATAGCCCATGGGGCTGCCCTTCAAGATGAAGTAGCTGACGGAGTTGTTGTCCACCAGTGCTTGCAGGTAGCCCCGCTTTTGGATGGCTTCCAGGTCCACCTCCACCTGTGGTTCGGTGGCAAAGGAGGGCGCGCGTGAGCCCATGGGGTTGCATTGGGCCACGAAAACCAGGCCCAAGAGCAGGAAAGACCGAAACGGATGGCGAGCCACGAATTGAAAGTAGGCAGAAAGCCCGGAAATAAAAAACCCCGCACGGGGCGGGGTTTTTTACGTAATCGATCGGATGATCACATCAGTTGTGCAAGATGATACTTGCACCAAGCTCTTGTCCGGCTGCACCACCCACAAGTCCGCGGGCATACACCGTGTAAAACTTTCCTGATGCAAAATTAACACCGTTTAACGTTAGCACAGGTGTATTGTCAGACGTTAAGCGAACTTCCAAATTAAAGGTACCAGCGTCAATCTCTGTGAAATTGGCAAAGTTGGCCGACCCTCTATTCAATTCATTGTACCTTCTGGCAGAAAATAACGTGGCGGGGGCCCCCGTGACATTTACCACCTGAACTTCCGGTGCGTTTGGCGAAAAATGCAAAAAGCGCACGCGTGCCTTGCCGGCAGCAGGGGCAGGAGTAAGCGTTTCCGTTACGCGAACCACTCGCTGACCACCTACCCGCGTGGTTGAATCGATAAGGAAAACAGTAGAATTCGAGTTTTGCGCAATCGAAAAATTGGCCGACCCCAACGAAGCACCGCCTTCTTTGTTAACAAATCGAATCTGTGTTTGTGGCGTAGCCACCACACCCCGATATGTAGGTGCACTCAAATATGCAAAGTCGAGCGCCACTGGAGGGGTTGCCGTGTTGGTAACCAGCACGTTGTTAACTTGCAGGTTGGCCACCGGGGCAGCCGCTGCCGACAGTTTCGCACCGGGAGATGCATTAACAATCATTACATTTGAATTGACTGCGTAGGGCGAAACGGATGGCCTGGGATCGCCTGTCAAGTAGTCTTCTTCCTGCTCACAGGCCGAAAAGGCCACGAACAAACCCACCAGCGACAAAAGTTGGAAAGGTTTCATCGTATAAATAATATTTTTCATGGTCGATTTAGTTAAAGATGTAGCGAATGCCCAATTGTGCTTCCCACTTCGAGACAAACGGATCGATGTTGTCACGGAAGGTTGAGTTCAGATTATCAAAACTGAGTACCGGACGGCCAGTAGCCGTACCGTCTGCCGAGCCGCGGAAGTTGAGTAGCTGTGTGCGATTAGGCACTTGCACAATGCCCCAATCCGAGTTCAGCATGTTCCCGAAGTTGAAGACATCAAACGACAATTGGAGCGTATTCACTTTTCCGTTCACCTCTATGTAGAAGTCTTGTCGGATGCTCAAATCCAGGCGAGACGACCAAGGTGTTACTGCCCCGTTGCGCTCGGCAAACTGCCCTTTGCGGCCTGACAAATACTCATCATTGGTGATATAATTATTTAAATCGTTCCAAATCTGGGCAGGCGTGCGCGTATCGGCTGCATTCGAAGGCACCAAAATTACTTCGTTTTGTGTGCGAGGGATGTAGATCAAGTCGTTGCCATTGATACCATCGTTGTTGAAATCTCCGGCATAGGTATAAGAGAAATAATTGCCAGAGCGAACCGTGTAAAACAACGATATGGATGTACCGAAAAACTTCGCATACTTTTTGAAGTACGAGGCACTTCCAATGATGCGGTGTTGTAATTGGTTGTCCGAAATACCCAATACGAATTGATTCGGATTACCGACTACCGAGTTGGCAGTGAAACTCGACCGGGCGATGGAACTGCTGGCACTGGTCACATCGCGGGCCGTTCCGTAGTTGTAGGCCGCCATCAAATCCAAACCCATCGGGAAGGATTTCATGATCTGTCCCGTCAAGCTGTATTGATACGCTCTGCTGGTATTATCCAATAAGGAAACATCCGTAAAACGAGTATCCACTAAACGTCCACCTGCAGCCTGGCTGGTTGAGAACACCTCGCGACCGTCACTATCCCTGCGTCCAATTGGCGTGTTGAGATTAAGATCTTTGTAAATGATGGCGTTGATGTCCTTCGAGTAAATACCCTCCAAAGACAGGATGACATCTCCCGGCAACTTTTTATCAACCGCCAAGTTGGCCCTGAACAATTGCGGAAACTTAAAATCGGGGGCAACCACGGCAATGTTGGCCGTAGATGACACACCCGGAACGGGAACACCATTGGTATCCACCAACTGGCCCTCAGGGTTCACGGCAAATTGGGGCTGATTGGGGTTGAAGCGGATTGCTGCAGCAGCGGCATCCCGCAACGTGAGTGAACCGGTGCTCACACCGTTGTTACCGACTTGATTAGACAACCAAACAAAAGGAGGACGGCCCGTAAATACGCCCACACCGCCTCGTACTTGTGTTTTGGCGTCACCGGTAATATCCCAATTGAAACCTACGCGGGGCGAAAACAACACCTTAGCATCAGGCATTTCATTGGTTCTCAAACCAAAACTCTCCAAAAAGGCTTGATTCAAAGGTGCGTTGTTTTTGTATACGCGGGGAATATCGATACGGATGCCCGATGTTAACTTGAACTTATTGTTGATCTGCCATTCGTCTTGCGCGTAAAAGCCTAGCTGAAATGCGCTGAACTCGGCAAACGGAATTGCCTGATTCGGCAGCTTGGAAAAGGTGAGTTGATATTCGCGAGGGGCATTGTCATTGATAAAATCACTCAGCGAGTTGTAAATGTAATTACCATAAAAGCGAGGGGTAAAACCATTCACGAACTTATAGAACTCATTGTGCGTACCGATGGTGTAAACGTGTTTGCCCGAATAAATGGAGAAGTTGTTAGTCAACTGGTACAAATCCTGGTCGAGCCTGTTGTTGGGGCTAAACGGCTCAAAACCGGCTGACATATACGTTGTGCCACCCTGTTCAATATCGACCAACGGAAAAGGGCGGGTACCAGTTTGCGACTCGCGGAAATCTCGCACCGTGGTCCGGGTCAAGATCAAGTTATTGGAGAATCGGTTTCCAAACGTGCTGTTAAGTTCGACAACCGTAGAGTTGGTTTGGTTATTCTGGGTATAGTTGGAACTTTGAAAAGGAAGCGCGGTATTGGAATTTTGACGCCCACCTTGTGCTCCGGAGTTGCTGACAGGAATGTCGCGGAAAGCCTTCACCCAATTGTGACGAACCGTCAGGCGATGGTTGTCATTGATGTTGTAGTCCAGGCGTGCAAATACTTTGTCGTTTTGCTGATCGAAGGCATAATCTTGATACGGCCCCGGATCAAAGCTGTATTGATTGATTAAATGATCTCGGAACGCGTTTGCATCGGCCTCAGTCACACGCGAAACCACACCTTGCACAGGTTCGGTGCCAACACGAGCACGGAAAGCCACCGGAGGGGCTGTGCGTACTTCGCGCTCAGCGTTCACAAAATAAAACAACTTGTCTTTGATAATCGCCCCACCCGCTCTAATACCATAGGTATTTTGAGAAAAATCACTGTTGGGAACGTTAACCCCACGAACCTCTTCGCCAGCCAGGCTTTCATTCCGGGTGAAGAAATATGCCGAAGCGGAAAACTCGTTTGTCCCACTGCGTGTGATGGCATTGATACCGGCCCCCGTGAAGCTTCCCTGACGAACATCATAGGGCGCCAAATTCACTTGAATTTCCTGAACGGCATCCAAGCTGATCGGCTGGGTGTTGGTTTGTCCACCCGGAGTTCCGGTGAGACCAAACACGTCATTATTGACAGCCCCATCGATCGTTAAATTGTTGAAACGGTTATCCCGGCCTCCAAAACTACTTCCGTTGCTCTGAGGGGTGAGGCGTGTGAAGTCATTCAAACTACGATTGAGGGTCGGCAAGCGTTGGATCTGGCTCAAACCAATGTTGGTCGCAGCACCTGTTTTTTCGGCATTGAACACCTGATCTTTGGTGGCGGTTACGACTACCTCATCAATCTGTGTAGCTTCATCCTCCAGTTGGAATTTCAGGATTAAGTTCTGTCCCAAGCCTAATTGGACTCCCGTAACCTTTTGCTCTTTATACCCCACGAACGTGACCGTCACTTCGTAAGGCCCTCCCGAACGCATATTGGCGATGTTAAAATTGCCATCCCCGCGGGTCGAGCTTCCATATTTCGTGCCCGTAGGCAAGTGCACCGCCACCACATTCGCTCCGGGTAAACTTTCGCCACCTTTGTCGGTGACGAACCCGCTCATACTCGAGGTCGTTACCCCCTGCGCCCACAGTCCGCTGACCGTGAGGCCGAAGGCAGCCGCGATTAGTAAAATTTTCCTCATAATTTGGATGTTTTAGTTTGGAAATTGACGCGCAAAAATATCCCTTTTTTCCCCGCATCAGCCTCCCCGCTCTTTTAATTCTTTCGCACATTTTGTTAACAAAAAAATAACCCGACAGCCGCTGGTAAATTCCTTTTTGCGACTTGTTCTAAAAATCAATTACTTACCCGCTTTCGTCAAAACGTTACTTTAAAACCCACCCATGAAGAACCTAACAGTCGTTTTGCTCCTGTCCCTTTTTAGTGCTGCTGCCTGGGCGCAAGGCCAACCGCTTTCCTACTACCTGCCCGCAGGCACCTCCTACAACCCCGCCATCCCCACGCCCGCCTCTGTTATTGGCCACGAAGTAGGCGAATGGCATGTGACGCACGACCGCCTGGTCAGTTATATGTATGCACTGGATCGCGCCAGCGACCGTATCACAATCACTGAAACCGGAAAAACCCACGAGGGCCGGCCGTTGCTGCTGCTCACGGTCACCTCGCCCGCCAACCACCAAAACCTCGAAACCCTGCGCACCGAACACCTGAAACTGACGGACCCCGCCACATCCGCCAGCGCAGATGTATCCCAAATGCCCGCAGTATTTTATGTAGGCTTTAGCATCCATGGCAACGAAGCCAGCGGTGTCAATGCCGGGCTCCTGACGGCCTATCATCTGGCAGCCGCCCAGGGAAAAGACATAGACGAGGCTCTTGCCAATACGATTATCTTGCTTGACCCTTGCTACAATCCGGATGGCGTGCAGCGTTTTTCAAGCTGGGTCAACTCCCGCAAAAGCAAAGTGGTATCCTCCGACCCCAACGACAATGAACACAATGAACCCTGGCCGGGCGGACGTTTCAACCATTATTGGTTTGACCTCAACCGCGATTGGCTCGTGGCCCAGCACCCCGAGTCGCAGGCACGTGCCGTCAGCTTCCATCGGTGGAAACCCAATGTGCTGACCGACCATCACGAAATGGGCACCAACGCCACGTTCTTCTTTCAACCGGGGGTGCCCTCGCGCATGCATCCGCTCACGCCTGACAAAAACTTAGAGCTGACCCGTAAAATCGGCACCTATCACGCGAAAGCGTTGGATCAAATCGGCTCGCTGTATTACACCCAAGAAGGGTTTGACGATTTCTACTATGGCAAAGGCTCTACCTTTCCGGACGTGCAGGGTGCCATCGGCATTTTGTTTGAGCAGGCCAGTTCACGCGGGCACGTGCAGGAGAGCATCAACGGCCCTCTTCATTTTGCTTTCACCATCCGCAATCAGTTTGTCACATCACTCAGTTCGCTAAAGGCCGTGGTGGAAATGCGTTCGGAACTGCTGACCTATCAGCGCGACTTTTACAAAAACAGCGTGACGGAAGCCGCGAAAGATCCCGTGAAAGCCTACGTGGTGGGCAGCAAAGACAAAGCCGCGGTGCACCAGTTTGTTGAAATGGTGAAGCGGCACCACGTGGATGTATATGCCAGTCGAACCACCACCGTGAACGGCAAACCGGTGGACGTAGCCTATACCATCCCACTCAACCAACCACAATACCGGCTGATCAAAGGGATGTTTGACAAGCGCACCGTGTTCAAGGACAGTCTGTTTTATGACATCTCCAGTTGGACAATGCCCTTGGCGTTTGGGCTGGAGTACGAGGAAGCCAAAGTGATTCCGGTTTTGGGTGATAAGGTCAACACATTGACCTTTCCCGCAGGCCAGCGGGTGGGCAATGGCTCCTATGCGTATCTGATCGAGCCGTATGGATACTATGTGCCGCGGGCCATCTATCGATTGGTGAGTCAGGGCATCAAAGTAAAAGTGGCCACGGACCCCTTCATTTCCGATGGCAAAAAGTTTGACCGGGGCACACTGCTCATCGCCAGTGCCAATCAAACCAAAACAAATGAACAACTGATGTCCGTGTTGAACCAAGTGATGCAACAAGATGGGCTGGACGTATACGCCACCGCCACCGGCCTGGACTACGTGGGCGTGAGCTTGGGCAGCAGTTCCTTCTTGCCGATACGCAAACCCGAAATAGCCATGTTGGTAGAAGGAGGCGTATCCGCTACCGATGTGGGCGAGTTGTGGCACCTGTTGGATGTGCGTTACCAAATACCGGTTACGCTCATACCCGTCAGTGTTTTCAATACAACCTCCCTCAGTCGCTACAACACGTTGATCATGGCCGAAGGCTCCTACAACGCCCTGCCGGACGCCACCAAAGAAAAACTAAAAGCGTGGGTGCAGGCGGGCGGCACGGTGATCGGTTTTGAAAGTGCCGTCACGTGGTTGAACAGTGCGGGCTTGGCGAAGTTTGAGATGAAGGCATCGGGCGATGACAAAAAAGAAGCTGCCAAACCCAAACCGTATGCGGACATTGACGAGACCCGTGGCGCGCAAGTGACCAGCGGTGCCATTTTTGAAGCTCAGGCTGATTTGACCCACCCGCTGTTGTTTGGCTATACCCAGTCCAAACTCGCGATGTTCAAACCGAACAACCTGTTTATGGAAAAAGCAAAAGGGGCCTTCTCAAATCCGTTGGTGTACGGCAGCAATCCGTTGATCAGCGGATATATTTCAAAGCCCAACTATGAACGGTTGAAAAACACCTCGCTGGTGGGCGTTAGTGCGCTGGGCCGCGGCCGCGTGATCGGCTTCACGGAAAACCTGGCGTTTCGCGGATTTTGGTTTGGCTCCAACAAAATGGTGATGAACGCTATTTTCTATGGCCCCATGATCAGTGCGGAAGCCTGTCGCTAAGGCGGTATTGGGAATGACTTCCGGCCCGCCTGAGCGTGTTTGGGCGCGTGGCGATATTCGCAGTTCTTGGTATATTTGACCAAGCTGATGAAAACGCTGGTGTTATATTTCGTGATGGGTGCATATGCGGCCAGTTTGGCCCATAGCGCAGTGCCCCATTGCCACCCCAGCGCAGAGGTGCATCACGCGGCCGACCACCATCATCATGAACTGCCCGAAAACGAGCCGGGGCCGTTGGGCTTTTGGCATTGTCTTTTTTCAATGGTGGTACACCATCCGTCTGCCGATGATGTCATCAACAGCACGAACGGATTTGAAAAAGACGGTAAACTCACAGCATCGGATGCCGTGTTGGACTGGCCAAGACTAGACATCTTGCGCAATCCAGAAAATAAAACGTGGAGCCACCCGCCCGATGTCATTCTTTTCCACACCCGTGGAAAATCAAATTTTCCGCTCCGCGCTCCCCCGGTCTGCTAGGGAACCCTCCTCAAAAAAATACCGCATCCGCGATGGCTTGATCGCGTCCACAGGGATTCGGTTTCCCGTGGCGTTCAGCCCGGGCTGCTTTGGGGAGGGCACCTGACCAATGTCTCGCATGGGTCATGGAGGTGAGTGGCCGCGGCCTCGCGTCTCCCGAATTTCATCCATCAAAAAAGCAAATGAGTCGATATCAGAGGATCGTGTCCTGTAACGCAGCCCGTTGATTTTCTTCTACGCAAGGTAAACCAGATCAAGCCCTGTAAAACACGTGAAAAACATAACCATTGCCATCACCCTGTCGCTGTTTATTCTCTCCTGCGGAAGCAAGACCCACAAACACGATGAAGCGGGTGCCCATACCCATGAAGGTGGAACCACCCATGGGCATCATGATGCAGACACCACGCAAGAAGAATTTCGGGTGGACTCGGCCAACCACGTGCATGATAGCACCACCTACCGCCACTCACATGACTGACCTTTTGAACAACGCCCCTCGATGAAAACCATTCTGCTTTCCCTGGCACTGGCTACTGCCTTGGCATCGTGCCGCAGGCACTCGCCCACCGAGCCGCCCCACGAGCACGGCCCCGAGCCGCTGGCACACACACAGTATTCCAACCGCACGGAGTTATTGGTGGAGTTTCAACCTCCGGTAGCGGGCCACTGGGCGCAGTTTGCCGTGCATGCCACACAACTGGGTAACGAATTCAAACCGCTGGCACAGGGAACGATTACCGTCAGTCTACTTATGGGCGATCAGGGCGTTCGCCAAACCGGTCAGCCCACTTCGCCTGGGTTATTTCTATTGTCGTTGAAACCTCCGCGTGCTGGCATCGGCACCTTGGTGTTCGATATCGAGGGCGATTACCAAGACCGCATCATCATTGACTCCGTAACGATTTATGCCGATCCGGAGGAAGCGGCCACTTCCGCGCGGCCACGCACGACCGCCACGTCTTTGCATTATCCCAAAGAACAGGCATGGCAGGTGTCTTTCGCCCACACGCGCGTGGAGGCGCAACCGTTTCACCAAGTGATCAAAACATCCGGTGAGATTCTCTCGGCCCCGGGCGATGAGGTGATGGTAACGGCCAGCGCGAATGGTACTGTACGCTGGGCGGATGGCAATTTGGCAGCCGGTGCGCGGGTGAAGAAGGGACAAGATATGTTTACACTCGTGGGCAACACGGCCACTGACAACATTGAGAGCCGGTACAAAGAGGCAAAAGCCGATTACGAAAAAGCCAAATGGGATTATGAGCAGGCCACTGCGTTGGTTGATGAAAAGATTGTGTCGGAAAAGGAGTACCTTGCCTTAAAGACTGAATTTGAAAATGCGCAGACCGCCTTTCAGGCGCTGAGCAAGAATTATTCGGCCGGTGGCCAGCGTGTCGTTTCTCCCCAACCGGGCTTTGTGAAAACAATCTACGTAACCGAGGGGCAATACGTGGTGGCAGGCACCCCGCTGGCCTCCGTTACCCAAAACCAACGCGTGCAACTCAAAGCCGAAGTATCGCAAAAGTACTTGGCGGTGTTGCCGTCCGTGCGCACGGCCCACTTCAAAACCCAGCACGACAACCGAGTGTACAAACTGGCTGACGTCAGTGGCAAACTTATTTCGTATGGGCGTTCGGTCGATGCGGAGCATCCCATGGTGCCGGTGTATTTTGAATTTGACAACCGAGCGGATGTGACACCCGGTTCGCTGGTGGATGTTTTTTTGCTCTGCGAACCCATCCCCCAAGCCCTGTGCGTGCCGGTAGGTGCGTTGATGGAGGAACAGGGCGTTTTCTATGTGTACCTGCAAACCGGGGGCGAACATTTTGAAAAACGTGAAGTAGTGTTGGGCGGCAATGATGGCGAGCGTGTGCAAATAAGATCGGGCATCGCAGCCGGAGAACGCGTGGTGACCCGCGGTGCTTACACGCTTAAACTCGCCACGCAATCGGGCGCGGTGCCTGCCCACGGTCATGAACATTAATCATTGAACATGCTAAACCAAGTCATCCACTTTTCGCTGCGCAACCGGCTACTGGTTATGGTGGCTGCGGCTCTGTTGATGGCCGCGGGCACGTACACGGCCACACGCATGGAAGTGGACGTGTTCCCCGACCTCACAGCCCCCACCGTGGTGGTACTCACCGAAGCGCACGGCATGGCCCCGGAAGAAGTAGAGCGGTTGGTGACGTTTCCATTGGAAACGGCAGTAAATGGAGCCTCCGATGTGCGCAGGGTCCGTTCGTCTTCGTCTGCGGGCATATCCATTGTGTGGGTGGAGTTTGATTGGGGCACCGATATCTATCGCGCCCGGCAGATTGTCAGCGAGAAGCTGATGGCTGCCACATCCAAACTGCCGCAGGGCGTAGGCAACCCTACGCTGGCACCCAACTCCTCCATCATGGGCGAAATCATGCTCATCAGCGTTACCTCCGACAGTACCTCTACGCTGGAACTGCGCACCCTGGCCGATTGGACGCTGCGGCCCTTGCTGCTGGCCACGGGTGGGGTTTCGCAAGTGGTGGTGATCGGTGGCGAATACAAACAATACCACATCCTGGCTTCGCCTCAAAAAATGAAACACCACCGGGTAACGCTGGAGGAATTGCTACGCGCGGCTCAACAGGCCAACACCAATGCCTCGGGTGGTTTTATGTACGAGTTTGGAAACGAATACATCGTCAGCGGTATCGGACGAACCAGCAATCTTCACGAACTGGGAAAGGCCGTGGTCAAAAGTTCACCGCACGCCATTGTGAAAATCGAAGACGTGGCCGACATCCAGATCGGGGCTGCGGTCAAAATCGGTGACGGCTCCCTCAACGGCCAGCCAGCCGTCATCCTCACGGTGATGAAGCAACCGGGTACCAATACGCTTGACTTGACCCAAAAAATCGATGCTGCCTTTGCCGACCTGGCAACCAACCTGCCCGCTGACATCCACATCAATACGAAAATATTCCGCCAGGCCGACTTCATCAACGCCTCGGTTTGGAACATCCAGAAAACGTTGCTCGAGGGGTCGCTGTTCGTGGTGATTATCCTCTTTATCTTTTTGATGAACGTGCGCGCTACGGCCATCTCGCTGGTGGCGATACCCATTTCGCTGTTGGCGGCCATCCTCACGCTCAAGTGGTTTGGCTTTAGCATCAACACCATGAGTTTGGGCGGCATGGCCATTGCCATTGGCGATTTGGTGGATGATGCCATCATTGACGTAGAAAATGTTTTCAGGCGTTTGAAGGAAAATGCGTTGAAACCCGAATCCGGGCGAAAGGATAAACTGCACGTGATTTACGAGGCGTCAGTCGAAATACGTTCTTCGGTGATCCACGCCACATTCATCATCATGGTGGCTTTTATCCCGCTGTTTTTCTTGTCGGGCATGGAAGGGCGCCTACTGGCACCGCTAGGCATCGCATTCATGGTTTCACTTTTTGCTTCGCTCGTGGTGGCCATCACGCTCACGCCTGTTTTGTGCAGCTATTGGCTGGGCAACGAAAAGATGTTGCAGCGGCAACACACGGAAAGCTGGCTCGTGCGAACGCTTAACTGGCAGTATGAGCGCGCACTGCATGCCGCCATGATGGCAAAAGGCTGGGTTATCGGCATCGCCTTGGTGTTGTTTGGCGCGGCCTTGCTGGTGCTGAGCGGGTTGGGCCGCAGTTTTTTGCCGGAGTTCAACGAAGGCTCATTGGTGGTGAGCGTGGTGACGCGGCCCGGCATTTCGCTGGAAGAAAGCAACGCCCTTGGCACGCGTGTGGAACACGCCCTGCGGGCAGTGCCTGAAGTGAACATGACCACGCGCAGAACAGGCCGGGCCGAACTGGATGAGCACGCACAAGGAGTGAATGCCTCGGAAATTGACGCCCCCTTCACGCTCGGCACGCGAAGCCGCGAAGCGTTTATGGAAGACGTGCGCGAAAAAATGGCCAGCGTATCGGGTGCGAACATCACCCTGGGGCAACCCATTGGCCACCGCATCGACCACATGCTGTCGGGCACCCGCGCCAATATTGCCATCAAAATTTTTGGAAACGACTTGAACAAACTTTTTGTGATGGCCAATGCCGTCCGCGCAAGCATCGAAGGCACTCCGGGCCTGGTGGATGTAAGCGTGGAACAGCAAATTGAAATACCGCAGGTACAACTTAAACCTAACCGCGAGTTGCTGGCCCGTTATGGAATCACGATGGGTGAATTTGCCCAATGGGTAGAGGTGGCCCTGGCGGGCGAAAAAGTCTCGGAAATATACGAAGGCACCAAACGCTTCGATGTGATTTTGAAATTCGATGACCGCAACCGGGGCAAGATCGAACACATTCGAAATGCGTTGATCGACACACCCCACGGGCAAAAGATACCCGTGCACTACGTGGCCGAGGTCATTTCCACCAGCGGGCCCAGCACCATCAACCGCGAAAACGTGCAACGCAAAATCGTGGTATCGGCCAACGTAGCCGGCCGCGATCAAAAAAGCGTGGTAGACGAAATCAAAAACACCGTGCAGCAGTTCGTTTCGCTGCCCGAGGGCTATCGCATCGAATATGGCGGGCAATTCGAAGCGGAAGCGGAAGCATCCCGTACGTTGGTGGTCACCTCGCTTCTTTCCGTATTGATTATTTTCTTATTGCTGTTTCAGGAGTTCAAGGATGTCAAGATTTCCGCCATCATCCTGCTCAACCTGCCGCTGGCGTTGATTGGCGGGGTGGCCAGCATCGGTCTTACTTCGGGTGTCATCAGCATTCCCGCCATCATCGGCTTCATCACGCTTTTCGGCATTGCCACGCGCAACGGCATCTTGCTGATCTCGCACTACACCACTTTGCAAGCGCAGGGTGCCGATCTGCTGACCTCTGTGATGCGCGGCTCCCGGGACCGGCTCAGCCCCATTTTGATGACCGCGCTCACCGCAGGACTGGCGCTGATACCGCTTGCCCTGGCGGGCGATTTGCCCGGAAACGAAATTCAAAGCCCGATGGCCAAAGTCATTTTGGGGGGCCTCATCAGCTCCACGTTGCTCAACATCTTTGTCATCCCCGCGGTGTATTACATACTTCAATCCAAACGCGTACGTCATGAACAAGACATTTAGCACCATTGGCCTTTTGCTTCTGTCGGTCCTGCTGCAGGCGCAAACCGTCAATGATCTGCTGTGGCAGATTGAAACCAACAACAAAAAACTGCAGGCCGAACGGCAGCGTTTGCAAGCCGCCAAGACCGGGTTCCAAACGGGGCTCACGCTGTACGACCCGCAAGTGAGCTACGATTACATGAAGGGCTCGCCCGCTACGGCTGGCAACCAAATCGATTTTATCATCAATCAACCGTTCGACTTCCCCACGGCCTATGGTCAAAAAAAGAAAGTGTCGGATTTGAAGGTATCGCAGGCCGATTTTGAAGAGGCCGTTATCCGCAGGGAAATATTGCTCGAAGCCAAAGTGCTGTGCGTTCAGTTGATTTACCTCAATCGCAGAAAAGCGGAACTGGCCCAGCGGCTCCAGGCGGTACAAAAATTTTATGACGACTACCAAAAGAAATTCGAGCGGCAACAGGCTTCGATCCTGGATCTGAACAAGGCCCGGCTGCGCTTGTTGAGCATCCAAACCGAACAGAACCGCGTGGAAACCGAACGCCAAACCGCCCTGCAACAGTTAGCCGAACTGAATGGCGGGGTGGCCCTCGACTTCACGACTGACACGTACCCCGCGGCCGCATTGCCGCCCGCGTTCGAGCCGTTGTTTGACTACATCGAAAGCATAGACCCCGCGCTGAAGTATTACGAAAAACAAAAACAGATTGGCGAAGCGCAAACAAGCCTGTCCAAATCCCTGTCGCTGCCCAAGTTGGAAGCGGGTTACCACTACCAAGGCATCTTGGGGCAGCGGTTTAACGGGGCACACATTGGGTTCAACATCCCCCTGTGGGAAAAAAAGAATACCGTGAAATACCAACTGCAGCAAACCCATTTTTATGACCGCCAAATACAAGACCACCACCATGAGCATTACTTTGAAGTGAAAAAACTGTATGACCGCGCAGCCAACCTAAGCGCCCAGCAGGAGGTCTTCCGGCAACACCTGGACGCCCTCAATGCCACACCGCTGCTGGACAAAGCGTTGCAGGCGGGGCAGGTGAGCACATTGGAATACTTTCTCGAACTCTCGCTCTACTATGAAAGTGTTGACCAGTTCCTGTTGCTCGAAGCGCAGTATCACGAAACCCTGGCGCGGCTGCTCAAACACGAACTGTAACAAAAGCGCACCTTGGCGGAAATGTGAGCGGGTTTATCTACCTTCGCCCCGCATGTATGGGTACGAACTGGCGTGATCGAATCAAACGGGCAATCAGCCTCTTGTTGGCTTTGTACCTGCTGAACTTCAGCGTGGACAGCCTCGATGCCCAACCCGACCATGTTGCCGAAGACCTCTCGTACAACGACATCGAAAGCATGTACGAATTGATTTTGGAGGCCGTGCTTGGCATCGAAAATGCCGTGGAAGAGCACGAAGAGCATGACTTTGATGAGGAACGCACCTTGGAGTTGGAAAAAATCCACTTGTATCCGCACGTGGGCTACACACTCCCGTGGATTGGGTTCTCTTCGCCAAGTCCGTACGTGCCGCGGCAGTTGCAACGCCTCTCTTCTCTTTCATTCGACATAGACGGGCCGCCCCCAAGGGTCTGAGCCGGGTAGTGCTGCCTGCGTCCGCGGGCGGTTGTCGAATTCTTTATTTTCTCAAACTTACTTTCTAAATGATACTGATGATACCCAACATCAGGCATGCTTTTTTGTTGGCAGGCCTGCTGTCATTGACATGGTTATTCCCCGCTTGTTCGGATTCGAAAAGCGAAGTAACCGATACGGAAACGTTCCCCGTTATCCGCCCGCTCGTAAAAGACACGGTGTATGTGCGCGAGTACGTGGCCGATATCCAATCCGTGCAAAACACCGAAATCCGGGCCAAGGCCGATGGCTATCTGGAAGCCATCCATGCCGATGAGGGCCAGGTGGTGAAGACCGGTCAGCTTCTGTTTACCATCAGCCGGCAGCGGTATCAACAAGAAGTGTTGAAGGCCGAAGCGGCCCTCGCCAGCACCATTGCCGAAGCAAAGGCAGCCGAAGTGGAGTTGCGCAACGTACAGGCGCTGGTCGGCAAAAACATCGTATCGCAAAGCGAGCTGGACTTGGCGCAAGCCAAGGCGGAGGCCCTGCGCTCCAAAACCGAAGAGGCCCGCGCCCATCTGTCCAGCGCGCAGACACTGTTTTCGTACACCCAGGTGCGTGCGCCCTTTTCCGGATACATCAACCGCATCCCCAACAAAGTGGGTAGTTTGATTGAAGAGGGTGAATTGCTCACCACGCTATCCAACAACGATGAAATGCTCGTGTACTTCAACGTGTCGGAGCGCGAGTATCTGAACTATATGACTGCCGCCCAAAGCCAGCAGCCGCGCGAAGTGGAGTTGGTGCTCGCCAACGGACAACGGTACGCCTATCCGGGAAAAGTGGAAACGGCCGAGAGCGAGTTTGATAAAGGCACGGGCAACATCGCCTTTCGTGCACGGTTTGCCAACCCCGCCCAACTGCTCAAACACGGCAGCACCGGGAAAGTACGCGTAGCCACGCCCCTCAACCAAGCGGTGCTCATCCCCCAGAAATGCGTGGTCGAAATACAGGACAAGTTTTTTGTGTTTCGCGTCAATGCCGAAGGCCTCGTGAACATGCACAGCATCACCCCCGGATACCGGCTACCGGAAATGTATGTGGTAGAAAGTGGATTGGACGCAAACGACCAAATCATTTATGAAGGTGTGCAACGGGTGCGCGCGGGCGACCAGGTGATGGCGCAAGTAGTTCCGATGAAAGAAATCGCAAACCGGTAAATCATATGGGTTCAACTTTTATCGAGCGGCCGATTCTCTCGGTCGTGATCTCCATCATGATTACGCTGTTGGGCGCGTTGGCGCTCACGCGATTGCCTATGACGCAGTTCCCCAGCATTGCCCCACCCGAAGTAAACGTGACCATCGAATACCCCGGGGCCAACGCGGAAGCAGTTACCAAGGCGGCCATTGTGCCGCTGGAGCGGGCCATCAACGGGGTGCCCGGCATGAAGTACATCGCCTCGTACTCCGGCAATGACGGAGTGGGGTTGGTAAAAATCATTTTTGAAACCGGTACCGATGTGGATGTGGCTGCCGTAAACGTACAAAACCGGGTGAACGCGGTGATCGCGGAACTGCCCGCGGAAGTCATCAAAAGCGGTGTGAAAATCGGCAAGCTCGAACACAGCATGCTGATGTACCTGAATGTGTTCAGCTCCGATACATCCTTGAACGAAAAGTTCCTCTACAACTTTGCCGACATCAACATGATGGCCGAGCTCAAGCGCATTTACGGCATCGGCTTTATCGACATCATGGGGGTTAAAGAATATGCCATGCGCATCTGGCTAAAGCCCGACAAGATGTTGGCCTACAACATCTCCACCGATGAGGTGCTGGAGGCGCTTCAGGCACAGAACATTGAAGCCGCCCCGGGCAAAGTGGGCGAAAACTCGGATAAAACGAACGAGGCCTTGCAGTATGTGGTTCGCTACACCGGCAAATACTTCACCAACGAGCAATACGAGAACATCCCCGTGCGCTATACCGATGAGGGTGAAATTTTGCGCATACGCGACATTGCCGAGGTAGAGTTTGGCACCACCTACTACGATGTGGAAGCCAAATTGGATGGACGCCCCACGGCCGCCTTCATGATCAAACAATTGCCCGGCTCCAATGCCAAAGAGGTAATACGCAACATCAAAGCCAAAGTACAGGAGCTCAAGGAAAAAACGTTTCTGGATGGCATGGACTACTACATCAGTTATGACGTGTCCGCTTTTCTGGATGCCTCTGTGGAAAGCGTGATCAAAACGCTGGTGGAGGCATTCATCCTCGTATCGCTGGTCGTTTTTATTTTTCTGCAAGATTGGCGCTCCACGCTGGTTCCCGCGCTGGCCGTGCCCGTGTCGTTGGTGGGCACGTTCTTCGTCATCCAATTCTTTGGGTTTTCGCTCAACCTCATCACGTTGTTTTCGCTGGTGTTGGCCATCGGTATCGTGGTGGATAATGCGATTGTCGTAGTAGAGGCCGTACATGCCAAAATGGAGCAATCCAATATCGGCCCCTATGAGGCTACCCGGCAAGCCATGCTGGAGATCAGTGCCGCCATTGTGGCCATTACGCTGGTCATGTCCGCTGTGTTTTTGCCTGTCTCGTTTATGACCGGGCCGGCAGGTATTTTTTATCAACAGTTTTCGCTCACCATGGCGGTGTCCATTGTGATCTCCGGACTCACCGCACTGACACTCACCCCCGCCCTCTGCGCCTTATTGTTGAAGAATCCACACGACCAGGCGCACAAGCACACGGTGATGACCCGGTTTTTTGCCGGATTCAATGCCTGGTATGAGGGGCTTTCCGTACGTTATCAAAAACTACTCACGTTGATCGTAAACAGGCGAACGGTTACGATCGGCTCACTGGTGGTGTTTGTACTCGGCTCCGGCACTTTTGGTTCGCTGCTGCCTTCGGGGTTCATTCCAAACGAGGACCAGGGTTCGTTTTACGCCAGTGTGACCACACCCACCGGCTCCACGCTGGAGCGCACCAAAGAAGTGGTGGATGAAATCAGCCGGTCGTGCAAAAGTCTGGAGGCCATCGAAGCGGTGGCCACGCTGGCCGGTCAAAACATCTTATCCGATGGCACAGGCGCCAACTACGGCACGTGCATCGTGCAGCTCAAAAACTGGAGCGAACGCGACCTGTCCGTGAACGAGGTCATTGCGTTGGTCAAAGAAAAAACCCGTCACATCAAAGACGCGCGCATCGAATTCATGCCGCCCCCCGCGGTGCCGGGGTTTGGCAACTCAAGCGGGTTTGAGGCGCGCCTGATCGACCGCACGGGCAGTGGCGACCTCAAAAAAATGGAGCAGGTAGTAGACCAGTTTGTCGAAGACTTGCAGGCACGACCCGAAATCGGAAATGCCTTCACCATTTTTGACGCCAGCTTTCCGCAATACCTGCTTCACGTAGATGGAGACAAAGCCGCTCAAAAAGGGGTAACAGTGGAAAACGCCATGGGCTCACTCCAGACTTTGCTCGGCAGCGAATATGCCACCAACTTCATCCGCTTTGGGCAGATGTACAAAGTGATGGTGCAGGCTTCGCCCGAGTACCGCGCCCAACCAGATGACATCTTAAAACTCTATGTAAAAAACGACCAGGACGAAATGGTACCCGTGTCTTCGTTTTTGACACTCGAGAAAGTCTATGGCGTAGATCAGATCACCCGGTTCAACATGTACTTGTCGGCCGAGGTAACGGGCGAGCCCGCCCCTGGCTACAGCAGCGGCAGCGCATTGGCCGCCATTCGCGAAACGGCAACAGAGAAACTGCCCCGCGGATACGACATTGATTGGGCCGGCATTTCGCGTGATGAGGTAAACACAGGCAACGAAGCCATTTTCATCTTTTTGATTTGCTTGGTGTTTGTCTACTTGATCCTCAGCGCGCAATATGAAAGTTTTCTATTGCCTATGCCGGTTATTCTCTCGCTGCCCACGGGCATCTTTGGGGCCTTTTTCTTGTTGGCGCTGCTGGGGCTGGAAAACAACATCTACGCACAGGTAGCCATGATTATGCTAATCGGGCTGTTGGGCAAGAACGCCATCCTCATTGTAGAGTTTGCCTCGCTTCGCCAACGCGAAGGACTCACGCCCGTTCAAGCCGCCATGGAGGGTGCCAAGGTGCGCTTGCGGCCCATCCTCATGACTTCGTTTGCGTTTATCGCGGGTCTGATCCCCCTGATGATCGCCACCGGTGCCGGGGCCATCGGCAACCGAACCATTGGTACGGCCGCTGCGGGCGGCATGTTGTTCGGTACCGTGTTTGGCGTCATTCTCATCCCCGGCCTGTACGTGATCTTCGCCACGTGGGCCGCCAAACACAAGTTGGCCAACCCAAGCGAAGCTGTGTCCTCCACGCAAACCACGAAATTGGTATGATCACAATAAACGCTTCTGTACTTCGCTTTTTTCTTAGTTTGTTTTTGGGTGGGTGCGTGATGGGGTGCACTGCGCCTCAACTGCTCCATCCTTCCGAAAAAGTTACGCTGCCCGACCGGTACGATACTCAGACGGATACGGTAAACATGGCCGAATGGCCCCGGCATACGTTTTTTTCTGATACGCTGTTGGTGAACCTGATTGACGAAGCCGTGGCCAATAACTTTGACGCCCGCATGGCGTGGCAGCGGATTGAGCAGGCGAAAGCATCCGTGCTGTTTGCCAAAGGCCTGCTGGCGCCCGCAGTCTATGCCGGAGGGGGTGCGGCTGTGCGCAGATACGGTTTGTATACGATGGACGGTGCGGGCAACGCTACCACCGACATCGAACCCGGAAAAATAGTACCCGTCAACCTGCCGGATTTCCTCGTGGGACTTCAAAGCAGTTGGGAAGCCGACATTACGGGCAAGCTCCGCAACCGAAAAAAGGCAGCTTCGGCCCGCCTGCTCGCCTCCGTGGAGGGAAGACATTGGTTGGTTTCGCATATCGTGAGCGAGGTGGCGGCCGCCTATTACGAACTGCTCTCGCTGGACCGCGAACTCGACATCATTCGCTCCACCATTCAATTGCAAGAAAATGCCCTGGCCGTGGTTACGGCACAAAAGGAAAACGGAAGCGCCAACGAATTGGTGGTTAATCAGTTTACCGCACAGGTGCTAAACACCAAAGCCTTGGAGTATGACGTGCGGCAGGCCATTACCGAAACCGAAAACAGGTTGAATGTGCTGCTGGGCCGGGTGCCGCGGCCCATTGGCCGAAACGCGGCCACGTTCGAAACCGCCTTGGCCGACTCGCTGTTGGCGGGGGTACCGGCCGCGTTGCTGCGCAACCGCCCCGACATACGGCAGGCCGAGCTGGAAGTGATTGCATCCAAGGCCGATGTGCGGGCCGCGCGCGCAGCGTTTTACCCTTCGCTCAACATCACGGCCAGCGTGGGCTTTCAATCCTATGCCACGCGGTTGCTGTTTAGCAGCCCCGAATCATTCGTATTCACCTTGGTGGGGGGATTGTATGCCCCGCTGGTGAACCGCTCGGCCATCAAAGCCGAATTTCAGGCCGCCAATGCCTACCAAACCCAAGCGTTGTACCATTATCAAAAAACAACTGTGACGGCCTACGCGGAGGTCTACAACGAACTTACTCGCATGACCAACCTTGGCCGCGCCTTGCAATACAAAGAGCAAGAGGCCGAAGCCCTCACGCGCGCCATTGATGTGGCCAACGATCTATACCTTACGGGACGCGCCACCTATCTGGAAGTATTGATGACTCAACAAAATGCGCTGGACGCCCGATTGGATTGGGTGGTCTCGCGGAGGGAACAATTTATCAATGCCATTCAACTATACAAGGTGCTGGGCGGTGGTTGGAAGTAACCGCTCCCTGCATACGAACCTGCGAAACAATAACCCCCTACGCTATGAGCAGTGATGTTATTGAAATCTTGATCATCCTCGGACTGATTTTGATCAACGGCATTTTTTCGATGTCGGAGATGGCCCTCGTTTCCTCAAAAAAAGTGCGACTGGAAGCCGCGGCCAAGTCGGGGGTGAAAGGAGCTCGGGCTGCATTGAGCCTCTATTCGTCACCCACCTATTTCCTCTCCACGGTCCAAATTGGCATCACGCTCATCGGTTTGCTCACCGGTATTTTTAGTGGCGAAAACCTGACGAATGACCTGGAGCGCTACCTGGAAACCGTGCCCCTGTTTGCATCCGTGGCCGATGAGGCCGCCATTGCCATGGTGCTGCTGTCCGTCACGTTTTGCTCATTGGTGCTGGGCGAGTTGATACCCAAGCGCATCGGGCTGTCCAACCCCGAGGGCATATCGCGGGTGATGGCCCCCTTCATGACGGTGCTTTCCAAAATCACCTTTCCCTTTGTGTGGATTTTGACCCACACCTCCGATGTGTTGCTCACGCTCTTGAACCTGAAAAAGAATAAAGAGAACAACATTACCGAAGAAGAAATCAAGGCCATCATCCAGGAAGGGGCGCAGGGGGGCGAAGTACAAAAAATTGAGCAAGACATTGTGGAGCGCGTGTTTGCCCTGGGCGACCGGAAGATCACCTCGTTGATGACCCCGCGCAGCGAACTGGTGTTTTTGAACATCGAAGATAGCTTTACGGCTATCCGCGAGACGGTGAAAAACGATCTGCACCGCATCTACCCCGTTTTTGAAAAGGACAAAGACAAAATTCTCGGCATCATCACCTTAAAGGACTTGTACATAGGAAGCCAACAAGCCGACTTCGACATGCGCAGTCATCTCCGGCCGGCCAACTACCTCGATCAATCGACATCCGCCTACAAAGCCTTGGAGCAGTTCAAAGGATCCGGCATTCACTATTCGCTGATCACCAATGAGTACGGGCTGGTGTTGGGCATCATCACCATGGACGACATCCTGAAGGCCCTGGTGGGCGATGTGTCAGAGTTTTATCGCGAAGAATACCCGCTTGTTCAGCGCGAAGACGGGTCGTGGTTGGTGGATGGACAATACCCGATGGCCGAATTTGCCTTGCACTTTGATGTGGACGTGAAAGAGATCGAGGGCGTAAACACGGTGGGCGGGCTGGTGTTGCGCCAACTGAGCCACATCCCGCGCACCGGAGAAAAAGTCAAATGGCAAAACCTTCAATTCGAAGTGATGGACATGGACGGCATCAAAATCGACAAAGTGCTGGTGAGGCGTACGTGACCACTCAAAAAAGAAAGGCTTTCTGGTAAACCAAAAAGCCTTTCTCATTTTCGTAGCGGGGGCAAGACTCGAACTTGCGGCCTTTGGGTTATGAGCCCAACGAGCTACCAACTGCTCCACCCCGCGATTTATGCTGCAAAAATAAGTCCATCAAGGCGAAAAACCAAATAATGCCTAAATTTCAGTTTTGCGCGTATGCTGCGTGTTTTCTTTTTTGTCTCTCTCATTGCCGCGGGTGCACGTGTAGCCGCACAAAATCCGCTGCTGGATGAACAGCTAAAGAGCTATGAGGCCAAGTTTAAAAACCTGATGGGCAGCAGGGGCTTGCAATACGAGGCAGGCGAAGTCAATCAAACCAACCTGGTGGACATCATCGGCAGCTACTGCACCCAAACCACGGGCGAAAAAAACAATGACCTCGCACTGCTCTTTTATCACTTCGAAAACGACACGCTTTTCCACTGGGTCATCGATGCCACAGGCGTGCGTGCACGCACCCAACTGCCCGTAACAGTCGACTCGCTCTTGGCGCTTGAAAACACCGTTAAATTCAACATCTATAGTGACAACCGGTTTGGCGATTTGCTGGACGATGTGCGCGGGCAATACCAGGCCACCGAAAAAAAATATCGCCTTCGCAGCAAAGAAACGGTACCGCTCCTCTCGCGCATTCTCCTGCCCGCGCCCGTGGCTTCCGTACTCGCCACCAAAAAATACCTGGTCATTTTACCTATCCTCAACCTCTCCAGTTTCCCATTTGGCATGTTGCGGCCGTGGGCGTCAAAAAAGACACTCATCGAGCAGCTCTCCTTTTCCTTTGCCCATAACTTCACTCAGTTTTTCAAAGAAGCTGATCCCGGGGGCATAGCGCAGAACTACCGCGTCACCTCCACCAAGGCCGTCTTCACCCCGCACAATGCATTGGTTGTGGGCAATCCGCTTTTTGCCGATGCGTGTACCGCTCACCTCCGTCCCCTGCCCGGTGCCGAAGAAGAAGCGCGGAACGTGGCCACCCTCTTGGGCACGTCCGCCAAGACGGGCGCGCAGGTAACGTTGCGCCAAACCGTTGCCTCCATGAAACAAAGCAACTTCATTTACCTGGCCACCCACGGCTGGGCCGATGCCGTTAGCCCGCTGGACAAAAGTTACCTGGCACTTTATGACTCGGGGGGCTGTGGCCGGCTTACGCCACGGCAGGTACAGTCTTACAAACTGAGCAAGGAACCGCTGGTGTTTTTGAGTGCCTGCCAGTCGGGGTTGGGAAGCGTGCATGAGGCGGGCATCATTGGCCTGGCCCGTGGTTTTTTGAAAGCAGGCGCGCAGTCGGTCACCATGAGCCTTTGGAATGTAGACGATGCCCAGACCGCCACGCTCATGCGTTTGTATCTGGAAGAATTGGAAAAGCCCCACTTCTTCTTTCCGGCAGAGCACTGGCGTCAGGCCGTGTTGCGTTACCGGCAGCGGCACGAAGATGATCCTATGTATTGGGCGGCTTTTCAACATTTTGGAGTTCCGTTTCGCCTGCTGGCGCCCACTCACCTACAACCGTAATCCGCATGAATCCACACAAAGCCGGTTTTGTCAGCCTGGTGGGCAAGCCCAACGTGGGCAAGTCTACGTTAATGAACAAACTGGTGGGCGAAAACCTGTCCATCATTACCGCCAAAGCCCAAACCACCCGCCATCGCATCATGGGCATACTCAATGGCGATGACTTCCAAATCGTGTATTCCGATACCCCGGGCGTGCTGGAACCCAAGTATCCCCTGCACCAGGCGATGATGAACTATGTAAAAGTCTCGCTGGAAGATGCCGATGTGATTTTGATGTTGGTGGAATGGGGCGAAACGTATGACGAGAAATTGCACCAGCCCATTGTGCAAACCAAAACCCCGCTGCTGTTGGTCATCAACAAAATTGACTTGGGCCGCGACAGCGACTGGGAAAACAAGAAAAAGTATTGGCAAGAGGCCATCCGGCCCGCGGCCATCATCGGCACCAGCGCGCAAACGGGAAAGAATGTAGATCAGTTGCTCCCGCTCATACTCAAACACCTGCCCGCGCACCCCGGTTATTATGCCAAAGATGAGCTGACCGACCGCAGCGAGCGCTTTTTTGCCTCGGAGATCATCCGGGAAAAAGTTTTCACCAACTACTCGCAAGAGATACCCTACAGCACCGAGGTGGGCATTGAAGAGTTCAAAGAAGAGGAAACGATTTTGCGCATACGCGCAGTGCTGTATGTGGAGCGCGACTCGCAAAAAGGCATTCTCATTGGCAAAGGCGGCACTGCGTTGAAGAAAGTAGGCATCGAAGCGCGGGCCGACCTGGAGAAGTTCTTCCAAAAAAAAGTGTTTCTCGAAACACGGGTGAAGGTAGCCGAAGACTGGCGCAAACACCAACTTAAAATACGGCAGTTTGGATACGATCGGTAGGGTACGAATACAACGTACGCGCTCAACCCCACCCGCTCAACCAACGTGCTTTTTCTGTGCTCCGGTAGCGCAGCCCCGCAGTTCGTCAACTTATCCGTACCTTTGCGCATCTTTTTTTGAACCATGGCAAATGTAGTGGCCATTGTAGGCCGGCCCAACGTAGGCAAATCCACCTTTTTCAACCGCCTAATCGAGCAGCGTCAGGCCATTATGGATGACATGCCGGGCGTTACGCGCGATCGTCACTATGGTTATGCCGAATGGACAGGCAAGTTTTTCACCGTCATTGATACCGGTGGCTATGTGACAGGCTCTGACGATAAATTTGAATCGGAAATCCGGAAACAGGTGGAACTGGCATTGGAGGAATGCACCGCGGTCATCTTCATGCTGGATTGCCACGATGGCCTGACCGGATACGACAAAGAGTTTGCCAAGATCATCCGCAGGAGCAAAAAGCCGGTGTTTCTGGCAGCCAACAAAGCAGACACGCCCGCCAAGTCCATGCTGGCATCCGAATTTTATGAACTGGGCATGGGCGAAGTGTTTCCCATCTCGGCCGAGAATGGCGGTGGCACAGGCGAACTGCTGGACGAGTTGATCAAAGTGTTTCCGAACGAAGGCGTGGAAGACCCCGATGCAGGCATACCCCGCATTGCCATCTTGGGGCGCCCCAACGTGGGCAAGTCATCGTTCCTGAACGTGCTCATCGGCAAAGAACGGAGCATCGTAACGGACGAGGCCGGCACCACGCGCGATGCCATCCACACGCGCTACAAAATGTTTGGCAATGATTTTATCCTGATCGACACGGCTGGTATCCGAAAGAAAAGCAAAGTAACCAACGATGTGGAGTTTTACTCCGTGCTGCGCTCGCTGCGGGCACTGGAGGAGTGCGATGTGTGCATTTTTGTGGTGGATGCCACCCGCGGATTGGAGTCGCAAGACATCAACCTCATCAGCCTTGCGCAAAAGCAAAGCAAGGGGATGGTCATCATGGTGAACAAGTGGGACCTGGTGGAAAAAGACGGCAAAACGGCCGACAAGATGAAAAAGGAGATGTTGGAGAAGATGGCGCCTATTGACTACGTGCCCATCATCTTTGCCTCGGTGATCGAGAAACAACGCATCTTTCAGGTGGTGGAAAAGGCCGTTCAGGTGTATCACAACAAGACCAAGAAAGTGGCGACCAGCGAACTCAATGACGCACTGCTGCCGGAGATCGCGCACTACCCACCTCCGGCCATCAAGGGCAAGATGATCCAGATCAAATACATCACGCAGGTGGGGGCGAAAAGTCCGGCCATCGCCTTTTTTTGTAACCTGCCCCAGTACATTCAGGAGTCGTACACCCGCTTTTTGGAGAACCGCCTGCGCGAGAAGTTTGACTTTGAGGGGGTGCCCATCCGGCTCTTTTTCCGCAAGAAATAATTTGGCAAACGATTGCTGCGGCCTAATGAACGGTAGGTGGGGGTTAGAATAAGGCCCAATTTTCGGAAAATGACCGGTTTTTTGGCAGGGTGTTACTAAAATTTGAACCCAAACTCCTATATTTGCACCCAAATTTTAAATAACCTGTAAACCATGAAAAAACTGTTCGCATTTGTATTGGTATGCGGCTTTGCATTGGCTGTGGTTTCTTGCGGTGCCAAGAAATCCGTAGAAGATGCTGCTAAAGCTATTGAAGATTCAATCCGCAAGGTTGACTCGATTGCTAAAGTAGAAGCCGAAGCAGCCCTTGCCAAGTTCAAGGCTGACTCAGCTCGCGTAGCTGATTCGCTGGCTAACTTAGTGAAGTAATCACTAACGTTAACACCATTCCCGGGAAGGCTTTAGGAGTTCTAAAGCCTTTTTTTATTGGGCGTTTTTCGGCCAGTTTGGAGAATTGAAAATCTGTACTACTTTTGCAGTCCCCAATAAAAAGGGAGCTTAGCTCAGCGGGTTCAGAGCATTCCGCTCAGGCGGAAGGGTCGGAACGAAAGAGCAAAAATAATTGGGAGCTTAGCTCAGCTGGTTCAGAGCATTCCGCTCAGGCGGAAGGGTCGGAACGAAAGAGCAAAGATAATTGGGAGCTTAGCTCAGCTGGTTCAGAGCATTCCGCTTAGGCGGAAGGGTCGGAACGAAAGAGCAAAGATAATTGGGAGCTTAGCTCAGCTGGTTCAGAGCATCTGCCTTACAAGCAGAGGGTCGGGGGTTCGAACCCCTCAGCTCCCACCAACGCCTCGGATACTTTTCGAGGCTTTTTTTATGGCGTTCGCTTTCTACATCCTACACTCCCGATCTGCCAATCGCTATTACATCGGCCACACCAGCGAGCCTATCAACGAAAGGCTTCGCAAGCACAACACCGGCCACCGTGGATTTACAGGAAAGTTTCACGACTGGACGGTGGCCTACTTGGAAACCTATCCCTCCAAGGAACTCGCCTACGCCCGCGAGCGGCAGGTGAAGGCATGGAAAAGCAAAAAAAGGATCGAAACACTCATCGCTGGTTCAGAGCATCCCGCCTTGTAGGCGGGAGGGTCGGGGGTTCGAACCCCTCAGCTCCCACCAACGCCTCGGATACTTTTCGA
>ERZ1066136.80-NODE-80-length-106629-cov-16.270948_pt1 | contig 106629 bp, 101 predicted proteins | sample MGYA00382783_ERZ1066136 | MGnify/ENA primary metagenome ERZ1066136 (study PRJEB33369, sample SAMEA5778366) | biofilm metagenome | biome: Industrial cooling water; feature: Water cooling tower basin; material: Biofilm | place: United Arab Emirates | collected... | reverse complement strand
GGCTCCGCGTGCGCACCGGCGCCCGCATGCCGCACGACCGGTCGCGCACCACCGCTGTCCTGTCGTTGCCTGTCGTTCCTGTCGTTGCCTGCTTCACCCCAGCGGTTAAGCGAGCCGGAACGAACCCGGATGCTGGCCGCCCGCTCCGACCCCGTCGCGGCGTCGCGGCCGTCGCGTTCAGGTCTTCATCGGTTCGTCGCGTTCGTCGCGTTCGTCGCGTTCGTCGCGCCCGTCGCCCCCGCCGCGCCCGGAATCCACGGCAAGCAAGTAACTACTTGCTTTGGACCAAGTGGTCACATACATTCGCGGCCATGGATGTTCGTGACAAGATCCTCGAGGCGGCGGTCAGCGCATACTCGGAGTTCGGCTACGGGGCCACCACGCGGCGGGTGGCGGATCTGGCCGGGGTCAACGAGGTCACGCTCTTCCGCCATTTCGGCTCCAAGAGCGCGCTCATGGACGAGGCGCTCTCGTACTTCCTGCACCGGCTGGCCGACACCGATCGGCCCCTGCCGGCCGTGCCGGTGGAGCCGGAGCGGGAGCTGCGCGAGTGGGCCCTCGCCTTCCATGCCCGCCTCCACGCCGCCCGTCACTTCCTTCGTCGTGCCATCGGCGCGATAGAAGCGCGACAGCATGACGCCGCCGAGGCCATGAAGGCGTCCATGTGCGCCGAGGAGGAATTGCGGCGGTACGTGACCACTCTCGACGAACACGGGTGGCTGTCGGCCGTCCCCGTGCCCGCGCCCGACCGCGCCGCGTACCTCGATGCGGCGCAGGGCATGCTGTTCGGGGGGCTCTTCGGCGACGCCCTCTGGCGCGACATCATCCCCGCCGAATGCTTCCCGTTTGAAACGGACGTCTGCATCCGACAGTACGTCCGTGTGTTCTGCCACGCCCTCGCCATTCGCGAACCTGTCGCCGGCGCCGCGGCCCCGGTCGGCTCGACCTCCAGCCAGTCCCTTCCGTGACCCGACCCGCACCGGCGCCCCGTTCGCGCCACGCGGCCGTTCTGCTGGTCGCCGCCCTCGTCGCGGCGCCCCTCACCGCACAGGCCCCCGTCGCCGGCCGAGGCGCCGCGCCCGCGGGTGCCATCGCCGAACCACGCGCGCTCTCGCTCGAGGACGCCTTCCGCATCGCCGAAGGGGCGAGCGAGACGGTGCGCGTCGCCGAGGCCGGGCTGCTCCGGTCGCGCGGCCAGGTGAAGGTCGCGCGCGCCAGCGTGCTGCCGCAGGTCAACATGACCGCCGGCATCCAGCGCCTGCTCCAGAACCAGTTCGACGCCATCACCGAGCGGTTCCGCGATCCGAACGCGCCGCCGCCGGTCGACACCGGCCCGCCGAACCCGATCGCGCTCCTCTTCGCGGCGCCCAACACCTGGTCGGTCTCGCTCGTCGCCTCGCAGCCGATCTTCCTCGACAAGCGGCTCACGATCGCCAACCGCACCGCGCGCGCCGTCGAGGACGTCGCCCGCCTCGGCCTGCGCTCGACGCGTGCGCAGCTCCGACTCGACATCGCGACCGCGTACTTCGACGCCGTCGTCGCCGAACGGTCGCGGCAGCTCGCCGAAAGCTCGCTCGTGCAGACCGAGCGCACCTTCCGGCAGGCGTCGCTGCAGAAGCGCGTCGGCACGGTCGCCGAGTTCGACCAGCTGCGCGCGCAGGTCTCGCGCGATGCGCAGCGTCCGCTCGTCATCCAGGCGACGCAGCAGCGCGACATCGCCTTCATTCGCCTGCGTCAGCTGCTCGACATCCCGCTCACGCAGCCGATCGCGCTCACGACCGACATCCAGGACGCCGAGATGGATCGCGCGCTGGCCGCCTCGCGCCTCGACGGCGACGTGCGTCCCGTCGCCGGCAGTGGCCTGCGCGACGTGACGCTCGACGCGATGCCGAAGCTCACGCCGCGCGACACGCTCCCCACCGAGCGCACCGTCGTGCGCCAGGCCGCGCTCTCGGTCGAGACGCAGCGCGCCGCGCTCACCGCCGCGCGCCTCGAGCGCATGCCGGCGTTCCAGCTCAGCACCAACTACCAGCGCTTCGCCTACCAGTCGAACAGCCGGCCGATCCCGACGACGCTCCGTGATCTCTTCCCGCAGTGGACGGTGACGCTCGGCCTGAGCGTGCCGCTCTTCACGAGCGGCCGCATCTCGGGCTCGATCATGCAGGCGCAGGCCGATGTCGCCGAAGCCGAAGCGCGACTCGTGCAGGCGCGCGATGCGGCGTCGGTCGATGTCGAAGTCGCGCTGACGACGCTGCGGCAGGCCGAGGCGACGTGGCTCGCGAGCGAAGGGACGCTCACGCAGGCCGATCGCGCGTTGCGCATCGCCGAGGTGCGCTACGCGAACGGCGTGAGCACGCAGCTCGAGGTGGACGACATCCGCAACCTCTCGATCCAGGCCGGCATCAACCGGCTGCAGGCCGCGCGCGATCTGCAGCTCGCCCGTCTCCGGCTCACGCTGCTGCGCGACCTCCCGCTCGGCGCAGCGGGTGGTGGCGTGCTCGCCGGCAGCACGGGCGGCGTGGGCGGGGCACTCGGCGCGTCGCCGGGCGGCAGCGCCGCGCGCGTCGTGACTCCGACTCCGCAGCAGCGCACCGGCGCGCAGGGCACCGGCGCCACCGGCCGGAACTGATCAGGACACTCCCCATGACTTCCGACACCACGCGCGCCATGCGCCTCCCGACCCGCTCCACGGTCGCCCTCGTCGCGGCGGCCACCGTCCTCGCCGGCTGCGGCGGCAAGAAGCCCGAGGCGAGCGCCGCCGAGGCGCGACCGGTCACCACGATCGGTCCCGAGAACATCGTCGTCGCCGACTCGATGCAGCTCGAGAGCGGCCCGCAGCTCTCCGGCGAACTCGCCGCCGGGCAGAGCGCGCAGGTGCGCGCCGAAGTGCCGGGCAGCGTCGTGCAGCTCTTCGTCGAGGCCGGCCAGCGCGTCACGCGCGGCCAGTCGCTCGCGCGCATCGATGCCACCGCGCTCAATGCCGCGGCGTTCGGCGCGCGGAGCGGCGTGGTCGCGGCCGAAGCGCAGTTCGCGCAGGCGCGCCGCGAGCTCGAACGGGCGCAGACGCTCAACCAGGCCGGCGCGATCGCCGACCGCGATCTCGAGAACGCGCGCAACGCCGCCACCGCCGCCGAAGCACAGCTCGCGAACGCACGCGCGCAGGCCGCGTCGGCGAACCGGACGTTGCGGAGCGCGAGCGTCGTCGCGCCGTTCGACGGCGTCGTCGCACAGCGGCAGGCGAGCGCCGGTGACGTCGTCACGCCGGGGACCGCACTCTTCACGATCGTCGATCCGCGCAGCATGCGGCTCGAGGCGAGCGTCCCCGCGGCGCGGCTGGGCGAAGTGAAGGTGGGCATGCCGGTGCGCTTCACCGTCACCGGCTACGGCGATCGCCGCTTCGAGGGCAAGGTGACGCGCATCGCGCCCGTCGCCGATCCCGCGACGCGGCAGGTGCAGATCATCGCCGAGATCCCGAACGCGAGCAACACGCTCGTCGGCGGCCTCTTCGCCGATGGCCGCGTCGCGAGCCAGGCGCGCACGGCGATCGTCGTCCCGGCGACGGCGGTCGATCAGCGCGGACCGGCTCCGACGGTCATCCGGTTGCGGAACGGCAAGACCGAGGCGGTGTCGGTGACGCTCGGCATCCGCGATGATGCACGCGAGCGCTACGAAGTGACGAGCGGTGTCGCCGTGGGCGACACGCTGCTCGCGGGGGCGGCGATGGGGATCGGCGCGTCGGTGCCGGTGCGCGTCGCCGCCGTGGGCGACCGCGGTCCCGCCGCGGCACCGGCCGGCGCCACGCCTTCGGGCGCGACGCCTTCGGGGACGACGCCGTCGGGCGCACCGACGCGCGGCAACTGACCGGAGTACCGCGACCATGTGGATTTCCGATTTCGCCATCAAGCGGCCGCTGATCACGATCGTCAGCATGCTCGTGCTGGTCGTCTTCGGGGCGATCGCGTACGTGCAGCTCAAGACCGACGAGTTCCCCGAGGTGACGCCGCCGGTCGTGGTCACGACCATCGTCTACCCCGGTGCGAGCCCGGACCAGGTCGAGCGCGAGATCCTCGAGCCGATCGAGGAGGCGATCCAGAGCATCGCCGGCGTCGACAAGGTCTTCGGTGACGCGCGCGACGGCTTCGCGACCATCACGACGTTCTTCGTCTACAGCAAGGACCTGCAGGAAGCGACGCAGGAGATCCGCGACCAGATCGCGCTCAAGCGGAACGACCTGCCGGAGGAGATGAAGGAGCCGGTGATCCAGAAGCTCAACCCGACGGATCGCCCGATCGTGCAGCTGTCGCTGTCGAGCAGCACGCTCTCCGCGCCGCAGCTCACGCTGATCGCGGATCCCGGCATCACGCGCGAACTGCGGAGCATCGCGGGCGTCGCGAAGGTCGAGGTCGCGGGCGGCGTCAAGCGCGAGATGATGGTGCAGCTCCGCCCCGAAGCGCTGCAGGCGTACAACGTGAGCGTGGCCGAAGTGCTGGCGGCGCTGACGCAGCAGAACCTCGCGGTGCCGGTCGGCAATCTCGAGGGGACGCTCGACGAGCGCTCGATCCGGCTCAAGGGGCGCCTCGACGATGCGCAGGACTTCACGAACATCGCCGTCGCCTCGCGCAACGGGACGCTCATCCGCCTGGGCCAGCTCGCCGACGTGAAGGACGGCACCGAGGAGCAGCGCACGCTCGCCCTGCTCGACGGGCGCGAGTCGGTCGGGCTGCTGATCACCAAGACGAAGGGCTACAGCACGACCGAGGTGAGCGCCAAGGTGCAGGCGGCGCTGAAGCGGATCGAGGCGCGGCTCCCGCAGGGCGTGCAGATGACGCTCGTGAACGACTCGGGCGAGCGCGTCGACAACTCGGTGGACAACGTCGTCTCGACGATCGTCGAGGGCGCGATCCTCACGGTGCTCGTGGTCTTCGTCTTCCTCAACAGCTGGCGCTCGACGGTCATCACCGGGCTCGCGCTGCCGGTGTCGGTGCTGGCGAGCTTCATCGCGGTGCTCGCGTTCGGCTTCACGCTGAACACGATGTCGCTGCTCGGCCTCTCGCTCGCGATCGGCATCCTGATCGACGACGCCATCGTGGTGCGCGAGAACATCGTGCGCCACGTCGAGATGGGGAAGGATCACATGACCGCCGCCCGCGAGGGGACGGCCGAGATCGGGCTCGCCGTCGCGGCGACGACGTTCTCGATCGTGGCGGTCTTCTTCCCGATCGGCTTCCTCAACGGCGAGGCGGGGCAGTGGTTCAAGCCCTTCGCGCTGACGATCGTCTGCTCGGTGCTGGTCTCGCTCTTCGTCAGCTTCTCGCTCGACCCGATGCTCTCGGCCTACTGGCCCGATCCGCACGTGCCGGAGCACGAGAAGTCGTGGCTGACGCGCACGCTCGACCGGTTCAACCGCTGGTTCGACGGGCTCGCCAACCGCTATCGCCGCGTGATCGCGTGGGCGCTCGACCATCGCCTCGCGATGATGGTGCTCGCGATCGGCGCGTTCCTCAGCGCCTTCGAGCTGCCGGCGAACGGCGTGATCGGCTTCGCGCTGAGCTTCGGTGGCGTGCTGCTCGCGGCGTGGTCGCTGGCGCATCGCCGCTGGATGCGCAACCCGCTGCGCGTGGCCGGCTTCGCGGTCGGCATCCTGCTCCCGTTCCTGACCTTCGGCATGCTCGGCACGGTCATGGAGCGCGCGGTGGGCAAGGAGCGCGCACGTGAGCTGCTCGCGATCGGGAAGCTCGGCTCGACGTTCTTCCCCGGCGAGGACAACGGCGTCGTCTTCGTGAAGGTCGAGACGCCGCCGGGCTCCAACCTCGACTACATGCGGCTCAAGGTCGTCGAGATGCAGCGGCTGATCCGCAAGTATCCCGAGGTGCGCTTCTCGCTCGCGACGATCGGCGGCCAGTCGGGTGCGGTCGACGAAGCCAACATCCTCGTCCGCCTCTACAAGAAGACGGAGCGCGAGAAGCGCGGGATGCGCTCGGCCGAGGAGATGGAAGTGCTGCTGCGCGAGGACGCGGCGGTGGTGGGCGGCGCGAAGATCGCGGTCACCACCAACGACTTCCAGGGCGACCAGAAGCAGGTGCAGCTCCAGTTCCGCGGCAACGACGGCGTCGCGCTGCAGGAGTACGCGAACCGCATCCTCCCTGAAGTCGCGAAGGTCAAGGGTGCGGTGGACGTGTCGCTGTCGAGCAAGGGGCAGAAGCCCGAGCTCACGGTGCAGGTCGATCGCGGCCTCGCCGGCTCGCTCGGCATCACCGTCGGGCAGGTCGCGCAGTCGCTGCGGCCGGCGTTCGCGGGCGTCGAGGCGGGCGACTGGGTCGACCCGATGGGCGAGACGCGCAAGGTGCGGCTCCGCTTCGCACCGGAGTACCGCGAGCGCGTGAGCGACCTGTCGTCGCTCCCGATCCTCGTGCCCAATCGTGGCGGCGGCGGCGGGCAGGGCAGCACGATCCCGCTCAGCCAGGTCGCGACGATCGAACAGGGGCTCGGCCCCGCGGTCATCAACCACCGCGATCGCGACAAGCTCGTCACGCTCGGCGCGAACACGACGGGGCGTCCGCTGTCCGAAGTCGTCGCCGACATCGAGAAGGTGATCGCGGCCAACCCGATGCCGCCGGGCGTTCGCCTCACGCAGGGCGGCGAGACGGAGAGCCAGAACGAGGTGTTCGGCCAGATCCTGATCGCGCTGCTGGTGGCGATCATGATGATGTACCTGATCCTCGTGGTGCAGTTCGGGAGCTTCCTCGACCCGATCGCGATCCTCGTCTCGCTCCCCTTGTCGATGATCGGCGTCTTCGGGGCGCTGGTGATCGCGGGGAGCACGATCAACCTGATGTCGCTGATCGGCGTGATCCTGCTCGCGGGGATCGTCGCCAAGAACGCGATCCTGCTGATCGACTTCGCCAAGTGGAGCCGCGAGGAGAAGGGGCTCGCGCTGCGCGAGGCGCTGATCGAGGCCGGCGCGATCCGTCTGCGTCCGATCCTCATGACGACCTTCGCGCTCGTCGCCGGCATGATCCCGGTGGCGATCGGCTCCGGCGAGGGCGCGGGCTTCCGCAAGCCGCTGGGCATCGCGGTGATCGGCGGCGTGATCACGAGCACGCTGCTCACGCTCCTCGTCATCCCGACCGTCTACGAGGTGCTCGACGCGGTGCGCACGCGCACGTCGCGCCTGTTCGGCGTCAAGACACCGAAGACCGGCGAGCACTCGGTGCCCACCGGCGCGGTGCCGGTCGCGGGAGACTGAGCGCACGAGACACACCCCTGTCTTCGCGCAGGGTCACGACCGCGGCGGTTCCCGGGTGGACGGCATCCGGGTTCCGACCGCGGTCGGTTCGTTTCCGGCAAGATCGTACGCACGGCCACGATGTCTCCGTCCTCCGGCCGTCTCCGTTCCTCCGAACTTCTTCGGCTGTTCAGGATCTCGAACAGACACGGAAAATCGGAGGAACGGAGACGGCCGGAGGACGGAGAAGTGACGGGGTTAGTGGCGTGTGCTGCGTGCGTACTGCGTCGCGTTCGCTCGTCTCGACCCGAGCGTCGCGAACCGCGTCTCAGAAGAAGACTGCGGCGTGCAGGCGGACGAGGCGTGCGGCGAAGCTCGTGTCGCCGTCACCGCCGGCCACGGAGAGCACGCCGGTCGTGCCGAGCATGAGGTTGGGGCTGAAGAACCATCCGGCGCCGGCCTCGCCATAGACGCCGACCTGCGTGCTCGAGCCACCGCCGCCGAGTCCGGAATCGAAGTCGCGGTTCGTGATCACGGCCCCGGCCCCGATGATCGGGCGGAGCTTGCCGGGACGCGGGACGAAGCGTCGGATGCCCAGCGACGCGCCAAGCGTCTGGATCCGGTTGCTCGAATTCGCGTTGAAGCTGCCGACCAGCGCGACATTCGGCGTCGCCATCCAGAGCAGCGACGCCGACGGCGTCACGAAGTCGAGCGACGACGTGGTCACTTCGGCGCCGAAGGTGCCCTGCTTCGGCGTGGCCTGCGCGTGCAGGACGAACGGCAGGCAGGCCGCGAGCATGGCGGCACGGACGAGGGAACGACGCATGGGAGGATGCGGTGCGAGGGGGGTCGTCGTGGAGCCGTCCCGGGAAGAACGGCGATGGCCCCGACAACATGGCGAGGCGCGCGTGCGGGAAATGCGGCCGATCCGTCTCGATCGGCATCGCGCGGCACGCGCGGCTCCCCTCGTTCATCGCACCGGCACCATCGTCCCCATCCTCCGGTCGTCCTCCATGGCCCGGGTCTTCATCGCAGTTCGAGGCCTCGAACTGCCGAAGACGTTCGGAGGAACGGAGACGACCGGAGGACGGAGACGATGGATGTGACGCGGGGATCGTGATCCAGCACCATCATCCTCCGTCCTCCGGCTGTCTCCGTTTCTCAGCTTTTCATTTGCAGTTCAAGACCGTGAACAGCCGAAGAAGATCGGAGAAACGGAGACGGCCGGAGGACGGAGACGACGACTGCGACGCTAGGAACGTCAACTCACATCTGCATTCTCCGTCCTCCGGCTGTCTCCGTTCCTCGGATCTTCAAAGGCAGTTCAAGACCTCGAACAGCCGCAGAAGTTCGGAGGAACGGAGACGACCGGAGGACGGAGACGATCGATCACGGATCGAGTCGTCGGCGTGTCATCGTGGATTGCGCGATCGGCACGCCCCGATCGCGCTCACCGCGTGACGACTCAGAAGTAGACCGCCGCGATCACGCGCGCGAGCGAGCCGCGGAAGCGGATCGAGTTCTGGCCGAGGTTCGACTCGGAGGTCACCGAGAGTTCGCCGACGGCGCCGAGGGAGAAGTGCGGCGAGAAGAAGTAGGCGGCGCCGGCTTCGCCGTAGGCGCCGATGGCGGTGTCGTTGCCGAACTGGCCGCCCTGGTCCACGAGCGACGCGAGCACACCGCCGCCGACGATCGGGCGGAGCGGGCCGCTGCGCGCGGCGTAGCGGCGCACGCCGAGTCGGAGCTGGAAGGCGGTCGTGCTCTCGTCGCCGGTGGCGAGCGCGGCGCCGGCACCGACCTGCAGCGCCATGGTCGGCGAGAAAAAGCGGAGCAGCGTCGCGGTGGGGAGGCGGATGTCGAGCGAGGCGGTGCCGACTTCGGCGCCCCACGTCCCTTCGCGCGGGCCGACGTCGGCCCGCTCAGCGGTCGTCGTGCGCTCCGCACGCTCGGCGCGCTCGTCGCGGCGCGTGGCGGGCGCGGGCTGCGCGGTGGAGGCGGGCGCGGGTGTCGTGGCCGCGGGCTGCGCCGACGTCGCCGCGCCGGCGGACGGACGCGTCGCGTCGGTGCGGGGCGCGGTGGGCGTGGCGCCTCGTGTCCCCTGCGCGGCCAGCGGGAATGCGGCCACGAGACCGGTGAGGAGGACGGCGGAGCGGAAGGACGGACGGCCGGACGACATCGAGCAACCCTCGTCGGTTGTGAAGACGTGTCTCGGGGTGGCGAGCGCAGCGCGGCGCCGCGGCGACGGATTCGCCGCGGGACACCGTGTCGGGAAGGAGGACGAGGGGGGCGGCGGTGGCGTCACCGGTGAGCTGGGGAGCTGGGCGCGTGGGGACAGTCCCCTCTGTCCCCAGGCGGGGACAGAGGGGACTGTCCCCACGCGTGCCCCACGCCGCGCCGTCACGTGGTGGCGCACCCTGCCTGGCAGTGCCCGGCCGTAGTGCGTCGGCGCGCGGGGACACGCTCGGCCGTACGGGTGCCGTTGGAGTGCCTCTGGGGACAGTCCCCTCTGTCCCCAGTCGGGGACAGAGGGGACTGTCCCCAGAGGCGCCCACCGGCGCCCCCACCGGCGCCCAGAGGGGACTGTCCCCAACAGCGTGCTGCCGCGCTGTCCCGCGACGGGCCATGTTTCCGCCGCCCGCTCCCTCCCTCTCCCGCCCGCACCATCCGTGCTCACGCGCGCCTCGATCCCGTGGGTCGCCCCGTTCGCGGTCTTCATCCTCCTGCTCGCGGTCCTCAAGCCGCTGGCGATCCCGCAGCCGTGGGAGGCGATCCTCTGGATCGTGATCCTCGTCGGCGTCATGTGGGCGACGTCGCGCGAGGTGATCACGCTCCGCCCGCAGTTCCCCGTCGCCTCGGTGCTCCTCGGCCTCGCGGTCTGCGCGATGTGGGTGGCGCCGGATGCGCTGGTCCCGGGATGGCGTGACCACTGGCTCTTCAGCAACGACATCGTCGGCCGGCCGACCGTCTCGCTCGACGACGCCGCGCGGCGCGACACGCTCACGCTCGTGCTCCGCGCCGCCCGCGCCGCGCTTCTCGTCCCGATCCTCGAGGAGCTCTTCTGGCGCGGCTGGCTCCCGCGCGTGATCGCCGATCCCGACGACTTCCGCCGCGTCCCGCTCGGCACCTACACCCCGCTCGCCTTCTGGGCGACCGCGATCCTCTTCGCGAGCGAACACGGGTCGTACTGGGACGTCGGGCTCCTCTGCGGCGCCATCTACAACTGGTGGATGATCCGCACCAAGTCGCTCGCCGACCTGATCCTCGTCCACGCCGTCACCAACGCGGCGCTTTCCGGCTACGTGGTGCTCACCGGGAAGTGGCAGTACTGGATGTGAGGTTTCGACGTCGATGCATCCAATGGCACCACGCAACAGACATGAACCACGGGCTGACGCCCACGGCTGAAGAACACACGGCCAGGAACCCACGGTCGTGCAAATGGTTCTCCGACGGCGGACGGCATGACCAACCCTCCGCCTGCGTCCGATCCGCCGTTGTTGCCGTGGGCTTTTTCCGTGTGTCGTTCTGCCGTGCGCGTCAGCCCGTGGTTCGATGCGGTTACTGACCGGTGCGCCAGTGACACCGGCAATGCTCCCGCACGTAGACTGTGGTGACGCGCTGGCCCTTGCGCGACCGACACGACCAATCACCGACGAGAGACCACGCAATGCCCCGCGCGGACGAGATCGACTATCGCCTGATCGGCGACGACCTGCAGGCCGTGATCGTGACCCTGGACCCCGGCGAGGCGGTGACGGCCGAGGCGGGGGCGATGATGTACATGGACGACGGCATCCGCCTCGTCACGACGCTCGATGCGAACAATCCCGGCGGCGGGCTGCTCGGCAAGCTGATGACGGGTGCGAAGCGCGTGCTGTCGGGCGACTCGTTCATGATCACGCTCTTCGTGAACGAGTCGAATCGCCGGCGCGACGTGGCGTTCGCATCGCCGTTCCCGGGCAAGATCCAGCCGGTGGACCTGACCGAGTGGGGCGGCACGCTGATCGCGCAGCGCGACGCCTTCCTCGCCGGCGCGCGCGGCCTCGACGTCTCGATCGCACTGCAGCGCAAGCTCGGCGCCGGCTTCTTCGGCGGCGAGGGCTTCATCCTGCAGCGCATCCACGGCGACGGCCTCGCCTTCCTGCACGCCAGCGGCACGCTCGTGCAGCGCGACCTCGCGCCCGGTGAAGTGCTGCGCGTCGACACCGGCTGCTTCGTCGCGATGCAGCCGAGCGTGCAGTACGACATCGAGATGGTGAGCGGCGTGAAGACCGCGCTCTTCGGCGGCGAGGGCCTCTTCCTCGTGCGGCTGACGGGGCCCGGCCGGATCGTGCTGCAGACGATGCCCTTCGCCCGCCTCGCCGACCGCATCATCGCCGCCGCCCCCCGCGCCCGCGGCGGCGCCGGCGCCGGCGGCCCCATCGGCTCCCTCGGCGGCATCTTCAACGACGAATGATCCCGACGGGCGCGACGAACGCGACGAACGCGACGGGCGCGACGAACGCGACGAACCGATGAAGACCTGAACGCGACGGGCGCGACGCCGCGACGGGGTCGGCGCGTGCGGCGAGCATCCGGGTTCGTTCCGGATCGCTGAACCGCTGGGGTGAAGCAGGCAACGACAGGAACGACAGCCAACGACAGGACGGCGGTGGTGCGCGACCGGTCGTGCGGCATGCGGGCGCCGGTGCGCACGCGGAGCCCATCCAAGGCTTGTGATGGCCCCGCACGCACGACCGGTCCCGATGCGCACCGGGACCCTGCGCTGTTCTGTCCTTGCCTGTCGGTGCCTGTCGTTGCCTGCCGTCCCATGGCTGTTCGCGATGCGAACGTCGCGCCGGTACCACGCCGCTCGCACCGACCCCGTCGCGCCGTCGCGGCCGTCGCGTTCAGGTCTTCAGCGGTTCGTCGCGCCCGTTGCGCCCGTCGCGCTCGTCGCGGGAGGTGAGGAGCTCGTACGCGCGGCGGACGTGGGATGAGGTGGTGCGGACGTTGCCGATCGCGAGGCGGAGAACGATGCGGCCGTCGAGTTTCGTGTGGGAGAGGAAGACCTCGCCGGTGTCGTTCACGGCGTGCATGCGGCGCAGGTTCTCGGCGTCGGCATCGGCGTCGCTCACACCGTCGGGCTGCCAGCGGAAGCAGACGAGCGAGTAGGGCACGGGGGCGACGACGTGCCAGTCGGGCGTGTCGCGGATCCACGACGCGAAGTCGCGCGCGAGGTCGCAGTGCGCGCGGATCCGCGCGGCGAGCCCCTCGGTGCCGAAGGCGCGCATCACCATCCAGAGCTTGAGCGCGCGGAAGCGGCGGCCGAGCTGCACGCCGTAGTCCATGTAGTTGACCACCTGCGCATCGGCCGGCGTGACGAGGTAGTCGGCGACGAGCGAGAAGGCGCGCTTGAGCACGTCGGGGCGACGCGTCCAGAACGCGCTGCAGTCGACGGTCGTGAAGAGCCACTTGTGCGGGTTCGTCACGAGACTGTCGGCGTCGGCGACGCCCGCCATCGCATCGCGGTACTCCGGCGCGATCGCCGCGACGCCGGCGTAGGCCGCGTCCACGTGCAGCCAGCACCCGGTCTCCCGCGCGATCGCGGCGATCGCCGGCACGGGATCGATGCTGCTCGTGCTCGTCGTCCCCACCGTGGCGACGATCGCCATCGGACGATGCCCCGCGGCGACATCGGCGGCGATCGCCGCGGCGAGCGCGTCGGGACGCATGCGATGCTCGGCGTCGCACGGGATCTTGACCGTGTTCGAGGCGCCGAGTCCGAGCGTGAGGCAGGCCTTGTCGACGGACGAGTGGGCGTGTGCGCTGCAGTAGGTGCGGAGCCGCGGCAGGTCGCGCCCCGCGAGCCCCTCGCCGCGGATGTCGAACCCCGTCGCCTCGCGCGCGGCGGCGAGCGCGAGCAGGGTCGAGATGGACGCGGTGTCGGTCAGCATGCCGAAGCGCGCGTCGCCGTCCGGGAGCCCCATCGCGTCCCAGAGCCAGCGCGTCACCACCTGCTCGAGCTCCGTCGCCGCGGGGCTCGTCACCCAGAGCATCGCGTTGGTGTCGAGCCCCGCCAGCAGCAGCTCGGCGACGATGCTCGGCACGCTGCTCGAGATCGAGAAGTAGGCGAAGAAGCCCGGGTGGTTCCAGTGCGTGATGCCGGGGAGGACGATCCGGTCGAGATCCGCGAGGATCGCCGCCAGCGTCTCCGGCGCCGCCGGCGCGACCGCCGGCAGCTGCGCCCGGACCGCACCCGGTGCCACCGCGCTCCGCACCGCCAACGACTCCGGCGCGTCCCAGAGCGGCTTGAGCCGCGCCAGCACCGCCTGCACCCCCGCCTCCAGCGCCTCGAACGGAAAATCGCCGCCGGTCGGCGCCGGGATCTCGAGCTGGTGCGTCGTCGTCGGTGTCGTCATCCGATCAAGATCACCTCGCCGCCGATGCCCGTGCAGGCGCCCGATCCGCGCGCCGGGCGCGGGCGCGACGGACCGCGCGACGGGCGCGACGAACGGCCACTGGCTTCAACGCGACGGGCGCGACGGCGCGACGGGGTCGGCGCGCGGCTCGCGGCCCCGGCGCGGCGCGAACATCAACGGCAACGACACGGAACGGCAGGAACCCCAGGCACGGCAGGAACAGCAGGGCCGTGGAAGTCCCTGACGTGCACGCATGCCGTCGCTCGCCGCGAACCCAACAAAGAACTGGGATGGGCCCCGTGCACGGACGGCTGTCGGCGCGCGTGGATGCTCGTGCCGTCCTGCCGTTCCTGCCATTCCTGCTCTTCCTGCCGTTCCGAGTGGTTCAGCGGACTCGCCGCTCGCACGGAGCCCGCGAGTGCCGCACCGACCTCCGCTGCCGTGCCTGCCGTACCGAGTGGTTCCAGCGATCCCGACGCACGCCCGGAACCCTGGGCGCCGCACAGCGGCCGTCGCGCCGCCGCGCCCGCCGCGTCACGGGCGGTTGCCGTTCGTCGCGCCCGCCGCGCGGTCCGTCGCGCCCCCGGGGGGTTCCCATGCGGTCCGGGGGGCGACTATCTTGACCGGCTCAGCCGAAGACCGCTTTTCAGGAGCAGCAGATGGCCGCCAAGGGCAAGCGCGTGAAGATCAAGCTCCGCTCGTCGGAGAGCCCGTACATCTACCACAAGACCAAGAACCCGCGCCTGCACCCCGAGCGGATCGAGATGAAGAAGTACGATCCGATCGTGAAGAAGCACGTCGTGTTCAAGGAGACGAAGTAAGGTCTCGTGGCTGCACGAGGCCCGGCACCGCTGCCTGCGCGCGCGGTGCCGGGCCTCGTCGCGTCGGGGTGACGCGGCGCCCGTGATGGACGCGCGACGCATGGCGTGATGCACGCCGATCGCCGACCACGCTCCGCCCGATGGGCGGCTTCCCGGACGCGGCCGTACGGCGTGTGCCACATGGCCGGACGGCGTGGCTGACTTTCGCCACACCGGTTCGGGAGTTCCGCCGACAGACGCACGCGCCGGCGAGGGTATCTCTTGAGACGTGGCGCCGAGTGTCGGCGGCGCCCATCTCCGGAGGTCGGTTCCATGTCGCCACAGACCCCCCCGCTCGTCCGCTCCGCCTGGGCCGTGCCGGGAGCACCCGCGGTCGTGGCCCCCTTCCAGCGGCTGCTCGCCGCGAGCGACGCGACCGAAGCGGCCGAAGGGGCGCTCCGCGTGGTCCACGCGCTCGCGGCCCGCGATGACGCGGTGATGACGGTCGTCAGCGTGGTCGAACCGGCGCCGTACCCGTCGCCGGCGTCGCCCGTGCTGCTCACGCTGGGCGACGCCCCGCTGGCGCATATCGCCACCGCGACGCTCGCGGCTCGGCACGACGCCGTGCTCGCGCAGAGTGCGCGCTGCGGCACCGCGCCCGTGCGGGCGATCCGCGTCGTCGAGACGCCGATGCCGGCGCACGGGATCCTGCAGGTCGCAGCCGAGTCCGACGCCGAGGCCGTCGTGCTCGGACTGGGCCGGCACGGGCCGCTCGACCGGCTCTTCGGGAGCGAGACCGCGCTGCAGGTCGTGCGCGCGGCGATGCGCGCCACGCTCGCGGTGCCGGCGCGCCAGCGCACCGTGCCGGCGCACGCGGTCGTCGGCATGGACTTCAGCGACAGCGCCCTCGCCGCCACCCGCCTCGCTGCCCGCCTCGTCGGTGCGCGTGGGCGGCTCACGCTCGTCCATATCGAGCCGGTCGGCGAACCGGTACCGTCGATGCTGTCGGAATGGCACGGGGTATACGCCGAAGGGGTGCAGGCCGCCTTCTCGCGCACGGTCGCGTCGATGGGGCTCCCACGGTCGCTGACCGTCGAGACGCTCACCCTAGCCGGCCACGCCGCCAACGCGCTCCTCGGCCTCGTCGACCGGAGCGGCGCCGACCTGCTCTCGCTCGGCCGCCACAGCTACGGCGCGGTCGAGCGGCTCATCCTCGGCAGCGTCACGACGCGCGTGCTCCGCAGTGCATCGTGCGCGGTCGCGGTCGCGGCGCCCACCGACGGCTGATCGCCACGCGACGGCATCGTGTCACGGTCCGGGACCGGACGCCGCGCACTCTTGCGGGTTAGAAAGCTCTAATCGAGATTGGCGGCCGGGGTCCGCAGGCCAGTGGTCGCGCCCCGACAAGCGGCTCGTCCGGTCGGCGTAGCGCTTCGCGCATGCGCCTGCTGTTGCATTTGCCGCAAAAGATGCATTTGTGCAATGGCCCCGCACGCTGCGACTTTCCCTCGTCGCCGCATCGCGACAGCGTGCCCGACGGCCGGCGGGCCGCGCTGATCGCCCAGCGCCTGCACTCCCATGGACCTCTACAAGGTCGGACACCTCATCTCGCTCGCCGAGCACGGCTCCGTCAGCAAGGCGGCCCGCGCCGTGAACCTGAGTCAGCCCGCCTTCAGTCGCAGTCTGCAGTCGCTCGCCAACGAACTCGGCGTTCCGCTCACCGAGCGGGTCGGGCGCACGCTCATCCTCACGGAGTACGGGCGCCTCGTCGTCGAGCGCGGTCGGCGTGTGCTCTTCGAACAGTCCGAAGCGCGTCGCGCACTGCGTGAACTGGCCGAGGGACGCGCGGGCCAGCTCGCGATCGGCTGCGCGGCGACCGCTGCCGCGACGATCCTCCCCGTGTTCCTGCGCGAGGTCGCGCGCGAGCATCCGCGCGTGCGCGTGCACGTGGAGCTCGGCACGACGCCGCAGCTCCTCGAGCTGCTGCGCGCCGAGAAGGTGGACGTGGTCGTCGGCGACGGCTACGCGATGCTCGCACAGCCCGGTCTCGACGTCGAGCGGCTTCCCGACGGCTACACGGCGTTCTACGTGCGCACCGGCCATCCGATCCTGCACGAGGAGCGGCTCGATGCATCGACGATCATGCGTTGGCCGGTGGCGAGTTCACCGCCGTCGGTCGCCGGTTCGACGATGATGGTCAGCGCCGTCGGTGCGGAGATGCATCCGCAGCGCCTCGTGACGATCACCTGCGAGAACGTCGAGCTGCTGCGCGACCTCGCGCTCACCACCGACGCGATCCTGATCGCCAGCCGCGTCGCGGTGGACGACTCGGTGCGCGCCGGCACGCTCGTCGAGCTGCCGCTCGCGAACCGAGAGCAGGTGCGCACGATGGTGAGCGTCGCGCGACTCGAAGGACGAAGCGTGACGCCGCTGCTCTCGCTGCTCTACGACAGTGCGCGCCGCACGGGCATCGCGCATGTCCTGTCGCCGCTGCCGCCGTCGATCGCGTCGCGTCTCGACAGCGCGCTCATGCTCGGCCACGACGGCCACACGGTGCTCTTTCCCGCGAACTGACGTCGCGTCAGCGCGCGCTCGGGCGCCCCTCGCGCGGGCGTCCGTCGCGCACGAGGATCGCGTCGCCGCATTCGGCCAGCACGTAGCCGACGTCCACGCGCGCGGTGCAGAGCGTGAAGGTGCGACGCACCGGCTGCGGCACCGGCGCGACGTCGGCGAGCAGGAGCCGCGTGCGCGACAGGGCACGCACCGCGTCGGTGGTGATCGGCGTCGCGAGCAGCGTGCGCGCCTGTGCGACGGTGAGCGTCACCGAATGGGGCCGGTAGCGCGCGAGCGCATCGACGAGCCCCGTCGCGCTCCAGCCCCCGTCGGGCGCGAGCACCAGCACCTGGCGCGCGGCGAGTGCGGGGAGCAGATCGAGGAGCAGCGCGGCCGCACTCTCGGCCGGCGCGGCACACAGGCGGAGCGACTGGCGCGGCAGGCCGAGGCCTCGCCGCAGCGTGCTACCGAGGCGCGCGAGCGTCTGCGCATTGACGGCGAAGGGCGTCGCGCCGGGTGTGGCCTGCACGAGGAGCCGCACGTGCGGCCCGGCGGGCGCGAGTGCGTCGAGGATCGTGCGCGGGAGGCGATACGGCACCGCCGCCACGTCGTCGCTCGTGCCCAGCGCGTCGCCTGCCGCCACCGGTCGCCAGACGAGCGGTGCGGCGGGATCGGCGATGGTTTCGCCCTCGAGCCACGGCGACGCATCCGCGACCGGCCAGTAGGTGAATTCGCCGAGAAGTGCCGCGACGAGATCGACGATGCGTGCTGTGCCGTGCGGTGGCGACGCGAGCACGTCGCCGCGTCGCATGCCGGCGGCCGAGAGGGCACGCGCGCGCTCGAGGCCGAGTTGCAGCATCGCGCTCCCCGAGAGCATCGCGTCGGCGCCGTCGGGGCCGGGGAAGCAGGCGGTGGGGCCGGGCGACGCCTGCAGCAGCGCGGTGAGACGGCGGCGCAGCCCCGAGGGATCCTCGCTCGTGAGGCGATTCGGGGCGGACGGGCCGATGTCGTGACTCATGGGATGGCGACGCGGGGAAGGGGCACCGGCACGGGCCGGTGACGTCGGTGGCGTGTCGGACCGGCGGCGGGTGTCGTCACCCGCGGACCGATCCGTCCGTGCGTAGGGGTATCGGCGCGGCCACATCCGTTCACCATCGGGCGGTGTGCGCGTCGTCGCGCGATGGAACCGTGATCGATGCGGTGTCGTACGGGCAGCGTCGCCCGAACGGTCGGGCATCCCGCGCCGTGCTCCGCCACCGACCCCCACACCGCCGTCGATGTTCCTCGCCACCGTCGCACTCCTCCTGCAGCAGGGCGCGGTCACACCGCCGCCGTCACCGCCCGACACGATCCGGCGCACGGTGCGCCGCCGGGCCGTGACGACCGAGCTCGCCGGCTCGGCCTTCGCCGACGGGGCGACGCGCGAGCTGGTCGCGCTCGCGCGTCGTGCCCGCACCGCGCAGGACTCGGCGCTCCGCAGCTACGAGGCGAAGACGAACTCGCGGCTGAGCGTCGGCCTCGGCACGGCGATGCTGATGCGGAATCGGCTGCTGTTCCGGCACGAACACGTGAGCCGCGTGCGCTGGCGTCGCGGACAGGGCATGTGGATCGAACCGCTGGCGAAGCGCGCCACGTCACCCGGCGGCGCGGTGAGCGTCGCCGGCTTCGCGGACCAGCTCGTGCCATTGCCGTACTACCCCGGCAAGGAGACGCTCTGGCTGCCGGGCGCGTCGCTCGCGCGGCAGGAAGTGGACGAGGAGCAGGGCTTCGCGCATCCGCTCGCGACCGGGAGCGAGGCGTACTACCGCTACGCGACCGGCGACTCGATCCGCTTCGCGTTGCCGAACGGTGACCGGATCACGTTGCGCGAGGTGCGCGTCACGGCGCGCAAGCCGGAATGGCGCAGCTTCGTCGGGAGCTTCTGGTTCGACGCGCGCAGCGGCCAGCTGGTGCGCGCGGCGTACCGCATGTCGGCGCCGCTCGAGATCTGGAACCTCGTCGACGAGGAGTCGAAGCGGGAGATCGCCGACGCGATGCGCGACACGACGAAGGAGCGCGATGCGAAGGTGAAGCGTGCGAAGGACGATCGCCCGCCGGTCTGGGTGCAGCAGCTCACGAACCCGATGCGGTTCGACATGACGCTCGTGACGACCGAGTATTCGCTGCACGAAGGGCGTTTCTGGCTCCCGCGCGTCAACCGCGCCGAGGGCTATGCGCAGGTGACGTTCATGCGCATGCCGATCACCGTCGAGGAGGGATACAAGTACGAGACGGTCAACGGCGACATGGCCTTCCCGCCGCTCCCGCCGGCCGTCACCGACTCGGCGCGCGAGGCGCGCACCATCAACATCGGCCTCTCGACGTCGGCGTCACCGGAGCAGCGCGACAGCGTGCGCGACGCGCGTCGTGAGCGTGCGCGGATGATCGGCTGGCGTTACTCGCAGCTCCCGGCCGACAGCGCGCGACTGGTCGATTCGCTGGTCGACGCGCGCAAGCTCGCGTCGCGCGAGGGCTCGACCGACAGCGTCGCGCAGCGGCGGCTGCGTCGCGTGCGCGATTCGCTCACGTACGCGCTTCGTGATTCGGCGCGTCGTCTCGTTCGCGAGCGGAGCTGCCGCGAGACGGGCTTCTACACCCGACAGCAGACGCGCTTCGACGGCGCGCTCACCTACGCCGTGCGCGAGCCGTGCAACAGCATGTCGCTGCTCACCAGCAAGGAGCTGCCGCCGTCGCCGTACGACCCGAACGAGGAGGCGTTCAGCATGCGCGACGCGCAGCAGCTCGCCGCCGCGCTCGACCTGTCGCTCGTGCCGATGTGGAACCCGCAGCCGCCGACGTTCGAGCTGGGCGCGAACCGCGTGCGCTACAACCGCGTCGAGGGGCTGTCGTGGGGGCCGTCGGCGTCGATGGTGCTCGGCCGCGGCTACACGGCGCGCGCGGAGTTCCGCGTCGGCCTCGGCGACTGGTCGCCCAACGGTGAAGTCGGTGTGCTCCGCACCAACGGGCGCACGACGATCGGCGGCGCGGTGTTCCGGCGGTTGCGCACCGCCAACGACTTCGGCGATCCGCTGTCGTTCGGGGCCGGGCTCGGCGCGTTGCTGTACGGCCGCGACGAAGGGCTCTACTTCCGCGCGTGGGGCGCCGAAGCGACGTGGGAGCGCGCGTCGGCGACGGGCTCGTACGGTGTGCGCGCCTTCGCGGAGCGACAGGACGGGGCCCGCGCCAACTGGAACTTCGCCGTGATCCAGGACCTCGGCTCGAGCGTGGCGATTCGCGACATTCCCGTGCGTGAGGGGGCGTTCGCGGGGCTCGGCGCACACTGGCGCACGAGCCGCGGGCAGGATCCGCGCGGATGGCGACTGCTCGCCGAGCTGCGCGGCGAGGCGGGTGCCGGCGAGGCGCGCTACGCTCGCGGACTCGGTGAGGCGACGCTGTCCAAGCGCTTCGCGTCGTGGCTCGGCACCGCGGTGACGGGGAGCGCCGGCACCGCGACCGACGACGTGCCGCCGCAACGCGCGTTCTACGTCGGCGGGCTGCGCACGGTACGCGGCCAGCTCGCCGGCACGCAGGCGGGCGACGCGTTCTGGTTCACGCGCAGCGAAGTGACGTGGCGCCCCGATGCGGGGATCCGCCCCTCGCTCTTCTACGACGCCGGCTGGGCCGGCGCGCGTTCGGACTTCACCTCACCCGGTCGTCCGATGAGCGGGTTCGGTGCGGGGCTGTCGATCCTCGACGGTGCGATCCGCTTCGATCTCTCGCGCGGGGTGCATCCGCGTCAGCTGACCCGCTTCGACATGTCGCTCGAGGCGCGCTTCTGATGCGTCGTTCGGGTTTCGTGTTCGTTCGAGATCGCTGAACGGCATGAACGCAGGGGGCGCAGAACGGACGGCGGGGGCGCAGAGGTGCGTCGTGGGGATATCCGCGTTCGGTCGAGATATCGGAACTGCATGAACGCAGGGGGCGCAGAACGGACGGCGGGGGCGCAGAGGTGCGTTGCGCGGTCATCCGTGTGCGTTCGGTCTCGTTGGAACAGCTTGTACACGGAGACACGGAGGAGACCGGAGAACGGAGGGTGCGGGGCGCGGGCGTTGGCGTAACGCGGGCCTTTTTTCTTGGATGGGTCCCGCTCGCGAGGAGCTTCCATGCGAGCGGCGCCCATCCAAAAAAACCCCACTACCTGCTGCACGAATGTCCGCGCCTCGCACCCTCCGTTCTCCGGTGTCCTCCGTGCCTCCGTGTCGAAGCTGTTCAGCGATCCGGAGCGAACGCGGCGCGTCGCCCATCGCACCGCTGCGCCCCCTCCGTCCGTTCTGCGCCCCCTGCGTTCATGCCGTTCAGCGATCTCGAACGAACGCGGAGCCGAACGGACGTCGAGGAGTCAGAAGAACCAGGTCGTGCGCAGCCGTGCGTAGCCGCCGGCGGCGGGGTCGTAGGTGCCGGTGCGGGTGGTCGTGAGCGTGCCGGTGGACCACGGCACGTCGGCATCGATGTGGAAGCGGCGCAGGAGGACGCCGGCGTCGCCGGTGACGGTGAGCTGCTTCGTCGGACGCCAGTTGAAGGCGGGGCCGACGTGCGTGAAGGTCATCGTCGTGCGACCGCGTTCGCCGGGCTGGTCGTCGTTCATGTCCCAGCGGTTGCCGAAGAAGCGGAACTGGCCGCCGACTTCGAATTTCGGCGTCACTTCGTAGAACGTCTCGCCGCGCGGGATGAGCACGTCGCTGCGCCACTTGCGGCCGACATGGACGAAACGCACGGTCGGGATCACGTACGGCCAGACGTTGATCGCGAGCACGCCGGCGCCGAGCTGCAGCGTCGGGCGCCAGGTGCGCGTGACGAACGCGCCGCCCTGGAAGCGGAGCGCCTCGCCGCGCAGCCGCGACAGGTCGGTGGTGTGCACCGCGGAGAAGAGGATGCCGTTGATGCGCCAGCGTGCGTTGACGGCGTGCGAGGCGAGGAACTCGTGCTGCACCGACAGGTAGCGTGACGCGGCGGGTGCACCGATGCCGGACGGACAGCCACCGACGCCGACGTTCGGACACGGTGCGACCTGTCGTGCACCGGCATAGTCCATCGCGTACTGGTCGACCGCGAGTTCGTTGGTGACGACCGTCGTGTAGAGCCCGCGGCGGTACGTCGGGAAGCCGATGCGGAGCTGCGTGCGCACGAGGCCCTGCGCCGAGGGGAAGCCCGGGGTGCCGTCCGAGCCGACATCGGTGCTCGGCACCACTTCGGCCATCGCGCCGATGCGCCAGCCCATCGGCGGGAGCACGAGCTGCGTGCGACGGAGCATCGTCGCCATGTCGCCGGCACCGGTGGCGGGGGCGCCGGGACGCGGCACGGGCGAGGCCTGCGCCCCGAGTGCGGCCGGGGCGAGTGCGACGAGGAGCGCGACGAGGCGCGAGGCGGGCGACGTGGGGCGACGACGGGGCATGGCCGGTCGGGTCGGGGTGGAATGGAGCGCCGCGAAGGGTCGCGCGCCCGGGTGCGTGCGCCAAGCGCCGGTCACGAATCGTGACTGCCGACGCGCGTTCCGGATCGTGCGGCGTGCGGCGCGGTATCTTGTCGCCATGCGCCGCATCATGTGCCGAGCCAAGATCCACCGCGCGACGGTGACGGGAGCCGACCTGCATTACGAAGGGTCGATCACGATCGACCGCGACCTCCTCGACGCGGCCGACCTGCGCCCCTACGAGAAGGTGCTGGTGGTGAACGTGAACACCGGGGCGCGGTTCGAGACGTACACGATCGTCGGCGAACGCGGCTCCGGGGCGATCCAGCTCAACGGCGCCGCCGCGCGACTCGCGCAGGTCGGCGACCTGGTGATCATCATCGCCTTCGGCGAATTCGAGGATGCGGAGCTCGCGCCCGACTTCACGCCGCGCAAGGTCTTCGTGGACGCCGAGAACCGCATCCGCCACGTGGCGGGCTGACGGAGCGCGTCGCGCGATGGCCGCGCGCCCCGGGCGCGACGCGGGCGGGAGCGGGCGCCGCACGACCAGGGCCGGTGCGAAGGCCGCCCGCGACGACGCCGCACGCGACGCCCGCACGAAGGAACGCCGCGCGCAGGCGCCGATCGTCCCGCGCCTGCTCGCGGTGACGCACACGCATCCGCGGTGGGCCGACACGTCGCGCTTCCCGTTCGCGGTGCCGTCGATCCGGGCGATGGACACGATCGACCTCGACGCGCCGGTGACGTGCTTCGTCGGCGAGAACGGCAGCGGCAAGAGCACGCTGCTCGAAGCGGTCGGCATCGCCGCGGCGCTCCCGGTGGCGGGTGGTGCGGCGCGACTCGCCGACGACCCGACCCTGGTCGAGCAGCGCCAGCTCGCGCGTGCGATCAGGCTCACGTGGGCGATCCGCACGACGCGCGGCTTCTTCCTGCGCGCCGAGGACTTCTTCGCGTGGCAGCAGCAGCAGCAACGGCTGCGCGGCGAACTGCTCGCACGGCTCGCCGAGATCGACGAGGAGCTCGCCGACGCGAGCGAACACGCGCGCACGCTCGCCCGGGGCCCGGTGCACGCGTCGCTCGCCGACATGGAAGCGCGCTACGGCGCCGATCCCGACGCCAAATCGCACGGCGAGGCGTTCCTCGCCTTCTTCCAGCGTCGCCTCGTGCCGCAGGGGCTCTACCTGCTCGACGAGCCCGAAGCCGCGCTCTCGCCGCAACGCCAGCTCGCGCTCGTCGCGCTGGTGCTCGAGGCGATCGCCGAGGGGGCGCAGTTCGTCATCGCGACCCACTCGCCCATCCTGCTCGCGATCCCCGGTGCGCGTGTCTGGAGCTTCGACGACGGCGCGCCGACGATCGTGCCGTGGGACGAGACCGACCACGTGCGCCTGACGCGCGACTTCCTCGCGGCACCGGCGCGGTATCTCGATCGGCTGCGGTGATGTTCGCGTGTTCGCGGCCCGAACGGCAACCGCATGGAACCACGGGGGGCACGGCGGAACGGCCCACGGTGAAACAGCCCACGGTCGTCATTGCCGCCACGGGAGATCGTGCCCGATCATCTGCAGTCACGGTGCCTTTCTGTCGGCGCCGTGGGCCGTTCAGCCGTGCGCCCCGTGGTTCCAAGCGGTTGCAGTACGGACTGCAACCACTCGGGATCACACGACGCGCAGGCGGCCTTCGCCCATCCAGACGGCGTTGCCGGCGACGCGGACGGCGGTGATGGTGCCGTCGGTCTTGTCGACTTCGAGCTCGAGCCGGCTCGGGCGGCCCATCTCGGTGCCTTGCGAGACGAGCCAGCGGAGGGTGCCGGTGGTGCGGGGGGTGCGGCGCGCGAGGTAGCCGCCGAGTGCGGCGATGGCGCTCCCGGTGGCGGGGTCTTCGGCGATGCCGTCGCTGGGGACGAAGACGCGTGCGGCGAGATCGAAGCCCTCGCCCGCATCATCGGCGGTGAAGACGCAGACGAACGACGCGTCGGTGTGCTCGAGATGCGCGCTCCACGTCGCGGGCTGGATCGCCGCGCGGCGGAGCGCGTCGCGGGTCGCGAGTGGCACCATGAGGAACGGCGTGCCGCAGCTGCTCACCGCGGGGGGATGCGTGTCGGCGGGAAGCAGATCGTCGTCGGCGAGACCCAGCGCATCACGCACGATCGCGCGGTCGAGCGGCGCACCTTCCTCGGGGAGCTTCGCCACGGCGAGCTGCGCCCAGCGCGCGAGGCCGTCGTGCGCACGCACCACGACACGCGTCGGCCCGACGCCCAGTTCGAGCGTCTGCACCGCCTCGCCCTCGGCCGGCATGGGCACCTCACCCGCGAGCGCGAGCGCGATCGCCGTGCCGACGGTCGGATGCCCCGCGAACGGGAGCTCGCGTGCCGGCGTGAAGATCCGCACGCGTCGCGTGTGCGACGGAACCGTCGGCGGGAAGACGAACGTCGTCTCGCTCAGGTTGAACTCGCGCGCGATGCGCTGCAGCGCCGCGTCGTCGAGCCCGTCCGCCCCGTGCAGCACCACCGCCAGCGGATTCCCCCCGAAGCGCGTCCCGGTGAAGACGTCGAGCAGGTGGTAGTGCACGAACACCGGCGCCGTGTCGTGTGGTGACGCCGATCGGTGCGGTGCGGGTGAGTCGGTCATCGTCGTTCAGCTTCTCGGTGCGGGACGAAACGGTGTGAGCGTGGTGGACGCCGACTGGACGGTGCGGTGCATGGGCGACTGCAGACCGCGGAGATGCGGGGGCGCGCGAAGGGACGCGGAGGACTGATTTGGAAACAGCTGTCTCCGTCCTCCGGTCCCCTCCGTTGCTCGGATTTTCCAAGTCAGTTCAGGATCTCGAACACAACATGAAGATCGGAGGAACGGAGGGGACCGGAGGACGGAGACTGCTGTCTCCAGATTCCGGTTGTCTTCGTCTGCTGGATCTTCATCGTCTCTTCGAGATCTTGAACTGCCAAGGATGATCGAAGGAACAAAGGGGAAGACGTTCTGGAAACAGCCGTCTCCGTCCTCCGGTCCCCTCCGTTCCTCGGATTTTCCAAGTCGGTTCAGGATCTCGAACAGACAATGAAGATCGGAGGAACGGAGGGGACCGGAGGACGGAGACGGCTGTTTCCAAGGAGTTTCTCCGCGTCCCTTCGCGCGCCCCCGCTTCTCCGCGGTCTGCCGTTCACGACGCACGCCCCTCGCACCACACCAGCGGCACCACGCGCGATCACTCGGCGAGGAACGGATACCGCCAGTCCGTGGGCGCGACGTACGTCTCCTTGACCGCGCGTGCGCTGACCCAGCGGACGAGGTTGAGCTTGGAGCCGGCCTTGTCGTTGGTGCCGCTGGCGCGGGCGCCGCCGAAGGGTTGCTGGCCGACGACGGCGCCGGTGGGCTTGTCGTTGATGTAGAAGTTGCCGGCGGCCTGGCGGAGCGCGGCCATGGCGTCGAGTGCGGCCTGGCGTTCGCGTGCGAAGACGGCGCCGGTGAGCGCGTAGGGGCTCGTCTCGTCGACGAGGCGGAGCACGTCGAGCCACTTCGCGTCGTCGTAGACGAAGAGCGACACGATCGGGCCGAAGATCTCCTCGGTCAGCAGGCGGTGTGCGGGATCGTCGACACGCACGAGCGTCGGCTGCACGAAGAAGCCGATCTCGTCGCTCGCGGTGCCGCCGGCGATCAGCTCGCCCTCCGTCGTCGCGAGACGCTGGTACTCGACGTGCTTGTCGTACGCCTTCCGGTCGATGACGGCGCCGACGAAGTTGCGGAAGTCGCGCGGGTCGCCGACGGTGAGTTCGGCGGTGATCGCGACGAGCCGCTCGCGCAGCTCGGGCCAGAGCGACGTCGGCACGTAGACGCGGCTCGCCGCGCTGCACTTCTGCCCCTGGTACTCGAAGCCGCCGCGCACGATCGCGACCGCGAGCGCCTGCACGTCGGCCGAGGGGTGCGCGACGATGAAGTCCTTGCCACCCGTCTCGCCGACGATGCGCGGATACGAGCGGTACGAGCCCATGTTCGCGCCGATCGTGCGCCACATGCCGTTGAAGACGCCCGTCGATCCGGTGAAGTGCACGCCGGCGAGATCGCGATGCGCGAGGAGCGCGTCGGAGATCGGCGCCGCGTCGCCGGGGACGAAGTTGATCACGCCCGGCGGGAGTCCCGCTTCCTCGAGCAGGCGGTAGACGTACCACGCGCTCAGCAGCGCGGTGCTGGCCGGCTTCCAGATCACCGTGTTGCCCATGAGGGCGGGCGCCGTGGGGAGGTTGCCGCCGATGGCGGTGAAGTTGAACGGCGTGACCGCGTAGACGAAGCCTTCGAGCGGGCGATAGTCCACCATGTTCCACATGGCGTTCGTGCTCACCGGCTGCTCGGCGTGCAGGCTCTGCGCGAAGTGCACGTTGAAGCGCCAGAAGTCGATCAGCTCGCAGGCGGCGTCGATCTCGGCCTGATGTGCCGTCTTGCCCTGGCCGAGCATCGTGGCGGCGTTGAGCGTCGCGCGCCATGTCGTCGCGAGGAGCTCGGCGGCCTTGAGGAAGACCGCGGCGCGATCCTCGAACGACCACGCGGCCCACTCCTTCGCCGCGGCGGCGGTGGCCGCGATCGCACCCTGCACCTCGGCCGGTCCGGCCTTGTGCCAGTCGGCGAGGACATGGCGGTGCGCGTGCGGCATCACCGCCTGCGCGACCTGTCCCGTGTGGATGCGCCGCCCGCCGACGACGACCGGGATCTCGACCCGCTCGCCGGCCATCGACGCGAGCCGTGCCTGCAGCGCGGCGCGCTCGGCGGTGTGCGGCGCGTAGGAGAGGACCGGTTCGTTGACCGGCGGATGCACGGTGCGCTGACCGGCGAACTGCGAAGCGCCCACGGGGGCGACGATCGGCGACGACATGGCGCGAAGCGGGAAGGCGGTGCGATGGGCGCGCGGGGGGGCGCGCGGCGTGGGGGAAAGCTAGCGGGGCGGGCGGGACGGGCCGACCGGAATCCGTGCAGCCGGTGCAGCAATTGCGCGGAAAAACGCATTGGACAGCGACGGGGGGGGGGCATGTAGCCTGCTCGTCACCGGCTCGTCTGCTGTGCACAACGCGGCGCAGGCCGGGACACTCCCCTCCCGTCGCCCATGCTCGCATCGTCGTCGTCATCCCGCTCCCGGAGCCGAGTCGTGCTGCTGCTCCTCGCCACCGCGCTCACGATCGCGTCGTGCCACGACCCGCTGGTCGCCGACGGCGACGCGGACTCGCTGGCGCTGTCCGTCGTGCAACAGCAGACAGGACTGCGGCTCACGTACCTCTGCGGCAACCGCTTCCGGATCCGCACGACGCGGCAGGACACGGTGCGCGTGCGGTGGGACGTATTCCGGACGGCAGACACGGGGTCGGTGCTGGTGCCCGGGGTCGAGACGCCGGCGACGCAGCGCGACGTGGTGTTCGAGACGCGGATGCGGGGGACGACGCGGATCTTCCTCGCGGCGCAGTTGGTGGACACGAAGGCGAATGGGGGGAGCGTGTGCTCGGGCCTCGGCCCGGTGCCCGATCACCACACCATCGCCCCTGCGGAAACGCTCTTCACGGTCGCGGACTCCACCGGTGTGGATCGTGCCACGTACTTCCGCCGGTACGCGCAGGTGGCGTTTCGCCAGTCGGCGAGCGAGGCGGAGATCGCTAACCTGCTCGCGCGTTTCGGCGCCGTAGTGGTTCGTGGAACACCCGCACGTCGCTCGTTCACTCTCTTGCTCCCCGACCTCGGCCCGAGCTACGCACAGTGGAAGCGTCGGATTCTGGCGCTTCGAGCGGAACCGTCGGTCGAATTCGTCTTTCCCGTCGAAACCGAACTTCCTCCGATCTCGGAGTTCGGACGTTTCCCGGAAGATGGGAACCTCGGACGGTCCGAATGGCTCGGAAACCCGACGCTTCGCTCTCTTGCACTGCGCCAGGTCCGAGCTCATGTCGCATGGTCATGCGAGACGGGTACCTACGCTACCTCAACTGACTCTCGTGCCGTGGTTGCCGTGGTCGAGCGGGTGGCTTCGTCTGACCCGGACCTTGCCGGGTCCTTCGTGAAGGACCATTCCCCTCAGGCAGCGTTCGGTGGTGGCGTTCTCGGAGTCGCTGCCCTGGAATTCTCGCAAAGGCACTCGCGGGCCGTGGCCGGTCTCGTGACAGCGACTGGCGACAACGGCGCTGGCATCGCTGGGGTTCTCTGGTCGAGTCGACTTCACACGGCCGGAGTTGCGACAGCTCAGGGACGAGCGGCCTACACGTTGACGTTCTTCGACAGGACTCTCCCGGAGTTGGTGTCGAGCGGGGTGCGCGTGCTCAACCTGTCCACTCATTGGTTGGAAGCGACGGACAGCGTGTTCTGGGAGCAGAACTACCTGCTGTGGAAGAAGGCGGTCACGGACTATCCGCAGGTGCTGTTCGTGGTGTCTGCCGGCAATCGGTCGCTGCCTTCCTCGGGGTATGCGTCGGTGCCGACGATCGCTGATGTTCAAGGATCGCAGGCGTACCTCTTGGCCTTCCTGTCGCGCGCCAAGGCCGAGGGCGCACGAAACGTCCTGGTCGTTGGCGGTGCGGATCGGATGGGAGGCAAGTCGCAGGTGAGCGAATGGGTGCTTCAGTCTGCCGGCTCGAGCGCCGCCATCGATGTCGCAGCCCCATCGGATTCCGTTTTCACCTTGTCGTCGCCGACGGGCGCGGGCACCACCGACTACTGGAGTGGCACCTCGTTCGCGGCGCCGCTGGTCGCAGGTGCCGCAGCGGCTGCATTCACCATGGATCCGACGTTGACGGCGGCCGACGTCCGCAACCTGATCATCGCCAGCTCACGTGACACGGTCGTGGATGAAGAAGGCCGAGCGCGCGCCAAGCAACCGGTTCACGACGGCGTCTACATGCTCGACGTCTATAATCTTCTGCGTCGCGTGTCCGCGCGTTCGCCTACCCTTCCGATTTGTGGCCAGCCGGTCGTGATCACCTCCATGGGCGCGCCGACGCTGCAGCGCGCCGTGGGCAACGTGACCATGCCCGACCCATCCGGCGAGCAAACGTACTTCATCGACGTACCCTCGATCGCGCCGGGAGGCAGGCGCGTCGCAGCGACGTACAATCGGAACGATTCCAACGACTATTGGGTCGCCGAATGGACGCTCGAGAACGGGTCGTGGCGTGTCGCGTCCGAACGCGACGGACTGACTCGCCTGTTCTACGTCGATGGAGACACGTTGTTGGTCAGCACCGCGTCGTATTCGGGCAACTCGAAGCCGTGGACCGTCGAGAGACGCGGCAGGACCCGATTCAGCCGGACCATCCTCGACTCGCTCCGGCAGTCCGCGTCCCGGCTCACTGTGTCACCGGACCCGTCCGGGCGTTTCCTGTATGCCCGGGTGGATCAGAGTCGCTACTCGTGCACCGAGGACCAAACCCTCATGCTGTCGGCGATCCTCCCGCTTGGGGCGGGCGCCGACATGCCTCTGCGGAACGTGAGGATCCACAACTGCAACCTTGACGCACCGTCGATGCCAGCCTACGGCGCGTTCGCTTGGAGTCGTACCGGCGAATCGGGCTGGTTGTTCGAGAGCGAGTACGGTGCTCCGGCACCCGGTCAACCGCATTGGAGGGCGCATGGTATCTCCACGGTGACACGCATGAACCGCGCTGGTACCGACTGGGTGCGTGGGGCGTCGAGAACGCTCGCCGGGTATTGGTTCGTCGTCGATGCAGCCGCAAGTCGAGACGGTGCGCGAATCAGCCTGCGAGAGTTTCTCCAATGGGACGGGATCTCCGAGACTCCCGGCTTCGAATGCCGCTACCGACAGGTTTCGTTCAGCGATCCACTCTTGACCATGAGTGACACCGTGCCGGATCCCATTGGAGGAGGCTACGGGTCGCAGTGCGGCCGCTACGAACAGTTGCGGGTCGCCGGCCCACGGACGCCTCCGCTGAACGTTCGTGCTCGCAGTGGACGGAGGGTCGACGGTTTCTGAGGGCCGGCGTCCCGGCGGTACGCGGGCGGAGCTGATGAGCGTCGTGCACCACCGCCGATGCCTGTGCCAACGGGGCTACCTTTGTCAGCATGCGTCGGTCATTTCGCCCTGTAGTCGCCATCGCCGCGCTCCTCCTCACCGCCTGCACCCTCGACGCCCCCCCGCTCGACTGGAGCGACGCGCGCACCGTCGTCGGCGTACGGAGTGACACGACACCCGCCGTCCGCCCCGACGGGCGCCTCGCCATCGGCGACACGCTCGGTCGCACGCCGGCGGCCGACGCCGCAGAACACGGAGCGACGCGCTCGGCGAACACGCCCGCGCTCGACCACGCCGCGATGGGGCACACCACCGTCGACCACGCCGCGATGGGCCACGCGACGGCCGCCGCCGGCGGCGACGTCGCGCCCGCGGCACCCATCGCCGGCGAGCCGACGCCGACGAACAGCTGCGGCCTCCGCCGCGCGACCGATGCACGCGGCATCACGTGGGCCGTGTGGTGGCGCGTGCGCCCCGACCAGTCGGCGGTGCTCGAAGTCGCGCAGGGGGCGCCCGGCGACACGGCGCGCTGGGTGCGGCGCCTCGTCGTCGACACGCTCGATCGCGCGACGAGCGGGTGCGAGCGCCCCGCGCCGGCGATCGCGGTGGACTCGGTCAACGGCTACGTGCACGTCGCGTGGTGGTCGCAGGCGGTCGAGGGGCCGGGGCTCTTCTACGCGCATCTCATGGATCCGCGCGCGTCGGCGTTCGAGCCTGCGACGGCGCTGGTGTACGGCGAGGTCGCGGCGCGGGTGGCGATCGCCTCGCGCGGCGACACGCTCGCGATCGCGTACGAGGATCCGAACTCGCAGCGCGGGAAGATCGCGCTCCACGTGTCGCTCACCGCGGGGCACGTCTTCGAGCAGGTCGCGCGGCTCGTGCGCGTGAATCCCGGGCAGCAGCCCGCGAGCGATCCGCGCGTCGCGCTCGGTGGCGGTCGGCTCTGGCTGGCGTGGAAGGAGACGAGCCCGCGCGGCGATGCGTTCGTGGTGCGCGGCGCGCGCGTGGTGACGCGGTGACGCGGTTACGAAGACGATGCGGCGACGACGAGCGTCGTGCCGCGTCGACGAATGTGGTCACGCGCCGACGGGCGGCACGTCACGTCACGTCGCCACCGAACGCCCGAAGGTCAGGCAGCGGGCAGCATCACCCACCACCCGCCGCCCCCCGCATGCTCCGGTGCCGCCCGTCCGCCTGGACCCGACGTCAGGCGCCGCCCTGCAGGCGCCCACGTGGCCGTGCGCGACGGGCGACATGCTCCATGTACGAGCGCAACACCGCGTTCATCCGCGACTGATACCGCGGGCCGGTCTCCCGGAACCACGCGAGTACGTCGTTATCGACGCGCAGAGAGATCGGTGTCTTCGCGCCCGGCACGACCGGCACCGCGGCGTCCCAGAAATCCTCGGGCAGGTCGCGCAGCTCCGGCGGCGCGGTGCGGGCGATCTCCGCCTCGCTCATGCGCCGCAGGCGGGCGAGGTCCGCGCGCCCCCGGGACGGATGCTCGGCGACGGCGGGCGACACGGCCGCGGTCTTACGGGGTGTCGGGCGGGACGGCTTGACGGTACGCTTGGCGCTCACGGCGGTTGCTCACGCGGGCGGAGATGATGCGTCGCACGACCGCCCCACCCGCCGCGGTCGTCCGATCCGTGTAGACCACGGTCAGGGGAATACCGTCGGCGAGCCCGAGGGCGATCCATCGCGCCTCCCCGTAGTCGCGCCGGGTATCGGGTCGTTCCACCGTCGGCCCCTCGAAGACGAGCGTGGCGAACGCGAAGTCGAAGCCCCGGTCGGCCAGATTCCGCTCGCTCTTGCGAGGATCCCAGGTGAAGCGCACCGTTAGAATATACGCACGTATATACGCAAGGTCAAACCAACACCGTGCGACCCGACGCAGCACTGCACCACACGGCCCGTCACAGCATCAGCTCGCGCAACGCCTGACTCCCCGCGCGACTCGCCACGAGCTTGCTCCCGTCGCGCAGCTCCACCTGCAATCGCCCGGCGTCGTACGGCACGAGCGCGACGACGAAGTCGAGATTGACGACGTGCGACCGGTGCACGCGGATGAAGCGCGCCGGATCGAGGCGGCGCGCGAAGTCGGTCAGCGGCACCTGCACGAGATGCCGGCGCCCGCGCACCCAGAGTGCGACGTAATCGTCTTCGGCGTCGACCCGTTCGATCTCGCGCACCGCCACTGGGACGATGCGCCCGCGCTCGCGCACGAAGACGCGCGCCAGCGGGCCGTCGAGGCGGAGTTCGCGCGCGCGCATGAGCGTATCGCCGGCGTCGTCGGCACTCGCCTCGACACGAGACGGCTCGCGTGACGACGATGCTGCTGTGAGCGACGCGGTGCCGGACTCCGCACCGCGTGCCACGAGCCGCTCGCGCACGCGCGCGATCGCGGTCGCGAACCGGTCGGCGCCGAATGGCTTGAGCAGATAATCCACCGAGCCCAGTTCGAAGGCCTGCACCGCGTAGCGATCGTACGCGGTGGTGAAGATCACCGCCGGGCGATGGGTCGCGGCGGCGAGCACCGCGAAGCCGTCGAGCTCGGGCATCTGCACGTCGAGCAGCACCAGCGCGGGGCGCAAGGTGTCCATCTGCGCGAGCGCGGTGCGACCATCGGCCGCGGTGCCGACCAGCGACAGCGACGGTGTCGCCTCGACGAGTGCGACGAGATGCTCGCGTGCGAGCGGTTCGTCCTCGCACACGAGGACGGTGAGCACGCTCGTCACGGGGCCGCCGGCAGGACGACGTGTGCAGCGAAGCCCGCACCGGGCGCCGTCTCGACCTCGAGACGACGCGCGTCGCCCGTCGCCGCGAGCCGGCGACGCACCGCGTCGAGTCCCACGCCCGTCGCCGCCGCCACGCGCGCGGGCTCCGCACCGGGGCCGTCGTCGGCGACGGTGATGCGCACACCCTCGTCATCGGTCGCGACGCGCAGCCGCACCGTGCCGCCGGCGGCGCGCGGCGCGATGGCGTGCACGATCGCGTTCTCGACCAGCGGCTGCAGCGTGAACGCCGGCAGCTCCGCGCCGAGCGCGCGCGCATCGACGTCGCGTGCCACGTGCAGCCGCTCGCCGAGTCGCATCGCCTCGAGCGCGAGGTAGTCGTCGACGAAGGCCAGCTCGTCGCGCACCGTCACCGTGTCGTCCTCGGCGCGCTTGCCGTCGAGCGTCGCACGCAGCAACGCGGCGAGCCGGTCGATCGCCTCCTGCGCACGCGCGGGATCGCGCGCGACCAGGGCGCGCACGGAATGCAGCGTGTTGAAGAGGAAGTGCGGATCGAGCCGTCCGCGCAGCGCCTCGAGTTCCGCGCGCGTCCGCAGCGCCTCGGCCGCCGCGAGTCGCGCCTCGCGTTCGCGCGCGACGCGGATGCCGTGCCGCACGTAGAGCACGATCGCGACGACGGCGTACGTCGTCGCACCCTGCAGGAGCTGCCAGCCGATCGCCGATCGCATGCCGGCGAGGCCGCCGACGGGATCGTCGAGGACGATCGGGAGGAGGATGCCGCCCATCCAGCTCGACGAGTACACGACCATCGCCACGAGGTGGATCGCGGCGAAGCGCGGCGTGATCCGGCCCGGCCACGGCAACCGACGCTCGAGCAGCACGACACCGACGCCGAGGAGTGCCGCCCACGCGATGCTCTGCGCACCGGCCGCGAACGCGACGAACGCCGACAGGCCCGGCTCCGAGCCGGCGATGAGGAGCGCGAAGATGGGCACGAACGGCACCCACCACGCGAGGTAGGCGACGACGTCGCGCAGCCGCGTGCGCAGGCGTGCGGACGTCGTTCCCGTCGGCGTCCTGCTGGTCGGCGTCATGCTCATGGGCGTCATGCTCGTGGACGTCATGTTCGCGGACGTGCGGCTCGTGGACGTCATGCGCGCTCCATCGTTCACCGGCCGGCGACCGCGGGGCGGAGTACCGCGCGCACCCAGGCGTAGCGCGGCTCGATGGCGAGTGCGCGATCGTACGCGGCACGCGCGGCGTCGAGGCGCCCCGCATCGCGTTCGAACTGGCCGAGCCACGCGTACGCTTCGGCGTGTCCCCATGCGGGGAGCGGTGCGGCGGGCGTGTCGGTCGCGAAGGCCGCGATCGCGCGGGCGAGGAGCGCGCGCGCCTTGTCCTTGCCGCCACCCCACATCGACGGCGTGTGCCACGCGCCCGTCGCCGCGAGCAGGAGGACGCGCGGGTTGGCCGGGCCGAGGCGCGCCGCCTCCTCCTGCGCGCGCGACGCCTTGGGGCCGTTCCGCATGCCGGCGATCATGCCGCGTCCCGCGAGGGCGCCGTAGCTCGCGCCGAGCAGCGCCTGCGTTTCGGCCATCGGCCGACGCTCGGCCGAGCGCACGAGATGGCCGATCGCGGTCACGAGGAGCGCTTCGCTGGCGGAGTCGTCGTCCATGCGCTGCATCGCTTCACGATACGCGGCATAGCCCGCGTAGTGGAGGAGGAGCGGCTCGTCGGGCCACGCCTGGAGTGCGCGCGCGGCGACCGCGCCACCGGTACGGATGCGCGCGACGTCACCGGTGACGACGCCTTCCTCGATCGTGCGACGGGCGGAGTCGGCCCAGCGTGCGGCGCCGGCGAGTGCGTCCTGTGCGGCGAGTGGTGCGGTCACGGCTGCCGCTGTGGTGGATGCGACGAGACACCGGACCAGCATCGTGCGGATGCGATGGCGGGACGGTTCCGACAGCTTGAAACGCAGGGGGCGCGGGGGGCGCAGGGAACGGGTGACCATGGGTGGCTCCACGGGTGCGGGTGATGGGGCGTGGTGAGGGTGGTCGTGATCGGCGACGTCGCGCGACTACGGTATCCGACTGCGATGAATGACCGCTGTTGGCGCTTGTGTTGCGACATTGCGGGTTCGGCCTGTGATGTCCTCAGAACACGAGCGTCGCGCCGACGAAGAGCGAGCGGTTGAAGGGGGCGCGTCGAGGGACGCGTTGCGTGAAGTCGGCGGACCAGCCGACCTCGTTCACGTTGGTGCGGTCGAGCAGGTTGGAGAGCGAGGCGAAGAGGACGAGCCCGCGATTGCGACCCAGGGGGCGGAACCAGTCCGCGCCGAGATCGACGCGTGATTGCGCGGGGAGCCGTGCGCCGAACGGTGTGCCCCACACCGGGTCGGGGCGGCCGGTGGCGGGATCGATCCGCGTGGCGACGACGTCGGTGAAGGGGCGCCCCGTCGCCCAGCGGAATGCGGCCGAGAGCTGCAGTCGGCCGAAGGTGCGCTCACCGACGAGCGTGACGGAGTGCGTGACGTCGGTCGGTGCGCGCGCCATGACGCGCGTGTCGGGATCGGTGCGGCGTGCGTGCAGGACGCTCCATGCGAGGCGGCCGCCCCACGCGTCGCCGCCGCGCCAGCGCACGAGGGCGTCGAGGCCGGTCGCCTCGCCGCGACCACCGGCGAGCACGCGTCGATCGCGCGTCACGAGCGGAAGACCATCGCTGCGACGCGTCCAGCCCTCGAGTCGGAGCGCGAGCCGCTCCCCGTCGCGCTGCACGCCGACGATGACCTGATCGGCGCGCAACGGTGCCGGGGCGGCCTCGCGCACGAGCGCCGGATCGGGGAGCTGCGAATAGCGCCCCGCCGCGGCGGTGACGGCCCAGACGCCGCGCGTCCACGCGAGCGAAAGTCGCGGATCCCACGTGCGTCGGCCGGTGAGCGTCGCGTCGTCGGTGCGCACGCCACCGACCACCTGCAGCGCGAACGGCGCGTGCCATGCGACTTCGGCGTACTGCGCGATCCGCGTGCCTGCGCTCCGCACGGCGATCGGATCCCCGGTGCCGGCGGTCCCGTCGAAGGTCGCGACGAGCCGTTCGTGTTCACCACCGACATCGAGGCGGAGCGATGGCGTCGCCTGCCACGCGAGGCGCGCGACGAGCTGGCGCACCGCGTAGTCGCTCGCGAGGGCGAAGGTGCCGGCACGCTCGTCACGCGTGTAGCGGCTCTGCGCGATGGTGACCGCGGGGCGCACCGGTCCCGCGCTGTCGCGCCAGCTCGCGACGACGAGCGAGGTGCGCGTGTCGGCACGATACGCGGGCGCGGCCAGCGCACCGGGCGCGCCGACACCGAAGTCCCCGTGCTGCGTGAGCCCGACGACGCGCACGCGTCCCCCGTCGCGATAGCTCCATTCGGCGCTCGCACTCGCGTCGCCACCGCGCGGCGCGGGGCGGAACGGCTGCGCTTCGCCGAAGGTGCGCACCAGCGGCCCGAGATCGCTCACGCCGATCGCCGCGCGCACACCGGCACGCGCGCCGATCGGGAGCGCACCGGCCATGCGCGCACCGCCCGAGTTCACGCCGAGCGTGCCGCCGGCGCGCGTCGGCCGTCCCTGCGCATCGAGCGTGACCAGCCCCGCGATCGCGTTGCCCTGGCGCACGCCGAAGCCGCCGGCGGAGAAGGTGACGCGATCGAGCAGGAACGGATCGAGCGACGGCCCGGCGGCACCGATCGGGTTGTCGCCGCGGAACGGCGCGGGAATCCATGCGTCGTCGATCAGCACGCGCGTCTCGAGCAGGTCGCCGCCGCGCACGAAGAGGCCGGTGCCTTCGTCGACGTTCTGCACGCCAGGCAAGGTCTGCACCGCCCGCGCGACGCTCGCCGCGGTGCCGGGCGTGCGCACGACCTCGAGCGGCGTGAGCGTCCCCATCGTCCCTTCGCCGACCGTGTATTCGCCGGCGGCGACGACGCGCACCGGCACGATCGCCGCCGGTGCGCGTGCGAGCACGAGCGCGAGCGGCGGCGCATCGCTCGCACGCGGGAGCGTGACGTCCGTGGCGGCGGGGAGGCGGCCGAGCGCACGCGCGAGGATCGTCGCGGGGCCGCGCCAGCCGGTGACGAGCGTGAAGGTGCCGGCGGGCCCTGTGCGCACCGAGTCGCCCGTCTCGAGCACGAGCACGACGACGCGCGCGAGCGGGGCACCGTCGTCGCCGGTGACGCGGCCGGTGACGATGCTGCGCGCGAGCGTGTCCGGTGCGTCGGGTCGCGGCGACGCCTGTGCACCGACGACGAGCGGTAGCAGCGCGCCGGCGAATGCGGCGAGACGGGCGATGCGGCGAACGCCGGGGACGTTCGCGCGGGAGACGTGCGTGCGCGGGCCGTGCGTGGCGGTGGACGACATGGCACGATGGTGCCGTCGCCCTCGCACGCCACGCCACGCCGGATCGGCGAATGGGCAGGGGCGACCGGCGAACGTGCAGTCGCGCGATGGCCGCGCCGCGCACACGGCATGACCGCGCGTCGACCGCTCGCTGGCCGCGCCCACGCCGCGCTGTGGCCGCGTCCGCGCGGGCGGTATGCTTCGCCGCCACCTTCACCGGAGCTCCCGCATGCCCCGCCTCATCGGCGCCCACACCATCGACGCCGGCGGCATCGCCATGGCCGCGCGTCGCGCCGGCAACGCGGGGATGACCGCGCTGCAGATCTTCAGTGCGGTCCCCAAGTACTACAACGAGAAGAGCTCCGTGAAGCCCGAACGTGTGCGCGCCTTCCACGCCGCGCTCGACGAGGCGGGGATCGCGCGCGACGCGGTGATCGTGCACGCGGGCTACGTGCTCAACAGCGCGACGCCCGACGCCGAGAAGTGGGAGCGTGCCGCGACGGCGCTCGCGAAGGAGCTCGAGCGCTCGACGGCGCTCGGCGTGCGTGGCGTCTGCTTCCATCCCGGTGCGGCGACGGATGGTGAACGCGAGGCGGCGCTCGATCGCGTGGCGGCGGCGATGACGCGCGCGTTCGAGACGGTGGACGGCGACACGAAGCTCCTCGTCGAGAACAGCGCCGGTGCGGGGACGACGGTGGGGCGCACCGCGGCCGAAGTGGGCGGCATCCTCGCGCGTCTGCCGCAGGGTGTACGCGCGCGTGCGGGCTACGGGCTCGACACCTGTCATCTCTTCGCCAGCGGCTACGACATCCGCGCGTCGGAGGCGTCGTGTCGTGCGGTCCTCGACGAGTTCGAGGCGGCGGCGGGAGCACCGCCCGACTTCGTGCATCTGAACGACAGCCAGGGCGCGCTCGGGTCGAACAAGGATCGTCACATGCTGCTCGGCGAGGGCGAGATCGGGGCGGAGCCGTTCCGGTGGCTGCTGCGCGATCCGCGCACGCGCGCGATCCCGCTCATCCTCGAGACGCCGCAGAGCGACGTGCCGCAGGCGGACGACGATCCCGCCGCCGATCCGCACGATCTCGCGATGATGGCGCTGCTGCGCGGCTTCGACGACGCTGCGTGATCGGTCGGAACGCGTCGCACGGCCATTCTCCGAGGGAAAAACCGCATCGCCCCGCTGTTGCGCGCCATTCGCGCGGTAGTACCTTGACGCCCGTCGCGTGTCCTGCGCGTGGCGGTCGCCGCGGCGGATCGTGACCGGTGGAACGGCGCCCGATCGGGCCCGGGGAATTCCGCCGAGCGTCCCACCACCTGCGAGGACCCGCGATGAGCCCTGCGAAGAAGGCGGCGAAGAAGGCGGCCGCGAAGAAGGCCCCGGCCGCGAAGAAGACGGCGGCGAAGAAGGCGCCCGCCGCGAAGAAGACGGCGGCCAAGGCCCCGGCGGCGAAGAAGACGGCGGCCAAGAAGAGCGCCGCGAAGAGCGGCAACAGCGCGTTCAACAAGCCGATGACGCCGAGCGCGGAGCTCGCGGCCGTCGTCGGGCCGAAGCCCGGTCCGCGCACCGAGTTCGTCTCGCGCATCTGGGAGTACATCAAGGCCAACGGCCTGCAGGACGCGAAGAACAAGCGCAACATCAACGCCGACGAGAAGCTCAAGGTCGTCTTCGGCGGCAAGAAGCAGGTGACGATGTTCGAGCTCACCGGCATCCTCGGCAAGCACCTCAAGGGCTGAGCGCCGGTGCCCGCAGGCGCGGGCGTCATCTCCGGGATCCGGATCGAGGGCCGTCCCCCCGTCGTGAGGAGCGGCCCTCGTGCGTCGCCCCCGCCCGCGTATCTTCCGGCCTCCGGACCGAGGGCCGCCTCCCCGTGGGAGCGGCCCTCGGGCGTTTCCTCCCCATTGGCCCGCGCGCGCCGACTCGTGACGCCCGAGACCACCCGCAGCACGCCGTCCGCCGGTGATGCGAAGCCCAACGTCGTCGCCGCCGCGCGCGGTGGCAGCACGCCGCGTCGCGGCGGCAATCGCCTCGTCGAGTTCCTGAAGGGATGGACGATTCCCGTCCTCCTCTTCCTGTTCGTGCGCACTTTCCTGCTCGAGGCGTTCCGCATCCCGAGCCCGTCGATGGTGCCGGAGATGCTCGTCGGCGACTGGCTGTTCGTGAACAAGCTCGCGTACGGCCCGCACGTCCCGTTCACCGACGTGAACCTGCCGGGCTACGACGAACCCGCGCGTGGCGACATCGTCGTCTTCATCTCGCCGCCGCAGCTCGACCAGCCGTGGGATTCGACGCCGACGCTGGTCAAGCGGCTGCAGGGCGTCGGCGGCGACACGCTCCACATGCGCGCCGGCGTGCTGCACGTGAACGGCGTGGCCAAGCCGCAGCGCGCCGACGAGAGCACGGACGTGCAGGGGGCGAACGAGACGCACCCGCTCTTCGAGTGGCAGAAGGCGCACGAGATCCGCGGCTCGCGCTTCGGCGACCCGCCCGCGGTGCCGACGCACGACGACTGGGGCCCGCTGGTCGTGCCGGCCGGGATGCTCTTCATGCTCGGCGACAACCGCTACCAGTCCAAGGACTCGCGCTACTGGGGTCTCGTCCCGCGCGAGAACGTGCGCGGGCGGCCGGTGTTCGTCTACTACAGCTACAACGCCGACGATTCCGATCGCGCGCTGCCGTTCCTCACCGACATCCGCTGGTCGCGCATCGGGCATCTGTACAAGTGACGGTGTCGGTCGTCCGCTGGTGCGTGTCGTCGAACATCCGAACAGCGGGAACTCAGAGGACGCGGAACGCACGGCGAGGCCGCAGCGGTGCGCTCGGCGACGTGGGTCGAGATGAACACCTCGGCGACCTCGACGTCCGTTCTGCGTCCTCTGCGTTCCCGCCGTTCAGATGCCGGCCCATGCACTACACGCACGCGTGAACGCACGGACGAACGCGCCGATCGCACCACCGCGTCGCCTCACGCTCCTCGGGGTGGTCGCGCTGGCGGTGGGGAACATGCTGGGGACGTCGATCTGGACGTTGCCGGCGTCGTTGGCGGAGGTGGCGGGGCCGCTGGCGCTGGTGGCGTGGGGGGTGACGGCGGCGGGGTACTGGTTCGTGGCGCGGAGCTATGCACGGCTCGGTGCACGATGGCCGGTGACGGGCGGGCCGTACGTCTTCGCGCGGGCGGCGTTCGGCGACGGGGCGGCGTTCGTCGTCACGTGGAGCTACTGGCTCTCGGCGACGCTCGGCAACGCGGCGATCGTCACCGGTGTCGTCGGCTACGCGGCGGGCTTCGATGCGGCGCTCGCGGCGTCGCCGCTCATGCAGTACGTGCTCGCCCAGGCGTTGCTGTGGGGACTGTGCGCGCTCAACGTCGCCGGCGTGCAGCATTCGGCGCGGCTCGCGATCGTGCTCATGTTCACGACCGTCGTCACGCTCGCGGCGTCGTCGCTGGCGGCGCTTCCCGCGGTCGCCGCGCACAACTTCGTGCCGTTCGCGCCCGCGGGGTGGAGCGCGCTCGCGCCGGCGTGCGCGCTGATCGTCTGGGCGTACTCGGGCGTCGAGAGCGCGACCGTGCCTGCCGACGAAGTGCGCGGTGGCGGCGACGTGATCGCACGCGGGACGATGCTCGGCTTCTGGGTCGCGACCGCGACCTATCTCGTCGCCGCGTTCGCCGTCGCCGGCACGGTGTCGAGCGCGGAGCTGGCGACGTCGGCGCGTCCGATCGCCCTCGTGGCGGAGCGGAGCGTGGGCGCGTGGGCGGGGATCGTCGTCGGCCTCGCCGCGCTCGGCTCGAACGTGGCGACGCTCAACGGCTGGATCCTGATGGCGGGGCGCATCCCGGTGACCGCCGCGACCGACGGGCTCTTTCCCGCGCCGCTCGCGCGGCTGCACGCGCGCACCGGCACGCCGTGGATCGCGCTCGTCGTCGGCACGTGCATTCCCGCCTCGCTGCTCGGCCTCTACTTCACGCGCTCGCTGCTCGGCGTGTTCCGCTTCTTCGTGCTGCTCGCGATCCTCACCACCCTCGTCCCGCACCTGGCGACCGTGGCCGCCGAGTGGCGGCTCGCGCGACGTGGTGATGCGCGCTACGACGCGCGTGCCGCGCGGCGCGTGGCGTGGGAAGCACCGGTGGCGATGGTGTTCGTGGTGTGGACGATGATCGGCGCGGGGGCCGAAGCGGCGCTGTGGGGGAGCGTGGCGATCGTGGCGGGGGTGCCGATGTACGTCGTGATGCGCGCGGGGCGGAGGCGGGTGCGCGTCGGGTCGTGATGGCGGTGTCGGGTCGCGGATACATGGGGACAGTCCCCTCTGTCCCCAGTGGGGGACAGAGGGGACTGTCCCCAATAGAGCGAAACGATGACGTCCGCGATCGGAGGATGACGTGCGTCTGCTCGCAGGTGCGCCTCGTCCCGCTGCATCACTGCTGCATCACCGCACGTCACCCCGATCGACCCGCCTGCCCTACCGCTCGCGCTTCGCGAACGCGAGGAAGTAGCTCGGGCTGTTCATCGACGATTGGGGAGACGATTGGGGACAGTCCCCTCTGTCCCCGGCGGGGGACAGAGGGGACTGTCCCCATTTCGCCCATTTCGCCTGCGTCCCCCAGATTGGTCGTTCGTGGTCGGTGCACCGGTTCGACTCATCGAGGTGGAGGACGCATGTCTCGTCGTGGTGTGATGGTCGCGACCAGCGTTTGCGCGCTGGCTGGCTGCTCGAGCAACCACTCGACGGCTCCATCGGGCCAGCTCCTGCTGCAGCAGGTCACTGTCGGCGGCACGGACTCCCGCTCGGTGCAGATGAGCCTCGCCTTCGCCCGATCCCGAGAGGGCGACTCACTCGAGGGCGTCTGCTTTCCGCTAGCCGTCGAGGTCGAGCGTGAGGAGTCCGGTCGATGGACCCGTGTCCCGACGACGTACCTGGGTGCCGGTTCCCAATGTTTCCCGGTTTTTCTCCCGGATCCCGTGACACGTCTCGGGACGGCTTCGGGACGACTCGGAGATCGGGCGGTTCTCCGCCCGGGCGAGCGAGTGCGGGTGACACTCGTGGTCGGCGGCCACCGATTCACGTCGACGACTCGCGACGTCTCCGAGGCTCCGTGACGATCGGGGACAGTCCCCTCTGTCCCCGGTGGGGGACAGAGGGGACTGTCCCCAATGGAGCGAAACGATGACGTCCGCGATCGGAGGATGACGTGCGTCTGCTCGCAGGTGCGCGTCGTCCCGCTGCATCACCGCACGCATCGACGCACGTCACCCCGCCCTACCGCCCATCCTACCGCTCGCGCTTCGCGAACGCGGTGATACCTGGGGACAGTCCCCTCTGTCCCCGGCGGGGGACAGAGGGGACTGTCCCCAATGGAGCGAAACGATGACGTCCGCACTCGGAGGATGTCGTGCGTCTGCCCGCACGTGCGCGTCGACCCGCTGCGTCACGGCACGCATCACCGCATGCATCACCGCACGTCACCCCACCCTACCGCTCGCGCTTCGCGAACGCGAGGAAGTAGCTCGGGCTGTTCATCGAGTCGATGAAGTCCATGCCGACGATCTCCCACCCCTCGGCGCCGAGCTGGTTGAGATGGGCCTCGACCGCCTCGCGCTCCTTGAGGCCGAAGAAGCCACCGCCCGGCACGTCCTGCGTGCTGATCAACTTGTATTCCCAACGGCGCGCCATCGCGTTCTCCTGCAGCGGGTCGAGGTTCGTGCGTGTCGGTTCGCCGAGCACGCGGCCCGTCCCGGCGTGACGGGGCGGGCGCGACACACGGGACAATGTGCGGGGACGGCACGGGAATACCACTCGCCGACGCCGACGCCGACGCCGGCGCCGGCGCCGGTGCCGACACCATGCGCCGACGTGCCTACTGCCGCGCGAGCGTGATCGTGAACCGCGCGCCCCCCGCCTGCTGATCCGTCACGGTGAGCGCGTTGGCGGTCACCGTCCACGTCAGGTCACGCACGAACGTGTCGGCCGTCTGCTGCACGCGCAGCGTCGCCCCCGTCTGCGTCGCCGTGCCGGCCATGCTGGCCGTCAGCGGCTGCCCGCCCGTGACGCTGGCCGGCACCGTGAGGCTGCCGGTCGTGCTGCGATCCGCGTTGATCGTGAGCGTCAACGCGCCGCCCTGCGGCAGGACGTCGATGGTCGGCTGCGCATTCGGCGTGATGCGGAAGACCGTCGCACGATAGGTCCCCGCGAGCGGCGGGCTGCTGGTGGACGCATCGTCACCGCACGCGGTCAGTGCGACGAAGAGCGGGAGCGCGAGCATGGCGCGACGGAGAACGCGTGGCATCATCGGTGTGTGAGCGAGAGGGAAGCGGTTCGTGACGACATGCCGCACGGCGTGGATGTCGTGAACGACGGATCGTCGAGCGACGCGACAGGGACGCGCGACCTGTCAGCTTATGTGCGAGGCGGATAGACTCCAACGCCGGACACGGGTAACGACCACACTGGCGAGGAACGCGAGCGTGACGCGTATCGATGTGACGTCGGGCGATGATTTGCTGCACGACGACGTGAACGTCATGCACGCTCCGATGCGGACCGGCATCACCGCGCATCGCCGCATCGTGCACCGCGCCGTCGCACGCATCGCCGCCGCGATCCTCGTCATCACCGCACCCGACGCATCGCTCGTCGCGCAACCCTCCACCACCGCACCCGGCACCGTCGTCACCGACTCCCTCCGCTCCCCGTCGCTCGGCGTCTGGAAGCGCTTCGTCGTCTGGACGCCGCCCGGGTACGCGCGCGACGCGGCACGGCGCTACCCCGTGCTCTACGCCCTCCACGGCATGTGGGGGCGCGAGACCGACTGGATCCGGCATGGGCAGATCGCGACGGTGCTCGATTCGCTCGTCGCGGCGGGGATGCCGGCGCCGATCGTCGTCATGCCCGACGGCGACGACGGCTGGTGGACGACGTGGCACGGACTCGTCGATCTTCCCGCGTGCCGACGCGAGCCGCGCGACGAGAACGCGGACACGTTCTGCGTGCCGTGGGCCAAGTACGACGACTACGTCGCGCGCGACCTGGTGGCGCGTGTCGATTCGACGTATCGCACCGATGCGCGGCGTGCGGCGCGCGGCGTGCTGGGGTTGAGCATGGGTGGCTACGGCGCGACGACGCTCGCGCTCCGCTATCCCGACGTCTTCGCGGCGGCGGCGAGTCACAGCGGTGTGCTCGCGCCGATGCTCCCCGCCGACACGGTGCCGTGGCGCGGCGGGGAACGCACGCGTGCACTCGCGACGTGGTACGGTGGCCGGATGTGGGGGGCGATGCGGCTCGCCTTCGGAAGCGACTCGGTGAGCTGGACGGCGCGTGATCCGGTGCGGCTGCTCGACCGGCTCCGTGCGCGCGGCGTCGCGCTGCCGGCGCTCTGGGCCGACGTCGGCCGCGACGACCGCTACGCCCCGATGACGCGCGCCTGGCGTGACGCACTGGCGGCGCGCGGCGTCCCGCTCGTGTACGCCGAACGCGAGGGAGGACACGCGTGGAGCCAGTGGCGCACGGCGATCACGACCAGCCTGCCGTGGATGATGGCGCAGCTTGCGCCGCCCTCCGCCGGGCGCTGATGTTGCGCGCATGACGCCGGCGATGCCGCGCCCTTACGGGCTCTGGGAGACGTACGAGACGAGCGCCGTGCGGCACTGGAGCCGCGCGCTCGTCCCCGTCGCGGCCGCGACCGGCGTCGCCTGGCACCTCGTGCGCGCGCTGGCGCTGGGCGCAGGGCCGGCGTCGAGCTGGGTCTGGCTCGCACTCGTCTACGCCGCCGGGATCGTGCTCGTCTTCGGCGCGATGACGCTCCACCTCGGCAACTATCCGCTCAAGCGCTGGCTCTGGCGTGTGCCGGCCTTCGCGGCGACGGTCGCGGCGGCCGAAATCGGCACCGCCGCGCTACTGATCCTTCTCGGCCTCGAACCGCTCGGCAGCGGGCGCGCGACATGGGCCGATCTCCCCGGCCAGGCGCGCTGGATGGCGCTGGTGCGCGTCGGGTCGCTCGTCGTCTACGGCGCGGTGCTCGCGCTGGTGGTGCAGGGGATGCGGCGCGCGGCGGTGGTGACGGGGAGCCCGATCGTGGACGACGCCGGCGAGTAGTGCGCGCCACGGGCGGCCGGCGCGGAACCTCGTGACCGCCCTGTCGTTGTAGCTTGTGCCAAGTCCGCGCCCCGGTCGCGGCGCGGCGGTCCCCGGAGCACCCGTGCGCAAGAAGAACAAGGAACTGATCGTCGTCGGCGACCGCGTCCTCGTCTCCATCGTGGATGGCGAGGAGCGCAGCAAGGTCGGCCTCTATCTCCCGCCCACCGCGGTGGACAACCAGGCGGTGCAGGGTGGACGCATCGTCGCCACCGGGCCCGGGCTCCCCATGCCCGACCTGGGCGCGCAGGACACCGACGAACCGTGGAAGCTGACCGAGCGCCCGCGCGCCGACGGCAAGTTCGTCCCGATGCAGGCGAAGGCCGGCGACTACGCGCTCTTCTTCAGGAAGGCGTCGGTCGAGATCACCTTCGAGGGCGAGCGCTATCTCGTCGTCCCGCAGGCGGCGATCCTCGCCCTGGTGCGCGACACCGACGTGCTCGACGACGTGATGTTCTGAGCCGTGATGTTCCGAGACGTGATGCTCCGAGCGTGACCGCGTGATGTCGTGATGCATGGACGGCTCGCGCGTCGTCCGCGCCCGACCGCCCGACCGCACGCCCGACCGCACCACCCCGACACCATCACCACCGGCCGGTCACCCGGTCGATCATTCGAGAGGACGGCAGCACATGTACGACGAGCGATTCGTGGCGCCGATGCGCGCCGAACTGGTGGACGCCGGTTGCGTCGAAGCGCGCACGGCGGCCGAAGTGGACGCGGCGGTCACCGCGCCCGGCACCACGCTGGTGGTGGTGAACAGCGTCTGCGGCTGCGCGGCCCGCAACGCGCGCCCCGCGGTGCGGACGGCGCTGCAGCATGCCGTCACGCCCACGCGCGCGGTCACCGTCTTCGCCGGCAACGACGTGGACGCGACGACGCGCGCGCGCGGCTACTTCACCGGCTACCGGCCGAGCAGCCCGAGCATGGGGCTCCTCAAGGACGGGAAGGTGGTCTTCATGCTCGAGCGCCATCAGATCGAGGGACGCGACGCGACCGCGATCGCGCAGGACCTCGTGCAGGCGTTCGAGACGCACTGCGTGACGCGCACCTGACAACCGCCCGACACCGAGACCGGCCATCGGCCGAAGGGGCATCGGGAACGCCCCGATGCCCGGGCTCAAGTCGGACGCGAGTCGCTCCGAGACTGAAGGATGCGCGCGGGGCATGAGTGCCCGCCGCCCCGCGCACCGAGCGCCGGATCTGCCGGCGCGTCGCGAGTCGCCATCCGATCGGAGCCGGTCATGTTCGCACGCATTCGTTCCCCGTTCCTCCGCCGCCTGCTCGACGACCGCGGCGCCACCATGGCCGAGTACGCGATCCTGATCGCGGTGATCGCCGTCGTCGTCGTCGCCGGCGCGCGTGCGCTCGGCACCCAGGTCAACACGCGTCTCGACAACGCGGCGACGACCGTCCGCACCGGTCGCTGACGTCACCGTCCGACGCCGCCACGGCGAGGCGCGCCGATGCTCGTGGCGGCGATCGTGCTGCCCGCGCTGCTCTGCGCGGCGGCGTACGGTGACGCGCGGCGGCGACGTATCCCGCATGCGCTGACGATCGCGATCGCGGTCGCCGGCCTGCTGCACGCGAGCGTCGATGGTCGCGCGATCGTCGCGACCACGGCGCTCGTCGCGTGCATGGTGGTGGGTCTCGCGCTGCAGGGGCGCGGGGTGATCGGTGGCGGCGACGTGAAGCTCGTCGCCGCCTGCGCGCCGTGGCTCGACGTCGCGACGGCCACCGACGCGCTCCTGCTGACGGCGATCGCCGGCGGCGCGCTCGGCGCGTACGAACTGGTGGTGCGCGCACGCCGCACGGCCGCTGCGGATCGCCTGCGTCCCGCGACCGTCGATGCGGCGCCGCGACGCGCGCGCTCGGTGCCGTACGGCGTCGCGATCGCGGTCGGCGTGCTGGTCGCGGTGACGACGCGTGCCGGGAGCGCGCCGTGATGCGCGCGACGCGCATGCGTCGCATGACGCACATGGAGCGCACGGCGCGTGTCGCTCGCGTCTGGCGCACGGTGCACGACGATCGCGGCACCGCGCTCGTCGAGTTCGCGCTCGTGCTCCCGATCCTGCTCGTGCTCCTCTTCGGCGTGATCGACTTCGGTCGCGCCTTCCTGCTGCGCTCCACGCTCGCCGCCGGCGTGCGTGAAGGCGCACGCGCCGGTGCGGTGCACGAAGCGCCGTGCACCGGCGCCGGCCTGGCGCTCATGCGCACCCGCGTGCGCGAGGCCGTGACCGCCGCCGGCCAGCGCCCCCCCGACGACGCCGCGATCCGCGTCACCACGCCCGGTGGCTGCGGCGTCGGTGCGACTGCGGTCGTCGTGGCGATCGACCGATACCCCTTCGAGCCGGTCACGCCGGTGCTCGCGCTGATCGGTGCGCGTGACGCGCTCACGGTGAGCGTCGCCGCGACGTATCGCTGGGAGCGGTCACCGGCGCCGTGACGCGCCGCGCCCCATGTCGCGCACACGCTGACCCGCACACCGCCTCGTCGTTCATCCGCCGTTCCACGTCACCACCCGCATCACCACCCGCGTCACGAGGTCCCCGTGTCCGCCGCTTCCCGTCATCAGCTCGTGCTCGTCGGCGCCGTGGTCACCGCGCTGGTGGCGACGTTCGGCGTCCACCGCGTGATCGTGGCGTTGCAGCACGACGCGCGGCCGGCGACACGCCCCGTGGTCGTCGCGGCGGTCGACGTGCTCGATGGCGCACGACTCGCCCCCTCCGATCTGCGCGTCGTGCAGTGGCCCGCCGAGGCGGTGCCGGATGGCGTCACGGGCGTCGCCGATTCCCTCGTCGGTCGCGTGACGCGCATGCCGGTGCTCGCGGGCGAGGCGCTCGTGCCCGCACGCCTCGCGCCGATCGGCGCGGAGCCCGGACTCGAGGCCAAGATCTCGCGTGGCAAGCGCGCGATGGCGGTGCGCATCGACGACGTCACGGGCGTCAATGGGCTGCTCAGGCCCGACAGTCGCGTCGACGTGCTGGTGACGGTGCGCCCGGTGATGGCGGGCACCGGTGTGCCGCCGGTGTCGCGACTCTTCCTCGCGAACATGCGCGTGCTCGCCATCGGCACCGACGTGCATCGCGCCGCCGACAGCAGCGCGCAGGCGAGCGGTGTGCAGGCCGCGCTCGCGGGTGCATCGGCGACGGTGACGCTCGAAGTCACGCCGACCGAAGCCGAACGGCTCGCGGTGGCGATGCAGGAAGGCGAGATCCAGCTCGTGATGCGCGGCTACGGCGATCGTGCCGCGGTGCAGACCACCGGCGCCGACGGCGGCGTGGTGATGGCGGCGTTCGGTCGCACGTCGGCCCCGACACCCGCCGCCCCCGCGGTGCGCCCCGACGATGCCGCGACGACCTCCGCACCCGCGCCCTCACGACGCGCCCCCGTGCCGCCGACACTCGCGCAGGCGCCGCCGTCCACGCCCGAACCGGCGACGCCGTCACCGCGCGCCGACACAATCACCGTGCAGGTGATGCGCGGCGGGCAGCTCACGCTGCAGCGCTTCGCCGAACCGGCACCCGCGCGCGGCACCGCCACGATCTCCGCACGTCCCTGATCCCGCCGCTCCCACCACGAGTCCGCATGCGTCGCCACTCCACCCCGTTCCGCGCCGCGCTCCTCGGTGCGCTGGTCGCCGCACCGGTCGCGGCCCAGGCACCGACGCTCGCCGCCGGCGTGGCGCGCCCGATCGAGCGGGTCGCGCTCACCGTCGCGCACTCGCTGCCGATCGACCTCGCCGCGGCGGCGACGCAGATCGTCGTCGCCGACACCGCGATCGCCGACGTGGTCGTGCTCTCGTCGCGGAGCCTCCTCCTCACCGGCAAGCGCGCGGGCGAGACCGATGTGCTCCTCGCCGGCACCGAGCTGCCGCGCCGTCATCTGCGCGTGCATGTCGCCGCGGCTCAGGAGCGTCGCCAGATCGTGCTCTCGGTCAAGTTCGCCGAAGTGCGTCGCGAGCGGCTCTTCGAGTTCGGGCTCCTCGCCCGCTCGCGCAACGCGGTCGGCGATGGCACCGTCACCACCGGCACCGGCGCGCTCGCCGATCCGCCGACGTCGCCCGATCCGCTCACGGCGACGGGGCGCTTCCTCAATGCGATCGGCACCTGGCGTGGTGGCGACCTGCAGGCCTTCCTCTCCGCCGAGGAGCATCGCGGCAACGCGCGCTCGCTCGCGGAACCGACGCTGCTCGCGGGCAATCGCGACACGGCGACCTTCCTCGCCGGCGGCGAGATCCCGATTCCGATCGCGCAGCCGCAGGCGGGTGGGCCGCCGCTCGTGGTCGTGCAGTTCCGGCCCTTCGGCATCCGCTTGCGATTCATCGGCGAAGTGCTCGGCGACTCGCTCGTCAAGCTGCACGTCGAACCGGAAGTCTCGACGCTCGACTACGCGAACGCGCTCCTGCTGTCGGGCTTCCGCATCCCCGCGCTGCGCACGCGGCGGCTCGAGACGACGGTGGACGTGCGTCCCGGCGAGAGTCTCGTGCTCTCGGGGCTCTTCAACGAGGAACGCGAACAGGTACGCGACGGCATCCCGGGGTTGAGCCAGTTGCCGGTGATCGGTGCGCTCTTTTCGAGCACGCGGTGGCAGAAGCGCGAGTCGGAGCTGCTCGTGGTCGTGACGCCGGAGCTGATCGATCCCGAGGCACCGCGTCCGCGTGATCTCATGCCGCCGACGGGACCCGCCCGCACGAAGCTCCCTGCCACCGAAGCCCTGCCCGGTACGCCGGGCGGGCCGAACTGACGAGGCCACGATGCGACGAGCCCTGCTGGTCGATGGAGCGTTCGCGCAAGCGGACGGCATGGTCGCCGCGCTGCGGCGCGGTGGCTACTCCGAAGTGGTGCGCTGCCCGACCGTGGCGGCGGCGACGGCCGCATCGCGCGGTGGCGAGACGGCGCTCTTCATCACGCCGATGAGCGCGATCGAGGGCGCCGCCGCGCGCGACTTCGAGGCGCTGCTCGACACGCACCCGAATCTCGTGAGCATCGCGACCGCGCCGTCGACGAGCGCCGAGACGGTGCTCGTGGCGTTGCGCGCGGGGTGCACCGAGTTCCTCGAGCACGGCATCTCGCCGCTCGAACTGGCGGCGGCGCTGGTGCGCCTCGAACGCCGTCGCGGCGGACAGTCCGCACCGGGTGAAGTGACGGCGGTCTTCTGCTCCAAGGGCGGGCAGGGAGCGACGACGCTCGCGGTGAATCTCGCGCACGCGCTCGTGCGCCGGCATGCGCGACGCGTGGCGGTGCTCGACCTCGTGGTGGGGCTCGGCGACGTCGCGCTGCAGCTCGACATGCGGCCCGAGTACGGCGTCGGCGATCTCGCGCAGAAGGACGCGCACATCGACCGCGATCTCGTCGAGTCGGTGGCGGCCTTCGGACCCGATGGCCTCGCCGTCTTCGCCGCGCCGGAGCAGCTCGAGCTCTCGTCATACCTCACCGGTGACGTCGTCACGACGATCCTCTCGCACTGTCGCCAGGTGTACGAGCACACCATCGTCGACTGCGAGCACGCGTTCGGGCCGCGCACGATCGCGACGCTCGACGCCGCCGATCGCATCCTCCTGCTCGCGCAGCTGCAGGTCGCGTCGCTGACGCTCGCACGGCGCGCGCTCGGCATCTTCTCGGAGCTCGGCTACGCCGACGACAAGGTGCAGGTCGTCATCAATCGCGAAGGGGCGAGCGACGTGGTGACGGCGGACGAAGCCGCGCGCGTGCTCGGCCGCCCGATCCACACGCGACTCCCGAACGACTTCGTCGCCGCGAGCGAGGCGCAGGCGCACGGCGCGCCGCTGCTGCGTCACGTGCCGACGTCGTCGCTCGCGCGGGCGTACGAGACCTTCGCGGCACGCGTCGCCGGTGCCCCGGACGTGGTCGAGACGACGCAGGTCGCGCGCAAGCGCGGCCTCCTGCGGCTGCTGGGACGGAGCGCGTGAGCGGCTCGCTCCGCGACCGGCTGCTCGGCCGCACCATCGGCGAGACCGCACGCGCCCCGGAGCGTGGAGCGGCGCCCGAACTCGCGCTCGTCCCCGCGGAGCGCGCCGAGCCGGGCGCCGCTCCCGGCGCCGGCGCGGGCGCGGATCGTCTCGCGAAGGAGCTCCACCTCCGCCTCGTCGAGCGGCTCGACTTCGCCGCGCTCGACCGCATCCGCGATCACGCCACGCGCCTGCAGCAGATCCGCGTCGCTGTGACGGAGTTCCTGCGCGCCGAGCAGGTCGCGTTGAGCGCGACCGAACGCGACGCGATCGTCGAGTCGGTGGTGTGGGAAGTGACGGGGCTCGGGCCGCTCGAGCCGCTGATGAAGGACGCGACGATCAGCGACATCCTCGTCAACGGGCCGCGCGCGGTCTACGTCGAGCGGCGCGGGCGCCTCGAGCGCACCGAGGTGACGTTCCGCGACGGTGCGCACCTGCTGGCGGTGATCGATCGCATCGTGAGCCGCGTCGGGCGTCGCGTGGACGAATCGAGCCCGATGGTCGACGCACGCCTGCCGGACGGTTCGCGCGTGAACGCGATCATCCCCCCGCTCGCCCTCGACGGCGCGGTGCTCTCGATCCGCCGCTTCGGTGCGTCGCTCGGTCCGGACGCGTTGGTGAAGGCCGGCGCGATGACGCCGGCGATGCTCCGCTTCCTCGCCGCCGCGGTCGAGTCGCGGGCGAACATCATCGTCTCGGGGGGCACGGGTTCGGGCAAGACGACGATGCTCAACGCGCTCTCGGCCTTCATCCCGACGTCGGAACGCATCGTCACGATCGAGGACGCGGCCGAGCTCCGGCTGCAGCAGTCGCACGTGGTGCGGCTCGAGACGCGTCCGCCGAACACCGAGGGGCGCGGCGAGGTGCAGGCGCGCGACCTGGTCAAGAACGCGCTCCGCATGCGCCCCGATCGCATCATCCTCGGCGAGGTGCGATCCGGCGAGGCGCTCGACATGCTCCAGGCGATGAACACGGGCCACGAAGGCTCGCTCGCGACGGTGCACGCCAACACGCCGCGCGACGCGCTGGCCCGTGTCGAGACGATGGTGCTCTTCGCGGGGACGGCGCTGCCGACGCGCGCCATCCGCGAGCAGATCACGAGCGCGCTGCATCTCATCGTGCAGGTCGCGCGCATGAGCGACGGCAGCCGTCGCGTGACGAGCGTCACCGAGGTCACCGGCATGGAAGGCGACGTGATCCAGTCGCAGGAGCTCTTCCGCTATGCGCGCGCCGGTGTGGACGCCGAGGGACGCGTGATCGGCGAGTTCACCGCCACCGGCGTGCGTCCGCGCATCGCCGAGGCGATCGCGGCCCGCGGCATCGAGCTGCCGGCCTCGCTTTTCGCCGCGCGCTGACGGGCGACACGCGTGTACGCGCTCGTCCTCCTCGGTGTCTTCGGCGCCACGCTGCTCGTGGTGCTGGCGATCGCGACGCTCGCGCGGTGGCGCGAACTCGCGGTCGAAGGGGCGGCGCGCGCGCGTCTCGAGGCGGCGAGCGGCGGCATGCGTCGCGACACGGGCTCGATCCTTCGCGACGAGAGCCGCCCGCGACTGCCGCTGCTCGAGGCGGTGCTCGGTGACCGTGGCGCACGGCTGCTCGAAGCGCTCGACGGCGTCGCGCGCGCCGCCGGAACGTCGTGGCACGGCGGCGAGGTCGCGATGGCGGCCGCGGGCGCATCGCTCGTCGGCGCGATCCTCGGCGCGACGGCGGCGGCGCTGCCGGGTGCACTGCTCGGCGCAGTGCTCGGCATGGCGGCGCCGATCGTCGTGCTGCGTCGGCGTGCGGCGACGCGACGCAAGCGCGCCACCGCGCAGCTCCCCGACCTGCTCGAGCTGCTCGTCAACGCATTGAGTGCGGGACACTCGCTCCCCTCGGCGCTCGAGTTCGCGGCGCGCGAGACGCCGGCACCGCTCGGTCCCGAGTTCCTGCGCATGCACGACGAGCTCCGCCTCGGTCTCGACATGCGCACCGCGCTCGGCACGCTGCAGCAGCGCCTCCCGACCGAGGAGCTGCGCCTGCTCGTCACCGCGCTCCTGCTGCAGCGCGAAACGGGTGGCAACCTGGCCGAGCTGCTCGGCACGATCGGCACGACGGTGCGCACGCGCCTCGCCTTCGAAGGGCAGCTCGCCACGCTCACCGCCGAACCCAAGCTCTCGGCGTGGGTGCTCTCGGCGCTGCCGGTGCTCGTGCTCGCGCTGCTGCGATCGATCGCGCCCGAGTACACCGAGCCGCTGTTCACCACGCCGCTCGGCCACATGCTGCTCGCCGGTGCGGCGGGGCTGATCGCGGTCGCCGCCGTCGTGCTGTCGCGCATCGCGGACGTGCGCCCGTGAGCATGTCGCCGCTCGTCGTCACGCTCGTCGTGCTCGTCCTCGCGCTCGTCGTCGCGGTGACGCTGATCGTGCGCGGCGCGCTCTCGGCCGAGCGTCGCCGTCGCCTGCTCGACCGGCTGGGCCTCGCCGAGGCGCGGTCCACGCACGGCGGGCGCATCCTGCTCGATACCGCCGGCGGCTCGACGGGTGACCGTCGTGGGCTCGCGCGCGTCGTGGCGCTCGTGCCGGCGTCGATGCTCGACGATCCGGCGCTCGAGGAACGCCTCGCGCGCGCGGGCTTCGTCGGCGCGACGGCGCTGCCCTACTTCGTGCTCGCGCGTGTCGCGGCGCTCGTCGTCTGCCCGATCGTCGCGCTCGCGAGTGCGCCGGCCGGTGATCCGCTGCTGCGCGTCGTCGTCATCGCGCTCGGCGTCGCCGCGGGCGTCGCGGGCCCGAACGCCGTCGTCGATCGGCTGGCGGGCGCACGGCGCGATCGCGTGCGGCGCGGCGTCCCCGACACGCTCGACCTGCTCGTGATCTGCGTGGAGGCGGGGATGAGTCTCGACGCCGCCCTCGCGCGCACCGCCCGCGAGATGCGCGTCGCGCACCCCGATCTCTCGGGTGAACTGGAGTACGCGGTGCGTCGCATCCAGGCCGGCATCTCGCGCGAGGCCGCGCTCGAGGCGCTCCCGCGTCGCACCGGCGTCGACGAACTCCGCACCATCGTCGCGAGTCTCGTGCAGTGCGAACGCCTCGGCAGCTCGATCGCGCGCACGCTGCGTGTCAATGCCGATTCGCTCCGGCTCAAGCGCCGGCAGTCCGCCGAGCGCCTGGCGGCGCAGGCCGCGCTCAAGATGGTGATCCCGCTCGCGCTCTTCCTGCTGCCCGCGCTGCTGCTCGTCGTGCTCGGCCCCGCGGTGCTGGCGCTCGTGCGCGACGTGCGATGATGCCCACGATGTCGTCGCGCCGACGTGCCGTGCGTCCGTCGCGAACGCGCACCGATGCCGATCGCCGTGGCGCGACGCTCGTGCTGGTGGCCGTGATGATCACGGTGCTCGGCGGGATGGTCGCCCTCGGCCTGGAATTCGCGCGGTTGCAGGCCGGTTCGACCGAACTGCAGACCGCCACCGACGCCGCCGCACTCTCGGGCGCCCATCGCATGCGCGTCGCGCCGGCCGAAGGCGCGCTCGCGGCGGTCACCGCCATGGGGCGCGCGAACGACGCGTTCGGCGTGCCGCTCGCTCTCGGCGCGGCCGACGTCGTGCCGGGGCGCTGGTCACCGACGATGCGACGCTTCACCGCCGCGCCGTGGTCCACCGCGACCGCGGTCCGCGTCACCGGCCGTCGGCGCGTGTCGCTGGCGTTCGGTGCATTCGCGGGGCTCACGTCGGTCGATGCGTCGCACACGACGGTCGCGTGGGTCGGTACGCTCGCCGCCGCCGATTGCACGGCGCCGTGGGGGATCGAGCGTGCGCTCGTCGAGTCGCGGCTCGGCACCGCGCTCGGTACCGTCGAGGGGAACGCGGCGCTCCGTCGTGCACTCGCGAATCGCGCGGGTCGTGCGCGGATGACGCTCCTGCTCACGCCGACGGGTGGCGGTGGTGACGGCACGGTCACCGCGCTCGCCCCGAACGGCGGTGGCCTCGGCGATCACGAAGCGGCGCTCGCCGGCACGCACTGCGACGGCATCGTCGGGCTCTCGCGCGGCGACGTGTCGGCGGTCGTCACCGCGCCAGGTGTCGCGGCCGCCACGGTGCGCGCGGCGACGTCACCGCACGATGTCTCACGCTGGTGGCACGACGCGCCGACGCTCTGCGCGCCATCGGCCGATGCGCGCTGCCTGCACGGCGTGCGCGCCGGTGCCGACGTCACCGTGCCCGTCGCCTACATCGACCGTGCGTCCGGCAGTGCGGCGATCACGCAGTTCGGCGGCTTCACGATCCTCTGCCTCTACCGCGGCCTCGATGCCGGCACGCGAGCGAACCCCGCCGAACGCTGTCCCGCACTCGCGGCATTCGGCCGCCCCGATGCGGGACTCGCACCGGGGACGCTCGTGGGGCATCCCGCGCCGATGCTGGCGCCCCTTGGCCCCGGCAACCGCCTCGACGACGGCACGGGGCTGCTGCGCACGGTGGTGCTGGCGCACTGACGACCACGACACGTGCACGACGCACGCGTCGCGTGACGCTCAGCGATACGTCAGCCAGCGCCCCACTTCGCGCAGCGTCGGCCGCTTGCCGTACATGAGCAGCCCCACGCGGTAGATGCGCGCCGCCAGCCAGATCGCGACCACGCAGCCGAGCGCCACGCTCGCGAGCGACGCGAGGATCTCCCATCCCGGCACGCTCGTCGAGGCCATGCGCAAAGGCATCGCGATCGGTGCGCTGAACGGCAGCAGCCCCATCACGCGCGCCATCGTGCCGTTGGGCGAGAGCAGGATCGGCTGCAGGAAGACCGCGCTCGCGACCAGCAGCATGCTCACCGGCAGCGACGCCTGCTGCGCCTCCTGTTCGCTGTTCACCATGCTCCCGACCGCGGCGTAGAGCGACGCGTAGAACGTGTAGCCGAGCACGAAGAAGGCGAGCAGTGCGACGAGCGTGACGGGATCGACGGCGGGGAGCATCGATGAGAGCGAATCGGCACCCGGTGTCGGCACGGTGGCGCCACCGGCTTGCGCGACCGCCTGCGTGGTACGCCCCTCGAGCAGCCGGGGGAGCACGAGCGAACCGAGCACCGAGTAGCTCACCCCCCAGATCACGAGCTGTGCGAGCGCCACCGAGCCGACGCCGATCACCTTGCCGGCGAGCAGGATCTCCGGCTTGACGCTCGCCACCACCACCTCGGCGACGCGCGACGTCTTCTCCTCGACGACGCTGCGCAGGACGTTCTGCCCGAAGAGCACGATCACGAAGTAGAGCAGGAACGCGACCAGGAAGCCCGCCACCGACCGCTCGCGCGAGTTCTTCTGTCGCCCGCGTTCGCTCACCTCCTCGCGCTGCAGCCGCACGTCGACCTTGGTCAGCGAGTCGATGCGCGCCGGCGTGAGCCCGGTGCCGTCGAGGCGTGCGGCGAGCACCGCGCGATCGACCGCGCGACCGAGCCGCGACATGTCGGTCATGGTGGTCGCGTTGCGGCCGCCGTAGCGCGCGGTGCGGCCGGCGACGGTCGCGCTGTCGAGCACCACGTAGCCGATGCGCGTGCGCGAGCGGATCGCGCGCGTCGCAGTGCTCTCGGCCTCCACCACCGCCTGCGCCGCGACGACGACCAGTTCGCCCGGCGGCGCCTTGCTCACCGAATCGGCGAGCGCCTCCTGCAGCTTCGCACCGAGGCCGCGGCCGGAGGCATCGATGATCACGATGTCGGTGGCGTTGCTGGTGCCGGTGTCGCGGCTCGCGAGCCAGATCGGCAGCACCGAGATGCCGAGGAAGAGGATCGGGCCGAAGATGGTCGCGATGGCGAACCACTTCGTGCGGACGCGCTCCATGAACTCGCGGCGGACGACCGCGCCGAGCTTACCCATGTCCGGTCATCCCCGCCTCGACGCCCGTAGCGCCGACGCGTTCGAGGAAGATGCGATGCAGCGACGGCTGCACGCGCGTGAACGACTCGATCCGCGCGTCGGCGCCCACCAGCGCCGCGAGCAGTGACGAGGCGTCGGTGCCGGTCGCCGTCTCCAGTTCGACGCGTCGCCCCTGCACGTCGGCGCGCGCCACGAGCGACGGATCGCGCAGCACCGCCGCCACCGCACCGTCGGGCGTCGCCTCGAAGGTCACCGTCACCGCGCGTGTCCCCGCCGCCGCCTTCACGTCGGCGACGCGGCCGTCGAGCACCTTCTCACCGCGCGCCACGATGCACACCGCATCGCAGAGCCGTTCGGCGTTGTCCATGATGTGCGTGCTGAAGATCACCGTGCGTCCCGCCTCGCGCAGCGCGACGACGGTGTCCTTCATCGCCTGCGCGTTGATCGGGTCGAGCCCCGAGAACGGCTCGTCGAGGATCACGAGCTCGGGATCGTGGATGAGCGTCGCCACGAACTGCACCTTCTGCTGCATGCCGCGGCTCAACTCGTCGACCTTGGCCGTGCTCCAGTCCTTGGCCTCGGACTTGAGCTGCAGCCGCTCGAGCCACGCGTCGATGCGCCGATCCGCATCGGCTTCGGCGAGTCCCTTGAGCGCGCCGAGGAAGCGGAGCACGTCACGCACCTTCATCTTCTTGTAGAGACCGCGCTCCTCGGGGAGGTAACCCACGCGATCGAGCACGCCGGGCTCACGGTGCGAGCGGCCGAGGAGCGTGATCGTCCCCGTGTCCGGGGCGATGATGTCGAGGAGCATGCGGATGGTCGTCGTCTTGCCGGCGCCGTTCGGGCCGAGCAGACCGTAGACCATGCCGCGCGGGACCTGGAGCGAGAGCTCCCGGACGCCGACGTGGGCGTCGTAGCGCTTGGAGACGCCTCGGACGTCGATGGCGAGATCGGACATGCGCGAAGGATAGCGGGCTCGGGGGATGGGGAGGCGGCGTCGGGTCGATCATCTTTCGCCGGTCATGCAGAGCCGCCGCCTCCGTACGTCACGCTTCGTCCGCGGTGTCGCCGCCGCCGGCACCGCACTCGGCCTCGTCACCGGCTGCGGCTGGATCGATGGCGGTCCGCCCGCCGTCACCGTCTTCGCCGCCGGCTCGCTCGCACGGCCGCTGCGCGCCGTCGTCGGCGACATCGAGCAGCGCACGGGAACGCGCATCCGGCTCGAGCTCATGGGCTCCCTCGACGCGATCCGTGCCGTGACGGAGCTCGGACGCACGCCCGACCTGCTGATCCTCGCCGATGCCGAAGCGCTCGAGCAGGGGCTCATCCCGACGCACACCGCGTGGAGTGCGACCTTCGCGCGCAACCGCGTGGTGCTCGCACTGTCGCCGTCGCTGCAGAAGGAGCGGCGCCCCACCTCGAGCACGTGGGCACGCATGCTCGCGGAGAGCAGCTATCGCATCGCGCGCGCCGATCCCGCGCGCGCGCCGCTCGGCTACCGCACGGAGCTCGTCTGGCAGTTGGCGGAACGCAGCACCGGCATCCGCGGGCTCGCGGCGACGCTGGCCGAGCATTCACCGCCCGCGTACATGCGCGGCAGCGAGGCCGATCTCGCCGCACTGCTCGAGAGCGGGCAGGCCGATGCGGCGTGGTGCTACGAATCGCTCGCGCGTGCGATGCAGCTCGACTACGTCGTCCTCGGCGATGCGATCGATCTCGGATCGGTGCGCGACTCCGCGCGTTATGCCGAGGTGTCGGTGCGCATTCCCGGCGCGACACCGGCCGAGTCGGTGACCGTGCGCGGCGCGCCGATCCGCTACGGGCTCACGATTCCGCGCGCGGCGGCGCACCCGCGTGAGGCGCGCGCGATCGTCGCCGCGCTGCACGATCCTGCCGTCGTCCGCGCGATGCGCGAGCAGGGGCTCGACATGCTCCCGGCCTGGCCGTTCACCGGAACGCCGCCCGATTCGGTGGACATGGCGCCCGCGCGCGACGCGCCGGCGTCGCCGCGCACGCCGTGATCGCGCGCCCGCTCCTCGCCGCGGCGGCGATCCTCGCGGCCTCGCTGCTCGTCGTGCTGCTCGTGCTCCCGGTCGGGACGCTGCTCGTCGCGAGCGGTGGCGCGGGGCTCGTGGCGGCGCTCGGCGATGGCGCGGTGCTCGGCGCGCTCGCACTCACCGCGGCGTGTGCGACGGCCGCGACGGCGTTCGCGATCGCGGGCGGTACCCCGCTCGCGTGGCTGCTCGCACGGCGACGCTTTCGCGGTCGTGCCGTGCTCGAAGCGGCGCTCGAACTCCCGCTCGTCGTGCCGCATCCGGTGATCGGGCTCGCGCTGCTGGTGGCGCTCTCGCCGACCAACGCGATCGGTGCGACGCTGGCGAGGGCGGGGCTCGCGATCGTCGGCACGCCCCTCGGCATCGTGCTGGCGATGTTCGCGGTCAGCGCGCCGCTCTACGTGATGGGGGCACGCGAGGCGATCGCGCGCGTGGACGTGCGGCTCGAGGGCGTCGCGCGCACGCTCGGCGACGACGCATGGCGCGCGGTGCGCCGCGTGACGCTGCCGACGGCGCGGCGCGGCCTCGTGGCGAGTGCCGTCGCGATGTGGGCCCGTGCCACGAGCGAGTTCGGCGCGATCGTGCTCGTCGCCTACCATCCCAAGGTGTCGAGCGTGCTCGCCTACGACCGCTACACCACCTACGGCCTGCGCGAGGCGCTGCCGGTGGCGGGCGTGGTGGTGCTGGCGGCGTTCGGTGTCCTGCTGCTCGTGCGGGGGACGCGCGCGTGACGGTGCACTCGTCGCACGGGTTCACCGCGCTGCGCCCGTGCGCACGTCGTCGTCACGCCGCCCCGTCCGGATGATCCCGTGATCCAGCTCGACCATGTCGCACTCGACGCCGGCCCGGTGGCGCTGCGCGCGCTCTCGCTCGTGGTGCCGGCGGGTGGGCTCGGTGCGATCACCGGGCCGGCGGGCGCGGGCAAGTCGTCGCTGCTCGAGACGATCGCGGGGCTGCGCCCGCTGCGCGCGGGCCGGATCGTGCTCGCCGGCACCGACGTGACGCGGCTGCCCCCCGAACGCCGCGGCTGCGGCGTCGTCTTCCAGCAGGGGTGGCTCTTCGAGCAGCTCGATGTCGCCGCCAACGTCGCCTACGGCGTGCGCGATGCGCGCCTGCACGACGAGGCGGTGCACGTCACCGGCGTCGACGCACTCTATGCGCGCCCCGTCCGCACGTTGAGCGGCGGCGAACGCCAGCGCGTGGCCCTCGCGCGTGCGCTCGCCAGCGGACCGCGCGTCCTCCTGCTCGACGAACCATGGTCGGCGATGGACGCCGCGCTCCACACGGCGATGCGCGCCGTGGTGCACGCCTGGCGCGTCGCGCACGGCACGACGACGCTCCTCGTGACGCACGATCCGGCCGACCTGGCGGCAGGTGTGGACGCGGCGCTCGCGCTGCCGGCGGCCGGCCTTGCCGGGCACTCGTCGTGACGGCGAGCTTGCGGCATGCGGGGACAGGCGAGCGACGGACGGGGCGCAGGGTGAGACGACCGGTGCGGTGGCGTCTCGCCATGGCGGCGGGCATGGCGAGTGTCGTGGCCGCGTGTGCCGGCACGAACGACCTGGATCCGGCCGCGGCGGCGGTCTACATCGATCGCATCGATCCGCCCGCGACGACCGACACCGCCTTGCTGCGTCGCCTCTCGTTCGCGCTGCCACGATGCCCGGTCCCGCTGGCGGCGCTGGATTCGTCGGCCACCATCACGCTCGACGGCACGCCGCGACTCGCGATGCGGCTGCCTGCGGGATTCCGTCGCGTCACATCGGCCCGGTTGCCCACGCCGACGATGCAGCGCCTCGACGGACCGGACGGCGCCCGCATCCTCGTCGAGCGCGACGCGAATCGGTACGTCGCATTCGGACCGGCGTACTCGCAGGTCACCGAGGCCGTCCGCTTCGGGTGCTGGCAGGCGGCGCAGGGAAGCCGGGTGCCCGCTCAGCTGCAGAGCTTCGTGCGACGTGATCCCGTGATCGCGTCGCCTCGGGAGATCGTCGCCGCGATCGCGAACGTACCGACGGTGGTGGTGGCGGGTGAAGCCGTGAGCATCGCCGTGTATGCGCGCACGCCGGAGCAGCGGGCGGCACTCGTCACGCTCGCGGTGCGAGTCCGCGCGGTGCCATGAGCGCTCGCGCCGTCCGGTCGTGCGTCGGCGCGATGTCCGCGCTCGGCGTCGCCGTACTCGCCGTCGCCGTAGCCGGCGTCACGTCGCTCGCCGCACAGGTCGACGATGTGCGCCCGTTGCCGACGCGCGCGGTCGCGGAGCCGCGCGTCGCGTCGCGTGTCGCCGTGTATGGGGCGGGATCGGTCGGGCGACTGCCCGCGCGCGCGTTCGGCAGCATCGTGGACCGCTCGCTGTCGTCGCTCGTGGTCGAGTGGCAGCAGCCGTTCCTCGGCGGAGAGCGCCGCGGGGTCGCGTGGGCACCGGCGCTCCATCCCGCGCTCTCGATGTCACGCGTGCCGACGACCGACGCGCTCATCTACTACGACTGCGCGAGCGCGCTCGCGCCGCAGCCGGACCGCGAGGTCGGGTGCACCGCCAAGTGGAGCGACGCCGCGCAGGCCCGCGCGCTCGCGCTCGAACCGCTCGCATTCCGACTCTGGCAGCGCGTCGGTCCGGTCGAACTCTCGCTGCGGCCGGGCATCGGCGTGACGCACTTCGCGCGCGCGGTGCCCATCCCCGAAGGGCGACGCGTCAACGCCTTGTTGCGCCTCGACGGCGGCGCCGCTGTACCAATCTCCACACGCGACCGGCTGCATCTGCAGTTCGGCTGGTGGCACGTCTCGAACGCCGGACGTGGCGCACTCAATCCGGGGGTCGATGCGCTCCAGCTGCAGCTCGGTCTGTCGCACGCGTGGGGTCGCTGAGCGCCTCGACCTTCGCGCGATCGATGCCGAGCTGGCGGAGCAACTCGTCGCCATAGCCGCGCCGGATGAGCGGCACCAGCACCGCGTAGCGCAGCAGCCGACCGAGCGTGAGCGGGAGCATGAACGACGCCCACGACATCCCGACCGCTCCCGCGCCGTACGCCATCAGCTTGGTCGAGATCGGCGTGAGTGGGCTGAGCGCGACGAAGACCCACCCCTTGTTCGCCATCGTCTCGCGCGCCGACGCGACGAGCCGCTCGTCGAGCCCCGGGATCGCGCCGCCCGTCACCGCGATGCCGAGTGCACCGGCACCGAGCGCCCACGCGACGCTGCTGCCGATCGTCGCGCCGACGAGCACCGTCGCCGCGAGCCGCAGCGCACGCCGCGGCTCGGCGATCGCGAGCGGCAGGAAGAGCGTGTCCGAGGGCCCCGGGAGCACGGTCGCCTGCGCGAGGTTGTAGAGGAACGTCGCCGGCACCGCACCGCGCGACTGCGCGAGGCGCATCAGCCACGCCACCGCCCGCTCCGCGCGCGTCGGACCGCGAACGTCGTCCGTGGCCGTCGGTGCAGTCACGTGCGGCTCGCGTGACGCGTGCGACTCATGCGATCCGTGCGGCTCGTACGACGGGTGCGCCACGCGCGACCCGTCACGCCGCCCCGATCGCGTCGAGCGTCTCGCGCCCGATCGTCGGCGCCCACTGCAGCAGCTCGTAGTTGGCGAGCCCGCGCTGCCAGAACGGATCGCCGTCGCGCACCCGATCCAGCGCCGCCGCCGCCCCCTCGCCGTCCGCCACCCGCAGCACCAGCACCCCACCCGTCCGCGGCACCATCGGCCCGCTGACGAGCAGCGTCCCCGCCGCCGCGAGCGTGCGCAGATAGGCGCGATGGTCCTCCGTGTTCGCCTCGATCACCTCGATCGGGACGCGATACCGGATCACGACGATGGCGTACATGCCGCGAATGTAGCGACCTGGGAGCCCGAACAGCCGTGGTGCACGGGCTGCGCCCACGGCAGACGAGCCCACGGTGGAACGGCCCACGGTCGACAGCCACGACGGACCGGTCGTCCCGATCTCGGTTCCATCTTTCCGATCGGTTCCTACGTGTTCCTGCATGTCCTACGTGCTTCCGGATGTTCCGCACGCTCTTGGACTGATCGAGGCACGTAGGACACGTGGAAACACGTAGGCACCGACCGGCAATGATGAAGGCCTGCGACGAGCCCCTGCCGTGGGCGGTTTCACCGTGGGCCGTTCCACCGTGGGCGCAGCCCGTGCTCCACGGCTGTGTGCTGGCTCGAGGCGATCCGGCCGGGTCGGAGCGATCGCTAGATTGCATCGCATGGACCGGATTGCATGGGTGAACGGCGCGTTCGTCGCGGAGCGGGACGCGGTGGTGTCGATCTTCGACCGCGGCTTCCTCTTCGCGGACGGCGTGTACGAAGTCGTGACGCTGGTCGGCGGGCACTTCGTCGATCTGGCGCCGCATCTCGACCGGCTCTGGCGATCGGCGGGGGAGATCGCGCTCGACGTGCCCCTGTCGCGCGCGGCGCTCGAGGCGATGCTCGACGAGCTAGCGACGCGCAACGCCGTGACCGAGGGGCTCGTCTACCTGCAGGTGACGCGTGGCGCGGCCGAGCGCGACTTCGCCTTCCCGATGGAGCCCGTGCCCACGCTCGTCGCCTACGCGCGGCCGATGCGCATCGTCGAGCATCCGCTCGCCGCGACCGGTGCGCGTGCGGTGCTCGTTCCGGATCAGCGCTGGGCGCGGCGTGACATCAAGAGCATCGCGCTCCTCCCGCAGGTGCTCGCCAAGCAGGCGGCACGTGCGGCGGGAGCGTTCGAGGGAATCATGGTGCAGGACGGCCACATCACCGAAGGCGGCAGCGCGAACACGTATCTCGTGCGTGACGGCACGATCGTCACCTACCCGCTCGGCCACGACATCCTTCCGGGCATCACCCGCGCGCGGGTGCTCGATCTCGCGCGCGAGGCGGCGATCCCCGTGCGCGAACACGCCTTCACCACCGACGAACTCCGCGCCGCCGACGAGTGCTTCGTCACCAGCGCGACCACCTTCGTGATGCCGATCGTGCAGGTGGACGACGCGACGATCGGCGACGGAATGCCCGGGCCGGTGTCGCGCACGCTGCGCGACCGCTACGTGCGCTGGGCGCAGGAGCATGGCCGATGATCCCCGACGATCCGTTCGCGAGCGAGTACGCGACCACCGCACCGGTCGAGGAGCTCTGGTACGGCATGGATCCGCTGTGCGGCTGGTGCTTCGCCTTCCGTCCGGTGATGGCCGCGCTGCTCGCCGAGGAGCCGCTGCCGGTGAAGGTGCTCACCGGCGGTCTCGTGCTCGGTGAGCGCGTGCAGCCGATCGCGGTGATGCGCGACTACATCCGCGCCGGCTTCGGTCGCATCCGCGAGCTCGCCGGCGTCGACATGGGCCCCGGCTTCGCCGCACTGCTCGACGACGGCACCTGGACCAGCGACAGCGAGCCGCCGTGTCGTGCGATCGCGATCGCCGAGTCGCTCGACGAGTCGCGCACCTACGCGATGGCCGATGCCCTCTGCGGCGCGTTCTACGAGCGGGGCACGAGGCTCGACGACGTCTCCGCACTGCGCGACGTCGCCGAGTCCGTCGGGCTCGACGGCGAGGCGTTCGTGCTCCGCTGGGACACCGACGAAGCCCGCGCGCTCGTGCAGGTGCGCTTCGACGAGGCCACCGCGATGGGCGTGACGAGCTATCCGCTCCTCGCCTATCGCCGCGGCGACACCGTCACCGCGCTCGCGCAGGGGTGGACGCCGCTCGAGACGGTGCGCGCGCGGCTCGCGGCGGTGCGGCAGCGGGCGTCTGGCGACGAGAGCAAGTAGCGATCGTCTTCGGTACTTCACCCCGCCCACCCGCACCACGACGCACGACACCGCGGTGGGGGATTCCTCTGTCGGCGTTTCCCGCCGGCGTGCATGCCGTTGCACGACATCGCCGTGAGGGATCGCTCCGTCGGTAGATCCCCGGCTTTCGCCGCCCTCGCGGTCGGCACATCGTCGTGCCATGCACCTGCACAGCATGACGCTCGTCCGGATCGTCGCCGCGCGTCCCGCGTTGCCGGCGATCGTCGCGCTCCTCGAGGGCGCCGGCGCATCGGGCTTCACCGTGCTCCCCGCCACCGGCGCCGGTGCGCACGGGGCGCGGCGCGGTGAGACCGACGACACCGCCAACGTCTGCATCGACTGCGTGACGAGCGAGGGACGCGCGACGGAGATCCTGCGCCGCGTCCACGCCGAGCTCTTCGCGCAGCATCCGGTGATCGCGTATCTGCAGGAGGCGCGCGTGATCCGGCGCGACAAGTTCCTGTGACGCCACGGGACTCGCACACGCGGGTCGTGCGACGCGTCGTGCACGTCGGTGCGACGGCACTCTGCCTCGCGCTCGGCGCGCGTCGGAGCGGCGCGCAGATCGTGCGCCCCGCGCCACCGCCACGTCGGCCGCGGCCGTCCGGCACCGATGTCGTCATCCCGCGACGCGACCCGGCACGACGCGAGGCCCCACGTCGCGATCTCGCACGGCTCGATCGCGTCGACTCGCTCCCGCCACGCAGCGCCGCGACGCTGCGCGACTCGGTCGGCGGCCTCGCGCTCCCCGATCTCGAACGCCTCGCCACCGACAGCAACCCCGGCCTCCGCGCGGCGCGACTCGACATCGCGCGCGCCGCCGGTGACGTCACCACCGCGGGCATCCGCCCCAACCCGTTCGCCAGCGTCATCGGCGACGTCTTCTCGACCCGCTCGCCCAACTTCGGCACGACCAACGGCCAGGCGATGCTGAGCGTCTTCCAGCCGGTCGAGCTGGGCGGCAAGCGTGCGCGGCGTGTCGAGGTGGCGACGGCGGTGCAGGGCGTCGTCGTGCGCGAGGTCGCCGACAGCACACGGCGCGTCCTGCTCGCCGTCCGTCTCGCGTGGATCGACGTGCTCGCCGCGCGCGAGCAGCTCGCACTCGCCGAACGCGCCTTCGCGACGTGGGATCGCGTCGTGGTGCTCGACCGCGCGCGGCTCGAGGAACAGCAGATCGCCGGCGCCGAGCTCGCGCGCGTCGAGGTCGCACGCAGTCAGGCCGATCTCGCGCGCGAACAGGCGGTGCTCGACCTGCGCACCGCCGAGACGACGCTCGCCGCGCTCGTCGGTCGCACGCAGCGCGTGCCGCTCGCCGATTCGCTCGCCGTGCCGACGCCGCTCCGCGATTCGCTCCCCTCGCTCGAAGCGACCGCACTCGCGCTCCGCACCGACCTGCGCGCCGCACGCCAGGCGCGCGTCGCCGCCGAAGCGAACGTGCGGCTGCAGGATGCCAATGCGCGCATCACGCCCGCGATCGCTGGCGACGTCGGCGTGCAGCCGGGCAACATCCCGCTGTTCGGCATGTCGGCCAGCATCCCGCTCGCGATCTTCGACCGCAACCAGGGCGAGCGCGAGAAGGCGCGCGCCACGGTCGAGCAGGTCGATCGCGTGATCGACGGCGCCGCGCTGCAGGTGCGCGCCGACGTGCGCGCCGCGTGGACCGCCTATCAGGTGAGACTCCTCAACCTCCGCCGCTTCGGCGCCGACAGCGCCGGTGGCATCCTCGGTCGTGCGCGCGCCGTGCAGCAATCGGCCGAATACGCGTACCGCGCCGGTGGCAGCTCGCTGCTCGAGTACCTCGACGCGCAGCGCACCTACACCGACATCCAGCGCGCCTTCGTCGATGCGGTCGCGCAGTACGACCGCGCCGTCGTGCAGGTCGTGGGCGCCGTCGGCGCGCTCGGCCTGCCGCGCGACGGGCTCCTTCCGCTCCCCCCGCCGTGACCGCTCCCGTCACTCCGATGCGTCGCATCCACTCGTACCACCGCACCACGCGCGTCACCATCGCGCGTCTCGCCGTCGTCACCGCGCTCGTGCTCGTCGCCGGCTGCGAGAGCGGCGATCGCCCCGCCACCACGACGCGCGCCGCACCACTTCCGGTCGAGCGGCAGGTCGATACCGCCGGTGCCGTGACGCTCGACACGAGCGAGGCGAACCGCTTCGCCGTCGCACCGGCCACCATGCGCGACTTCGCGCTCGAACTGAGCGCACCGGCTCGCACCGTCGCGGGGCTCGTCGCGTCACCGGGCTCGCGTGAGCCGCTGCTCCTCTTCGAGACGCCCGAACTCTCGGCGCTCTATTCCGAATACATCCGCGCCCGCGCCGAGCAGTCGCGCGCGGCGACGCAACGCGGTCGCGAGCGTGCGCTCTACGACAAGCAGGCCGCCGCCGGCAAGGACGTGCTCGACGCCGAGACCGACTTCCGCTCGGCCGACGCGACGCTGCAGGAATCGCAGGGCAAGCTGCGGCAGGCCGGCTTCGATCTCGCGCAGCTCGCAGGGCTCAGGCCCGGCGCGGTGCTCGTCACCGCCGACGTCACCGAGGCGCGCATCGAGTCGGTGACCGTCGGTGAACCGGTGACGCTCGAGTTCAACTCGCTCCCGGGCGAGCGCTTCAAGGGGACGGTGCAGGCCATCGGCGACGCCGTCGATCCGCGCACGCGCACGGTGCGCGTCTCGGTGGTACTCGGCGGTGAAGGAGGGCGCATCAAGCCGGGCATGTTCGCGCGCGTGCGCATCGAGGAGCGGCGGCAGTCGTCGCTCGTCATCCCGCTGTCGGCCGTGGTGAGCGCCGATGCGCGCACCTTCGTCTTCGTGCGCACCTCACCGACGCGCTTCGAGCGGCGCGCCGTGGTGCTCGGCGGCGACGATGGACGCGACGTGCAGGTCGAACGCGGGCTCGCGGCGGGGGACGTCGTCGTCACCGGCAACGCGATCCTGCTCAAGGGCCTGAGCTTCGGCTACTGAGATGCTCGATCGCCTGATCCGGTTCGCCCTCCAGCGCCGCGCCTTCGTCCTCGTCGGCGCCATCGTCCTCGTCGTCGCCGGCGTCGCGGCGTGGAGCACGCTCAAGCTCGAGGCCTACCCCGACGTCGCCGACACCGAGGTGGTGATCATCACCGCCTATCCCGGACGCGCGGCCGAGGAAGTGGCGCAGCAGGTCACCATCCCCATCGAGCGCGCGGTCAACGCCGTGCCGCGCGTGCTGAGCCGCCGTTCACGCACGATCTTCGGCCTCTCGATCGTCAAGCTCGGCTTCGAGGAGGGCACCGACGACTACTTCGCGCGCCAGCAGGTGCTCGAGAAGATCGCCGACGCCGAGCTGCCGGCTGGTGTCTCGCCGACGCTCGGGCCGTTGTCGACGCCCGTCGGCGAGATCCTGCGCTACATCGTCGAAGGCGACGGGACGCAGTCGGTGATGGAGCTGCGCGAGCTGCAGGACTGGGTCGTCGTGCCCAAGCTGCTCACCGCGCCGGGCGTCGCCGACGTGACCAACTTCGGCGGGCTGGTGCGACAGTACAACGTCGTCGTCGATCCGGCGCTGCTCGAGAAGTACGGGCTCTCGATCCAGCAGCTCGCCGACGCGATCGCCGCCAACAACGCGAGCACCGGCGGCAACGTGCTGCGCGTCGGCGCCTCGCAGCTCGCGGTGCGGAGCGTCGGGCGGATCGCGCGACGCGAGGACATCGAGCGCATCGTGCTCCCGGTCGCCGATGCGGGCTCGCCCGTCTACGTGCGTGACGTCGCGAGCGTCGAAGTGGGTGCACTGCCGCCGTCCGGCGTGCTCGGCTTCACCGACAAGTCGGGCGATGCCGACGACAAGAGCTCGGACGACGCCGTCGAAGGCATCATCCTCATGCGGCGCGGCGAGAACCCGTCCGACGTGCTCACGGGCGTCAAGGAGCGCATCGCCGAGCTGAACGCGCGCGGCCTGCCCAAGGGCGTCTCGCTCCGCATCGCGTACGACCGCACCGATCTCGTGAACGCGACGCTGTCCACGGTCGGGCGCACGCTCGTCGAGGGCGTGACCATCGTCGTCGTCGTGCTCCTCGTCTTCCTCGGCAGCCTGCGCTCGGCGATCGCGGTCGCGGTCACGATCCCGCTCGCGCTGGCGTTCGCCTTCGTGGCGATGAAGGCGACCGGGATCCCCGCCAACCTGCTCTCGCTCGGCGCGATCGACTTCGGGATCATCGTCGATGGTGCGGTGGTGATGGTCGAGGCGATCGCGCGCGCCGTCGGTAACGCGACGCCCGAGCAACGCGCGCGCGGCACGCGGCGCATCATCTACCGCGCCGCGACGCAGGTGCAGCGGCAGATCGTCTTCGCCGTGCTGATCATCATCCTCGCCTACCTGCCGCTCTTCACGCTGCAGCGCGTCGAGGGGAAGCTCTTCCGGCCGATGGCGTTCACGCTCGCCTACGCGATCGCGGGGTCGCTGCTGCTCGCGATCACGCTCGTGCCGGTGCTCTGCTCGTACCTGCTCGGCCCGAAGTACGTCGAGTGGCACAACCCGGTGCTGGCCTGGCTCGAGCGCAAGTACCACGGCGTGCTGCGCACGCTGCTGCGTCGGCCGATGCCGGTGCTCGCCGTCGCCGGCACGCTCGTGATCCTCGCGCTCGGCGTGGCGAGCACGCTCGGCACCGAGTTCCTGCCGGAGCTCGACGAGGGGGGCTTCAACATCCGCACCATCCTGCCGGCCGGCGTGTCGCTCGCCGAAGCGCGGCGCTTCCCGCCGATCATCCGGCGCGAGATCGGGCAGTTCTCCGAGGTGAAGTTCGAGATCTCGCAGCTCGGCCGCAACGACGACGGCACCGACCCGTTCGGGCCGAGCCGCATCGAGACGCTCGTGCAGCTGCAGCCGTACGAGAGCTGGACGACGGGGCGCGACAAGAAGCAGCTCCTCGCCGCGCTCAAGGCACGGCTCGAGCACGCGTTGCCCGGTGCGAGCTTCAGCTTCTCGCAGCCGATCCTCGACAACGTCGCCGAAGCGGTCACCGGCTCGGCGGCCGATCTCGCGGTGCTCGTCGACGGCGAGGATCCGCTCGTGCTGCGCCGGCTCGCGAACGAGATCCTGGCGGTGATCCGCACGATTCCCGGCGCGTCCGAATCCGGGATCGAGCAGGAGGGGCCGCAGTCGCAGCTCGTCATCGACCTCGATCGCGAGGCGCTCGCGCGCTACGGCATCAACGTCACCGACGTCGACGACATCATCGAGCTCGCCGTCGGCGGGCGGCCGGTGAGCCAGGTGTACGAAGGCGCACGCCGCTTCGACATCGCGCTCCGCTACACGTCGGGCGACCGCTCGAACGTGGCGGCGATCGGCAACCTGCTCATCCGCGCGCCGGACGGCGCCAAGGTGCCGCTCGACCAGGTGGCGCGGATCCGCACCGTGTCGGGGCAGACGATCGTCGCGCGCGAGGACGGCCGCCAGCAGGTCGGCGTGCGCACCAACGTGCGCGGTCGCGACCAGGGGAGCTTCGTGGCCGAGGCGCAGGCGGCGGTGCTGGCGAAGGTCAAGTTCCCCCCGGGCTACTCGCTCGACTGGGGCGGACAGTTCCAGAACCTCACGCGCGCCAAGAAGCGGCTGACGATGGTCATCCCGCTGACGGTAGTGCTGATCTTCGGCGTGCTCTTCGTGCTCTTCGATTCGAGCGCCAAGGACGCGGCGATCGTGATCACGAACGTGCCCTTCGCGCTCGTCGGCGGCATCGCGGCGCTCTGGCTGCGGCACATCAACTTCAGCGTCTCGGCCGGTGTGGGCTTCGTGTCGCTGTTCGGTGTGGCGGTGATGAGCGGCGTGCTGCTCGTGAGCCACGTCAACCTGCTGCGACAGGAGAAGCTCTATCGCCTGCGCCGCGCGGTGGTGGAGGGCGCGGTGACGCAGCTGCGCCCGATCCTGATGATGATGACCGTGGCGCTGATCGGCCTCATTCCCGCGGCGCGCGCGAGCGGCATCGGCTCCGACGTGCAGCGTCCGCTGGCGACGGTGATCATCGGCGGCCTGGCGAGCGCGCTGGTGCTGACGTTGCTGGTGATGCCGGTGCTGTACTACGTGGTGGAGCGTCGCGTGCGGTGGCGCGTGTACACCGGGCGGCGCGCGGCGCGGGCGCGGGCGGCGTTGGCGGAGGGGGAGGTGTTCTGAGCGGCGAGTGGCACGCGTGTGTCGACGGTGCGCGGTTGTCACTTCTCTGGACCACCACCTTTCGCCTCGCCGCTTGGTCGGGCTAGACTTAGTCCGAACCCCCCACGGCAGGCGGCCATGACCGATTCGAAGACTGTCGTCTCGATGCACGAAGCCAAATCCTCGCTCTCGCAGCTCGTGAAGCGTGCGGCGGCCGGGGAGACGATCTACATCGGCGCCTATGGCAAGCCGGAGGCGAAGCTGGTCGCCGCCGACGACATGGAAGACCTCGCTGCGATCCGAGCACGTCGCGAGCGCTTGTTCGGCGCGCTCGAAGGGAAGATCTGGTACGCTCCTGACTGGGACGCCCCCATGAACGAGCGCGAGCTGAAGGAGTTTCTCGACGCACCGATCTACCCGAACGAACCTTCTCGCCCGTGAAGCTGCTGCTCGATACGCACATCCTGCTGTGGTTGATCTATGAGCCGCGACGCATCGCTCCCGTGCGTGACCTCATCGGCGACGCGGCGAATCGAGTGCATGTAAGCCTCGCGACGTGGTGGGAAATCGCGATCAGGACCAGTCTGGGAAAGCTGGCTGCCGACATCGACATTCTTCGCAGTACCGCGAGCGATGGTGGAATCATCGATGTGCCCATCGAGTGGACTCATGTACGCAAGGCCGCGTCGCTCCCGCGCCACCACGGCGATCCCTTCGACCACTTGCTCGTCGCGCAGGCGATCACCGAAGGGATGCGCCTCCTGACCGCCGATCGCGCGCTCGTGCCGTACTCGGAGTTGGTCTGGTGCATCCACTGAGCTGACGCGCACGATGGCGCGTCTGCTCCGGGCGAGATCCGATCAGTCGCGAAATGTGCCCGGCGCCTCCCCGTCCTCGAGCTGCGCGATCAGATCGAGCAGTCCCTCGGCTTCCCACCAGCGGTTGCGCTTCCCGTGTGACGCCGGCACCAGTACGCCCGCGGCGACGAGATGGTCGATGCCTTCGAAGACGCGACTCCTGGCGCGTCCGGTCGAGGTGATGGCACCCTGCACCGAGATGAGCGGGTGCGCCGGCAGTGCGTCGATGATCGCCCACGCGGCCGCATCGGCGCGGGGAACGTGCGCCTGTGCACGCAGTCGGCTGCGCCAGCGTTCCTGCAGCGCGTGCACCGCCGCGACGTATGCCTGCGCGAGGCGGGCCGCACGCAGTGTCGCACCGGCGAAATGCTCCAACCAGGCGCGGACGCCGTCGGGCCCAGGCTCCCGGTAGCGCATGAGTGCGGCGATGTAGCGCTCGCGGGCGCCCGCGAACACGACGCTGATCGGCGGCACGAATCGCGGCGTGAGCCCGCGCCGACGGAACACGACGTGCACGAGCGCGCGTCCCGTGCGGCCGTTGCCATCGTTGAACGGGTGGATCGTCTCGAACTGCGCGTGCACGAGCGCCGCCTGCACGAGCGGTGCGTGCGCGTCGTCGTCGATCGCGTCCAGGAGATCGGTATCGTGGTCCTGTTCAAGTGATAAGCGGGATCATGCGCGCTCTCGAGTCCCGGATCGACGCGTCGGCGGGCGGGGGGATGCCTCGCATGTGACACTCGTCCAGTCCTGTTCGCCGCCCCGCACGACCGCACTCCCGATCGAGCGACGGCCGGTCGACGGACGCCACCATCTGGCGCCCCGCACGGACCGGCGACCGATCCTTCAACCGTTTGCGCTGCTCCCGCCCCGTCATCGCCACCCCTCCGCGCATCCGCCGCATCACGGCTCCCGTTGCCGCTGCACGCGCAGCACCAGCGCCGTGTCGCGTCGCCCGCCACGCAACACGGTGTCGAGCGGGGCGTACATCGCGCGACGCACGCGCAACGTGACCGCACGATCGGGCGGCACGTCGAAGCGCGCGATCCCGTCGGCATCGCTCGTCGCCTCGTCGCTCTCCCCGATGCCGACGCGGACACCACGGACGCCGTCGCCCGATTCGGCATCGACGATCGCGATCGCCACCCGCACCACGCTCGATGCGTCGGCCGGTGCGGGCGAGACGGGTGTGGACGCGTGCGTCGCGTCAGGCACGGGCGACGCGGCGATGGGTGACGCTGCCGCGACCGGCGCCGATTCGCCGGCGTACTCGCGATATCCGCGCAGCGTCCACTGGAGCGTGCGCACGTCCTGCACCGGCAGCGGGACGCGGATCGTCCACCGGCTCACGATCCACGTGCCGTCGTCGACGCGCTGCACCTCGAGTGCGCCGCCGGCATCGGGCGCCGGGACGGGGAGCATCTGCCGGCGCATGACGTAGCGGAACTGCACACGCCGCGGCTCACCGGACGCCGTGTCGATCCACGCCGATCCCGCGATGTCCGGCATCGTGCGCCACGGCGCGGGCACGAACGTCACTTCGGCCAGCCCGGCGGCGGTGTCGCGCGCCGGCACCGAGAAGCAGTGCGTGCTGCGGAAGCCGTCGCTCGCGAGCACCGCGTCGTCCGGCGCGTAGAAGGCGACCGTGCCCGCGTTCTCGAGTCGCACGTAGCCGCGACGCTGCAGCGAGTCGGGATCGTCGGCGACGAAGGGCGCGCCGATCCCCACGACGGTCGGCGTGATCGCCTCCTGCACGAGCCGCAGCCGGCGATCGAGCGTGCGCGTGCGGGTCCGGCTCTCGATCAAGGTGCGCGTCGCGCCGCTGTCGGCGCGCCGCAGCTCCGACGAGCGGAGCGCGATCGCGAGCTGCTCCCACAACACGCCCGCGCGCGACCGGCGCGCATCGTCACCGCACCGGTCGACGACGCGCACCTCGGGAAGCGGCTGCCGCGTCCGCGGTACACGCAACGCGACCGGAACCGTTTCGCCCGCGCCGACGACCACCGCCGGCGACACCGTCGGCACGATGCCGATGCGACGCACGCGCAGCTGCACCGTCGCGGCCCCCGGCAACGGCAGCACCGCACGCCCGTCGGCATCCGACAGCCGTTCGGCGATCACGCGCCCCGTGCTGTCCGTCGCGGCCACCAGCGCGGCGGCGACCGGTGCCGCGGAGAGCGAGTCGCGCAGCGTGACGCGGAGCACCTGCGCGTGCAGCGGCGACGACATCCCGCAGACGAGGGCGGAAGCGATCGCGACGCGTCGACCGATTCGCACGGCTGCCACCTCGCGTTGATGGTCGTTCACACAGGGCGTACTCGAGCATCACGGCGCTGGCGCCGACGAACGACGTCACACCGGACGCTTGGCCCTGAACTCCACGTCCGCAAGTCCTTCGAAATCCGCGTCCTGCGTCCAGACGGTCGCGTGCATCAGGCATGCGGTCGCGTACACGACGCTGTCGGCGAGCGGCAGCGCATGCACTGCACCAAGCCCCGCTGCCGAAAGGGCGAGGTCCGCATCCAACGGCACCACCTGCCCCTGACGCATCACGGCGACAGCCTGCAGCGCCGCTGCCGGACCGCGTTGACGAGCGATCACCTTGAACACCTCGAGCAGGCAGACCGAGGGCACCACCAGTCGACTCGTGTCCTCGATCGCCACCGCGAAGTCACCGGCACTCGGCTCGTCAGCGAAATACGCGAGCCATGCCGACGAGTCGACGACATTGAAGCGAGCGCGGCGCACCATGCATTCGGCGGGTCGAAACCGACGGACGAAATCGAGACTCAGCCCCGATCGGTATCGCGGTCGACGTTCGTGTCGATCCCCTTCACGAAGCCACGCAGCGCCTTTGCGGGCCGCACTGGAATGAGCTCCACGCGATCGTCGTGCACGATCGCCTGGACCTGCTGCCCGGGGCGCAACTTCAACCGCTCGCGCACGTTGCGCGGAATGACGACCTGATACTTGGGCGAGATCGTGACGACATCCATCGCCGTACCTCCATCGATGCGGGTATCGTACAACGAATAATCGATCGATGCCGTCGAACTCGCAACCGGTCGGCCATCGTTTCCCCCCTCCTACGCCGCCAACGCCTCGCGGATCGTCGACAGCACCAGCCGCACGCACGCCCGGCGCGCCGGAAAGCGCGACACGCCGTGCAGCGCCCGCAGATCGCCGAGCCCCGCGTGCTCGGCGTCGTCGAGCGGGGCGGGCGACTCGACGAGGCGATCCACCGTGTCGACCAGGGCGCGCAGTTCGCCCACCGGGCGACCGACGGCGTGATCGAGGAGCATGCTCGCCGTCGCCTGGCTGATCGAGCAGCCGCGCGCGTCGAACGCACCGTCCGCGACGGTCTCGCCATCGACGCGGAGCTGCACCGTCAGCTCGTCGCCGCAGAGCGGGTTCTTCTGCGTCGCGGCATGCGTCGGCGCGTCGAGTGCACCCTTGCGGCGCGGCTTGCGGTAGTGGCCGAGGATGAGCTCCTGGTAGAGCCCCGCGAGCGAGGGATCGTCGCCGACGGTCGCGACCGGACCCGCACCACCGCGCAACGCGGCGACGGCAGCGGCGAGCGAGGGTTCCTCGGCACGCGGCATCGTCAGGCGACGTCGGCGAAGAGGCGCTTCGCGTGCACGAGGGCACCGGTGAGTGCGTCGATGTCCGCACCCTCGCTGTAGACCCAGACGCTCGCGCGCGCCGTCGCCGCGACGCCCAGACGACGCATCAGCGGCTGCGCGCAGTGGTGCCCCGCGCGGATGCAGACGCCGTGTTCGTCGAGGATCGTCGCGAGATCGTGCGCGTGCACGTCCTCCATGAGAAAGCTCACGGCGCCGCTCCGCGAGGCCGCGTCGGCGGGGCCCATCACGCGCAGCCCCTCGATCTCGCCGAGTCGCGCGAGCAGCTGCGTGGTGAGCGCGAGTTCGTGCGCGCGCACGGTCGTGAGGCCGAGCGCCGACACGTAGTCGCACGCGGCGGCGAGCCCCACCGCGTCGGCGGCGTTCGGCGTCCCGGCCTCGAAGCGATGCGGCAGCACGTTGAACGTCGTCGTCTCGTCGTGCACGAACTCGATCATGTCGCCGCCGTACTGCCACGGCGTCATGCGCTCGAGCAGCGCGCGACGCCCCCACAGCACGCCGATCCCCATCGGCCCGCCGAGCTTGTGGCCGCTGAACGCGTAGAAGTCGACACCGAGCGCCTCGACGTCCACCGGCAGATGCGGCACCGCCTGCGCGCCGTCGCAGACGACGACCGCACCCTGCGCCTTCGCCATCTCCGCGATCTCGGTCACCGGGTTGATTGTGCCGAGCGCGTTCGAGACGTGCGGGAACGACAGCAGCTTGACGCGGCCGTCGGCGAGGACGGCGCGCAGGGCGTCGAGGTCGATGTGCCCGTCCGGCGTCAGCTCGACGATCCGGAACTCGGCCCCGGTGCGTCGCGCCCACTGCTGCCAGGTGACGAAGCTCGCGTGGTGGTCCATCGCGGTGACGGCGATCGCGTCGCCCGCACCGACGTGCTGCGCGGCCCAGCCACCGGCGACGAGGTTCATCGCCTCGGTGGTGCCGCGCACGAAGAGGCAGCAGTCGGCATCGGTCGCGCCGATGAAGCGCGCGATCGTCTCGCGCGCGTCGTGGTAGCGCATCGTCGCGCGCGCCGAGAGCGCGTACGCGCCGCGGTGCGGATTGGCGTTGTCGTGTTCGTACCAGCCGCGCAGCGCATCGAGCACCGCAGCCGGCTTCTGTGCGGTGGCGGCCGAATCGAGGTAGCGGAGCGCGGGCGACTGCGCGAGCAGCGGGAAGTCCGCGCGCGGCGCGAGCGGGGCGGTCGTCATGACGCGGTGTCCTGCAGGGTGGTGGCGTCGGCCGGCGCGACGGCGATCGTGTCGCCGTGCACGCGCACGGCCCACGTGCGGACGTCGCCGCACCCCGGCCCCGTGATCTCGGCGCCGGTGCGGCAATCGAAGCGTGCGCCGTGCCAGGCGCACTCGAGCAGATCCTGATCGTCCAGTTCGCCCGCCGACAGCGGGAAATCGCGATGCGGGCAGCGATCCGTCACGGCGCGGATGCCGTGCGTGCGCGTGTGCGCGAGGCAGACCTTGTCACCCGTCGGCAGCACGACGCCGAGCACCGCACCGACCGGGAGATCGGCGGTGCGCGCGACAGGAACGAACGCGTCGCTCATGCCGTCGCTCACGCCGCGCCGGCCGGCCGTGCGGTGCCGGTGCCGTCGTTCTCGGTGGACGCGACGGCGCCATCACCCGCGAGCGCGTTGCGCAGCGCGTGCCAGCCGAGCGACGCGCACTTCACGCGCACCGGGAAGCGCGAGACGCCCCCGAGCGCGGCGATCGGGCCGAGCGCCTGCCGCTCGGCCATCGGGTCGGACTTGCCGGTGACGAGCGCGTGCACGCGATCGAACGTCGCCAGCGCCTGCGCGATCGTCTCTCCCTTCACCGCCTCGGTCATCAGCGACGCCGACGCCTTGCTGATCGCGCAGCCGGAGCCGACGAAGCGCACGTCGGCGATCGTGTCGCCGTCGAGCTTGAGCCAGACCGTCACCTCGTCGCCGCAGAGCGGGTTGCGCCCGTGGCTCACGCGGTCGTGCGCCTCGAGCGGCCCCGGGTTCCGCGGCCGCCGATTGTGATCGAGGATGATGGACTGATACAGCTCGTCGAGGTCGGCCATGGCGAGGCGGGTGACGGACGGGGCGACGCGTGCCCCGTCCGTCGAGTCATCAGCGCGTGAAGCGCTCGAGCGTCAGCTCCTCGAGCGCGGTGCGGATCGTCTCGTCCTCGATCGTCTCGAGGACATCGGCAGCGAAGGCGTACGTCATGAGCTTGCGCGCCTGCTCGACGCCGACACCGCGGCTCCGCATGTAGAACAGCCCCACTGGATCGAGGCGACCGACCGTGGCGCCGTGCGTGCACTTCACGTCGTCGGCGAAGATCTCGAGCTGCGGCTTGGTGTCGATGCGCGCCTCGGGCGAGAGCAGGAGCGTGTGGTTGCTCTGCTTGCCGTCGGTCTTCTGCGCGATCGGATGGACGTACACCTTGCCGTTGAAGACCGCGCGCGCCTCGCCGTCCAGCACACCCTTGTACAGCTCGCGACTGAAGCAGTGCGGCTGCGCGTGCTCGACACGCGTCTGGTGGTCGACGTGCTGCTGCCCGTCGGCCAGGTAGAGCCCGTTCAGCGTGACGCCGCAGTTCTCGCCGTCGAGGATCGTGTAGACGTTCGTGCGCGAGAGCTTGCCGCCCATCGCGAACGAGAAGTTGAGGTAGTGCGAGTCGCGCGCCTGCCGCACCTCGGTCGTGCCGACGTGCGTCGCCTTGCTCCCCTCACGCTGGATCTTCACGTGGTGCAGCGTCGCGCCCTCGTGCACGACCACTTCGGCCACCGCGTTCACGAGATACTCGGCGTCCGACAGCCCGACGAAGCTCTCGATCACCGTCGCCTTGCTGTGCCGCTCGGCGACGATCAGCACGCGGGGCAGCGCGGCCGAGAGCTCGGCGCCGGCGTCGGCGACGTGCATCACGTGGATCGGGCGGTCGGCGACGGCGTCCTTGCGGATCACGATCACCACGCCGTCACGCATGAGCCCCGTGTTGAGCGCCGTCATCGGGTGCGCCGGGTCGGCGACCTTGCCCAGCCACTGCTCGAGCAGCGCCGGCTCCGTCGTCCACGCGGTCGCGAGGTCGATCACCTGCACGCCCTCGGGGAGCGCATCGAGCGACGACAGCGCCGGCGAGAAGGCGCCGTTGTGGATCACGAACGCCGGCCACTCGGCGCGCAGCGTGTACGGCGCGATGTCGGCGACGTTCGTGCTCCCCGACTGCCCGCCGAGGCGGAACGGGACGCTCGCCACCGGCGCGAGCGACGTGTAGTGCCAGTCCTCGGAACGCGGCGTCGGGAAGCCGTTCGCCGCGAAGGTCGCCATCGCCTGCTCGCGCAGGGGCGCGAGCCACGCGGGCTCGTTCCCCGCTGACCGTGCGGCGAAGGCGTCGGTCCAGTGCGTTGTGACGCTCACGCGACCGCCTCCGTGAGCAGCCAGTCGTAGCCCTTCTCCTCGAGTTCGAGCGCGAGCTCCTTGCCGCCCGAGCGGATGATCCGCCCCTGCGCGAGCACGTGCACGTAGTCGGGGACGATGTGGTTGAGCAGCCGCTGGTAGTGCGTGACGACGATCGTCGCGGTGTCGGGGCGCTTGAGCTTGTTCACGCCCTCGGCCACGATGCGCAGCGCGTCGATGTCGAGCCCCGAGTCGGTCTCGTCGAGGATCGCGAGCCTGGGCGACAGCACCGCCATCTGCAGGATCTCGTTGCGCTTCTTCTCGCCGCCCGAGAAGCCCATGTTGACCGAGCGCTGGAGCATCGCCGGGTCCATCTCGACCAGCTTGAGCTTCTCCTCGACCAGGTCGAGGAACTCCATCGGATCGACTTCCGCCTCGCCACGCGACTTGCGGATCTCGTTGTAGGCGCTGCGCAGGAAGTAGGCGTTGCTCACGCCGGGGATCTCGATCGGATACTGGAACGCGAGGAAGACGCCGGCCTGCGCGCGCTCCTCGGCCTCGAGCTCGAGCAGGTCGCGGCCGTCGAAGGTCACCTCGCCCCCGGTGACCTCGTACGCCGGATGCCCCGCGAGCACCGCGGCGAGCGTGCTCTTGCCGCTGCCGTTCGGGCCCATGATGGCGTGCACTTCGCCGGCGTTCACGGTGAGGTCGATGCCCTTGAGGATCTCCTTGCCGTCCACCGTGGCCGTGAGGCCCTTGATCTCGATGATGGGAGTCATGTTGCGGTCCTGGTGCGCTGGGTACGTGGAAGTCGTGTGGACGGAGCGGTCAGCCGACGGAGCCTTCGAGCGAGATGCCGAGGAGCTGCTGCGCCTCGAGCGCGAACTCCATGGGGAGCTCCTTGAAGACCTCCTTGCAGAAGCCGGCGACGATCATGCTCACCGCGTTCTCGGCGGAGAGCCCGCGCTGCTTCAGGTAGAAGATCTGGTCCTCGCCGATCTTCGTCGTCGACGCCTCGTGCTCCAGCGTCGCCGTGCTGTTCTCGATCTCGATGTACGGGAAGGTGTGCGCCCCGCAGGCGTTGCCGATCAGCATCGAGTCGCACTGCGTGTAGTTGCGCGCCCCTTCCGCCTTCGGCAGCACCTTCACCTGACCGCGATAGCTGTTCTGCCCGCGGCCGGCCGAGATCCCCTTGCTGACGATGTTGCTCTTCGTGTTGCGGCCGATGTGGATCATCTTCGTCCCCGTGTCGGCCTGCTGGCGATTGTTGACGACCGCCACCGAGTAGAACTCGCCGACCGAGTCGTCGCCCTGCAGGATCACGCTCGGATACTTCCACGTGATCGCCGAACCCGTCTCGACCTGCGTCCAGCTGATCTTGGCGCGGCGCATCGCCTTGCCGCGCTTGGTGACGAAGTTGTAGATGCCGCCCTTGCCGTCCTCGTCACCGGCATACCAGTTCTGCACGGTGCTGTACTTGATCGTCGCGTCGTCGAGCGCGACCAGCTCCACCACCGCGGCGTGCAGCTGGTTCGTCGAGCGCTTGGGCGCGGTGCACCCCTCGAGGTAGCTCACCGAGCTCCCCTCCTCGGCGACGATCAGCGTGCGCTCGAACTGGCCCGTGTCCGCGGCGTTGATGCGGAAGTACGTGCTCAGCTCGAGCGGGCACTGCACGCCCTTCGGGATGTAGACGAACGACCCGTCGCTGAACACCGCGCTGTTGAGCGCGGCGAAGAAGTTGTCGCTGTGCGGCACGACCGAGCCGAGGTACTTGCGCACCAGCTCGGGGTGCTCCTTCACCGCCTCGCTGAACGAGCAGAAGACGATCCCCTGCTTCGCCAGCTCCTCCTTGTACGTCGTACCGACCGACACCGAGTCGAAGACCGCGTCGACGGCGACACCGGCGAGCCGCTTCTGCTCCGAGAGCGGGATGCCGAGCTTGTCGTACGTCTCGAGCAGCTTCGGATCGACCTCGTCGAGCGAGCCGAGCGGCGTCGCCGTCTTGGGCGCCGAGTAGTAGCGGATCGCCTGGTAGTCGATCGGCTCGTAGCTGACGTTGGGCCAGCGCGGCTCCTTCATCGTCAGCCAGCGCCGGTACGCCTTGAGGCGCCAGTCGAGGAGCCACTCGGGCTCCTCCTTCTTGGCCGAGATGAGCCGGATGGTGTCCTCGCTCAGCCCCGGCGGAATCGTGTCCGTCTCGATCTCGGTCACGAATCCGTACTGGTATTCGCGTCCGACGAGGGCCTCGATCTCGCTGCTCATGTTGCTCGCTCGGGTATGCCGCCGGTGGGCGGGTGTCGTACTGCAGTGAAGGGCGTGCAGCGGGCGCCGGAACGACCGCGGGTGCGCGACGAACGGGAACGACTCAGGCGACGGTGCCCGCCAGCGGCGCCGTCGCCGCGGAGGGGTCGTCCGGTGGCACGGCGGTCCGCGTCGCCGCCGCGCGGACCTGCACCACGTACTCGCAGGCGTTGCACCCCGCGAGGATGTGCCGGGCGCGGACGACCGGCTCGCCCAGGAGCTCGGCGATGAACGCCTGCTCCGTGGCACAGACTTCCGGATACCGCTCCGCCACCGCCCGCACCGCACAGTTGTGCTTGACGATGGCCGGCAGCCCGGTCGCGGCATCGGTCGTCGCTTCGGCCATGTAGCCGAGCGACGTCCAGAGCTCCGCGACCAGCTGGACGCGCTCGTGCAGCGGGAGCTGCGCGAGTGCCGGCGTGGCGTCCGCGGACATGTCGGCCCACTTCCGCCGGAAGAACTCCGACACCCCCGCCCGCCCGTGCTCGGCCGACATCGCGGCCAGCGCCTCGAGCAGCACCTGGGCGTAGGCGCGCGGGAAGAGCGCCTCGCCCGACGGCGTGAGGACGAAGGCGTGCACCGGTCCGCCCACCCCCCGCACCTCGCGCCGGTGCCGGACGACGCCGGCCGCCTCGAGCGTCTCGAGGTGGCGACGCATCGCGTTCGGCGTGACGTCGAAGCGGGCCGCCAGCTCACGGGCCGTCAGCGGCTGGTGCTTCTTGAGCGCCAGCAGCAGCTCGGCCTGCAGGCCGCGGTAGCCGACGAGCGCCGGGGCGACGGTCTCCATGGCGACCATTGTACTCGGAATCGTCGAATTCGTCAACGAAACCGTTGACGAATTGGCGTCCGGATTACGCAGGTCGCCCGACGGACGTGTCGGGGATTGTCCGGGGTAGGGCGATGCGGGACCGCATCGGGCGCGCAGCGTGCGTCGGGCGTCGGCGTGAACTCCCCCGCGACAGTATCCTTGCAGGCCGCCGACCCGGCGCCCACCGCGGGCTCGGTGCCCGGACCCGTCAACCGCCCCATGGCCTTTCTTCTCCACGGCGACCAGCGACGCGCGCTCGGTCCCGGCGTCCTCTCGATCGGGAGCGGCGTCGAGGCCGGCTGGCGCTTCCGGGTCCCCGAGCTCGCCCGGCTTCACGCCCTGGTCACGCAGGACACCGGCGGTCACGCCGCGCTCATGCGCGCGTCGCCCGAAGTCGAGGTCCGGTTGAACGGTGAGGCGATCGGGCGCGACGCGCGACGGCTCGCCTCGGGCGACGTGATCACGGTGGGCGGGCTCGACTTCCGCTACGAGGCGGACGCCCCACCGGCCGACGCCGCGGTGCCGGCCGCCGGCCACCTCCGCGACGCACGCCGCGATCGCGTGCACGTCCTCCGCCGCGACGTCACGGTGGTCGGCCGCGATACCGCGAGCGACATCGTGGTGCAGGAGCCCGAGATCGCGCGCGTCCACGTGCGCCTCGAACGCGACGGCGAGACGGTGCGCCTCGTCCCGCAGCCGGCCGCGGTCACGCTGCTCAACGGGGTCCGCGTCGAGAAGGCGACGACGCTCCGCGACAACGACGCGATCGGCATGGGACGCACGGTGCTCTTCTTCACGCACGAGCCGCCGCGCCGCCACGCGCTCGAGAAGGCGCAGTCGATCGCGACCGACCGCTACACGCGCCGGCTCGGCACCGGCGTGCTCGGCGTCGTCGTGCGGCGCGAGGAGCGCGAGGAACAGGAGCGTCGTCGCACGCGCATCACGATGATCGCCGTCATCGTGCTGCTCGCCGTCGCGATCACCGCCGCGGTGCTCTGGCGCACCGGCGCGCTGACGACGGCGATGGACGCGCTGCTCGCGCGACTCGGGTGACGGTGACGCTCGCCGCACGCCCCGCGCGCGGTGCGCTCGTCGTCGTGCTGGCCGCGTGCGCGACGGCGTGCGGCGACGCGAGTGACGGCACGCCATCGCGCGCCGACTCGGCGGTGCGCTTCTCGGTCGGCGACACGGTCGGCACGTCACCCGACACCACCCTCACCGCGCGCACCGTCCCGCGCGCCCTTGCGATCGTGTTGCCCGCACCGCCGGGGACACCGCTCGATGCGCGCGCACAGGCGCTCGCCGATCGTGCCGTCTTCGTGCCGCGCACCACGCGCTGGTTCGTCGCGCGTCGGAGCGATACCGGCACGATCGCCGCCGACATCGGCCGCATGGACGACGCCGTCGCGCCCGGTGATTCGCTCGCGGTCGCGGCGATGCTCGCCGCCACGAGCCCCGTGCAGCCCGGACTCCGCGTGCTCGTGCACGGCGGCGGCGACGCGCGCGCGACGACGGTCACGCGGCTCGCGGTGCAGGGCCGTCGCCTCGTCGCGCTGATCGACGGCGATGCGTCCGACGCGACGTGGCGCCTCGTCGATGTCGTCACCGACAGCACCCGCGCCACTGCCGCGTCGTCGTCACGTTGCGATGCCGGCGACGCGGCCGCGATCACTGCGACCGTCGACCGATTGCTCGCCGGCACGCAGCGCGCCGATCGTCGCGGCCCGAGCGACGCGGTCGCGCCACGTGACACCGCCGACGCGGCACCCGCACGCGGCAGCGCGCTCGTCGGCTGCTTCGGCACCTACCGCGCGATCGCCGTGCGTCGCCCCGCCGTCGCCACACCCGACGCGGTCGAGAAGGCGTGGCTCGTCGCCCCCGACGGTCGCGCCCGCAGCGTGCGCCTGCGCGACCTGAGCTACCCGCTGCACGATCTCCTCGCCGCCGTCGACACCGACGGCGACGGCACCGACGAACTTCTGGTCCGCAGCCACCGCCCCGCGATGGAGACCATCGCCGCGTTGCGCATGAGCGACTCCGTCACCTTCACGCGCTTCGTCAACGGGTTCACGGTCGAGCGGCGGTGAGTGCGAGCGGTGCGGCGCCGTCCTTCGACCGTGCTCCGTTCCTCCGATGGTCATCGTCGCTCGACATCCCGAACGAACAGTGCACATCGAAGGAACCGAGTACGGCCGGAGGACGGTGGTTCACCGGCGACGGGATCAGCGCTGCGGCTGCGGGCGGAGCGAAGCGAGGAGCCAGGCGCCGAGTGCGGCGGGCGCGGTGATCGCGAGGCCGGCCAGCGCGGGCTGGAGCGACTCGTGGCCGAGCGCGGCGGCGAGGCACAGGACGCTCGCTTCGCCACCGATGACCGTGATCGACACCGCGAGCGCGCCGAGCAGTGCACCACGCGACCGCTGTCCCGCGTGCTGCCACACCCCCGCGGCGATGCCGACGGCGAAGACCGCGAGCAGGACCGGCAGCGAGCGCACGGCCGCGACGTCGTACGTGATGCGGAGGAAGGCGAGGATCGACGCCGGCACGACGGGCGCCATGAGTGCGACGGCGTGCAGCGGGTGCCGGTCGACGCGGGGCTGCGCGATCGCACGGTCGAGCTGACGGCGGCGCGCGACGGGGACGGGGAGCGTGATGGTCTGCGACATGGTGATCTCCGGTATGTGGTGACGTGGGCTGTGCTGCGACCGATCGGGACGCGGATCGTTCCGGTCCTCACTGATCAATGCGCAGGAACGCGCCGTCACCGCTCACCGGCCATCGCGCGCCGTCTGCGCGCGACCGTGACGCGCGGCGCGCCGCGCACCTGTTGTGAGTGTCGAGCGTCGGCGCACGCACACGCGAACACACGCACGCACGAATGCCCGAATGCGCGCATGCGCATCCGCACGACTACACGACGTGCAGCACCGCCACCGAGATGTTGTCGTGGCCACCGGCGTCGCGGGCCTGCTGCACGAGCTGCGCGCAGGTCGCGGTGGGATCGTCGTCGCGCAGTGCGTCGGCGAGTGCGCTCTCGGGCACGAGGCCGTGCAGGCCGTCGGTGCAGGCGAGCAGGCGATCGCCGGCCCGCACCGGCAGGGCGCGCGGCCAGAGGGCGATGGTCGCGTGCTCCTCGAAGCCGAGTGCGTGCAGGATGATGTTGCGCCGCGGGTGCGTGCTCGCATCCTCGCGCGTGATCGTGCCGGCGCGCACGAGCCGCTCGACCTCGGAGTGGTCCTCGGTGAGTTGCAGCAGCGAGCCGTCGCGGAAGAGGTAGGCGCGACTGTCGCCGACGTGCGCACAGGCGGCGATGCCGCGGCTGACGGCGATCGCGGTGCAGGTCGTCGCCATGCCGCGCAGCTGCGGCTTCGCGGTGGCGAGTGCGCGGATGGCGCTGTTCGCCTGACGGAGCGCGGCCTCGAGTGCGGCGGCGAGGTCGCCGGTGTCGCGCTGCAACGCGACGAGGCAGGCGCCGACGGCGAGGCGGCTCGCCGTGTCGCCGCCGCCGTGCCCACCGACACCATCGCACACCACGGCCAGCCCGCCCGCGGACGGCGCGCCCCGCGTGCCGGCGATGAGTGCGACGGCGTCCTCGTTGACCGCGCGCACGCAGCCGACGTCGCTCGCGCAGTCGCCGTGCACGCGGACGACGCCGGCGTGCAGCGTCCCGGGATCATGCGCCGGCACCTCGCGCGTGACGGGGAGCGGCGGGAGCGTCATCGCACGCTCCGCTGCATCGTGTACTGGTAGTCGCCGCCGAGCGGCTCGACGGTGATCGCGGTCACGTAGTCGTCGAAGCCGGGCTGCACGAGACGCAGCATGAGCGTGCGACCGACCGGTGCGCGCACCACGATCGGCGCGAGCGATGCGCTGCCGCTGTATCGCCCGTCGAGGAAGACGCGTGCGCTCCCTTCGGTGACGGCAATGCGGAGCGCGGCGGTGGCCACGGGGTCCACGGCGGGTGCGGACTCCGCCGCGTCGGTCTCGACGGAGCGTGTGTCGCCACGCGTGCCGACGGTTCGCGTGCGTCGGCGTTCGTCGTCGCCGCGCACGGTGATCCCGGTGCTCGTCGTCGTGATCGCGCCGGTGCCGTCGCCCGACGGGAGCGGCGCCGCGCTCGCACCGACGACACCCGTGCGTGGCGCGGAGCGCAACGCGACGGCGAGTGCCGCGAGGCCGACCGTCCCGACGACGGCGCCCGAGACGAGGACGGCGGTGCGCGACCGTGTGCCGACGGGCGTGCGTGCGCGGCGCTGCGCGTCGAGCCGAGCCGCGATGCGGGCCGCGCGCTCGGCCGACGATTCCTTCTCGCGCGCGAGCACGATCGGTGCGCGTGCACCGGCCGGCGCAGCGACGGCGACGCCACCACCCGGCGTGCGCGTCGCGAGGATCGCACGCGCCTCGGCCGCCCACGCGGCGGCATCGCCGGTCCGCGCCGCGGGGTCGGGCACGAGGGAACGGGCGACGAGCGACTCGACCTCCTTCGGCGTGCCCGCCGCGACCTCGCGGAGCGCGCGATAGCGACCGAGGATGGTCGCCGACCGCAGCACGTCGATCGAACTCGCGTCGAAGGCGACGCGGCCGGTGAGGAGGAAGTAGAGCACGAGGCCGAGCGACCAGAGATCGGAGGCGGGTGAGGCCTCCTCGCCGCCCAGCCGCTCCGGCGCCATGTACGCCGGCGTCCCGACGGCGACGTGCATCGAGGTGAGTCGCGGGTGGTTCGGCGCGATGGCGATGCCGAGATCGAGGAGGCGCGCGCGTCCGCGCGCATCGAGCTTGAGGTTGGCCGGCTTGACGTCGCGATGGAGCACGCCGCGGGCATGCAGGAAGGCGAGCGTCTCGGCGATGCCGGCGCAGATCGCGAGCGCATCGCGCCACGGCAGCGGACCGCGACGATCGACGAGCGCGTCGAGCGTCTCGCCGTCGATGAACTCCATCGCGAGCCAGCGCTGGCCGTCGGTGCAGCCGTGGCCGAGGTAGCGCGGCAGGCCGGCATGGTGCGCGACCTGCGCGAGGATCCGCGACTCGCTCTCGAAGCGCGCCTCGGCCCGCGTCCCCGACGGCATCGCCGTCATCACCTTGAGGGCGATGACGGCGCGCGTGCGTCGATCGATGGCGCGGTAGACGGCGCCCATGCCGCCACCGGCGACGAACGACTCGATGCGGTAGCGGTCGAGCGTCGTGCCGGTGGGGAGGCGGGTGGTGGTCATCGTGCGACCGGGTTCGACCGGATCACTTCAGCAGTTCGATGCCTCCCTTGATGGGAATCGCGATCGTGATCGCCGTACTACCCAAGGACTTTCCATACGTATGGATGCCGATTACGCGCCCGTACTGATCGAAGACGGGGCCGCCGCTGTTGCCTGAACCCGTGGCACTCGTCGTCATCTGGTACGCGGGGGGATCCTGCGTCACGAGACCGATGCTCGCCGTGGTCACCGTGGCGTTGGCGACTGGGAGAACCGAGGGCGGTTCGTAGATCAGCGTTCGCGGACGCACCTCCACGAACTTCTGGATCGAGATGCCGGGATATCCCATGATCGTGATCGGATCACCGGGCTTCGGCTCGATGTCGACCGGCGGTGCGACCACGAGAGATCGCGTCGCATCGATCTTGATGAGCGCGATGTCCATCTCGGGATGCGACCGCACGAGGCGCGCCTCGATCGGATTCGACGAGCCGTCGAACAGAACGCGCAATCTGATCAACTGACCCTCGGCACCGCGCTCGAGCTGCTTCGTGTCAGTCGGCGTCCAGCGAGCGCTCTCGTCGATGATGACGTTGGATATCGGACGGCAGCGATCTCCGTTGTCCACGAGTGGACCCGGCAACAAGTCGCCGACCGGCATCTGCCACGGCGAGGCAACGTGGCGATTGGTGAGGATCATGCCGCTGCTCGACACAACGAAGCCCGAGCCGGAGCCGCCGCTCGCGATTTGCCGGCCCGTGCCATTCGTGGTGAGTGCGGGCTCGATCTTTCCCTTCACGCGCACCCAGCCCCCCACCTGGTCACCATCCGGAAGCGTAACGATGCACTGCGACAATGGCTGTCCCGTTGCTACGTCCACCAGGCGCCAGTCTGCGCGGATCTTCACCACGCTCATGCGATAGCGTGCCGCAATCTCCGTCGCTGACAGGGCTTTGGCCGACTCGGTACCACTCGCCGGCGGTGGCGTCGTCGCGGCCACTGCGGCTGGATTGGGCGCAACGGGATCACTCTTTCCCTGCGCTGGCTTAGAAGTATCGGGCGCAGCAGGCGTTGATGCCGTGACGAGTCCCTGAGCCTTCAGCGCAGAGTCGATCGCGGCGGTGACGACAGCACTCGTGATCGAAGTGCGCGTGCCACCGTTTCCGCCAGACCCACCTACGTACACGGGAATCTTGCGGATGATCTCGGGAATCTTCTTCTGTGGTACGCCGGCACGTTCGAGCGAGTCGATCTTCGCCTTCGCTGCAACGAGAACGTCCGCGAATTCCTTCTCGCGTTGTACGCCCTGCTGGTACACCATCGCTCCCGCCCCACCCGCCAGCAGCGTCAGTGCGCCGAGCGACACGAAGAGCGTCCGCCGCGACCGCGACCGCTCGCCCTCGAGCACCACGCCCAGCGTCTGCATGCCGATGCCGCCGCGCATCGTCGGCACCGCGGGGGCGACGGCGCCGGTGGGCGGGACCTCGCTGCCGATCGGTGCCCCCGCGAGCGATGCCGCCGCGCCCGCGACACGTGTCGCCGGCACCGCGTCGGAATAGGCGCCGGCGACGCGCGTCGGCGGGACCGCACTCGCGGGCATCGGATCGAGCAAGAACTCGAACTCGGGCCCACCCGCGCCGAGCTGGATCGTGTCGCCCGGCGCGAGCGGCATCGTCCCGCTCACGCGCTGGCGATTGACGAACGTCCCGTTGCGGCTCTGCAGGTCGGTGACCGTGAAGCGTGGCGTGTCGCCGTCCACGCGCGCGATGCGTGCGTGCTGGCGACCGACCAGATCGTCCTTCGTCGCGTCGTAGACGACCTGGCAGGTGGCGGGATCGCGGCCGAGCACGAGCTCGCGCGTCGCGTCGAACGCGAAGGTGTCGGTCGTCCCCGCGCGTGACCCGCGGGTGTGTCGGAGGAGCAGCGTGGTGGGCATGGACGGCTCGGCCTCGTGCTGTGGGTCGCGTGACGGCGCGTGCGGGCGCCATGAGGAAGTGCGCAGGAACGGCGCGGCAGCGCTCAGCGGCGCGGCGCCGCGTGCGTCAGAGGCCGACGCTCAGGCCGATCTTGCCGGCCCACGAGGAGAGCGTCGGGAACGACACCGCCAGACCGCTGCGTGCGGTGCGCGCGGTGCCGAGCGATTGCGAGAGCCACGACAGCCCCAGGTCCACGTTCACGCGTGACGTGACCGGCCACGCGAGCCCACCGCCGGCACCGAAGGCCGACCCGCTCGACGAGCTCCAGGCCGCGCTCGACTGCTGCAGCCACGCCAGCCGCGCCGACAGGTACGGGTACACGGCGCCGATGCGCCTCGCGAAAGCGAAGCGCGGCTCGACGAAGAGCCCCTGCAGCGTCACGGCACCCGTGCGGAAATCGTGGCTGGTCCACTGACCACCGGCGCCCAGCGAGAGCGCGCCGAGTCGTTCGCTGGTGGCGACGCGATTGAGGCGCAGCTGCCCTTCGGCGCCCAGACCGGTCGAACTGCCGCTGCCGTCGGAGAGCGTGGTGCCGAAGAGCGAGAGCTGCGCGGAGACCGACTGTGCCGACTGCGCACCGATGGCGAGGCTCGGCAGCGCGAGCGCGACGACCAGCGCCGCGAGGTGTGTGCGTGCGATGCAGCGGGAGCGAATGGACGTGGGCATGGTGCGAGCGAGGCGAGCGTGGAGGGGAGGGGTGGCGTGGAACGGGAGGACACCGAGGCCTTCGGCGGTGATCGATGCGGTGCGGTGCGCGGTCATCGGCGCACGAGCGCGCCGATCTGCACACCGTCGAGCGATGCGCCATCGCCGCGACGGACCGCACGCGCCCGCACCGTCACGCGACGTGGCTGCGCGACGCCGATCGCGTTGCGTCGGTCGAGGAGCAGATCGAACTCGACATCCACGCCGTCGCCGTCGCGGCCGACTTCGCGCACCTCGCCGGCGCGGAGCGAATGGCCCACGCCCTCGGCGTAGAAGTCGCGCACCGCGCCGGTGCCGGGCGCGACGCTCGCGACCCACGCGGCGACGGCGCTGCGTACCGCACCGGTTTCGGGCGCCGCGCCGCGCGCGGGTGGTGGCGTCGGTGCGGGCGTCGACGGCGGTGTGTCGTCGGGTGGTGGCGTCCGCGTGCCGTCGTCGACGATCGGTGGGCGCACCACGACCACCGCGGGCTCCCTGCGCGGCGGCGCTGCGTCGTCCGGTGCCGGTGTCGTGACGACGGGCTTGGCGGTCGACGTACGCAGCGGCTCGCGCGTCGTCGTGATCGTCGGCGTGAGATCGTTGGTGGGCGACGCGGTCGTCGCGGGTGCGATCGTCGTCGGTACGGTCGTCGGTGCCGTGCCTGTCGGCGATGGCGACTGCGATGGCGACATCGATGACGGACCCGATGCCGCCGTCGACGCACCCATGTCCGTCGTGGTGGACGCAGCCGTCGCGGGCGCGTCGTCGGTGAGCGTCGTCGTGGGTGACGCGACGTACCAGACGATCCCGGCGAGCAGCAGCGTCGCCGCGCCGCCGGCGAGCGTCGTCCGCGCGGCACGCGATGCGCCCGGGGCAGAGGGGACGGCGCGCATCGTCGGCGATTCGACACGCGCGGTCGCGCGGGTGGTGCGCGCCGTCGCCGCTGTGGCCGCACGCGTGACCGCCACCGGGCTCGCGGCGCGCGGCGACGGCGGCGGGAGGACGGGGCGTTCGGCGTCGCGGCGCGCCGCCTCGCGCTGCACGGCGTCGCGCTGTGCACGTGCGCGCGCCACCGCTTCCTGCGCCACCGCCGCAGGGGTGCGATGCTTCGGCGTGACGAGGCGCGCCACGACCTGCCGCGCGAAGGCACCGAACTCGCCGCGTCGCGGCGTGGCATGGCGTGGCGCGTCCGATGCGAGGTCGGGTCGCCATCCCGGTGGCGGACTCCAGCTGCGCGGTGTGCGGACGGCGCCACCGGCTCCGTCGCCGCGTCGTGCCTGCACGTCGCGGGCGATGCGCCGCCGCGCGTCGCCACCGTCGAGCGCGAGCCCCTCGGCGAACAGCGGGACGAGCGCGTCGAGCGACGGCCAGCGTGCCGCGGGCTCCTTGGCCAGCATGCGATGGATCGCGGCCACGAGCGAGGGTGCGATGCCCGCGCGCTGCGAGGCGAGCGAGGGTGGTGCCTCGCGCACGTGCCCGACCTGCATCGAGAACGCGTCGCCCTCGAACGGCAGACGCCCCGCGAGGAGCTGCCACGCGACGACACCGAGCGCGTACTGATCGCTCGCCGGTGTGACGGGGCGGCCGAGCACCTGCTCGGGACTCATGTACGCGGGAGTGCCGACGATCGCGCCCGAACCGGTGACGTTCGGTAGCGCCTCGGCGCGCGCGATGCCGAAGTCGGTGACGACGAGCGTGCCGTCGGTCGCGAGCAGGAGGTTGCCCGGCTTGAGATCGCGATGCACCACACCGGCCGCATGCGCGTGCACGAGCGCACGCGTCGCCTGCAGCAGCAGCCAGCGCGCCTCGTCCTCGGCCAGCGCGCCGCGGAAGGCGAGGAAGTCGTCGAGCGCGATGCCGTCCACGAGCTGCATCGCGAACCAGCAGAGCCCCGCATGCTGCCCGGCGCCGTGCACGACCACGATGTTCGGGTGCGCGAGGCGTGCGACGATGCGCGCCTCGCGCAGGAAGCGTGCGGCGGCCTCGGGGACGTGCGCGAAGGCCGGCGGCAGCACCTTGATCGCGACCTCGCGCTCGAGCGCGTGCTCCCAGGCGCGATACACGACGCCCATGCCGCCCCGCCCGAGTTCGTCGATGACGACGTGCGTGCGGGCGAGCGCGGCTTCGAGGTGGGCGCGGAGCGGATCCGACACGTCGAATCCGATCAGGGTGCGACGCGCGGCGCGGTGAAGAGCTGCCCGCCCGGGCCGACCGCGATGGCGAGGGCACCGTCACGCGCGATCGAGAGTCGCGTCGCGAACTGCGTCGGTGTCCCGACGAGAAGCTGCAGCGCCGGCGCGCCGGTGCGCATGCGCCAGATCCCGGTCCGTCCCGTGACGTACCACTCGGTCGGCGTCGCCGAGGCGGCATCCCATTCGCCCGCGGTGAAGCCGGTCAGCGTGAGGACCGGCGTCGACGACCAGCCCGTGCCGTCGTTGCGGAAGACGCGCAGTTCGCCGCCGATCACCGCGCCCAGATAGAGATCGGTGTCGCTCGTCCCCCAGACACGCGTGTCGGTGGCACCGGCGAGCGGTGGGAGCGGCGTGACGGGATTCCAGCCCCCGTTGAAGAAGCGCTGCAGCACCGGTCCCGCACCGGCCGCATAGCCCACCGAGTTCGAATGGAAGAAGACGTCGGTGAAGCGACTCCGCGACGCGAAGGCGAACACCTGCGGAGTCGCGCCGAGGAGCGTGTGCGCGTACATCAGCACGCCGCTGTCGCCGACGGCATAGACCTCGGTGGTGCCGGGACGGCTCGCGATGGCGTCGTAGCGTTCGCTCGCGGGGCGCACGCGTTCGACGGTCGAATCGGGCGTGCCGATCGCGCGATACACGAAGCCGCGCGCGGTCGTGCTCGTGAACGCCGTCCACGCGCGGCTCGCGTCGATGGCGGCGACGAGCAGGTTGGTGCCGGTGTTGGCGGTGTTGCTCTGCACGACCGTCCACGTGCCGCCGCTCAGCCGCCAGAGTCGGCTCGACGAATCGGTGGCCCACGCGGCGGTCGCGGACACGACGTCCACGCTGCGCATGGGCGCGGTGCCGCCGCCGAGCACCGTACGCGTCCAGGTCGGGAAGAGCGCGGACGCGCGCACGGTCACGATGACGGTGTCGGCGACGCCGCCGCCCGCGCGCGGTCGTGCGATGTACCGGACGCTGCCTGGTGCGACGCCGGTGACGCGCAGCGTTACCGTGTCGGTGATCACGGCGGTGATCACGGCGGGATCGTTGCCCGCCCATTCGACGGCACGCGAAAGCGTGAAGGCACCGCCGGTGACGGCGCCGGTGATCGTCGCCGTCTGGCCGACGTCGATCGTGAGCGTCGGGCGCGGCGTGAGCCGGATCGTGAGACCGGTCGTGGTGATCGGAATCCGCTGTGCGAGGTTCGGAAACGCACGTGGCGTGACGACGAGTTCGCCCGTGCCGGCGACCCCGTTGGCGGTGACGCTGCAGCCGTTGACCGTCAGCACGGTCGGCGACGGCGTCGAACACGTCACCACGCGGTCGCCGTCGATCGGCCCGCCCTCGAGCACCGCGGTGAAGGCGCGCGTCTCGCCGAACGCCATCGTCTGCGGCCCAGATGGTGTGACCGTGAGGCGCGGCTGGACCGCCGGTTCCACGCTGTCTCCACCGCCATTGCACGACGTGCACACCACCACCGCGGCGAGTCTCGCGACATGGTGCAGCGCGCGACGCGCCGAACGACGACGCCGGTGGTCTGAAGAATCGGGCGGGTTGGGCATGGCCGGGTCGTGGTCGGGGGGAGCGCGCGGGCACCGTCACCGGCGTATGCGGAAATCGCCGCCCGCACCGCTCACCCCCCGTCCGGCCCCCGCCCCTGAGCGGTCGCGCAACGATTCCGCGCATTCACCCTGGACCCCTTGCACGCCCCCGGTCCCGCACCGCATGCCTTCCGGCACGCGTGCGTGTCACGTCCTCGTTCGCCCCCGCCCGCGCATGTCCCAGTCTCCCGCCGCCGTCGACTCGGCCTTCACCGCCACCTACAAGGAGCTGCGCCGCCTCGCCCGCAGCGCGCTCCGCGGCGAGCAGGCCGGCCACACGCTCGATTCCGGCGCGCTCGTCCACGAGAGCTGGCTCCGCCTGCGCTCGGCCCGCGGCGATGAACCGTGGCTCGAACGTGCGCACTTCCTCGGCGTCGCCGCACGGGCCATGCGCGCGGTCCTCGTCGATCACGCCCGCGCACGCGGCGCCGCCAAGCGGGGCGCGGGCAAAGGTGCCATCCCCATCGACGAGGTGGACGTCGCCGCCGCATCGGCCGACGATGCCGACGCCCGCATCCTCGCCCTCGGCGAGGCGCTCGACCGGCTGCAGGCCGAGGACGCCGAGGCGGCGAACATCGTCGAACTGCGGCACTTCGTCGGCCTCACGCTCGAGGAGATCGCCGAGCTGCGCGGCGTCTCGCTCTCGACCATCCGGCGCCGCTGGGCGTTCGCGCGCGCCTTCCTCGCCACCGAGCTCGCCGACCTCGGTGACTGACGCGACCCGCCCCGACGTCGCCGTCACGCGCGAGCCGCGCATCGCGACGCGCAGCCGCCTCGTCGAACTGTTCGAGGCCGCCGTCGACCGCGATCTCCGCGAGCGCGAGGCGATCATCGCCACCGCGCTCGCCGAGGACGCATCGCTCGGCGAGACGCTGCGCGCCCTCCTCGCCACGCACGAACGCACTGCCACGCTCGACGTCTTCGGTCGCACCGGCATCCCGACCGGCGAGCTGCCGGCACGCGGCAGCGCGGTCGGTCCGTGGATCGTCGGCGACGAACTCGGACACGGTGGCATGGGTGTCGTCTACCGCGCCGTGCACGAGACGACGGGCGAGACCGGGGCGCTCAAGGTGCTGCGCGACGGGCGACTCGCGACCGCGGGTGCGTACGCGCGGTTCCTGCTCGAACAGCACGCGCTGCGGCGGCTCGATCATCCGGGGATCGCCCGCTTCCTCGATGCCGGTCTCGCGGCCGATGGCGCGCCGTACCTCGTGACCGAGTGCGTCGACGGGATCGCGCTCGACGCATGGTGTCGACGCGCGGAGGCCGGCACGCCGGAGCGCCTCCGCCTCCTGCAGTCGGTCGCGGACGCCGTCGCACACGCGCACCAGCGTGGTGTGCTGCATCGCGACCTCAAGCCGTCGAACATCCTCGTCACGCACGACGGGCACGCGAAGCTCGTGGACTTCGGCATCGCACGCTTCGTCGCCGGCGTCGACGCCGACGACGAGGGGATCGTGACGCTCACGCAGCCGCTCGGGCCCGCGCTGACGCCGGAGTACGCGCCCCCCGAGGTGCTCGACGGCGCACCACCCGCGCCGACGTTCGACGTCTACTCGTTCGGCATCGTCGCGCACGAACTGCTGCTCGGCTTCCGTCCGCTCGATCGCGTGGCCGATACGCTCGCGCTGCGGCGCGTGCACGCTGGCGTGGCCGCGGTGGTCGCGCGGGCACTCTCGCCGCTGCCACGACGCCGCTGGCCCGACGGCGGGGCGCTCGCCGCCGCGTGGCGCGATGCGATGACGGCGACTCGGCACGCATCGCACGCCGAGACGCGTGCGCGACGCGCACCCGCAATGGCGACGCTGGTCGCGACCTGCGCGGTCGCGGGCGCCGCGTGGTTCGCGCACGCGCTGCCACCGCGATCCGTGCCGATGCGCGACGACGCGCTGCCGGCCGATGTCGCCGCACTGGTCGCCACGGGCCGCGCATCGGCCGCCGATTCGGCGCTCCGACGCCTCGGCACCGCCGCCGCACGGCGCCTCCTCCTCGCGTTGCGACACGAGCACGGGCCGTGGCTCGGACTCGATCCGCGGCGCGACCTCGCCCTCGCACGGCAGGTGGCCGCCGAATCGTCGCCCGACGATTCGGCCACGCGTCATCTCGCCGCACGCGTCGCGGGCATCGCCGGCGACACCGCGTTCGCGCGCACACTCCTCGCCGACGTGCCGGCGTCGCCGCTCGCGATGGTGCTCGATGCGCCGCACGACACGGCGCGATTCACACGCTGGGTCGCTGCCGCGCGCGAGGACGACCTGCTGGCGACGGCGCTGCCGTACGCGACACGACGCGGCGACGACCGGAGCGTACTGGCGATCGCGCGCGGGCTCGTCGCGGACGAGCGCAGTGCGGCGGCCCGCGCGATCGGCGCGACGGTCCTCGCGGCGCGCGCCGTCCTGGTGGGCGACACGATCGGTGCCGCACGCTGGGATGCGCTCGCCCTCACCGCCGATCGGCACGCGATCCTCGAGATCGCGCTGCGCGTGGCAGTGCAGCAGGCGCCCGTCTCCGGCGACTCCGTCGCGACGATCGCGCGTGTGCTGGCCGACGCGACGCGCACGGGTGACGAACTGGTCGTGCCACGGGCCGCACTCGAGTACGTGCGCGCGGCGCTCGCGCTGCGCATCGGTGCCATGGGTCGGGTCGATTCGCTCGTCGCGACGCCGTGGGGTGCCACGGGAAGCTGGGGCGAGACGCTCCGCACCGCGACACGTGCATCGCTCGCGGCGGCGCGCGGTGACAGCGCGCTCGCACGTGCCACGCTCGACACGATGACGCTGCCGCTCGCGGCGCCACCGCATCCGGACGTCGCGTCGCTCGTGCGCGAACGCGCGCTCCGCGCGGCACTCGACACCGCGCCGCAGCGACGGGCGGCGCGCCTCGCGACGCTCGATCGCGTGCGACCGCTCGATGCGGTCGTGCTGCCGATGCTCCCGGCCGCGGCGGTCAGCGCGACGGGCGCGACGCGGCGATGAGGCGCCGGTCCACCGTCGGCGCGGCGCCGGCCCGCCAGGCCGCGCGTGCGCCTTCGTCTCGCGCGCTGTCGCGCACCGCACGCCACCGACCCTCGCCATCGCGCAGCAACCGCGCCGCGAGCGAATAGTGCGCCGCGGCGCCGCGCCAGTCGCCCGCGCGCGCCTCGCTCCGTGCCAGCAGCAGCGCCGCCGGTGCGCGGTAGACGTGCTCCGCGAACGACAGTTCGCCCAGCGACTCGAGCCAGCCACGCGCCTCGCCGTCGCGACCGAGCGCCATCAGCGCCGCGCCGCGCAGCCACCGCTCGGCCGCCATCGTGCCGAGGTGCGTCGGGCCGTAGTCGCGGGAGACGGGGAGCCCCGCGCGCTCGAGCAGCGACAGCGTCGTCGCCGGATCACCCTGCCACCATGCGTGATGCGCGCGCACACTCGCGGCGAGGGCACGCGCATAGGCGATCGCCGCGGTGTCGGTCGCGGCGCGTTCGGTCTCGCGGGCCCACCGGTCGGCCTCGTCGCGCTCGCCGAGACGCGCCGAGAGGAGCCCGAGCAGATAGGGACGCAGCACGGTGGCCGTGCCGGGCGCGAAGGTGGTGAACGGCGGGTTGAGCGTCGGGACATCGCGCGTCGTCGCGAGTCGCGTCCGCAGCGCACGGAGCGTGTCACGCGACACGGCGGCGAACGGGAGCGTCGCCCACGCGGCACGCACCTCGAGCGTGCGCCGCGGCGCGTCCTGCGCGGCGCGCACGAGCCACGGCTCGGCGTCGGCCGGTCGCCCCGACACGAGCGCCGCATCGGCCGCCGTGAGCGCGAGCCACGCGCGCACCGCGGGCGTGCGCTTCGACTCCCACAAGGGCGCGACGAGTGACTGCACGCCGGTCGGCTCGCGCGAGGCCATCGTCGAGAACCACGTGATGTAGATCAGCGAGAGTTCGGGCCGATCCCGGCTCGCGCGTGCGATCGAGTCGAGGGCGATCGTATCGTCCATCACGAACGCCCGCTGCACCGCGAGGATGGTGCGCGAGGAGACGCGCTCGCCGAGCCGTGCATCGAGTCCGAGCGAGTCGAGCAGCGCCAGGTCCCCGTGCCGTTCGGCGACGTTGCCCACGTACTGCGCCGCCGCGAAGAACGACACCGAATCGGCGAGCGCGCGGCGGTGATACGGGAGCGCCTCGTCGCCCGAGCGGCCGCGGAACGGGTTCTGTCGCGCGAGCAGCATCCCGAGGCGTGTCGCGACCTCGTCGTCGTCCGGCCGCGCGACGAGCAGCTGCCGCAGCAGCGACTCCGCGTCGTCGATGCGGCCGTGCAGCACGTGATTGAACGCCTGCACGAGCAGCCGTTCGCGGTACGGCAGGCGATCGGCGTACGCGACGGCGCGTGCGGTCGCCTCGTACATGCGCGCGGTCCGGTCCGACGACTGCAGCACGAGTGCGAGACGCAGCCACGCGAGCGCGAAGGTCGAATCGATCGCGACCGCCCGTTCGAAGGCGTTCGACGCCAGCTCGACGCGTGATTCGCGACGGAAGCGCTCGCCCTCGAGGTAGGCGCGCAGCGCGTCGACCGACTGCGTGCTCGACGCCTCCGAGCGGCGCAGGTCGCTGCGCTGCACGAGCGCCGCGGCGAGCGGCACGGCCGCACGTTCGACGATCGCGAAGAGGGAATCGGGTGCACCGCTGGCATCCGACGTCGCGATGGCGGTCACGCTGTCGTCGTCGGCATAGAGCGTCGCGACCACGCGCACCCGCGATGGTACCGACGTGACGCTGCCGGTCACGAACCAACCGGCCCCCACCTCGCGACCGACGCGAGCGGCCTCGCCCGGCGCGGGCACCGTCTCCGCGCGCGTGCCGGTGCGCACGACACCCAGGCGTTCCGCGCGTTCCCGTACCTGCTCGGTCGGCACCGTGCCCACCCCGCCGAGGCCGTCGAGCGCGCGGCCGAGCAGTTCGGGTATCGCGTCGACCGCGGAGGCGCCGCTCGCGACCCCATGCACCGCGAACGGAAGCACCGCGAGCCGCTGCGGCGACGAGCCCGCCGCGCCGGCGCTCGCCGCGCGGGGCATGTCGCAGGCGACGATGCCCAGCGGGAGCGACAACACCATCAGGACCGGTCGTGCCCACGTGCGTCCGCGAGCCGCGGTCGCCGGCCGGCCGTCGTGCGATCGGACGAAGTCGTGCATGCGCGCGTGCAAGGTGCGATGTCCATCGAACGGAGCGCGGCGCCGCCGCCGGTGCCTCGGCACGATGGACCCTGCATGCTAGCGTTCGTGACGCGGTGTCGCAGCACCCCGGATCGTCGCGCACTGGTCACGACGAGGGGTGCATTCCGCGTGGTCACGCTCCGCGCTGGATCGCCCTCACCGCGCGCGCCGCACGAACGGCTGCACGAGCACCCACCCGAGCCAGTCCCCTTCCGACGCCGGGATCGCGACGTCCTGCGCGATGCCGCGGCCGTCCACCGGCGCACCGGGCAACCGACGCGAGCGCGACGTCGGGAGATGCAGCACGAGCGTGCCGTCGGGCATCGGGACACGGCGCACGTTGGCGTAGTCGAGCACGCCGGCGGTGGGCTCGCCGTAGAGCCGCACCTTGTCGCTCTCGCGCGCGGCGAGCACGAACTGCTCGCAGCTCGACGCGCAGCCGCGGTCGATGACGACGTCCACGCGACGCGGCCGCTCGAGCGCGGACTGATACCGCACTTCCGTATCGCCGCTCGCACGCACCCATCCGCCGCGCCCCTGCTCGAGGCGCGCGATCGTCATGCGCAGCAGCCCGCGCTCGATCGCACCGGTGCGCGCCGAATCGGCGAGCAGGGCGCGCCAGGCGGCGATGTTGTCGTCGGTCGCGAGCACGTCGGCGCCGACGCTGCGATACGGGCGCGTCCAGACGAGCGGCAGCAACTGGCGATAGTTCGCATCGGAGCCGCCGCCGTTGCCGCGAAGGTCGATCACGAGCCGGTCCGCGTCGCGCAGTCGCGACCCCTCGACCCGCCAGAGCGAATCGATCGCGCGGGCATCGCTGAAATTCGGATACTGCACCACCAGCGTCCGCTCGGCCGGCTCGTGCACCGCGAACGTGATCGGCCGCAGGAGGAGCGCGACCTGTGTCGCGTCGAGATCGCCCGCCTCGACCGGATGCACGCGTCGCCACGGTTCGGCACGGATCGGCAGGATGTTGCGCACCGGCCGCGTCGTGATCTCGACGGGCGAGTGATCGCGCAGGCGGAAGGTGCCGCGCCAGCGGCCCGGCGACGAGTCGGGCACGAACGTCGCCTTGACCTGGCCCGGCACCCACCACGCCGAATCGGCGCGCAGCACGATCATCGACACGCGCGCCGGCCGCTCCGCGCGCGGGTCGTCACGCAGCAGGGCGACGCGATACGCCCCCGTCGGCGATTCGTGGATTCCCTCGATCGCCCATCGGCGTGCGCCGAGCCGATCGAGTCGACGACGCGCCTCCTCCTCGGTGAGCGCGATGCGCGGCGCATCGGCGAAGCGTGCGCGCAATGCGGCCGGCGACGTGTCGGCGCTCGCCGCTGCACCCTCGGTGCGCGTGCGCGAGACGGACAGATGCCCGTCGGCGAAGAATCGCACGTAGCGCTGCAGCGCATCGTCGCACGCACGCGCGTCGCGCGCCGCGTTGGCCGCCGTGCGCGCGTTCGCGAGGGCGGCGTCGTGCGTCGGCCGCGTGGCACGCGTGACCTTGTCCGCGTAGCCGGCGTAGTTGCGCGCGACGTGCGCGGCGAGCCACGACAGCTCGCGCACGCACGGCGCGTCGTCACGCGCCGGCGTGCGTTGCGCGCCGAGCGAGCCGACGGCGAGCATCGACGAAACGAAAGTCGACACGACGACGATCGTGGCGATGCGACGTGCGGGTGCGCGGCCGATGCGCGTCGTCGTCATGTGCATCCGGTGTGAAGGCGTCGTGCGCGCGGTGGCGCGAGCGCGTCCGCGTGTCATGCCCCGTCGCGTGCGCGCGGTGTCGCGGGCGGCGCCGGCAGCGCACGCACCCGCGCGACGAAGCGCGCGAAGCCGCCATCGGCGTCGGCACGCACGCCGCGCTCGAGCGCGCGCCCGCGGTCGACGACCGTGTCGCCCGCCGCGATCCGCGCGCCACCGCTCCGCACGACCGAGTCGGCCTGCGCCGTGGTGCGTTCGACGCGTTCGGCCGTCAACGGATGCGAACCCAGGAACGCGTCCACCAGCGAGGGATCGCGCCCCTCGGCGCGCTGCAGCTGGCGCAGCATCGCGGGGACGGCGCGCGGGTCCATGCCCGCCCGCGCGAGCGTCGCGACCGCCTCGGTGTCGGCCTCGCGCTCGTCCTCGCGGCCGTACTTCGCGAACAGCGCGCTGCCGCCGACCTCGATCGCGACCTGCGCGATCCCGTTCGAACAGAGATCGACGAAGAAGCAGACGATCGTCATGCCGATGCCGGTGCGCTGCCGCGCCACCATCTGGTCCACGCCGTGCCGGTGCACGACGTGCGCGATCTCGTGTGCGAGCACGCCGGCGAGTTCGTCGCGCGACCCGACTCGCTCGACGAGGCCGCGATTGACGTAGACGAAGCCGCCGGGCAGCGCGAAGGCGTTCACGTCGCCGCTGTTCACGAGCGTGAAGCGATACGCCGGCCCGTCCGGATGCGCGACGCGCGCGAGCGAGTCGCCGAGCGCTTGCAGCCAACCGGCGAGCTGCGGGTCGCGGATGATCGGCAGCTTCGCGTCGTACTGCGCGGCGGCCTCCTGGCCGATGCGACGCTCCTCGGTCGCGTCGGGTGCGCAGGCGGCGAGGGCGAGCGCGATGCACGCGAGCAACGGCCTGCGGAGTCGGCGTGCGACGGTCATGGGCACGGGTAAGTTACAGACATGCGTACGCGGACCCGCGCCACGCGCGTCCGGTTCCCTCGCCGGTCGTCCCGATCCGTCCACCGCTCCCGCCGCCATGACCCTCGACGAGTACCAGGCCCTCGCCGCGCGCACGATCGGCACGCGCACGCCGTCCGACCAGCTCGCGAACATGGCACTCGGCCTGGCCGGTGAAGCGGGGGAGACGGCGGACATGCTCAAGAAGCACCTCTTCCACGGCAAGGCGCTCGATCACGACGAGGTGGTGAAGGAACTGGGCGACGTGCTCTGGTACGTGGCGGGGATGGCGACGGCGATCGGCGTCTCGCTCGACAAGATCGGCGCACGCAACATCGCGAAGCTGCGCGCCCGCTATCCCGACGGCTTCAGCGCCGACGCCAGCGCGCGGCGCGCCGACGTGACGGCCGGCACGGCGACGGGCCCCGCGACGGCGTGAGAGGCGTCGCGGTGGCCATCGTGGCCGCGGGGTTCGCCGCGACCGCCTGCGCCCCCGCGCCGTCCATCGGCACGCCGTCGCCGACGCCGGGGGCACGCGTCCTCGTCCCCTCGCCGCCACCGGCCACCGGCGACGCCGCCGACCCGCGCTTCTACGACGCGGCGCAGGGCACCGTCAGCGACGACGACCTGCGCGCACTCGCCGCCCGCACGCTCGCCGTGCCGGTGCAAGGGATGTACCCCGATCAGGTGCCGGATCACTTCACCGCCGGCCGCAGCGGCGGGCGCCGCCACAACGCGGTGGACCTGCTCGTCCCGCGCGGGACCGCGGTGCTGAGCGCCGACAGCGGCGTGGTGACGCGCGTCGGCACCAACGCGCTCGGCGGCATGACGGTCTGGGCGGCCGACCCGACGGGACGCTTCGCCTACTACTACGCGCATCTCGACGGGTGGATGCCGGGACTCGTCGCCGGACAGCGGCTCGCGCGTGGCGACGTGCTCGGCTGGGTCGGAACGACGGGCAACGCTCCCGCATCGGCCCCGCACCTGCATTTTCAGATCCTGCGGATCACCGATGCCCGACGCCCGTGGGTCGGCGTCCCGATCGATCCGCGCCCCTTCTTCCTCCTCCCCGGAACGATCCGATGACCATGAAGGGACGCGACCGCGCCGCACTGCGCGGCGAGGCGCACCACCTCAAGCCGCTGGTCCACATCGGCCACCAGGGGATCACGCCGGCCGTCACGCAGGCGCTCGACGACGCCCTCCGCACGCACGAACTGGTCAAGGTCTCGCTGGTGCGGATGGCCGATCTCGAGGCGAAGGGCGCCGCGGGCGAACTGGCGACGACGCTCGCGGCCGACGTGATCCAGGTGATCGGCCGCACCTTCACGCTCTACCGCCACAACCCCGAGCTCGAGCGCAAGGCGGGGGCGGAACCACCGTGGCGGGTGTGAGCGTCCAATGAGACGACGCCCCGATCGCACGTGACGCGCGATCACGCGCAGGGCGCCGACACTCCGTTGCGCCACTCCCCGGTCCCGGACAACTTGCACGCCTTCCGGACCGGTCCGTCCGACGCCACGCGTCCTCGAGTCCACTCCCGACGGGATACCTCCCCATGCCGTACGTCATCACCGAAGCCTGCATCAGCGTCAAGGACAAGTCCTGCGTGGACGTCTGCCCCGTGGACTGCATCTACGAAGGGCCGGACCAGCTCTACATCCACCCCGACGAGTGCATCGACTGCGGTGCCTGCGAGCCGGAATGCCCCGTGACGGCGATCTTCCCCGAGGAGGACGTGCCGGGCGCGCAGACGTCGTTCATCGCGAAGAACCGCGAGGTCTTCAAGAGCGCCACCCCCCCGGGCCGCCCGACGCGCTGACCCTCGCGGCTCCGCTTACGCGCACGAGCGCTCCGGTCCACGCGACTGGGGCGCTCTTGTGCGTTGGGGAGCTCCGGAACGGCAGACCGCGGAGATGCGGGGGAGCGCGAAGGGACGCGGAGGACTGACTTTGGAAAACGTCGTCTCCGTCCTCAGGTCGTCTCCGTTCCTCCGATCTTCCTTGTCTGTTCGAGATGTCGAACCGACTCGGAACTTCGGAGTAACGGAGACAGCCGGAGGACGGAGACAGCTGTTTCCAAAGTCAGTCCTCCGCGTCCCTTCGCGCTCCCCCGCATCTCCGCGGTCCGCAGTTCGTCGCACCGAGTCCGCAGTCGGGCGCACCGCAGCCTGCAGATCGACACTCACCCACGCACGGACAGGAATTCGGCGAGGGCGGCGTTGACGGTGGCGCCTTGTTCGAGGGGGGCGAGGTGGCCGGCGCCGTCGATGACGACGAGGCGGGCGTCGGGGACGAGGGCGGCGATGGTGCGGGCGTCGGCCACGGGAGTGACGTCGTCCTCGGCGCCGACGATGACCAGCGTGGGGACGGTGATGGTGTCGAGCGTCGCGGTGCTGTCGGGACGCGCCATCATGGCGGTGAGGGCGTCGGTGATGCCGCGCACGGGGGCGCGACGGAGCATCGTCGCGACTTCGTCCACGAGGGCGGGCGCGGTGGTGCGGGTGGTGGGGCCGAGCTGCGCCGGGAGCTGCTTCTCCGCCACGGCGCCGGCGCCCTCGTCCCGGGCGCTGGCGATCAGCGCGCGACGCTTCTCGCGCGCGGCGTCGGTGTCGGCGCCGGCCTTCGTGTCGCAGAGGACGAGCGCACGGACACGCGCGGCATGCCGCCGCCAGACGGCGAAGCTCACGTAGCCGCCCATCGACAGCCCGCCGACCACGGCCCGCTCGATCTCGGCATGGTCGAGCACGGCCGCGATCGTGTCGGCGTACGCGTCCATCGATGGCGTCTCGAGCGGCGCGGAGCCCCCGAAGCCGGGAAGGTCGGGGAGCAGGAGGCGGATCCCGTCGAGCGCCTCGCCCACCGCCTCGCGCTGCCTCCGCCACACACCGCGGTCGTGCGGAAAGCCGTGGACGAGCAGCACCGGGAGGGCGCTACGGGGACCCAGGTCGGCGTAGGCCACCGGGCCGTGCGGGGCGACGAGGACGCGATCCATGGCGCGAACGTAGTGGACGCTCGTGACGGGACGTGTCCGTGTCGGGGATTCCCCTCGTGTCCCCGATCCGGCGGATACCCGTGTTTGCATCGGGTCATCCACATTTTGCGCATCGGAAGGGGCCGGTTGTCCACATTCCGGCCCGTTTGTGCACATCCAGACGCCGCCGCGGGGTGTGGGACCGGCGGTTAGCTTTGCGCGCATGCCTGCCGACCCCACGCCGCACGTCCCGCGATACCTGGACACCACCGCGGCCGTGGCCGAGTTCGCCGCGGCGATCGCGGGGGCCCCGGCGCTCGCCCTCGATACCGAAGGGGCCAGTTTCCACCGGTTCGTCGACCGGGTCTACCTGCTGCAGCTCTCGACCCGCGACGAGACCGCGGTGATCGATCCGTTGCCGACCGGTGACCTGGCGCCGCTCAAGGGGATGGTCGAGGATCCAGCCGTGGAGATCGTCTTCCACGACGCCGACTACGACCTCCGACTCCTCCGGCAGGACTACGGCTGGCAGGTCCGCCGGATCTTCGACACGCGGATCGCCGCGCAGCTCCTCGGCTACCGCGCCTTCGGCCTGGCGGCGCTCCTCGAGCGCCACTTCGGTCTCGCCCTCGACAAGAAGTTCCAGCGCGCCGACTGGAGCCTCCGCCCGCTGAGCGAGGGGATGCTCCGCTACGCCGCACAGGACACCATGCACCTCCTCGGCCTGCGCGATGCGCTGCACGCGGAGCTCGTGGCCAAGGGGCGGTGGGGGTGGGCGCAGGAGGAGTTCGCGCGCCTCGAGGCGACGAGCTGGGGCGACGAGGATCCCGCCGTCGCGTACATGAAGCTCAAGGGCGCGCGCGACCTGACGCGGCGCGGCCTCGCCGTGCTGCGCGAACTCGTGCCGTGGCGCGACGGCGTCGCCCGCGACCTCGATCGCGCCGTCTTCCGCGTCGTCAGCAACGAGGTGCTGCTCGACATCGCGAAGGCGATGCCCTCGTCGCGCTCGGAGCTCAGCGCGATCAAGGGGATGCCGCGCGGCGTGCTCGAGTCGCGCGGCGACGCGGTGCTGGCGGCGGTGCAGCGCGGCGTCGCCGTGCCCGACGCCGACCTCCCACGCTTCCCCAAGGCGCCGCGCTTCGAGCGCGATCCCGACTTCGACGAGCGCGCCGCGCGACTGCGCACCGTCCGCGACGAGGTCGCCGCCTCGCTCGAACTCGATCCCGGCGTGCTCTGCTCACGCGACCGCCTCGAAGGCATCGCGCGCCGACAGCCGCAGTCGATGGACGAGCTCCTGCAGACGCCCGATCTCCGGCGCTGGCAGGCGGACCTCCTCGGCGAACGCCTCCTTGCCGCGCTCCGCTCCACGCCGTCGTCCGTGTCCGCAGCGACGTCCGCCGTCGGTACATCCACGGCTGCCTCCGCGCCGTCGGCGCGCGCCGGGCGCGTGGACGATTCGCCGTACCGCGACTGACACGTGCGTGTCTCGGGCGTTCGCTCGTCGCGAGCTCCCTGAACTGCGTGGACGCAGAGGGCGCGGAACGGACCGAGGGGGCGCAGAGGGTGCGTGTGGCGTGGTCCTGCGTGCGTTCAGAATTCCACAACTGCCTCGACACGGAGGCACGGAGAACTACCGGAGAACGGAGAGTGCGCTGCTCGTGCGCGGGCGCAACACGGGCATTTTTTTCTTGGATGGGCGCCGCTCGCGAAGAAAGCTCCTCTCGAGCGGCGCCCATCAAAAGAATTCAACTGCCCACTGCGCGAAGCTTCGAGCAGCCCACCCTCCGTCCTCCGGCAGTTCTCCGTGCCTTCTATGAGAAAGGACAAGGAGTCAAGGCCACCGTGGTGGCCG